>Ga0172367_10003787_pt1 | contig 19251 bp, 21 predicted proteins | sample Lak10m_FD_114542 | JGI IMG/M metagenome (GOLD analysis project Ga0172367, IMG submission 114542) | Freshwater microbial communities from Kabuno Bay, South-Kivu, Congo - kab_022012_10m | ecosystem: Environmental > Aquatic > Freshwater > Lake | place: Democratic Republic of the Congo: South-Kivu...
CGTTTTCCGTATGGGATTTGCACCGACGATTCCTGCTGCGCGTCAACTGGTAAACCATGGACATATCACCATTAATGGTAAGAGCGTAACTATCCCTAGCTATGGTGTGCGCCCAGGCGAAGTTATTAGTGTTAAAGATAACGAAAAATCTCGTAAAATTGTCGAGCGAAACCTCGAATTTCCAGGGCTGTCCAACATCCCTAGCCATTTAGAATTTGATAAGGCGAAGATGACTGGTAAGGTCAATGGCGTTGTCGAACGCGAGTGGGTAGCATTGCAAGTGAACGAACTGCTGGTTATTGAGTACTACTCACGCCAAGCTTAAGGTTGAAGCACTCAGCTACGGGCTTTGTTGATCTTTAGATAAATTGCTTGTAGCTGAACGCCTTTCAACTGGGTAAACTGCCAATTGGGTAAACTCTATTAGGTTCAACTTCACTGCGAATTATGCAGTTAAATATTTCTGCTCCTGTAAACCTTGATTTAAACGTTCCTAAGGACTTTGTTAGGGGTTGTCCCCGTAGCGTCCGCATGGATATTGATCATCTGCTTCTGGCGATCGAGGCGCTGGACTTAGAAGCAGTTGAAGTAATGCTTGTTTTGATTGACCAGTTAGGCTTACAAAAGACGATTCCTAGTCGTGTTGCTTTCTGGCGACTGCGTAATACCAATCTGCTTCGTCGCAACTATCAGCGGGCTAGTCTAAGCTGGGATGAACTAAGGGCTTTAGTAAAAATAGTTTGCACGATCGCTAAGCAGGTAGATACTGGCTTGCGCCTACTGCTGAGTACCCATCAACAAATGATTGAGGGCAAGATCGAGGCTTTAGGTTTACAACAAAATCAAGGTTTCTTAGAAAGTTATATTGATCGCTTCACATCTTTATATATCGGTCGAATGCGATCGCCTTCGCCACTCAAAAAAGAAGAAATTCGCGAATTGGCGTTGCAATTGCTGACGCGATTATTGTTGTGTAGTGGTGTTGCTGGCGAATTTCGCCTGTGGAATAGTCTGTTTGATGGAGCGATCGCCTAATGATTCAACGCAGCTATAGTTTGCCAAGTTGTACTTTGCTGATTGATGGGATCATCACGGGTGGTGATGTAATGTCAATTTTGACCAGTTTTAGTTGTCGCTTTAGCCATCACACCGAGCCAATTGTGGGTGGTCTAGAACTGCTCAATGCTTTAGTAAAGGTAGTAGGAGCCTATGCTCAGGCTTTAAAAAGTAATACTTTGGTAGCAATTCCTGAAAAGCAGGTGCGTCTCGAACCAGAAGGACAACACCTCCACGTGCTTTCGGTATTGCTCAATGAAGCTGATGCTTACAATCCTAAGCAACTACAAATCAAACTGAACACGATTCAGCTTTTTGACCTGATGGAAAGCCTAGATCGTCTATGCTGCGATCCGACAACTTTGCCAGACTTGAAACTGGTGACGCAGATTTCTGACTATCGATCGCAGTCTCAATTAAATAGTCAAGCAGTATCAGCGATCGCTGGTGTTGCCAGTTTAGCGATCGCGGCAACGGTTTTGTATTTTATCCCCATTCCCAAGCCTCAACCAAAACCCGCTCAAACTGCCCCTGTGCAAACTAAACCATTGCCCAATGTGACAACTCCACCCACACCAGTAGCTACTCCCACAAGTTCCCCTACTCCTGAAAGTTCTTCGCCCAGTCCAGAGCCTACATCAAGTCCTGAGAGTTCGCCCAGTCCTACTCCTAGTGCTAGCCCGAATTAGTGCCTCGCGCGTTGCAAATGGCGCAAAATGGTAAAAATTGCTCTGCGATTTTTACCATTTTGCGCTTTGGTATTAAAGGGATGCCAAGACTAACATAGACTTCCATAGATATGGAAATCTACCAGCAAACTCAAATTGATAATTGTTAAACCCTTCTGTAATCAGCAACTTTGTTAAAGTCTTGACAGAAAAGAACTTGATATGTCCTCCATCCCACAGCACAGTGAAATGGTTATCCATCTTACCAGTTATCGCAAGGGCTAGATTTTTAGCATATCCATGATATGGCGTTGTTAAAATCAATACTCCATTAGACTTTAAACATCTTCTAGCAGATTTAATTAACTCTCTTGGATATAATAAATGCTCAATGACCTCAGCAGAGATAACTATATCAAAATCTCCTCCTAAATCAGAATATGGAATGTCATATAAGTTGGCATGAATAAATTTACATTCTGGAAAGCTATTGGTAGCATTAGTAAATCCTGAAAGAGACTCTTCGATTCCTACAACTTCATATCCTTCTTTAGCGATTAAGTTACTTAAACTTCCATTTCCACAACCTATATCTAATAATCGAAGCTTTCTATTCTCATTGGTCTTGACTTTACTCAATAGTTTTTTTAAAACGGGGAAAATATAAAGATGATGATGCCCAGATTCAGCAGTTTTATAGAAGTATTCGGAAGTTGAATTTGTATTTGTCATTTGGCATACTTGGTATATGTAGTGATCAACTTTTGGGCTATTTTATCCCAAGCATAGTGATTAGCAATATATTGTTGGGCGCGATCGCCTTTTTGTTTAGCGATGTGGGGATGCTCGAAAAAATCTTGAATTGTAGAAGCGATCGCCTTAATCTCTAATGTACTGACATAGCCGATCTCCTGTTCTTGTACCATCGGTGCGATCGCGACTCCATCAGTAATTAATACTGGTGTACCAGATGCAAGAGCCTCGATCACCGCAATACCAAAGTTCTCAGAATGGGAAGTAAGTGCAAACAAATCTGCACCTTGGAGATACAGATTTTTGGTTTCACCTTCGACAAAACCGACTTGATGCGTGCGATCGCTGATGCCATGAGTTACTAACAAGTCTTGAATTTGACTTACATAATCAGGTTCACCACTACCAGCGATCACAAAGGCAAAATCGTATTCTCTTAATTCACCAAGTGCCGCAATCAAGTATTCCAATCCTTTTTTAGGATGGATACGGGACATAAAGAGAAGAATAGGACAGCGATCGGGGATTTGCAAAAGTTTGCGAACTCTCTCTTGAGCATCAGAAACTAGATCTGGAATCTGCACGCCATGAGGCAAGACAAAACTAGGAATATTGAGATTCAACAGATTGAATTCTTCTAGTTCCTGTTGAGCAGTGAAATGAATTGCTTGACTATGCAATAAATTGGAACGTTCAATCACCTTCAAATATATTTGTTTGCGTAACTTACTTTGCTGCAATGACCAAGTACAAAGCTGCCCCAAAGGACTGTTGATGTAAGGAACTTGTTTAATACGGGCGATCGCCATGGCTATTGTGGAAGCATAGGAAAAAATTGCTTTGACATGGACTAGATCATATGCAGTGATGTGTTGCCATAGCCAAGTTGTTAGCGATCGCGAAAAGGCAAACTCTCGCACCGTATGTATATTTGGCGAAAACCGAGGAAAGAAGCGAATCGGTACAGACCCATACTCAGATAACTGATCGGTAAGTTCATAGAGAGGCACATCTAGTAAATCTTTGCCATTGTCATTAGTGGTGACTATTTCGGCATCTACTCCTTGTGAGCGCAGAGCTTTCACCGTCTCGACCACCGCTTGACTAGGGCCACCACGTACCGTTGCTACAGATGGAATGATATGGAGAACCTTCAATTTAAGCACTCGGTTGAATTGTAATGAGTCCTTGCATTCCTGCTTCTGTATGACCTGCGATCGCGCAATGTAACTCATAGCTTCCAGATTTGATGGGGATAAAGGTCCATGCAGCAGTGGTATTTGGTCGTAATTCCAGTTCGCGAATATTGCCTTTAACTTCTACATTACCCGCCACGACATTTTGAGTCCAGATTGCATCAGCAAAATCTTTGCTCGTGAAGTAATGTTTCAAACTACTAGTATTATTCAGCAATAACTTGTAGCGTTTGCCCGACTCAAAGGTGAAGCGATCGGGAATAAATTTCAGTTCATTAGCAGTGTTACTCAGGCTGACTTTTACTTCGATCGCCGTTTGTTTAGTGAAGTCAACGGATGCAATTTTAATTGGCGTATTGGTTGGTGCGGCGATCGCTAAATTGGGATTAATCACCAAAAAGCTAATCACAAATACCCAAATACTCAAAACTTGGCTAAAAATTTTGAAACTGTGCTGCATATAGCGCTCTCTCAAAAAAATAACAGAATTTAGGACTCGAAGATTTAATTTTTGTGGTGCGGCGAAGCCGCACCACAAAAATTAAGCCATGACCATGCCACCATCGACATTAAAGGCTTGTCCAGTAATATAAGCAGCCGCAGGGTCAGCCGCTAGGAATCTCACCATTCCTGCAATTTCTTCGGGCTGACCATAGCGACCAAGGGGGATAAATTTGAGAATATCGTCAGTATTCTTGAGATCGGCGGTCATATCTGTAGCGATGAATCCGGGAGCAACTGCATTTACCGTAATGCCACGACTTGCCATTTCCTTAGCAACGGTTTTAGTAAAGCCAATGACTCCAGCCTTAGCGGCACTGTAATTTCCTTGTCCAGGGTTGCCCATTTGTCCAGCGACGGAGGCGATATTAATAATGCGACCTGATTTTTGCTTGAGCATCACTTTAGACACAGCACGGGTGGTCAGAAATACACCTGTCAGGTTGAGGTCGATTACCGCTTGCCAGTCTTCTAGCTTCATTCGCAGCAGCAACGTGTCGCGCGTAATGCCAGCATTGTTAACCAAAACATCTATACGTCCCCATGTATCGATCGCCGATTTGAGTAGGCTCTCCACCTGTGCCTCGTGGGACACATCGGCATGAAAGGCGATCGCCTCGCCACCTTTGCTCTTAATTTCGGTAACAACCTCTTCGGCGGCGCTAGCAGAACTGGCATAGTTCACCACAACTTTTGCACCTTCAGCCGCGAGTGAAACGGCGATCGCGCGACCTATGCCCCTAGATGCGCCTGTAATGATCGCCACCTGACCTTCTAAAAATCCCATGCTTATACTAAAAACTCCATAATTAATTTTTGATGGTATGTACTGCGATTGGCTAGGTACATATCAAAACTTATGTAAGCTTATAACAATCTAAAGCCCTGATCGTCATAGTCGCGCAGGGTACTTTTGTGGACACATCTATGAACTTTTAATGCTGGTGCGATTGCTATTCCCAGAAATCAACATTCAGCATCGTGTCAATGTCGTTCCCAAACTGCCATTGATCAGGAAATTGATACCCCTTTTTTGAATATTCCTTTTGTACATTTCGCAATGCAGCACGAAAAGCAACGTCAAAAGTATCATCCCACAAGGTTTTTAAACTCGGTGAGTCAGCAAGGACAAACTCGATCTCAGTTCTTTGCTCAGTGATAGTATTTTCCCAGCCATTGAAACAGTCAGGCATATCGACATATATACGTTTGAGCAAATGTGCAAGCAAGGTTGTTAAGCGGCTTCTTATCTCTTTTTTCTCCGACTTACCCAAACTCTCAATCTCCTCTATTAAATTTTCTAAGTCCAAATGAGCAAAATCCCTAGCCCTTAGCTTCGCTACGGTGTCGTGAGTCCAGAGTAAATAGTCAGACTCATATAGAGATTTAGCAACGATTGTTAGTGTCATTTATTTTGCTCCCTTCTACACAATCATTGAGTGTGATCGCTTAATTGGCGATGTGTTCTATTTTATAGCAACGTCAAGTTTTGCTTAGTGCAAGAAGTGATAAGTGGCGCAAAGCGCCACTTATCACTTCTTGGGCAATAGCTATGCACTTTATGTAATCCCTTGCAATGCTTGAATGGCTTGCTGTGTCCGCTTGATCCATTCGGTATCACGATTTTCTTCGTATAGCTTCAAAGCCTCTTGGTAATAGCGAATCGCATTGCTGACCTCACCCTTGAGCGTATACAAAGCGCCTAGCCCAAAATGCGCCTTTGCAAAGGTCGGATTTAAAGATAGAGCCTTGAAGTAAGCGGCCTGAGCGTCGCCGAGCCGACCGCGATCAGCATAAGCTAGTCCCAAACTAGTGTAGTCCACCCATAAATCTTCCTTACCGATCGCAATGGTTTTTTGGAAAACATCGATTGCTTCATCACTATTGCCCTGAGAGCGCAATAAGTTACCAAGATTGCTATATGCCACAGCATTCTTGGTATCAATAGCGATCGCTTGACGAAATGCAGCAATTGCTTCAGAAGTACGACCTTGATCAGACAAAACCCTTCCAAGATTGTTATAAGCCGCCGCATATTTGGGATTAATCGCGATCGATTTCTCATAGGCAGCGATCGCCCCTTCGAGATCGCCTTGACGACGTAGAGCTAGCCCTAAGCCATTAAAAGTACTAGCAACTTTTGGATTTAGTTCAGTACTGCGTCTAAAGGCTTCGGCTGCTTCGGGAATATTTTCCTCACGCAATAGAGCGCTACCCAGCGCCGCATAAATATCGGCATTACGGGGATCTTGTTGGGACGCTCTACGGAATGTCGCGATCGCATTGGGGCGATCATTTAACTGGTTGTAAGCTAGACCAAGATTGTAATAAACATTGGGAAACGTAGAATCAATCGTAACTACTCGCTTATAAGCATCAATAGCGCCTGTATAGTCACGATTTTCATATAGAGATATCCCTAGGGCAAAATGGGCAACAGCGTACTGAGGGGCAAGCTCGATTGCCTTACGATAAGCAGCGATCGCTTCTTGGCGATTACCTTGCCGACGTAACACTGTACCAAGACCATTATGGGCAAGGGCATATTTCGGATCAAACTCTATGGCTTTGCGAAAAGAGGTAATTGCTCCCTGAAGGTTATTCTTACGCTCGTGGGCTAACCCCAAATTGTAATAAACAGGAGCAAGATTTGTATCTGATTTACTAAGCTGAATAAATTGGTCATAGGCTGCAATTGCCCCGTTAGCATCACCTTTTTGATACAGAGCTATCCCCAGACCATAATAGGCGGGCGTATAACTTTTATCAATCAGAATTGCTTGGCGGTGAGCTTCGATTGCACCTTGAATATCCCCCTTTTGGCGCAACGTTACCCCCAAACCATAGTAAGCAGGCACTAACTCTGGACTCGCACTGATCGCCTGACGATAGAGCGTCAGGGCGCGATCAAGTTGATTTTGTTCCCTTAACGAGTTAGCTCTTTCTACCAACTTAAGTGGTGTGTTGGCTAGTGGATCGCTCTGGGCAATCTGAGCCGTTACATTAGGTGATGCTTGAGCTAAGATCGGGTCAAGAGTAGGAGCGAAACTACACATTAGTGGCAAAAAGCCTACTACTGCGATCTTCGTAATTGCGTTTTTGATCATAGTTAATATTGCTTATAGTTTGTTTCTGCCAAGAGAAGTTATGAGTTGGGAAAAGCAGAAATGATCATGAGCAGTAAATTGACAAATTAGAAATGCAAATTATAAATACAAATTAGAAGAGCTGAGTCTTGATTTATCACACCACATCAATGACTTTATCAAGGAAACCTATAAAAATGTAGATTTCAATTATTTATCGTATTTGCAATGCTGCCCTAAACTGATGCGTCGAAAGGCTTAAATTTCTATGGATAGCACAAAATTTTTCCTATATGAAGTTACGCCAAAGGACAAAATGGCTATGCCATTTTGTCCTTTCCAAACTCCAAAATTTTTTGAAAGGGTCGCATTGCGACCCTTTCAAAAAATTTTGGAGTTTGGGTTACAGCGCTTCGCGCTGTAATTATCTATCTATCCACACGATAGTTCTTGCTTCTACGCCATTACTTTTGAGAACACTGGCGATCGCCCCACTCACATCTCGATCTAATCCCAAATTCCATCTTGCCTGAAAATCTTGATATGACAGAGCATAGGTTTGACTATTAGTGTCTGTGTAATAAATTTGTTGGGTTTCAGGATCAGCACCCGTCACAGCAATCCAATGTAAATAAGGAATCGAGCCAATATAGGGCATCGATAGACTGCCAACTCGCACCAAGGCAATTACAGGTTTACCCGATCGCACTAAATTAATGAGCCGATTTAGACTCGTTTGTGGAGATTTCTTAACGCGATCTCCTTCCCAGCGCTGCATGACCTGTTGCAATGTCTGCGGTGGCGTGCCAGTTCTCACCTCAATCCATTGGTTGTCCAGAGGATTACGGAATTTTTGTGGCAAAAATAGTTTTTTATCAGTCGCGGCTCGAACTGTTGCATAGTTAACATCATGACCGTAATAGCGCAATATTCGCGCCGCCGAATTTGGTCCACAACTCCAGCTATCATTTTGTGCGCCTGTATCAGGCAGTTGAATGGGTTGGGATGAAACATTTGCAGCAATCAAGTCCTGAGATTTATCCTGAGATTTTTTTTCTGTTCGATGAGGACGCTTGAGTGTAGTGATTGCGGATATTGATGGCGTGACTGTCACAGCGATCGTCACTATCGCGATCGTAAGTGTAGAATTTTTTAAAAAACCCATAAAACTTCGCATGGACTTTTCGGTATTTTTACAGCAGTTTTTAAATGGCTTATCGATTGGCAGTGTTTATGCCATCTTTGCCCTTGGCTACACATTAGTATTCTCAATTTTAGGGATCATTAACTTTGCTCATGGTGCAGTATTTACGCTCGGAGCATATTTTACTTATGTACTCTGCGGTGGTGCATTTGGATTTAATGGACTCCTTGCCAACTTATCTTTACCTAAAGAGCTACATTTACCTTTTTTTGTTGCCATTTTTATCGGCAGTATCCTTGCTGGAGGGGTTAGTGTTCTAATTGAGCGGATCGCCTTTCGCCCTTTACGCGATCGCCATGCCGATCCATTGCTCACTTTAGTGTCTAGTTTGGGCGTAGCTGTAGTCATAGTCAACACAATCCAATATTTTGTAGGGGCGGAAAGCTATAACTTCCCTGCCAACATCTATGGCAGTCTGCCACCTGCGATAAATTTCGGTACAATCGACAAACCAATCAACATTCGCACCGTCCAAATCGTCATTTTTGGTGTGTCTTGCATCATTTTAGCGATTCTCACCTATGGGATTAACTTTACCAAGCTCGGCAAAGCTATGAAAGCCGTAGCTGAAGATGCGACTACCGCTAGTCTTTTAGGCATTAATACTGATTTCTTTATTCTGCTTACCTTTTTCGTTTCAGGTTTTTTAGGTGGACTTGCAGGGACTCTAGTTGGCTCCAGTGTCAGTATTTCTGGCCCCTATTTTGGAATTGGCTTTGGCTTAAAAGGACTAGCCGTAATTGTCTTAGGCGGGTTAGGCAATATTCCTGGAGCGGTCGTTGGTGGCGTTATCTTGGGGCTAGCTGAGTCTTTTGTCCCTTCCGATCAGTCAGCCTATAAAGATGCTGTAGCCTTTGCTTTACTGTTTATCGTCTTACTTGTACGCCCCCAAGGACTGCTTGGCAAAACTTTTGTCCAGAAAGTTTAACCAAAGAGACAAGGCGGCGCTTCGCGCCGCCTTGTCTCTTTGGGGTTAAAAAATATTTTTTTACTTTGAGTTTCATTTACTTTTATGTAGTAGTAAAGACTCCATGCGAAGATAATTAAAGGTTGTATTCTGCATTACAGACTTTATACCAAAGCACAAAATTGCGTAGCCATTTTGTGCTTTCAAAACCCTTACAGGGTTTGGCTTTTAACTCACAAGAGTGTAGCCACACTTTTGTGAACTAGTATTAATTATCTTTAGATAAATTTCGGCTTAAATAAGTTCAAGTCCTTGGGTAAATCACTGAATTTATTAAGCCAAGTATTTAGCAAAAACCTAATACAGAGAGTTTGGTTATGTTGCAATCACTTTACTATTCCATCGGCGCTATTCAAGACGAAGCAAGACATTTGCTCGAAAGTGGAAGACTTACACGTAGTCAACCAATTCATACTCTTTGTCGATTCTTTCGCGATCGCGAATGGTGTCAGATCGAACGAGAATTAGAAGATCATCAATACATGTTACGCGATCGCATTTGTGACTTAGTTAGCCGTGAGTGTTGGCAAAATGATTGAGTAACAACAAAATAAGGTTGGTGCTTTGCCTGCCTTATTTTGTTGTTATTTGATGAAATACTAGTCTTTAACAGCACAAAAGTTATACAATCAAGCTAGGTTTAGCTATTGCTAGCCATATAAGCATCAATGGAGGTAATTCAAACCTTTGGCGAGTCAGCAAGAGCAAAAACTGAGTCGGGGCGTGAACCTCGTCAACCGCCTGAAAAAATTTGTTGACCAATCTGCTAATATGCTGAATTTAGATGAAGATGTGGCAATAGATAGGGGCATGACTCAAATTATTAAGTCGGCGGTAATGGTAATTGGTGGTGGAGAGGATAAAGTCCAAGACCGCAAAATTCTCAAAGCCTTTGTAGAAAATTCTGGTGGCTCCCAAGCTCGCATTGCTATAATTCCATGCGCCTCAAGAGAACCTGACATTATTGGGCGAATTTATCACGATATTTTTACTGAACTAGGCGCAAGTGCAGTAGAGGTATTAGATATTCGTGAGCGTCCTCGTGGTGATTATCCTGAAGCAGAATCTTTAGTAGATCGATTTACAGGCGTATTTATGACTGGTGGCGACCAACTGCGTCTTTGTGGTTTGATTGCCGATACCCCATTCGCGATTACGATCGCTAAGCGGATTGATGAAAAGCGTCTAGTTTTAGCTGGTACGAGTGCAGGCGCAGCCGCTATGGGTTATCACATGATTTCTGGAGGCAGTAGTGGTGAGTCTCCGCATAAGGAACTGGTTAATATGAGTACTGGCTTAAATATTCTGCCTGAAATCATTGTCGATCAACACTTTCACAATCGTAATCGGATGGCGCGACTGATGACGGCGATCGCTGCTCATCCTGACAAAATTGGCATTGGTATTGATGAAGATACTGTGGCTATTTTTGAGCCAAACAATACTATGCGTGTTATGGGACGTGGTACTGTCACCGTAGTCGATCCAGGCGAAGTTTCCTATAGCAATCAACTATGGGTTAGTGGTATGGCTCCATTAACAATTCATAACTTGCGTGTGCATATTCTTGCCGCAGGATGCAAATATCACATGCTTAAGCGCATTCCTATAAGTCCATCGGTATAAAAAAGGCTCGCATTGCGAGCCTTTTTTTATTTAGTCCAATCCCCTGCCTCTGGGGTATCAACGATTGATTTAAGTCCTTCTAGAGTCGAAGGCAGCGATCGTGGGTCCATAAACATAACTTTGCTACTACCACTTGAGCCAATGGTCGTACCCATTGAGATATAGCTCTGAGCTAGCAAAAATTGCAGTGCTTCCTGCGATTGAGGGTTGCCCTTCATAGACTGCAATAGTACTTGCATCGCCTGAGATGTACCTTGCGCTTTAAGTACTTGCTCTTGGCGTTCCGCCTCAGCACGCAAAATCCGTGATTGCTTCTGCCCCTCAGCTTCTAAAATGGCAGACTTTTGTGAAGCTTCGGCATTCAATAGCTGCGACTCAGCTAAACCCTTCGCTTGGTTAATAGCAGCTTCGCGCTCACCTTCTGAGTTCAGAATGGCAGCCCTTTTTCTGCGCTCTGCGGTCATTTGCATTTCCATCGCTTCCTGCACAGCTTTAGCAGGTAAGATGTCACGCAATTCCACCCTTGTTACTTTCACACCCCAAGGATCGGTGGCATCATCTAAATCACGTAACAGAACTTCATTAATTTTGTTTCTTGCCGTGAAAGTTTCGTCAAGTTCTAAACTACCTAATTCGGCACGAATCTGAGTTAAGACGATATTTGCCATCGCTTGACGTAAATTTTCCACGCGATAGAAGGCTTTCTCCATGTCAACTACACGCCAGTAGACCACTGCATCGGCGGTAATCGATACGTTATCGCGAGTAATACATTGTTGCGGTGGAATATCTAGTACCTGCTCTTTGATCGATCCTTTATAGCTAACAGTGTCAATAAAGGGCAGGATAAAGTGGGGGCCAGCAGGTAGTTTGCGTTTGTATTTACCAAAGGAGGCGACTAGTGCTTCTTCGCCTTGATTGACAATTTTAAAAGATGAACTTCCTAAACCAAAGAAGACACCTGCACCAATTAGAAAACTCCATAAGTCCATAATGTTTTTCTATTGTTAGTTGAACTCACGTTAATAATAGCGCGATCTATCTGAGATTCAGGTTAAGTAAAAGCAAAAGAAAGTGAAGGGCACTGGTCATCTAAAACGTGATCGACGTATTTCCGCCTTTTTTATCGGCTTGAAATGGACGTTTCAGCACCTATCCCTCATTAGCTGACCAGTGCCAAGTGAAGAGGACTTAGCATTTGCAGAACGAGATTTTCGTGATGAGTTTGACAACAGTGGCGCAAATGCTCAAACTAGTATCTACAGAATATATAGAAACTGATCGGCAAGGACAATAGGCGATCGCTCTGCAAATTTTTCGGCTAAATAATTGCGTAATACTGCTACCGTTGCAATAATCGCATCAGCATGAACAGAAGTCTCTGCCAAGGCTTCACCATCCTCGCCGCCTCCTACTTGTTGGGTTATCACGATCCATGCCGGAAACATACTTAGTCACGATGCGATCGCTGAAAATGTTAATGTATTAAGAGAAGTTTACAATTCACTAAGCCTTGTTTTTAATGGCTAACTCCTGATGGCTAAATGTGTAATTAATCGCCGAGCCGAATTTTCTGCTAGTCATCGTTACTGGCTGCCTGAAATTCCAGACGAGGAAAATCAAGCCAGATTTGGCTTATGTGCAAACTTTCCTCCCCACGGTCATAACTACGTTTTGTATGTTGGAATGCAAGGCGAAATTGACAACACTGGCATGGTACTTAACCTCTCAGATGTCAAACATACGATCTCCCGTGAAGTGACGACTCAATTAAATTTTTCCTATCTCAACCAAGCATGGGATGAGTTCCAGCAAACTCTCCCTACCACTGAAAATATTGCCCGTGTGATCTGGCAGCGTTTAGCGCCGCACCTACCACTGGTAAATATCCGCTTATACGAACATCCTGAACTCTGGGCTGATTATCAAGGTAATGACATGCAAGTAAATTTAACGATTAGCACTCACTTCTCTGCGGCTCATCGACTCGCTTTACATACGCTCTCTCTCGAAGAAAATACCGTAATTTATGGCAAATGCGCTCGTGTACATGGGCATGGGCATAACTACCATCTAGAAGTCTCCATTGCTGGCGAAATCGATCCGCGCACTGGCATGATTGTCGATCTAGGTGATTTTCAAAAAGCTTTAGAACAATATGTACTTGAGCCAATGGATCACTCATTCCTAAACAAAGACATTCCTTACTTTGCGGAAGTTGTGCCAACTGCTGAAAATATTGCAGTCTACATTCAAAAAGTGCTAACGCAACCAATTCGTGAAATTGGCGCAAAGTTACACAGTATTAAGTTGATTGAAAGCCCGAATAACTCCTGTGAAGTTTATGGTGAATATCAACTTTCTGAGATTGAGCATTCTTTAGAAGAAGCTTTAGCAAAATCAGTAGCCTAGTCACCAGATGAGCGATGCAAAGCATCGCTCATTCCAAATAACCAGTTAAAAAATATTCCATCATGTCTGACGTAGATATTGCCGCAATAGAAAGCCAACCTGAAGAAGAAATTATTATCGATCGCGTTGAGCTAGATAAGGTAATCGCAAGGCTGACTAATACCCTCGAAGATGGTATCAAAAATGGCATTAAGCGCGGATTGTTGCATTTGCCAGCAAGCGATCGCCATTTGTTACTCGTCGCCTCTGACATGGTGCAGAAATCCAAAAAATTTCCAAATTACAAATTGACCTTTTATCACAAAGGCATGGGCGAAGGTACAAACACCTGTGCTGTCACTTTTACGGAATTATAAGACAGAATTATAGGTAAGCATCCAGTAAGGGAATGATTACGAAGCTGAAGCCAACCTCACAGGATGCAGTTCTTGGCGGTCAATTACCACCGCCTCTCGGTGCTGTAGTATTAGGTGGCTTGGAAGGGGTGAAGAGAAGATTAAGTAGCCCTGCGATCGTGCCAAGAATTGCTGCCCTGCGAGAAGCCCTCAACTATGGCACAACGGGTTTGGAATTGATTTTACGGGGTCTAGAAGATGAGTCTCTCAAAGTACAGCGCACGGCTCTGCTATTGCTGTGGCGCAGACCCGAATCACATATTCGTCAGGCTTTAGCCAACTATAGTCAATATCATCTATTTGATATTGTTGATACTTTGCAAGGTCATGCCGAGGCGATCGCTACGCTTGCTTTGTCAGCCAATGGCAGGATTTTATATAGTGCTGGCGCAGACTTCACAATCAAGGTTTGGGATTTAGGAAAAGATCGCACTCAACGTCGGCAAATTGGCACAATTTGCGGACACAATCATATTGTTACGTCCATAGCCCTTAGTGCGAATGGTCGCATACTAGTCAGTGGTAGTCGTGATAAAACGATCAAACTCTGGGATGCGCGATCGGGAAAGGAACTGCTGACATTGACAGGACATATCGGCTATGTCAACTCAGTAGCCATTACGCCCGATGGCAAAACGTTAGTTACAGGCAGTCAAGATACCACGATCAAACTTTGGGATATCAGAACGGGGACAGAAATTCGTACCCTAAGAGGTCACACCAGTCTTGTCGATTCCGTTGCTCTTAGTCCCGATGGCAAAGCGATCGCTAGTTGCAGTTGGGATACCACTATTCGGGTATGGGATTTAATTTCGGGCAAACAACGCTGGGAATTTATCGGACATTCAGCGCGAGTTCTCTCCTTTGCGATTAGTCCTGATGGACGCACCCTTGTCAGTGGCAGTCTCGACACTCGCATCAAGGTCTGGGATTTGCAAACAGGTAAAGCGATTCGCACCCTAGAAGGTCATTGGGGTTGGGTCAAGTCGCTGGTGATTAGTCGTGATGGTAAAACGTTAATTAGCGCTAGCTACAAAGAAATCCGCGTGTGGAATTTAGAAACAGGTGAACCAATTCAAGTCCTGAATGGGCATATCAATCTGATCAATGCGATTGCCCTCAGTCAAGATGAGCAGACTCTAATCAGTGGCGGCGAAGACTGTAATATTCATGTCTGGAGTGTTCCCTAAACAAGAAAATTTTTGCGAAGCAAAAATTTTCTTGTTTAGCTGCTGCGTAATCTCTGAATCTGGCGATCGCTTTGTTGCGCCCATTGAGTATTTTTTTGTTGATTAAAATAAGCCTGTGCTTGAATAAAAGATTGAATCGCCTCTTGCCTCTGTCCAGCCCTTACCTGCGCCACTCCAAGCGTATAAAAAGCCTCCGCATAGTCTTTACGGAATTGCAAAGCATTACGCAGTTGCCCGATCGCCTTTTCAGTCTGACCTTGAATTAATAAAGCTGCGCCCAAATTGTAATAAGCCTCTGCATATTCAGGATTCAATTGCACAGCCTTTGCATAGTGCGCGATCGCCCTTTGAAGATCTCCCTGAGCTTGAATTAATAGCCCTAAGTTATAGATCGTTTCAGGCGCTTGAGGGTTGAGCTTGAGGGCTTGATTAAGACTAGCGATCGCATTGTTTATGTCTTTCTTGTCTTTAAATGCCAGACCGAGATTGTAATAGGCAACTGCAAGCTTTGGATCGAGACGAATGGCTCTTTGTAAATTGGCAATAGCTTGATTAGGATCGCCTGACTGCAATTGAGCCGCGCCTAAATTACTGAAAGCCATCGCAAACTTAGGGTCGAGTCTTGTAGCCCGTTGAAAAGAATTAATAGCTTCTTTGAGCTTTCCTCCCTGTGCATAAGCTAGACCCAGATTGTAATGTGCGGCAGTAAGTTCAGGATTTTTCTTGATTGCTGCCCGAAAAATTACCACCGCCCCTTCTAAATTACCCAAACGCACATAGGCATTACCACGCTCCAAAAGCTGATCAGCATTTTCATTGGGCGGGACAACTACCTGTTGCTGGAACGGCACTCTTTGAGGTGGCTTTTCACGCAGTTGGGCGATCGCCACATCTGCATAACTTACCCCAAACACTAAGTAGATAGGCAAAATTAATGAACCAAAACCTGTTCTGCCTGTGTAGTGGGCAGAACAGGTTTTGGTTCTGTTGTTTAACTGTGCCGAAGTAGTTAAGACCGACGCGAAAATTCCCAAAACTGGTTTCATAATCTTTTCTGGTCTGAATTCTTGATAAAGAATGTTAAATTGAGAAAGCCAAATTTGAGTAATAAATTAGCGATCGCTATTAAGCTCTAAGCTTATGTACAGCAATTATTCATCAAACCTAGACTAAAAAAATTTTTCAAAAGTTGCGAAGCAACTTTTGAAAAATTTTCTTGAGGTTTGTTTAATTGGCAATTGCTATAAATAAGCTTCATAAATACAAGTCCTGTAAACATGATTCTCGTTATCGACAATTACGACAGCTTTACCTATAACCTTGTACAGTACCTTGGGGAATTATTACCTGAATTCCCCACTTTAGGCGAAATTATAGTTAAGCGAAATGATGAAATAAGCATCGAAGAAGTTAAGCAGCTTAACCCTGCAGGAGTCGTAATTTCCCCAGGTCCTGGTCGCCCCGAAGAAGCAGGTGTATCCCTAGATATTATTCGGGAAATGGACGCAAATACTCCGATATTGGGTGTCTGTCTCGGTCATCAGAGTATGGGGTTAATGTATGGCGGCAAAGTTGTCTCTGCACCTTATTTAATGCATGGCAAGACCTCACAAATTTATCATACGGGAGTCGGTATTTTAGCAGGGCTAGCTAATCCATTTACAGCAACTCGATATCATAGTTTGGTGATTGATCGGCATAACTGCCCTGATGTACTTGAAGTTACAGCATGGACTGAAGATGACATCATCATGGCAGTCCGACACAAGCAATATCCTCATGTCCAAGGTGTACAATTCCATCCTGAAAGTATCTTGACTGAGGCAGGCAAAGACTTGCTGAGAAACTTCTTAAAAGGATTAAGCGTCACAGCCTCATAATTAAAGTATCGTTTTGTACAACATTCTCTCATAGTTCAAAATACTCAATTAACTAAACACACTAAACAAAATGCGCCGCAGACAAATTCTTCGACTCGCTCAAGGTGGACTAATATCAGCATTTACCGCAGGAATCATTGCTGACGCAGCTAATTCACAGACTAATTCAACTCTAAGGCTTCAATGGTTGGGGCATCTGTCATTTTTAATCTCAGGGGATAATGTCAGCTTTTTAACACATCCTTTCCGTCCTGCTGGCTGTACTGCCAAATTAAATTCTCCTACGGCAAAATCTGACTATATTTTGATTAGCTCACGATTACTAGATGAAGGATATTTGGAAAATCTTCCCAAAGATATGCGAGTTTTGTCTGAGCCAGGTTCTTATAATCTTAAGGGTATTAATCTGCAAGGCATCACCATGGATCACGATCGCATCGGTGGCCGCCGATTTGGACGTAATGTGGCATGGCGCTGGAAACAATCAGGTATTTTTATATTGCATTTAGGTGGGGCAGCCGCACCAATCACTGCTTCACAAAGGATTTTAATGGGTCGTCCCGATGTGTTGATTTTGCCCATTGGTGGTAACCCTCAAGGTACTGATCCGATGCAATTAAAAGCTTATTCTCCAGCCGAAGCAAGGGCGATCGTCCAAGAACTTAACCCACGCATTGTTATCCCCACTTATTACCGTACCGACAAGTCCAGTAATTCTTGTCAACTAGCATCAGTAGATGAGTTCCTCGCGCTTATGCCCCCCGATACGGTGCGTAAACTCGAAGGCTCAACTTTAGAGCTTAATGCTAGTAGTCTTCCGCAAACTACGGTAGTGCGCGTTCTCAAATCATAAATAGCTAACTAAGCCTGATAAAAGAACTCACCGCTGCGCGGTGAGTTCTTTTATCAGGCTTTTATCACCATAAAAAAGGAGACTTGCGAAGCAAGTCTCCTTTTTTATGGTGATACTCTCACGATAGTTCCTATGGTTACTTGGCTAAATAATTCGCGGACATCTTCGTTATACATACGGATACAGCCATGGGAAGCAGCTTGCCCAACTGAGGCTCGGTTAGGAGTACCATGAAAACCAGACCAATCCTTGCCATTCGTCCAAAAGCCAATCCAGCGATCGCCTAGAGGATTTTCAGGATCTCTACTTGCGATTACATCACCTGTAAAAGGATTTTGCCAAGCAGGATACTCAATTGTTTGCAAAACCCGATGATTGCCGATTGGGGTACTCCAGCCTTCTTTGCCCACTGCTACAGGATATGTTTTTAAAGGGATCTCACCATGAAAGGCGGTAACTTTGCGTTTGCTAATGCTAACTTCGAGGCGCGTCACTTGCATCAGTTCACGATCCCAAAGCTGTCGATTAGGATTAATCGTATAGGGCGAACCTAGTGCTGGTAATTTCTTTTGATAGGCAAGAGCCTGATAAAGCAATACGGCTAGTTCACTTTTTGTAATCGCATTAGTCGGCGCAAGAATACGTGGGTCGGGATAGTTGGTAACTAAACCTTGTTGGGTAAGTGTGGCGATCGCAGGGATAGCATAGTCAGGGACTTTCAAAGCATCGCGATACATTGATAGCAAATATGTTTGCGGTGTTTTGTGGGCTTTGATATTTAGGTTCAGTTCACGAGCGATCGCCACTAAGATCTCGGCTTTGGTGGCAGGCTCATTTAAGCGTGTCGTAATCTTGGGAGCATTGCGATTAGCAAAGGCAATTTCTAATAACTTGGCAAGTTCTGCGCGGGTAATGGGGCGATCGGGCTGAAATTGGCTAATCGTTCCAGAATTCACTAAAGCATCTTTCAAAGCCGTCTGTGACAATAACCCTTCAACAAACAATCGCGACCAATGATTTTGTAAATCTATGAATAAAAAGCGCTTGGAATTTGATGAATTACTTTTAGTATCTAGATTTTTTGCCCAAGTAAGATCATTTTGAGGATGCGCACTGAGCGAAATAAAAGCAAATATATTGACAGCGATGATAACGCGAACAAAAGAAGATAAAAGATTTTGCAATCGCCTTCTCATAATTTTCGATTGTTACTGCGTTTAGGGTTGACTTAATGATCCAAAGTAGCTATGCAGTCTAACATAAACCTTACAGGGTTTGATTTTTAATTCACAGAAGTGTTGTCACACTTTTGTGAATTGGTATTATTTGCGAACCTAATTGAAATAAAAAAGCCCCTCCTTGCGGAGAGGCTTTTTTATTTCGATTAGACTAGGCTAGGCTAGAAATTAACCATTGATAGCAGGAGCAGACATTGCTACTGGTGCTACATCAACAGCAGCCAAA
>Ga0172367_10003790_pt1 | contig 19241 bp, 27 predicted proteins | sample Lak10m_FD_114542 | JGI IMG/M metagenome (GOLD analysis project Ga0172367, IMG submission 114542) | Freshwater microbial communities from Kabuno Bay, South-Kivu, Congo - kab_022012_10m | ecosystem: Environmental > Aquatic > Freshwater > Lake | place: Democratic Republic of the Congo: South-Kivu...
AGTATCCCAAAACAAACCAATAAGAGTTTTAACACTAGAGCCTGCATACCATTGATTACCGCCACCATTCATATTTAATATCGTTTCCACAGTCCATTCATCATTAGCTCCAAAACTAACAGTAGGATGTGCAAGGTATCTAATTCCACCATTAGGATTTTTTAATGATAAACGTTCTGTAGGTGCTATCTTATCTAAATAAGGTTGTGAGTTGTCTGCTATTTGTGTGAGGTCGTTAGAGAGGACTTTTGAAACAGTTATTTCCGTTATACTACCTATAAAATTTCCTGCATTAGTTCCAAGTAATAAATTAGCTGGTCCAGATATAGTAACAGGCATTTTTACTACGTTATATCCCAGGTTAGTAGGTAGTTGAATGACATTTGAAAATGAACCACCACCACCATTTGTGTATAATGGATTATTGTTAGTGGATATAACTTTATATGTAATTATAACAATATCTCCCGCATTCAAAAAACCAATAGATCGAAATATTCTATCAGATATAGTTGAATATGTAACTTTTCCACCATCTATTATAGCGCTACCATTAACAGTCCAACCATTAGCACCATTACTAAAATCACCATTAACAACTATATTTTCACCAAACTCTCTTTGAATACTATTAGCACTATACCCTTTACTCAAATATTTAATAGCAGCATTACTAACATCTTGTCTAAACTTATTACCATACAATTCAGGACAAAAAGCTACTTTAATGTAGTCTTTAAGTTCTTCATTGCTGCGTTGTAATAACAGCAAATCATTTATATTATTAGTGGCAACACCACCATCATACGTTACACGTTTAAGATGTGGTGCTACTTTTTGATATAACTTTCGGCTCATGGCTTAATTGTTTGATAGTTCGGTATCAATAGTAATTTGGAATTCTGTACTATTATTACTTGGTGTAAATCCATCAACAGTTTCGAGTACTACATATACAGCTCTTGCAACAGGATTTAATGTGTATTCGTTATAATCATTCATACCTACAGTAGCTAAATTACCTACACCCATTACTACAGGAATAGCACCAATACGTTTTTGTGCATCAGCCCAATCAATAGTAAATGCGGCATTATCAGCAGGTACATTAGCTGGTAAATCATTATAGATATGTACATTGAATTTCTTACCTGCTACACCTGTATCGTTAGTTTGTATTCTAATTCTATGTACTTTAACACCCGAACCTATTATTTTAGCAACATCGGCAATAGTAAGTATTGAACCTACTACATCGCCTGCAGTGTAAACAGTTGTATTTGCTGGTCTTACTACATTGTTGTGAAATGCTTTAAGATGTGTACCGTCTGATTGCGACGCAGAAACGACGTCTAAAAATTCAGCAATTGTTGTATATGAAACATCAACTGCATTTAAAATTTCAGTAATATTATAAGTTTTCCCCGTAGGTTCATACCAAAAATTTAATATAGAATTATCTAAAGGGTGTATATGAATATGTGTAGAATCTATATTCTGTATTGCAATTAAATTAGCTGGCATTAAAACACCATTAAAACTTAATAGTCCTGATGAATCTTTGAATATTTTTATTGTGGACATTTTTATACTTTTAGTTTATATATCTTTTTATTTTATGATTTAACTTTTTTAGTTGAAATGTTAACATTTGGATATTTATCAGTTAAAGTGTAAATTTCTTTAAGATTTTTTGCATCATCATCATACATAACTATGTTTTTAAATCCTTTATTTATTAATTTTTCAACTGCTTGTTTTTTTCGTTCTGGTGTAGATCCACTAAATTCACTTGTTCCATTAACTGCAAATATTAAAGACTTATCTAATTTACCAAACATATCTAAACCAAGGTATTTTAAGTATGCCCATATCATATCAGCATCTTCTCTAGCAGTTATGACACCCACCGGTATAGAGGATTGCAATGCGGACTTAAATACATTTAATATAGGCCATTTTAATTTTGCATTTTTTAAAATTTCAAAATCTTTAAATTGACTCATATCTAATTTTTGATTAGGTCGTTTCTTAAAATGCGTAAATTCCTCAGGTGTTATTTCAAATGATTCACCTTTATTATTTGTTACTTTTATTTTCGCAGAAGACTTCACAAGAGTATCATCCAAATCAAAAAGGATGATACTCTTACGAAAATCTTTAAAGTGAAGAAACTGCATACTTTATGATATGTTTTTTATCCACCAAAGCCTGAGGTAAGTCTTCCTATAACAGTACCCCAATCTTCTTCATCTTTTTTGTCTTTAATAAGATCATTAATAACTTTATCAGCAATCTTTTGGTCAAAATCTTCACCGTGTGCTTTTTTCAAAACATCTGTTGCATATTGAGTAAAATCTTTTTCATTTTTTACTTCTTTTTCGTTAAGAGATTTTTTATCAACACTTAAAGTTTTTAAGTATTCAAAAAATTCGTTTCGTTGCTCTTCATTCAACTCAGTAGGTGAAGCTACTCCCAATTCTTTAAGTTTTGCTTCATAAGCTTCATTAAATGCTTTTGCGCTTTCATCAATTTTGTTTTTTTCTGATTTAAGCTTTTCTGCTTTTATAAATTCTGAAAATTTTTGCATAATAGTATTATTAATTTGTTTTTAGTTTATATATCTTTAATTTTTTAGAAGAGTGAGGTGACAGTTATTTTAGGTTTTCTTACAAGTTCATTTGAACTTTCTTCCAATAACCTAACATCAATATTTTCGTTCATTAAAAATTTATTAAGAATTCTATACAAAAAAACGCCGTTTGTTGTATCTTTTAATAGTCGTTCTTGTAAAGTTTTAACAAGAGCTATCCTTTTATTATCATCTCTTTCTAATATTGATATTTTTTCAAATAATTCATTACCGTCTTTTACTCTTAAAAAATTGTCGCCCGGAAATAAGTTAAATTGTGTGTCATAATCAGGATGAAAAAACGGAACAACGCCACATTGTAACATTTCAGCATACTTAGAAGTAACCCAATTTGGTCCAATAGGAATAATTAAAGTGTATTTAGTTTTACTGAATATTTCATCAATTTCAGATGATGTAACATAACCTTTAAATTGTGAAAATCCGTTGGTGAATCTTTCATCCCATTTGCCCCATATAGAAAAATCTTTCGTGTCTTCTCTGTTGAGAATAAACTTTTTAAGTTCTTCGTATCGGTAATCTTTAGGTGCATTACCTGCACATGACTGCATTGCAACAATTGAGAATTTTATATTTCTTTCGCCACCAGGATTTATTGGACTTGTACCAAACATATTCAACTTTTCTATACCTGTATAATATAATGATAAAGGATGTGTTATCTCAACAGTGTCTTCTTGTATTGGATATGACTCAAAATGTGTAGAATTGATTGTGTCGTTAAATTGTGATATAATAGATCTAGGACCATTAATCAAGTCTCTCCATTTTTGATTTTTTGAAATGTATCTTGGGTCAGTTAAAGATAAAAACCATGGTATATTTGACATATTAAGATAATGAATAAGAGGTGCAGCATATCCAGCTGTCATTGCCAATGATTTTCTCATTGTATCAGGATTTCGTTTACCTCTTATAATACCTGGGATATTCACATTAGTTAAACCTTGTGCAGCAAAACCTATACCAAAATCAGGTTGTTGTAAATGTTTAATTGAATCCCATAAATGTTTATATGTGATATCATAACCTTCTTCATTCTTAAATGTTTCTGCTCCTGTTACTACTTTAAATTCATCATATATGTCACGTATAACATTTCTTGGATCTATTTCAATTTTTTCAGCATCGGAAAGCTTTTTCCAATCAGAACGTTGCAAAATCCAAAGTTCTGTAATAGCGGGTTGTCTTGCTAAAATTTTAAACATATTCAAATATTCCGATGAACCATCAGAACGTTTAACTCTATCTTTATTGAATTTTATAGCTGAACCTATTGGAAAAATAGCTACTTTTAAATTATTATTTTTCATTTAATTTTTTTCTTAGTGAACTTGATGACCAATTATGTTGTCTTTCATTGTATTTAATAGGACAAAGACCTACACCTGTGTGATTTGTTCCTTTATATTCTTCACCAACAAAACGAATATCAGGTTTTATTAGTTTTATAATTGTTTCCAAATCTTCTTCAGTTTCAAATGGTATAATCATATCAACATACTTTATTGATTGTAGTTGAATATAACGTTCCAAATAAGACTGTATTGGTTTATTTTTTGTATCAGGTCTTGATATAGTTGGATCTGTTAAAAGTCCAACTACCAACAAGTCACATTCAGCTGCTGCTTTTGATAACATTTCACAATGACCTGCATGAAGTAAATCAAATGTAGATGCAGTAAAACCTATCGTTTCTCCTGCTTGTCTATGTCGCTCTATTTCTTTAAACATAAATCTTTTAATAGTTCTTTTATAGTGTTTGTAAAAAATAATCTGTCTTCTTCAGTGTTTAAATATTTAACTACTCTTATCCATTGAGTAATTTCTAAAATTAGTAAAGATTTTCTATCAATACCTCGTTTTACCCAATTTCCAACAAACACTTCATATTCAAACATTCTGTTATATTTACGATATGAATGCATAAGTTTTGCTATATCAAGTAAATATGATGAATAGTTATTCACGTCCCATATTGGATCTATTAAATGTAAACCTTTGTCAGTTTGTATCATATTTTCTATTGATAAATCACCGTGACAAAATGTACGTTGGTTATCAAAAATCTGATAATTGTCTTCAAGCATTTTTATCACTTCAAAAAAATCATTGTTAAATTCACAATGTGATTTTATTCTATCAATATAAACTTTAAATGGTACATGAGAAGGAAACATTGCAAATGTATCTATTATTTCTACAATATCAGAAATTTTTATTTTCTTACCATTATCTTTTAAATATTCCAATGCAATAGTATCACCAATAACATTATATACAATAGGAACATTGATTAACGGTGCAGCCATAGAATACCATTTTGCACTATTTAATGAATCTTTATGCGTTTTGTAAATTCTATCACCTCGTTTTTCAACAATTGCACCAGACAAACCTGTTTTTATTTCCCTGATGTCAAGTTCAGCAAATTCATGTGGTAATAAAGACTTATCATCTACATAATATGCACCTAAATACTTTTCAAAAGAAAGCATATGATATTTAACACCATTCTTTTTTAACCATTCTTCTATTTTTGTTCTGTATTTTTCATCTGCTTTAGCAAAATCGCCATTGCATGAAACTTGACCACGAGCCGTAATTAAAATGATAGTCCAACCCATATCATATAACTTATTAAGTTTATTAATTGTTGGATAAATTGGTTCCGCAAATTCCCAATCATGTGTAGTTGTTGTAGATAGTGTATCATCAATATCACATATGATTGTTTTTGCGTAATTTTTAAGGTATGGATTTATTTTCATATTTATTATACACTTATTTTGTGCGAAAGTTTAGAATAAGTCTGTTGTTTTATAAGGTGTTTCTTCCTTATATTCAATCATTTGAGTGCAATTATTTTGTTTTATCATACCTTTATGTGTTTCAAAATAATCTCCTTTACACCAACGAACAACTTCAGAAGTCCAGTCAGATGCTGTTTTAACAGGAACATTTTGTGTTATTTGAAATTTAATATCATTCACTAAATTAAAATCATGAGGTAATCCCATTAGCCACATAGATTCCCTAATTGATAAATATCTATCTTTTGTTGGGTGAACATATAAATTTTTTGATATTAGCGCATTTATTCTATCTTTTACAATTCTTGGACTTTCATCCCAATACCCTTTACCATCTTCTAATTTGGTCTTTGCATTTACACAAAGCTTCTTCAGATAAGTAAATTCCTTTTTGGAATTATCTTTGTTATTATCTTCTGCAAATTTTATAACATTGTCCCATAAATTATGAGAATTTACATATTCCTTTATAGAAGTTTGTTCAATTTGGTGAACATTAACATTATTTGCAACAGCCCATTGCCACCAACCAGATTTAGTTAAATCATTGAACATTAGAAAATTTTCATCATTAATTTCTGTCGGTATTTGATTAAGATAATCTATTATATGTGGCGTGTCAGTTTTAAAGTATCTTAATATAGGCGAATATTCGCCATTCCACATAAAATAAAAAGTTCTTTTTCTATGTTGAGGTATACCATGTAAGTATGTATCTGTTTTTACAATCGAAAAAGTATAACCGTATTCATTCGCAATTCTTTTTAATCTACTTAAAACGAGTTCACCTGCTGATGTGTATAAGTTTGGAGCATTTTCACCCCAATAAACTTTAGGTTTTATGTTTTCTAAAACAAACTGTGCACTTTTATATAACCAATCGTTTTGAGCTGCATCTGCTCCTCTTTTGAATTTAGAGTTGCCAGATGACACCGAATTAAGCATGCTGAGACCAGAGCAAGGAGCGCAAGAAGACACAAAATCTACATGTTCAAATACTTTTTTATCAAAATTTTTCAAATGATTGTCTCCGTCAATAACAAGATAAGGAGTATCTTTAAAGTAATTGACACAATGTGAATCGTTTGATGCAAATGGCTCATAGGATAATAAAAAAGAAGGATCTTCGCCAGTTGTTTGTTTATTTGCTATCGGTAGACCACCAATCAAAGGTATAATTGTACCCCATTTAATTTTTTTGTTCATTTATTTTAGTTATTTTAAATCCGTTTTTATTTTTTCCCGTAAACTTAACATCTTCACCTGCAATAATTCTATTTAATGAAAGAGAGGCTATACCATGTTTTTTTGCAAAATTACATTTATCATCTGTGTAAATATAATCAATTTCACCATTTGGTAATACAACTTTATATTCAGGCACCTTTTTAAGTTGATTTGCCGCATGTCTTTTTACTAGGCCTTTTGATATATTTTTTCTAGTGTCTTCGCTTAATTTTAAACCAGTACGTTTTTCTGATAAAATTTTCTTAGTTTTATCACTATGATGTTTACCGTAAAATGGATTTTTGTCACCTGTAAGATCTTGCTTCATAAATTTTTCATTGTTTCTTGCATTAATTGACCTAATTTTTCTAAGTTCTTTGCCACGTTCTTCACCTAACCATTCTTCAGGGGTACCAACAATTTTACCTTTATATAAAGTTGATAAATAGTTTTTATTTTCTTCACCTCTTTTAGATTTATAAAACATCTTTTTAACTTCACTTCTATGTTTATTGGATGTACTAAAAAATTCAGGATTATTTACATCTTGTCCATTAGTTAAATTTAATAGCGAACCAGTATCTAAATCTTTTCTACCATAAAACAATATCAACTTTTTCTCTAAATCAAATGCATCTGATTCATTTAAGTTATCTTCCAATATTGTAATTATTGGGCTGTCATTATCTTTAAGTATATCTATTATTCTTATGTATTTTTGGTTCTTTATCGTGTTATCTAAATCTGCACAATTTTTAAAAAATGATAAAGCAATATTCAAATGAGAAAATCTTCTATTTTTATTACCTTTACCTATATAAAAAATTTCATTATTCCTAGGGTCAATATAAGAATATACATAAAATAAATTATCCATTGTATGTTTTTATTTTATATATCTTAGATAATTTAGTGTAGTTAATCCTAAGGAGTATCTTTAAAGTAATTGACACAATGTGAATCATTTGAAGCAAATACTTCATAAGATAACAGAAATGCGGGATCCTCTCCTGTAATTTGTTTGTTAGCAACACTCATGCCTCCTATAAGAGGTACAATCGTACCCCATTTAATTTTTTTATTCATCTAAAAATTCTATTAATTTTTTTGTAAATTTAAATTGTTTTGGTATTTTTTTAAACCAATCATTATCTAAATTTTTTCTTATTGTTTCTTCTGCACTTAAAAAATAAGTTCTTAAAAAACCTACTTCATCTTTATGAATTTCAGGTATATCTAATACTTTGTAATTTTCTCCATTATTTTCAATAATTGAATCCATCATACCCCAATGTAATTCATAAATATGAAATGAATCAGCATTATGCCAATAATTACCTATTTTAAGATCAGTATAAATTCTTTTAAGCTCATTATAAATCATTTCATAAATAAAAGAAAACATTACAACATCAATACAAAATCCACGAATAACATCATTGGACCTCATATTAACTATCATATTAAGTTTATTTTTTCTTATATTAAATGACACTGAATATGTACAAATTTTATCAGCAGATTCGGACATCATTACATCTTTATTGTTGATAATCACAGCAGCTTGTCTTGAATCTTTATCAAAGGTTAATGATTTAATAACATGTTCAAATTGTTTTTGCGTGAAAAAATAATATCCATAATTAGAATTCCAATAAGGACTATTTTCGCTTTTTATTTTGTTCCAGAATTTTGAGTATTCAACAATTGATGTATCGTTTAAATCACCTCTTAAATACCAAGCAAATTCACCACTTAAATATCTCATATTTAAATTTCTTTCTTCAAAAGAACAAAAACGATCTCTTATGGGATGAAGTTTAATTGAATAATTAAGTATTTCTTTTATTTTTTGTCCTCGTGGCGCAGACTCTATAGAATTATTTTTAAGATCATTGAAAACCTTAAGCCACAATTTTTTACCATTACTCTTCATTGCTATCAGTTATTTCATATTTACAATAAATACTTTTTCTAAAATCATATGTATCAAGGATGATTTGTTTAAGATCATTTATCATATATTCTTTATTCAAATCAACTTCTAAAGGCACGACATGAAAAAATTTCTTGTTATAAAAAGAAATCATTTCATATTCAATAAGTTTTCCTACTGATATATTACTAGGTCTATATTCATTAACATCCTCTAATTTTATATTTTGTAAGGGTACAAAGTTTAAAATCATATCATACACAGAGTCGTTTACATATTCAATAGTTTCTTTAACAAGTTCATTATATAATAATACTTGTTCATCTGTTAAATTTTTCTTATTTGGGTAATATGTAATATAGAAAAATGAATCAGCTGCTGAACGATCTATAAAAACAAAGTCTTCTTCATAAATATCAGACATTGTTATTTCAAATGATCTTCTATTTGAAATCACTTCCCGTTGAACTTTAATAAATGTATCAAAATCAGAACGAAGATCATCTATTGTTAAATTAAGATAGTCAAGAATATCTCGTATAGGTTCTTTTATCAACCTTACAGAATATCCTTGACTTTCCAAGTATTCCTTTAACAATAACATTGTGGTTGTTTTGCCGCTTAGACAAGCTCCACTAAATGGTATAATAAATGGTTTTTTCATTAGTTTTTAGTTATTATACACACTTTTTTGTTAAAAGTTTTTAAAAAACTAAATAAATTGTTAATTTTCGCTATTTTTTAAAATAGAAGCTAGATCAAGTTCACCATATTTATTTGTCAATTCTTCTTTAAATTCATTTTCTTTTTTAATTGCAATACCAATATCTACTTTCAATACATTAACCTTAATTAAAAGTTCTTCTCGTTCTTTGTCAATTGCAATTATTCTTGTTTCTATTTCAGACATTCTTTTAAAGTAATCTGAATAAGTTGACACAAAAAGTTTTAATTTTAATAAATCATCATTTTCTATTTTCATATAATTTCTTTGCTATTAGTTTTGTTTCATTTGGCATATCTGATTTTTCAAAAATCCATTTAAAGTAATTAGGATCATTTTCTAAAACAACTGAAACCTCAATACCTTTATGTTTACCTACACCTAATACAGGTTTTAATAAATCGTTTAGTTGAAAAGTTCCATTTAAATCAATTCTTTTTGACACTGAAGAAGATTCTTTATACAACACATCAAGATCATCATTAAATTCTTTTTGCTGTTTTTTAAATACTTCTAACGTATGAATAACATCAGCTCTTGCGGTGTGATATTCTGTAATGTCTTTATCAAGAAATCTATGAACCGCATCTTCCAATGTTCTTTTTTCATAATGTTTCCATATAAGAAGTGCATCAAATACTCTAAATTTTCTGTGAGAAAATATTATATTACAACGTAAAAATTCTGATGTTAATAAAGGTAAATCAAATCCTATTAAATTATATCCGCACAAATCAGAATCCGCGATGAAATTAAAAATTTCACGTGCTTTCTCTTCAAAATTTGGTTCATCTACTAGATCGCTTTCATCAATACCATGTTTTTCTTGTGCCTGTTTTGCAATTTCTGTTCCTTGATTATTGAATCTTGAATAAAGTTCGTCTTGTGTACCATCAGGCCACTCTTTTAAAATATAAATTTCAATAATACGATCTCTGTTAACATCAAGTCCTGTTGTTTCAATATCTAAACAACATATTGGTTTTTGTGTGCTCATTTTTATTTTTTTATGACTTCTATTAGCCAGTTAATTTGTTCTGCTCGTTCTTCTATAAATTCGTTGTATTTTTGTTTTGCAAATGATGTATGAAATTTAGCAGCTTTCATAAATTCTAATTGTCCCAATAGCATTTTTTCCGATAATGCAGATTTTCCTAACATTTCTTTGTTTAACCCCATAACAACATGCGGCAAAAAATCAGGTTCAAACCATTGCATCATATCAGCATCTCTTAAGATTTTAATAAACTGTGATGGATTTTCATCAGTATACGGATATTGGGTACCCTTTATAAGACCAACAACAAAACCTGTTGTAAATGAATCACTTACAGAATTCATACACCATGACTCAATTGCTAATGAAATATTATCGGCATCGGATTGAAGTTGTCCACCAGAATGATTAAAATCATGAAATAATGCTGCTATACAAATTGATTTTAAGATATGATTTTCGTTGTAATCAACATTTTCCAATGCATTATTGTTTCGTAAATCATTGAAAATGTCATATGCATTAACCATCATTGTTAATGTATGTTTTAGATTATGATAAGGTATAGTATTAGACATATTTTTTGTTAATACTACTTTAAAATAATGTTCTAACTCTAATTCTTTTATTATTGAAAATGCTCTTTCCATGTGTATTTTTAATTATTATACACACAAAAGAGCATTTTGTTTAAGAATAATTTTTATGGCAATAACCTTGATCGAATGGGTTTAAAAAAACATTCTCGACAATTGAATCCTTGTTTTAAATCTATGCATTACAGTTAACAGTTAACTTACATTATTTCTTTAGTATGTTTTTGTTTTCTAGAGTAAGTCTTTTTTGATTTATGTACCTTTGTTTTCTGCGTCCACTTACCCAAAAATTCAAGTTCCATTTCTCGGTCTACTTTTCGCACAACTCTTAAATAATCGGATTGTGTAATTAATTTTTTCATTAAATGTTTTCTATGTCAATGTCTAAAATTTCACGCATTAATCGAATTTCAGTTCTAAGTTCATTAATAATTGCGTCTTTTTCCACAATTTCTTTAAGAAGTCTGGAAGTATCTGCAGTGGGTAAATCGTTGTCATTTTTAATGATTGCTTGGTTCGCTAAATCAGATTTTAATGTTACACCCTGTCCCAATGAATTAATCAATGGATTAGATTTATATGGTTCACCTGTCATAGGATTTAAAATTAAAATGTCATTTACTCCTACATAATTTTCTCTCATACAAATCTCATGTTATGTGGTTTAATCTTTCTTTTCAACAATCTTTCAATTACTTCATCAAATGAAATAGGTGCGAAATTTTGAGCATCTAATCCAACATCTTCTCTCCTCCAAATGGAAACAGGTAAATTACCATGACAATGTCCATGTAAATGAAATGATCCACTATCCATCAATTCCCATTCTTCCATAGGAAAATGACATAACACTAATACTTTACCATCGTGCTTAATTGTATCAATTTTATTAATAGACGTAAAGAAATCTTGTGCATGTACATCCGCATTTGTCCTAAGATTAGAATGAACAACTTTGCGAAATTTTGAAGGATCTTCAATTTCGGTAATAGTTCCGTCTAATTCTCTTTGTAAATGTGGAAAGAATTTATCTTTCCTGATATGATCGTCGTGATTACCTAAAATCAAATGAATATTTTTACACTTAATTCTTTTACGAAAAGTGTAAATGTTATGCCATCCGCCAAACGACCAATCTCCAAGATGATACAAAATATCATCTTCACCAACAAGAGAGTTTATGCCATTTACTATGGCATCATTCATTTCATCAATTGTTGCAAAATTACGAGTTGCAGTAGGATCATTTGAGTTTTCACTAGTCCATTTTGATGTACCTCCACAGATATTAGCATGTGCATAATGTGTATCAGATGTAAAATATATCTTTCTTGTTTGTGACATTTTAATTTTTATTTTTTAATGAATGCTTAAGGGATAAATGTGTATCGTCCCGAACGAAAGTAACCGTTGTATTCTTCAAATCCTAACGATATTAATTTTTCTTTTTGTAACAAAGGGACATCGTTAGTATCAACGTTAGTGATTACTAATTCATTACCATCGAAAAAAATAGGATTCGCGTCGTCGTTAGAATATTCATTGAAAATCCCAAGAGCAGTAATAAGCATTTGTAAAGTGTACATATTATGTTGTTTTAAAATTGAATACAAATATAATAATTATTTCTTAAATAACAAACTAAATTATGTTAAATTTTAGTTAAAGAAGTTTAAATGATGTTAAATGAGCTTTCTTTAAATTATACTAAATTGTATTAAAATGTTAAAGAAAGTTAATAGAACACATACTACATATTGCGAAATGATGTTTTTTTATCAAATCCATATAACTCAATTTTAGAAGCATTGTCAATTGTATTAATTTTAATTTTATCTCTTCCTAACCATTCACAAAGCAAATTATAAATAGTTTCGGCTGGCATTGCTTTGATAAAATTAAAGTTTGATAAAATAGGAAATTTGTATATATTATTAAAATGCTTTATTATAATAGGACAATCTTCTTTTTCATTTAGTTTTATTTTATCTTCTAAAATAGTCGTATTTATAGGTTTATGCGAACTACGACTATCTTGACAATATTCTTTTTTAAAGTAAAATATATTAGTCCATTTACTTTTTTCAACATAAGGTAAAAGATCATTTAAAAACAAAATTTTATCAACATTACGTAATTTATAACCGTAAATCAATTTTCCGCATATACAAAATTCATATACATAATAATCATTGAACCCAGTAATATCAGGATATAATATATCAAATTTTGTTCTGTCTAAAACAATAGTAGGATCTATACCCCAAATTCCATTAAGGTAATCATAGTAGTCTTTGTATTTTGAAATGATTTTCATATTTAAAAGAAAATTAAATAGTTATCAGTAATAAGTACTTGTTCATATGCTTCAAATCTGTATCCATCATCAACATCTCGTTCTATTTCTAACTCATCAGATGTAACGGATAAAGTTTCATAAATTTCAGAAATAGTTTTTCCTGTATGTTTAGTGTTAAAATCAGCAACAAACGTAACTTCATATTTATCAACATGAACCATTGTTATTGGAGTGAATTTATCAAAACTATCTGTTGTTGCTAACTTAACTGTATAATCTTCAGTGAAATTGGAATTCATGCAAATTTGATTTTTCAAATCAAATTCTTTAACCAATGATTTTAAATCGGCAACGGTTAATGCAGAAAATTTTATAAGAAAGCTTGTTTTATCATCCATAATGTTATTTATTTTCATATACAAATATATAAAAAATTCCTCATATACAAAAATAATATGAGGAATTTTTTAGTTAAATAATGTTAATTACTTAAATTTAACTTTGGTGTATTTCTCAAGTTTATTTACTATATCATCATCAAGTTCTGAAATATGTTTAATTTTATTGTTTTGTTCTTTAACTTTAACATAAAGAACATCAGATAAAAAAGATCCACCAAAATTTGATGTTTTAAGAAATGAGTCTACTCCTTTTTTGTTAAATACAACATAAAAATCGCCATCCATATAATCACTTATAGATGTATAAGAATTAAGTATATTCTTAACTGTTGTTGCAACTCCTGCATGTGTTGATTTTAGAATGTCAATTGGAACTGAACGATCTCTTGATAAATTTTGTTCAATTGCAGTTTCAATATCATTAACAACCCACACCATGTGTATATTTTCTTTTGCATATCCTAATCTTGAAACGTGCCATGATATACTTTCTAATTTTGAAAGAGATTTCATAGTGACATCAAAAATAAGATTAGGTTTATTTTTAGCACCGATTATTGATGAAAGTTGCGCATTCATTTTCTTATCTGATAATTTTAATTCATCTATTGCGGAATGCAAAAACGCAACATCATCAGGTACTTTCATATCAAGAGTTGTTATATCAACACCTGTTGAATCTAAAATTTTTGACCTAATAAGAGTTGATCTAAGTGCCATAGATTTAAGAGCATCTACATCAAAAATTTTTCCTTCTATACCGACAAGATTTTGTAATATAAACCCTTTACCTGAGGCACTACCACCAATAACAATAACAATATTATCATATTTTGGTCGTGATTTTCCAAAAGTTAAAAGTTTTTCCAGTAGTAAAGAATCTTCGTTTAATATCAAAAAAGGTTTATCTTGTTCGAAGACAAATTGTGAGTAATTTAGCATAGTTAAGTGTTTATTTTAAATATTGTATTAGACGTCATAAAATTTTTCTTTCTCATAACTGTTTTAGAAATAAATCTTATGCCATCTTTTGTAGGTTCAAGTATAAATGGTATGTTTATATCAGACGATATATCTTTCAATACCGCCTGAATATCTTTAATGTGCGAAAAATCTTTACCTAATTCTTCTTCTGTTTTTTTAAACAATTGAATTAATTCAATTGCCTCGATTGATTTTTCATTTCGTAAGTCATTTACTCTATCAAAAAAATGATGTGTAAATTCAATATCAATATTCCATTTAGCAAACCATTTATCAGCTTGCGCTTCTATGTGTTTTAATTGAAATTTAGATATAGATTCGTTTACATTTGTAAATTCCGAATATGTTAATAATTCCATGTTAAGCTTTTTATTTTTTCATAATTTCTGTCATTTTAATGTAATTTATTACAATTTCAAAAAAATTTAAAATACTTGGCATATCACAAGGATCTGCTTCTTTGCAAATGAAATATGCAGGTATTCCATAACTTTCAACTTGTTGTAATGTAATGTGTTCTAACATTAAATTAAGATCATTCTTCATCATCAAATAATGAATTTTCATCAAATTCTTTTGTTAAGTCTTCGAAAGATTCGACAGCTTCTTTTGGCGTTCTTTTCTTACGACTTTTTATGTTAATATATAATTGTGAGTCAGCGTAAGGAATAATTTCATAGCTTCCTATTAATTCTCTGTTAAATAAACCAAGTTTATATTGAACTAACTGATATGTACATTCCCAATATACAATTCCCGTATTTAAAATTTCTTCTAAAATAATATGTTCATTTTCAGACATACCTATAATTTTAAAAGAACGTTCATTACCTCCTACATCAAATTTTATAAGTTTATTAATGTGAATTGGTTTAATTAAAAATTTACTAATTATTGAAGAAACTTGTTTATTTAAGTTATCGGACCATTCTATTAAAATTTCATTCGTTACATTTACTCGTTGTTTCATCAAAACTGAATCACTCATACTAATTATTATTAAAGGGTTATTAAAATTTTTTAAGTTCGGTAAGAAAATCTCTTATAATACAGCATCTATCATAATCTTCTTCTTGTAATGCTTCAACTAAATCTTGGTCAAGTGTTTTTTCAGCAGATTCTTTATTTAACAATATATCCATCGTTTTCTTATCAAAATCAGCAGTAATTGAAAACACCACAAAATTATTCAATTTTTCATCTAGCATTTTTCGTATTCCTTTGAATACTATTTTTCGTTGCAATTCTTTATTTTTAAGACAATGTTCTAATTGATATGTATTTGATACAAATATCTCATCACCAATACAAACATAATCATAATTACACACATCTGTTGTTAATCTATCATATCTATGTTTACTCATATAGATTATATATCTTATAAATTATCACCGTATTTTTTATTTAATTCCAAATAAAGAGCTTGTTCTTCTTTAAGTTTAAGTTCTTTTTCTTTAATTAGACGTTTAGCTTCTTCTTTTTTTAAACGTTCAATTTTTTCATTATTAATTTTAATTAGATCATGTTTCAAATTTTATAAATTAAATCATTTTTGCATCAGAATATTCAATTATTTTAACTCCTAATTTTGTTGCTTTTTCCATTTTAGAAGTTGATGATGATAAATCATCAGTTATAAGATAATCAGCATCTTGTAATTTGTCAACTTCAACTAAATTAGGATACTTTGCAAGAAATTCAGCTTTAGTTTTAAAGCCATGTTCTTTAGGAGATCCTGTTAAAACAACTTTGTATGTTTTACCTGTTACATTAGTATTAGGTTGTTTAGTAGCAGAAGTCTCGAATAAATAACCCCATTGGTCAAGATATGTTCTAAATTCTTCAACCAATTCATATTCAGGACTATCTGTAATTAAAAATGGCGAATATGCCGCAAATGACATTGATGTGAAATCTGGTGTTTCACCTTGAAATATCTTAGCAATTTCTTTTGACATTCTCTTACCAACATTAGGAAAACATAATGCATTTATAATTGAAGGGTAATCAAATACGGTAACTTTTGTCGGAGCATCCAATATAATATCTAATGCTCGCCCAGATTTAAAGTGATTATCTTCAGTCAAGCAATATTCATTAAACTTTATAGGATTAAATAAATCCATGATATTGCAAATTCCGCATTTATATAATGTTGAAACTGTTGCAGGTCCAATGTTTTCTATACCAAATGAACGAATACCTGACATTAATTTTGCTATTTTTATATCAGGACAATTTGGATTAGTACAAACTAAATGTGGACCAGAAACTGTAACATTACAATCAGGATGTGAGTCATGTTTTGGCATGTAAAATGATTGACTTGCACTGATTATATGAATAGGTTTTACAACGGATTTAACTCCAGGTATAATATCACCGCCTTTAACTAACTTTATTACTGCACCAGGAAATAACCCTTCTTTAATTATATTTTCCCAATTATGCAATGTAACATTTTGTACAAATGATCCATCTAAATCAACACCTTTAAGTTTTCCAATTGGTGTAAAACGACCACTTTGTCCAATTTGCCATTCAATACCAATTATTTCTGTAACCGCCTCAATTGGTGGAAATTTAATTGCAATGTGTGCTTTAGGATGATGATCTGTTTCACCGAGTTCATCTCTTAATTTTTCTGGAAATTTTATAACCATTCCATCTAAACCAAATGGCGATTTTGTGTAACGATAATCATAAAATGTTTTTACAACATCTTTAATGTTTCTATAATTAATTTTTCGGACAATCATTTCAGGCACATAAAAACCATAAGAAGCAAGTAATATAGAAGGATCATCAACAAAAATAATATTACCATTATTTTCAATTACTCTTTTTTCAAATGCAATAAATGTAAAATCTTTAACTTCATCTTCAAAATTTTCATCTCTACCAAGAACACCTGCAACAAAGTTTCTTGCATTTTTATATTTAACTGCATATTTATTTTCAAATATTTCAGTTTTAATATTTACTTCTCCGCGAATTTCAACAGTAGCAGTATTATGTATTGTTAAAGGAACTATCAGTTTTAGTTTATCTGAAATATCAGTCCCAACTTTACCATCACCGCGAGTTACTGCATGACTAAATTTGCCATTTTTATAAACAATTGAACAAGAAGAACCGTCGTATTTACATTCTCCTCTTAAACTAATATCGCCAAATGGATTAGCAGGATTAGATAAAATACCAATACGAGATTGATACCATTTAACAAAATCTTTATAAAAATCATCAAGCTGATCTATATCAACAATTGACATCTTTTGTAATGATTTCATTGGTGATAAGTGAGGTATTTCTTTTCTGTTTATATAATAACCTACAATATTAACAACATCTGAATTTAAAGATCTTAATTCATCTTCAAGTTCATCAAATTGGCTATCTGTCATTATAGGATTACCCTTATAATACTCTTTCTTTGCGTTTAAATACTTATTTTCCTTTTCTTGTAATGTCATTTTTAAATTTTTTTAAGTTTAAAAAATGAATGAACTTCTTTTTTCAGTTCTTTTGTTACTTTATTATAATAATCACGATTTACAGGAGCCATATTAATTGTGTTATTTTCATATACAAATATACAAATAATATTTGAAATATCAAAATTTTTAAAGAAATAAAATGTTAAATATTGTTAAAATGTTGTTCCCATAAAAAACGATTAAGTAATTTAGAAACATGTGAATTAGGTAGTATGTAAGGATTATCAAGTTTAAACGTATTCATATCAACATTGAAATAGTTTGCGATAAAAGTACCAACGGCTCCGCTTCTACTAATTCCTGCGGTACAATGTATTAAAAATGTATTTTTATCAGAATGTTTAATCATGAATTCGTATAAAATTTTTGCTTGGTTTTCCGTCATTGCAAAAGCCGATTTTTTAATAATGTCTTCTTCAACATCATCGAATGTTAAATTAATAACATTTTCATGATCTTGTTTAAATGTATAAACATAATCATCTTTTGTGTTATGTATTGAAATAAATGCATAATCAGTAAATGACTCATTAACAGAAGAATCGTTTATACCGTTCAATAAACAAAATTTATCGAACATGTTCTTTGATAATACTTTAATTGTTTTCATATACAAATATACAAATAATATTTGAAATAACAAAAATTTTTAATGAAATAAAATGTTAAACTTTGTTAAATAAAAAAGTCTACTCAATTGAATAGACTTCTCTCTTAAGGGATTCTTTAAACAAATTAAATATTTTTAAAGTAAATCTTTTTCTCTCTTTAGTACTAAACTTCGATTTTAATTTGAATACTCAAAATATTATACACTAGATGGCATAAAATAGTTTGTGTTTTTGTTAACTTTTTTCACTTAAATATGAAAATAATTTTAACCTAATACTTTTTGAATCATAAAACAAAATTTACAAGTTCCTTTCTACACTTTCTACATTTAAACAGCTTATAATGTATATATGTCTACTGCCATTCTACACCTACTAACTGTAAACTTTTATTCATTTTAAGTTTACGTAAATCATTTTCTTTTCGTACTTTTTCTGAAATGATTTCTATTGTTGGTATTTCAGTTTCAAGTTGTGTAATACGAGTTTGAAATTGA
>Ga0172367_10003791_pt1 | contig 19239 bp, 19 predicted proteins | sample Lak10m_FD_114542 | JGI IMG/M metagenome (GOLD analysis project Ga0172367, IMG submission 114542) | Freshwater microbial communities from Kabuno Bay, South-Kivu, Congo - kab_022012_10m | ecosystem: Environmental > Aquatic > Freshwater > Lake | place: Democratic Republic of the Congo: South-Kivu...
CGTCCTGATACTGCTGTGCCAGTTTGCTGTAGGGGTTTACATAGTCGATCCTGCTGTCGCTCATCGTTCTTTAGTGTTTTAGGTTGTTGTGAAGGTAACGAAAACCATTTGCGAAATTCCAACATGAGGGGGGGGCAGGTTATCAACATGTTTTGAACGATCTACTCTGCGGGCGGTCCATAAACCGAAACTCCTTGATCGGTGAGGATGTAAAGTCGCTCCTTCTCTACCCTGACGGCCCGAGGGTCCTTGATGGGAAGTTCGATCTCCGATTCCTCGAAATTCTGAAGGTCGTAGCGGAAGAAACCATCAGCCGTGCCCATGAAAAGGCTGTTTTCGCGCAGTTGGAAGAACTTGACCCCCGTGAAGGGTAACAACTTGGAGAAGGTGCCGAAGGAATCGAACACGAAGATGCCGTGCTCGGGGTCGTTCATATACACCCAACTATCCGATTCGGCCATGCGTGTCGGGTTCAGATCGAGGCCGACCAACTGGTTGATGTTGGCCACTTCGTTGGTGACCAGCAACGATTGGTCGTAACGCACCAAACGGAAACTGACGGGGTCGTAAAGCCAAAAGCCATTGTCGAATGAAGTGCAGGCCAATTGCGAAAGCTCCATTCCGAACTGACTCAATTGAATGGGATCATGACGCGTTGGGCTCAGGGTGTTGTCCAAGAAGTTGACCTGCCCGTAACCTGGGTAGAACAGTAGGATCTTGAGCGGATTGCGCGTGTCGATGCTGTTGATCATGCCCCGACTGAGGTCGCTGAACTGATACAGCAGGCGGCCTTCTTTGGTGTAAAGGAAAAGTTCGTGACCGCGGGCCAGGTACAACCGCCCGATGTTGTCGGTCGTCATGAGGTCGAAACGCCCCTTCACCTCTGCTTCGAGCACCAACTGCTGTGCGCGGCAATTGAAGCTGAAAAAAACGAGCAGAAACAGATGGAGCCATCGGAGCGACATGAGTGCCAAACTACGGATATCGTGCCAGTTTGCCGCGGCCCATGTTGATAATTACGCATGCGCAAAACCCCTGCGGCACGTGTAATACGTACTTTTGGCGCAAATTATTGTTCATGGATCTGAAAGGTATTCTGTCTATTTCCGGAAATCCGGGCCTTTACAAACTGGTGGGCCAAATGAAAGGTGGCCTAATTGTAGAATCGCTTACCGATGGCAAACGCGTGCCTGCTTACACCACGCAGCGCATTCTTTCTTTGGAAGACATCAGCATATACACCGACAAGGACGATGTACCTCTGACGCAGGTGTATGCCGAGCTGCTGGCCAAGACAGGTGGTAAGGCCAGCCTTGACCCGAAAACAACTTCCATTGAGAAACTGCAGGCCGAACTTGCTTCGGTGCTGCCCAACTACGACCGCGACCGCGTTTACACTTCAGACCTGAAGAAACTCTTCATTTGGTTCAACCAATTGGTAGAGAAAGGACTGATCGCCCCAGAAGAAACGAAGGCTGAGGAGAAGAAGGCGAAGAAAGCCGATAAGGCCGAAAAGGAAGAAGGAGAAACCGCTGCCAAGAAACCGGCCAAGAAGGCCAAAGGAGGCGAAAAATAATAAGAGGGACAGATGGAAAAGGAACTCGTTCTACCAAGCCGTCCGCCTCGCACCTACCTGCCAGAGACCTTTGAACTTACCACTTGGGAAGCCCTACAGCCGTTCTTCGATGAACTGTTGGAACGGCCTATCTCGAACGTGGTTGAACTTGAACGCTGGATAAAGGACCAGAGTGAATTGGAGGCCGTGCTGAGCGAAGAGACGGCATGGCGTTACATCCGCATGAACATTGACACCACCAACGAGGAGTATGCAGATGCATTCAACTTTCTGGTGACGGAAATAGACCCGAAAGCGGCACCGTATTCAGATAAGTTCAATCATAAACTGATGAACTCGCCTTACTGCGGCCAACTGGATGCCGACAAGTATGGCATCTTCCTGCGGTCGCTGAAAATGCAGATGAAGATCTACCGCGAGGAGAGCATTCCGCTTTTCACCACGTTGCAGCAGCTACAGCAGAAATACGGAACCATTACCGGTTCGATGGCGGTGGAACACAACGACCAGAAGTTGACCCTGCAAATGGCCAACAGTCTTCTGAAAGAGACCGACCGCGAACTTCGGAAAACGATTTACGAGAAGATAAACGAGGCACGGCTGAGCAAGGCCGATGAACTGAACCAACTCTTCACCGAGTTGATAAAACTGCGCGACCGCGTGGCCAAGCAAGCCGACTACGCCAACTTCCGCGATTACAAGTTCGATGCGCTTGGACGCTTTGATTACACACCACAGGATTGCTTCACATTCCACGATGCGATACGCGCAGAGTGCGTGCCGCTGCTGAACCGTGTGGATGCCGAACTGCTTTCAGACCTTGGCTACGACACACTGAAGCCTTACGATACGGAAGTGGACCCCAAAGGACGTCCGAGTTTGAAGCCGTTCAAGAACGACCAGGAACTCATCGACCGTTCGATTGAGTGTTTCAGACGCATTCGCCCATACTATGGCGAGTGCTTGGAAACCATGCAGGCCATGGGACATTTGGACCTCGGTTCCCGTTTAGGAAAAGCACCGGGTGGATTCAACTACCCGCTTTACGAGATCGGTGTTCCGTTCATTTTCATGAATTCGGTGGGTTCAGTCAGGGATCTTGTGACCATGGTGCACGAAGGTGGCCACGCGGTGCATTCGTTCCTGAGCAAAGACCTTGAGATAACGGCTTTCAAGAACCTTCCATCGGAAGTGGCGGAGCTTGCCAGCATGGGAATGGAGCTTATTTCGCTCGACCATTGGGATGTGTTCTTCGATAGCGAGGAAGACCTGAATCGCGCGAAGAAAGAACACCTCGACAAGGTGATGACCATTCTGCCATGGACGGCCACCATAGACCGTTTTCAGCATTGGTTGTACGAAAACCCTGACCACACAGAAGCCGAGCGGGCCGAGAACTGGTTGCGCATTCGCGGACAGATGGCCAGCAGCATTGTGGATTGGACTGGATGCGAGGACGCGCGCAAATATCTGTGGCAGAAGCAGCTTCACTTGTACGAAGTGCCTTTCTACTACATTGAATACGCCATTGCGCAGTTGGGGGCCATTGCCGTTTGGCGCAATTACCGCACAAACCCAGAGAAAGCGCTGGATCAATACGAGGCTGCGCTGAAATTGGGCTACACCAAGTCGATACCGGAGATCTACGAGACAGCAGGCATCAAATTCGATTTCAGCAAGGACTATGTGCGAGAACTGATGCAGTTCGTTTGGAGCGAATACGAGAAGTTGTGATCAGTGATTGACCTCTCTCAACCGCTCCGAGTTGGATGAATAAAAAAGGGCGCCAGTGGCGCCCTTTTCTTTTCGTGATAAGTTCTATCAGAACACGTAGCCAACGCCCAAGGTGAAGCCTTCGCGGAACTGAAGACCACGCGACTGGTATGTGGTGATGCCATCGTTGGTGTACTTCGGTACGGCAATATCGTAGTCGTAAAGCAACTGCCACTCCAACGAAGCCTGCAGGTACTTGTTGATCTTGAAGGTGATCCAGCCTTGCCAGTTCACGTCAACGTTTATTCTGTTGTCGTAAGCGTAGATCGGGTTTCCGTTCGAATCGGTGCCCACCTGTCTGTTCTGGCTTCTGCTAGCAGGATTGTAGTAGAAGTTGACACCAGAAGTGTCCATAGCAGTAGCCGCAATGTTGTCCACGTGTTCGTTATCGAGGTAATTACCGAAGAGTTCGATCTGCGTTTTGACAATCACGTTCTTGAACACTTCCTTCTCCAAATTGGCGCGGAAGTACCAACCGAACTCAGCACGGTAAACGCTGGTGGCGGTTTCGAGACCGTAGGCAGTAGCCCCTTTTCCACCAGTTTTGGCATCGTAAACATTGGCGGCAGGATTCACGAAGGTGAACTTGCCAGCCACAGGCGACAGGTACATCTGCACCCAACTCACTGGCTTGTAGGTGATACCCGCAGAAAGCGTGAGGTAGGCTGGCGCAGCAAACTTAGAAACGGTTGTGCGGGAGTTGATGCGATTCGGGTTGAGGTTGATCTCATCGATCGAACCATCGGGATTCAGAACGGTATCCTTGTGGGCATAGTCACCATAACCATTCAGCAACTGTGTTCTGAAATCGAGCAGCCCTGACGCAAACCACTTTCCGTTCTTATCGATCTGGTAGCTTCCGATGGAGGTCAACTGTAGGTTATCGATGTTCTTACGGAACGGGTACCGGTTCAACCCGTCTGTGTATTTCTCCTGAGGGAAAAGGGCAATACCACCGAGACCAAGCACAAGGTTGTTGTCCCAAGCCGCTTTTCCCTTGCGGTAGTTGGCATGAGCCAGTCCTGTGAAGGCAATGGAAAGTGCGTTCTGACCACCTGAAGCCCAACTTTTCAGATATGTCTGCCCAAAGTTGAGTGCCACCGAGCCACCGATGTCCCAATGTTTGGTCGTGTCGGTATCGGCTGCCAAGGCTATATTGGCTGCCGCAGCAGCATCTTTTGCATCTTTTTCCTGTGCAATGGACGCGGTTGAAGCCAGCGCCAAGGTCAATAATAGAATTTGTATCTTTTTCATTTAACAGTGATTTAGCACGGGCAAAGTTACCGAGGCCAAAAAGTTGGGAATTGATGAAAAACAAGAAGCTGTCAACACAGGATCGTTATAACTTGACCCACATGAACACACCCCGACCCGTTGTCTTATTGAGCTTGACCGCCCTCTTGGTTTCAGCCTGCGGAGGTCACCACGAACCGCCCGCCAACCCGATAACCGATAGGGCAACCAACTCGAAGCTTGTTGACATCAGCAAGCTGGAAGAGAACCCCAACCGTAACCTTTACTGGGGCGACCTCCACGTGCACACCTGCCTTTCGTTCGATGCATATTTCAGCGGCACATTGGCCAATGCCGATGACGCCTACAACTACGCCAAGGGCTGCACCATCAGCATTTTCGGGCGCGATGTGAAGCTGCGCGAACCGCTGGATTTCTGCGCCATTACCGACCACTCTGAACTGCTAGGCGAAACTTACAGCATCATTACCAAAGGTGCCAAGGGTCACAATTCCATCACCGGCATGTTCGTCCGTAGCATTTACAACACCGATTCGCCATTGATGGTGGACACCGCCAAGCAATGGCGCATTTTCAATTTGGCCATGAGCCGTGCCAAGGAGCCGAGCCGCACGCACCCATCGTTCTTCTATGGCTATGAGACCACCATGGACGCGTGGGACATTCTGCTGGATGCGGCCGAACGCCACTACGAACCGGGCAAATTCACCACGTTGGCAGGTTTCGAATTCTCGCTGATGGCTGATAGGGCGCACATGCACCGCAACGTCATCTTCCGAGATATGATGGTGCCCGATTATCCGGTCAGTTCATTGGAGGCGCGAAACGAAGAGGAACTGTGGAAATGGATGAAGCAGGCCACGGCCGATGGCGCCACTCTGATGGCCATTCCGCACAACACCAACTTGGCCGAAGGAAACGTTTTCAAAGACACCGATTGGCAGGGAAAGCCCGTTTCGAAGGAATATGCGGAAATGCGCGCCAACTTCGAACGATTGGTGGAAGTGCATCAGGTAAAGGGAAATTCTGAAGTGCATGCAGCCTTTTGGAAGAACGATGAGTTTGCCGATTTCGAGAATCACACATTAGGGCAACCGCACGAGAACAACTACGTGCGCCATGGGCTGAAGAAGGGCATTGAAATGCAAATGAAGTTGGGTGTGAACCCCTACAAATTGGGCATGATCGGCAGCACGGATACGCACAACGCCACGGCCGGCAACACCGAAGAGGACGACAATGAGATAGGGAACAAGGGCATTACCGACATCGACCCGTTGAACCGGACATTTGACAAATGGCCGTTGGACATGACCCAGAAAATAGTGGAGGTGGTGAACCCCGGTGGCTTGGTTGCGGTGTGGGCCCCGGCCAACACACGCGGGCACATTTACGATGCGCTCCATAACCGCGAGGTGTATGCCACCAGTGGGAACCGAATTGAACTGCGGTTCTTTGGCGGAAGTGGCTTTACCAAAGACGCAGTAACGCATGATGCACTGATAGCAGATGCGTACCAAAAAGGTGTGCCAATGGGTGGCGATCTGCCGATGGTCAACGGAAAACCACAATTTCTGGTATGGGCAAAGAAGGCGAAGAACGGTGCCAACCTGGAGCGTATTCAGATCATCAAAGGCTGGTGCGACAAGGACGGTGGCGTTTACGAAGAGATATTCGATGTGGCGGTAACCGAGAGGTTGGGAAACAGCACCGAACCACCCGTGAACCTGGAAACAGGCGACTGGAACCGTGCTAAGGGCTCAGAAGTGCTACAAACTGTTTGGACCGACATCGATTTCGACCCGAGCCAATTTGCGTTCTATTATGTGCGAGTGTTGGAAGTGCCCACGGCCAGTTGGCGCATGTGGGACATGCTGCGCTACAAAAGCGATTTCGTCAACGAAAAAGGGCTCACCATCCGCGAACGGGCGTGGTCATCGCCCATTTGGTTTACGCCCAATTAGAACTTCGAACCACCTTCTCGGAGTTCGGAACCGAACTTGGCACCGTTGTTCCTAAAGATGTTGAAGTACTTCTGCCCTGTCTGAATTTGCTTGATGAGGTACTTCTTGTCGGTTTCGTTCTCGGTCTCAAACGCGGCATCGAACGCCTTTTCGGTGTCGTCCTGAAGCCAATCGATGAGCGTGCGGCCATCGCGTTCAACCAAGTTCATGTTGACGCGGGCATCATAAACGTAGAAGAAGCAGATGTTCAGTGCATCCTCAAAAACCACCTTACGCAACACGCTACCTCCACGGAACCCCGGTTCTTCATCGCAATAGAAACAACCGTAGTAATCGCGGGTCCATTTGAGCACTTGATCCAAATTGTTGAGTCCGCTTTTCTTCTGCATCAGATCTTTGACAAACGAGGCCTGATTGTTCTCGATGCCGCTGCACAGCCTTTTCTGATAATAAACCGGAACGCTTTTGCAATCGACCTTGGCCTGTTGGGCGCTGACCACCGTAGCGGTTGCAAAAATGAACGCTGCACCTACGAAAACGTGTTTAATAAACATTGACTTCTCGTTCTAGATTAACACCAAATGTACCGTGCACCGATTCCATGATCTTTTCAGACAACTGGAATATTTCATCACCCGAAGCACCACCATAATTTACCAGCACCAACGCCTGTTGCGCATGGCTTCCCGTGTGTCCAACAACCTTGCCTTTCCAGCCACATTGCTCAATGAGCCAACCTGCGGCCAATTTGGTCTCGCTGCCTGCGGCATAACCGGGAATGTTCGGGTAACGGAGTTTCAACTCCTCAAACTTGGCGGTTGACACTACTGGGTTCTTGAAAAAACTGCCTGCATTGCCAAGCACCTTCGGGTCGGGCAGTTTGCTTTGGCGAATGCGTATGACCGCATTGCTCACATCGCGAATGGTAGGTGATGAAACGCCCATGGTTTCCAATTCCTGTTCGATGGCACCGTAGGAAGTGTTGACCTTCGAGTTCTTGCGCAACTGCAACGTAACGGATGTGATGACGAACTGCCCCTTCAATTTACGTTTGAACACGCTTTCGCGGTAGCCGAACTCGCATTCGTCACGGGCAAAGGTGTGCAGCTCTCCGCTTTCCAAGTGCAATGCCTCCAATGAGAAGAACACGTCCTTCAGTTCCACGCCATAAGCACCGATGTTCTGCATGGGCGCAGCCCCCACGTTGCCGGGTATCAACGAAAGATTCTCGATTCCCGGGTAGTTGTTTTCAATGCAATGCATCACCAATTGATGCCACACCACGCCAGCACCCGCTCTCACCAAAAAGTCATCATCGGTTTCATCAATCGTTTCAATGCCTCCGATGTCGTTCTTCAGCACAAGTCCATCCACATTGCGGGTAAATAGGATGTTGCTACCGCCACCAAGAACGAAACGCTCCTCGTTGCGCGTGCTGGCATCCGAAAGCACTTCGCGCAGTTCATTGACGGAAGTGAACCGCGCCAACAGCTTTGCGTTTGCCTGAAGGCCGAACGTATTGAACGTACGGAGTGAAACGTTGTGCTCGATCATCGAAGCGAAATTAGCTTCAGAGATGAGGCATTTTCGGCCTAGTTCAACGATGTATCAACAATCGGCTATGAATTGCAGAATGGCTTCGGTGGCACCTGTACGATGGTGCATGAAGGCCAAGATGTCGGCTCGCAAGCGGGTCTGGTCTTCGTTCAAAAGCTGTTTCAGCGTGTTCTGAAGTTGAACGCTATTGCCAATGCTGAACACCAAGCCCTTCTGCGCCATTTCGGCCGCATCGGGGAAACGCGAAGTATCCGGACCGAAAACGGTGGGCGTGCCGTAGGCCGTGGCTTCCAGAATGTTGTGCAATCCGGTTCGAAAACCGCCACCTACGTAAGCCACATCGGCATAGTGGTAAAGTTTGCTGAGCAGTCCGATAGAATCGATTATAAGCACCCGCGCGTTAACTCTTCGACTTCCCTCTGCGTCCATTTGCGAATACCGAATTGAATTAGGAAACAGTTTCTGTAAACGATGGATGTTCTCCTCTCCCACTTCATGCGGAGCAATGACCCACTTGGTGTTTTCCAGATTATTGATGCTTTCCGCCAACACCTCCTCGTCCTCTTTCCATGTGCTTCCGCAAATAATGAGTTTGGAATTTCCTTTAAAGCCTTCAACGATCTCGTTTCCTTCGGATGCCTTGGCCGTTTCCATCACACGGTCGTAGCGCGTGTCGCCACAAACGGTGGTGTTGGTCACTCCCATTCCGCTGAGGAGTTTTTCCGAATTGCGATCGACCAAGAAAATACGGTCGAACAACTTAAGTGCTTTGCGCCCAACGCTTCCGTAGAATTTGAAATACTGCTGTTCGTGTCTGAAGGTGGCCGAGATCAACATCAGCTTTGCACCGAACCGTTTTGCCTCGTTCAAATGATGGAACCACAGATCGTATTTCACAAAAATGACCTTGTTGGGTCTGATGGCCCGAACGAATCTGTGGGCATTCGCTGGTGTGTCGAGCGGTAGGTAGAACACGTGATCGGCCATTGCGTAGTTCTTCCGAATCTCGTAACCCGAAGGCGAAAAGAAGGTGAGCACAATGCGCAATGTGGGCTCTGTCTTTTTGAGGCGTTCGATGATGGGTCGCGCCATTTCAAATTCGCCCAAACTGGCGCAATGCACCCAAAGGGTTTCGCCACGGAATGAACTAGCCGTTTGCTCAATGTGAATCAACAGATCAACACGGCCATCGACCCACTTGCGGGCTTTACTGTTGAAGATGGCTGCAACCCGAACTGCGAGTGCGTAAAGGCGGATGCCGATGTTGTAGAACAGCATCAATGCGTGTAGTACTCGTTCTGATTGCGTTTGTAGAACGGCATCATCCAACCGATGCGGAATCCGATGAGGAAATCGGTGTACTTATCGTTCATCACGCTGCGTGTGGGTATGTCGTAACTACGCCTGTTGCCCGTGAAACCCTGCGTGAATTCGAACCCACCAAAGAAATTGAGCAGTTTGGTGCTGCCCTGAAAGTGGTAACCGATGAATTCCTGAAGGATGATGCCGTTGGTAAGCCGATCGAGGCCTTTTTTGTACGGCCCGAGCAATTGCGGCACGTTATTGCCTTCGGCATGGTAGCGTATCCAATGCTCCATGAAACCGCCACCAAGCATGAACATGAAACCGCTGTTCGGATTGGGAGCTGCCCATGGGAAGATCTTGCCCACCTGCAGATTTATCTGGTAGCCCTGCTGCGAAATGTCGACATACGCCTGTTCGCCCGTGTTGGCAATGATGAGGTTGCTTGAATTGATGAGATCGCCCAAGAGCGTGTCTTTGCCCTGCACCTTGGTTCCGAAGATGAAATAACCGCCCACAGTGAAGATCCAGTTCGAGCGGGTCTTGTAACCCAACGAAGCCCCCACATGATTGGTGAAACCGAAGCGTTTGGCATAATCGCCCAACGGGATCTGTGCAGCGTATGACGCACGGAACAGGAAGGTTCCCACGGCCGAATCCTGCACCATGGTATCGTTGCCTTTGGGCTTGCGCTGGGCAAAAAGCGCCAACGGCATCAGCAGTATCAGAATGACGGAAAGGCGTTTCATACCGGGCGGTAAAGGTAGTATTAACCAAGGTTACCGATGCCTTCGCAACGAGGTGAACAATCAGCCCTGAAAGTGGTTGAAAACACGTTCGATCCTGCCAATAGTCAGGTGGAAATTGCGGTAGTTAATCGTTAAGTTTGCGCTCGCTTTAAAAAACAGTAGTAATTCAACATATATAGCATGAAAATCTTAGTACCGATCAGTAAAGTTCCTGATACAACGTCCAAGATCTCTTTCGTTGATGGCGACAGCAAGTTCAATGAGGATGGCATCCAATGGATCGTTAACCCATATGACGAGTGGTATGCGCTTGTAAGAGCGTTGGAGATCGTAGAGGCCGGAGGCGGCAGCGTTACGGTCATCAGCGTTGATGATGCCACAGCCGAACCCGTCATCAGAAAGGCGTTGGCCTTGGGTGCAGAGAACGCGGTGCGTATCGATACGAAAGCAACCGAATCGTACGTGGTGGCCAAAGAAATTGCCAACTACGCTGCCGACAAAGGTTTCGATATCATCCTGTTGGGTAAAGAGACCATCAACTACAACGGTTCTGAGGTGGGCGGCATGCTGGCCGAGTTCCTTGGACAACCTTACATTTCGCTTGCTTCGAAGCTGGAAGTGAACGGAGGTGTAGCCACCCTTGACAGAACAATTGAAGGTGGTGTTGAAGTGGTTGAGGTGAAAATGCCGTTCGTAGCAAGTGCTTCCAAAGGCATGGCCGAGCAGCGTATTCCGAACATGCGCGGCATCATGGCTGCCCGTACCAAGCCGCTTACAGTGGTTCCGGGTTCTGGCGTAGGAGCCAAAACAGCCTATGTGAAATACGGTCTGCCAGCAGCCAAGTCGGCTGTGAAATTGGTCGACCCAGAGAACATGGACGAGTTGGTAAGACTTCTTCACGAAGAGTCAAAGTCAATCTAAGTCCGATCTACGAACGATTTAAAGAAACAAGAAGATGTCAGTACTTATTGTAGCAGATGTTAAGAACGGTGAGGTTAAGAAATCATCGTTGGAAGCGGCCCAGTACGGAGCCAAAGTAGCAGCAGCCATTGGTGGCGAGGCCGTTGCACTTACACTGAACGCCACTAACGGAGAAGTTCTTGGAACTGTTGGTGTGAACAAGGTTCTGAATGTGACCGATGCGTCCATCTCAGCTTCTGACCCACAGAAAGTTGTTGCGGTTGTTGTGGCTGCGGCCAACAAGATCGGAGCTAAGGTGGTTGTTTTCGCACACGATTCGACCGGTAAGGCCATTGCCCCACGTTTGTCGGCAAAATCAGGTGCCGGATTGGTAACCAACGTTACCTCGCTTCCAGACACATCAAACGGATTCGTAGTAACGAAGAACGTTTTCTCCGGTAAGGCAAATGCCCAAGTGAACATTCTGAGCGATGAGAAGATCGTTTCCATCCTTCCGAACGCTTTCGGAGTGAAGGCAGGCGCAGGTTCAGCATCTGTTGAGGCTTTCTCTGTTGATGTTACCGGAATCAATTCAGGCATCACCGTGAAAGAAGTGAAAGGCGGCAACAGCAAGGTTGTTCCATTGCCAGAAGCCGAATTGGTTGTTTCTGCCGGTCGTGGTCTGAAAGGCCCTGAGAACTGGGGAATGATCGAAGAAATGGCCCAGATCCTTGGTGCCACCACCGCTTGTTCACGTCCGGTGGCCGATATCGGTTGGAGACCGCACCACGAGCACGTGGGTCAAACGGGTGTTGCCATCCGTCCGAACCTTTACATTGCCGTGGGTATCTCCGGTGCCATTCAGCACTTGGCCGGTGTGAACGGTAGCAAGGTCATCGTTGTGATCAACAAAGACCCTGAAGCTCCGTTCTTCAAAGCTGCCGACTATGGTGTTGTGGGCGATGCGTTTGAGGTGGTTCCACGTTTGAACGCAGCTTTCCGTAAATTCAAGGAGGCGAACAGTTAATTAACTCTGCCCCACCAGAGGCAACGAGGTCGGGGCGGGTTGAAACAAAGGCACATGAACAAGATCCGCATGGGCATATATGGGCTCCAGTACAGCCAAACGCAAACTGGTGCCTATGCCCTTGTTCTCGAAGAGACCGAAGGCACACGTAGGCTGCCCATCATCATTGGCAGCAATGAGGCGCAGGCCATTGCCATCGAATTGGAGAACATGAGCCCCACACGGCCGCTCACGCACGACCTGTTCAAGACATTTGCCGAAGAATTCAATATTGATATCCAAGAAGTCATCATCTACAATTTTGTAGATGGTGTCTTCTACGGAAAATTGGTTTGCAGCGATGGCAAGAACGAGGTGGAACTCGATTGCCGCCCTTCGGATGCCATTGCACTTGCCGTGCGTTTCAAGTGCCCCATCTACACGCACGAACACATTCTGAATGCGGCCGCCTTTGAGCGCGATGACAGCGGAACAGGCATCAAACCCATTGTGGGTGCTGAGGTGCAACAGACCGAAGAGGATGAAACAGGTTTCAGCGAATACACCAACGAAGAATTGGAAGAAGCCTTGAACGAAGCACTTGGCCGCGAAGATTACGAAGAAGCCACGCTGATACGCGATGAGCTGACCCGTAGGAAAAAATAAATCCTTATCCTTGAAAGGTTCAAGCGACTTTCAAAAGGATGACAGCATCGACCACCTCACTTTTACTCAACCTTCCCCTTCTCGACCTTGGAATATCAATTGCCGGCATAGGCCGTGGCATGCTAGGCATTGTAGTGCTGGTGGCCATCGGCTACCTCTTCAGCGAAAACCGTAGGGATATCAACTGGAAGCTCATCATCATTGGGCTGCTCATTCAGCTGGTTCTGGCCATCGGCATTCTGAAAATTTCGTGGTTTGCCCACATGTTCGATGTGGTGGGACAAGGGTTCGTCAAGGTCATTTCCTTCACCGATTTCGGGGTCGATTTCCTCTTCAGTTCGTTCGTTACAGGCAATGCCGAATCGGCTGTTATCAGCTTCGCATTCCGCATTCTGCCAACCATCGTGTTCTTTTCGGCACTTACAAGTTTTCTCTACTATATCGGTGCGTTGCAGAAGGTGGTCTATGTGTTCGCATGGATCATGAAGAAGACCATGAAGGTTTCGGGCGCAGAGAGTTTGGCGGCCGCAGGCAACATTTTCCTTGGTCAGACCGAATCGCCTTTTCTCGTCAAACCTTATTTGGAAAAGATGACTCGCAGCGAGATCATGTGTCTGATGACAGGCGGAATGGCCACAATTGCCGGAGGGGTTTTGGCGGCCTACATCGGTTTTCTGGGAGGTGACGACCCGGTGCAGCAAGCCCTTTTCGCCAAGCACTTGTTGGCAGCATCGGTAATGAGCGCGCCAGCAGCTGTTGTTGCAGCCAAACTGTTGATCCCTGAAAAGGAGGAATTCAACGAGAGCATGGAGATCAGCAAGGAGAAGATGGGCGCCAATGTGCTGGAAGCCATTGCCAACGGCACTTCCGATGGTGTGAAGCTGGCCGTGAACGTAGGCGCCATGCTGCTTGTCTTTACCGCATTTGTTTACATGGGCAATTGGATATTGCACGACCTTATTGGTGCACCAACCGGCCTCAACGACCTCATTGCTGCCAATACGGGTTATGACGGCCTGAGCTTTCAATTTCTGGTAGGTTACACCTTCGCCCCTATCGCTTGGCTCATGGGCGTGCCCACTGCCGATATTTTCCTGGTGGGCCAACTGTTGGGCGAAAAGACCATTCTGAACGAATTCTACGCTTACAAAACGCTGGGCGAAATGAAATTCAGCGGCATGTTCAGCTCCGAGAAATCGATGATCATGGCCACCTATATCCTTTGTGGCTTCTCCAACTTCGCATCCATCGGCATTCAGATCGGTGGCATCGGCACGCTTATTCCCAACCGCAAAGGACTTCTCTCCAAACTTGGACTGCGTGCCCTTTTGGGAGGAACACTGGCGTGTCTGTTCACGGCCGTGCTGGTGGGGATGTTCTTGGGTTAATTGCCCCGTTGCTGTTTTAGAACCTCGTCAACGATCACGCGGAAATCCTCCGAGTGGTTGTCAACGCTTGGTTTGCGCTCCTTGCCAAGTCTCACCACCACCATATTGTATTCAGGAATCACAATGATGTACTGACCTAGGATTCCGCGTTGGTAATAAACGTGCGTTCCGTAATCATCACAGATCCAGAAACTGTGTCCGTAGTAAGGAACCACAAACGGCACGGTTGCTCTGCTAACAAAGGCTGAATCGATGATCTGCCGGCCGTTGTAATTGCCGTGCTGTAGCATCATCTGTCCGAAACGGGCAAAGTCGCGAGCATTGGTATTGAAACAGCAGAAAGCCAACTCCTTGCCGTCTTTATTGTCCAAATGCCATTTGGCGCTGTGGCTTGCGCCCAAAGGTTTCCATAGTTTCTCGGAGGCGTAATCGGTCAAGTGCATACCAGTAGCCTTCATGACGCATAGACCCAACATCTGGGTGGCTCCACTCTGATATTCGTACGAACCGGGTTGGGTTATCACTGGCACCTCATCCAATATCAACCCTTTCACATTGGGGCCATAGTATAGTTTGGCCGTTATGTCGAACGGGTTGGTGTAGTGCTCATTGAAGTCCAAACCTGCGGTCATCGTACTCAGGTTGCGAAGCGTCAGTTCATCGGCAAATTCTCCTTTGAGTTCGGGCAGGAAGTCTTTCACCTTTTGGTCCCAACCGTTAACATACCCATCTTGAATGGCGCACTGCGTCAGCATGGTGGTAATGCTTTTGGCCATGCTGAAAGAATTGCTCTGCGATGAATCGGAATAGCCATCCCAGTATTCCTCAAAGACAATTTCCCCATCCTTCACCATCAGAAAGGCCACGGTCTGCGTTTCCTCCAATGACTTTCTAAGGTCGCCCGAAATATCCCACTCGTAGTAGAAATCGGAGACCTTCCAAGGAAGCTCCTCGCCTGCAGGTATAATGCGTGTTTCGAAAAATCGGGCATCGTCAATAGTAGCCGAAGTGTTGCCATGCAGATAGGCCGCCCAAAGCCCCTTCAGTAGGAACTGGTTGCCTGAAACATACAGGCCAACTACAACGAAGAGGATGGGCACCACAACCCACGCCAGCGCTTTCAGTACTTTTTTCATGACGGGAAATTACGATGAAAGGAGTCGAGCTTATTGTTCTGAACGTGCTTCTTCCCTTTCAATAATTGCAATCAACTCTTCGTGTAGTTCAGGAATGTTGTTCAGCATGACATTCCAAACAATATCATAATCAATCCCGAAGTAGTTATGAATGAGAACATCCCGCATGCCTGCCATTTCATTCCAACTCACTTTCGGATTTTCTGAACGGATCTCATCCGGAACTTTCTTGGTCGCTTCACCGATCACCTCAAGACTGCGAACAATTGCTCTGCTATTCGTTTCATCATCGAGTAATTGTTCTCTGTCCTTGCCTTGTTTCAACCGCAACAGGTAATCACATTCGTTGAGAATGTGTCGCAGAAAATCAAGCTGCGAGGGCGACATACTCAACTTCTTTGGTGATGTATTTTCCGATGAAGGGATTGAGCGATTGTGGCGTAACGATTTCCACTTTCCGTTGAAGTAAACGGTGTAGGAATTCTGAAAGGCCAACCAGATTCTTGAGCGTCTTATGTTCGGGATGAAACTCTACCAACAGGTCAACATCACTGTCGTTGGTTGAAGCCTCTCTTGCAAAAGAACCGAAAAGACCAAGGCGCAACACCCCAAAATCGCGTATTTCGGCACCATTCTGCTTCAGCAGTTCCAGTATTTCCTTCTTTGTAGTAGGAATCATAGTACAAAGAACGAAAATTGCCGTTTACCTGCGCTCAAACTTGGCCGCATCCACCGGAGAGGCTGTAATGGAAAGCACATCTTGCGAAAGCACCAACTTGCCTGTGCCATCGCGCTTTTCCATTTTCACCGGAAAGGCATCCACAGGGATCTGTGGCATGTTCTTCTGTATGAAGAACGGCAGATCCTTGAAGGAAACCTTCACGTCATCGGCCAGCCAATAGGTGGTCTGGTTGTCGCCATCGGTATAAACTTGCTTTGTGCAGGCGAATCCGTTCACGTTCTGCCCTTTCGTTTCAGAAACGAAACGCTGTTGGGCCGTCTCCATTTTCATGGCAACAGCAGGCACCGCGGTTACATGACCTTGTGATATGAGATCCATTCCCTTCTCATCGGAAATCACCGAATAATCGGTCGTATACTCACCAGCCTGCGAGTGGATGTCCAATCGGCTGCTGTTGCCCTTCATGTACCAGGTAACGGTAGCCTGTTCTTTCATGGCCTCGTTGGTCGTATTCAGCGTTATCACGCCTTCGAAACTCTGCGCCAAGGCCGTTTGCGCCCCAAGCAGGGCAGCAAATACATATATGGTTGTCAACTTTCTCATTTCAAATGGTTGATGGGTTATGGTCCTACCTGTCCTCTCAGGAATGACGTGTTGTATTGGTTATCTGGAATGTTGGTGGTGAAACCATTGCGTTTTACGGCATAGCCACCGTTTCCGGCCAAGGGCGGTGGCGCTGGTATCGGGATGTTGAGGTTGGAAACCACAGGAATGACGATCGGTCCGATGAACGGAATGTTCACCACCACACTGACCGTAATGGTCAATTGGAACACGCCCTGCGTGCCCGGATAACCGTAAGGTCCGCCATTGCCACCAACTGTGTTGGGGTTGATGGAAACCTGCGCTGGCCCAAGTGAGAAGGTGATCGGGAAATTGAGGATACCGCCCTGACCGGGAACACCGAACTGTCCACCGGTCCCATCTGTTCCCGGACTGTACCACGAAAGACCGATGAGACCTGGAGGCTGATCGCCACCTTGGCCCAGGTTGGCACCGCCACCACCACCGGAACCGATGAAGAATCCGAAAGCAGGTGCAGGAGGCGGAATCAGGTTACCTGTGCTGATGGCGAAGGCCATGGAACCACCTCCACCTCCACCACCATAGATGTTGAAGTTGTTGATGATGTCGGCATTCAATGTCAATTCAATGGCGTTCCCTCCGTTCTCGCCATCTCCGGTCCAGCCCAACGCAGGATCGTAGGCATCGCCACCATCACCTCCACGACCGAGGATGTTCCCATCGTTCACGATGGCCACCAACGAACCGGCAGGCAGTGTACCTGTGGTAAACGCTGGGCTTCCTGTTGTAGGGCTGTCGACCGTTACGCCCGAACCGATCAAGCACACCACACAAACGGGCGAGTTGGTCGGGGCGTTCGGATAAAGGTTGTAGAATGCCGTGCCGAGGTCGTAGTTGAGCACCGAGTTGATGACCGGCACCTGATAGCACGGCAGTATGGTAAGCGAGTAAACAATATTGTAGGTGCTATTATTACACAGCACTTGAATGACGATGGGGTAGGTTCCTGCCTGACAGAACGGGTCGGCATGGAAATCAATGTTCACCAAACCAGTGGAAGGTGCAGGGTTCGGGCTGATGGTGGCCGTAAGTCCGGCTGGCAGTGAAGTAAGAATGGTAATGGCTATCTGCTGCGGAACACCGCTCACCTGCACGATATTCAGACTGAGGTTCTGATTTTGAGAGATGACGCGATCGATGGTGTCGACAATGCTGCTTGGCGTCACGTCCAAGTAGCACGAGTTGCAATCCTGCGCGTAGGTTGGCAACCAGCACGACCCGTTGTAATAATCGACCGTGCTATCGGTGGTGTTCACAATGATGAGGCCGAGCGCGGGGTTATTGATGTTGTTGCGCTGCGTTTCGGTCATTTGTGGGGCAAGGAAACCCTTGTCCTCAGAAACCAGGTGCATCACGGCACTCGAATCGGGCGTATCGGTATTGACACCCACATGGAATTCGTTGTTCCACAGAAAACTGTTTGCCACCCAATCGTTGAAGAAAACGGTGTCGTAGCGCATGGTCTGACCTTGCAACCCTGGAACCAATGGACCAGCAGGACCGGCCGGACCAATGCCGCGTCTCCAGAAAATGCCATCGAAATACCAGAAGCTGCTATCCGTTGGTGTGTAGATCAAGAGGCCCGTGGCAGGGTTGGCAATGGCCAACGTATCGGTCCTTGGTATAAGCAGGCCCTTGTTCAATGCCTGAATTTCGAGCAAAGCACTCGGATCGGGCGTTGTGGTACCGATACCAACGTTGTCCTGCGCGAAGGTGGCAGTGGAAAGCAGCACGAAAGCAGCTGCCAGAACAGAAAAAACAGTACGGAATTGTATCATCTATCGTGTGTAATTCGGGGTTCGCAATGGCCGTTTGCCAAAACGAGCGCGAAAAATACCAATAACCCATCAAATGAAGATGCAATTAGTGTGGATAAACCTATTTTTGCGGCCACAAGGGCAATTAGCTCAGCTGGTTTAGAGCACCACCTTGACAGGGTGGGGGTCACTGGTTCGAATCCAGTATTGCTCACACAACATCCGGGAGGCGATCATGAAAGTGAAGACCTCCCGATTTTTTTGATTCCCTTGAAACAACTTCAGCGTTCGCTGTTCATCCTCTTCCTTCTGCTCGGTTTCAATACCGCCAAGGCAGATATTGGCGAAACCTTCGACATGCGTAAGCAGCGCAACCGCCTGATGGAGGAACTCCACGCGCTCGAAGCCGATTCCACAGGCAGTTTTCAGACCGGCATCAACAGACTGAACCGCGCCATTGTGCTGCGCGACAGCATCATTGCACTCGACCATCGCATTTTCGAAAGTTATCAGGAATCGGTGGACCGTATGGCGCACCAGAAATCGGTAAAACTGGCCAACGACCGCTTTCTCACCATCGTTTCGCTGGTGGCAACCGTTGTAGCGCTTGTCATGGCGCTGATGCTGCTGATGGCGAAGGCGCGGGTGCTGAAAGGCGAAGGCATCGGTCTCCTGGAACTTTTCCGTCAACTGGGTTCAGACCTTGCAAACCGCACTTCGCCCGAAAAACCCGGTCATGCCCGAGCACTCCGCGTCAATATCGTGGTGGTGATCGGACTGGTAATGATGGTCGTTTCCATCATGGCCTACCTCTTGACCAAACTCTGAGGCACCCCGTTCCGTTGATCTATCTTTGGCGAAACCGATCCGCGTGCGCCATCTCC
>Ga0172367_10003792_pt1 | contig 19239 bp, 24 predicted proteins | sample Lak10m_FD_114542 | JGI IMG/M metagenome (GOLD analysis project Ga0172367, IMG submission 114542) | Freshwater microbial communities from Kabuno Bay, South-Kivu, Congo - kab_022012_10m | ecosystem: Environmental > Aquatic > Freshwater > Lake | place: Democratic Republic of the Congo: South-Kivu...
ATATCTTCCTCCATATCTTCCTCCATATCTTCCTCCATATCTTCCTCCATATCTTCCTCCATATCTTTATTATCCATCTCCTCTAATGTGTCTATATAGTCGCTTATGTCAAGACACTCCTTAACTTCATTAAGTATTTCGACTAGGATTTCTCGTGAACAAAAATCAGATATAAACTCTATAACTACCATCGCTGTATGGGTTGAACTGTAATTTCTATCCATGTTGACAATCTTTTTGATCACTTTACCTATTATAGGTTTGATAGGGTCCAGTTGATACGATTCCTCGAAATGGGTTGAAAACGTGTCAATGACACTAAATAAAGCCTTTATGACTTTCTTTGAATTCGACCACCTATTGTAAATTTCGACTAGTTTTGTGTAATCTAGTAGAGGACCAGGATCACAATCATCTATAAATTGGCTGTTCATGAAATGTAGATACTCTACTGTAGCATCTTTATTTCCAGAGTTTAGAACATGATTCCACGCCATTACAAACGGAATATTATCTTTACCTCCAAGACGTGATATGAGACTGCATCCATATGCGTCTCCAATACGTCTAAGAACTTGACATGCTTCTAGTAGACTAGGTTTCTCCAATAAAACATCCACGAAATATTTGTTACTTATTTCTATCATTTTCTCTTACAAGAGAATGTTTAAGGTTATGAGCGAGTCAACGTTCTACGCGATAAATTCGTGCAGTTAACAAAAGTTTCGTGTAGCTATGATGGTAACGGAGAGCTAAAATAGTAGATGATAAGAAGTTTACCATCTCATGGTCCCGCATTTATGTTCACATATAACCATGTTTCTGTAGTTTCTTAATGAGGTAACTCTTGAGCATGTAGTTGGGAACTGTGTATGGGACTGAGATTAGAGTAATGTCTCGATCGGCACAGGCTTTCTTCTTGAACTCATCTCTCTCTACTTGCGAGACGAAGTTGTCAGAGTTTCCTCGATGAAAGTGGTCTGTGTAGGTGTAATGTTGTTTACCGTTGTATTCGATAGCTAACTTCAACTCATGATTGTAACAGTCTAACTCGAGATTCTTGCCAGTATGGTACTTCAACCAGTCTGGTCTAACACTAGGAAAAGGCCTCTCAAAGATCTCTTCTAGAATATCACGACACATCTCTTCAGGACCAGAAGTCCCAGTCTTTTTAGTGTATGGAGTGGAACTGTAACTACGTTGGAAAGGTCTCTTCAGAACGTTGAGATCTGGTACGTCTGGGACAACGAAATAGACTACAACTGCTATGATGATAACTGCCCACACTAGTAACCCCATTTTATAGGTGTTACACTTCTCACTATTTGAAACTACAGAACACTCATAAATGGATGACGTTCGCGAGGTTTTAAGTCGTCTCAAATATATCGCCTCTTTTCGAGTCGGAGACAAGGTCGACGTTAACGCTCACACTTCCTACCATAGAGGAGGTCTCATTAAGAACATGGTGACTAGTGTCATGAGAACGCTCTCCGGAGCCTCTAGACATGATACTTATCAGTACGTTGAAGAGACACTCCTGAGAGCTCTCACACTGCTAAAGGCAGCTGCTTACTCAAATTCAGACACTGTTCAGTTATTTATAACTGACTTGTTAGAAGCTAGAAAAGGTATCGACAGTCAGATCGAAACCTACAAGGAAGATGATAAGCTAGTTGCTGACTACAAGACTCTCTTACAGACTACCTACTCAGAAGTAGCTTCTGTACAGAAAAGGCTTACTCCAAAGCAGACAGCAAATCCTTAGCCTTGGGCCGACGAGGCTTATCTTCTCGATGTGAGGCTCTCTCTTCACGTGCGACTCTCTCCTCGCGTCTCGGTTTCAATGAACGTTCTGATGAAGGAACAGTCACTTCTTCAGCCTTCGAAGAGATCGAGTTTGTGCCACTCTTACCAGTGATAACTGCCTCTAGAGTTAGAACTCGCTTCTCGAGACGTTTAAGAGTCTCGAAAATAGGTGCCAGTGTCTCTGTCAGAACAGCCTCATCAGTAAACTTTCTCGTCTTGAGGACAGTGATGATGTAGTTCATATCGGTACTGGATATCTGATGGTACGACATTTCTGTAGCTACAAAAGTCTTAAATGCTTAAGACTGGTTAGACACTATTCTAGTTCGTTTCTGGATAGTAGCGTTGGTCTTGTGTTCGCGTCTTAACCGAGATCGTATGGTAGTCTAGAATACTCCGTGGAGGACAGTTTCTAAGGAAGTCATAGTTTGGACCAAGGTATTCATAGGTTTTAGCTGTGACTCGTGACCAGTCAAGACTATTGTCACCTTTTCCGGTGACGATGATGAGACCAGTTGGTTTGTCAGTTACCTGTAGGTTGACTCGATACTTGATACCTTCATAGTAGTATGGAATATCGATACGGTTGTCTTGAATTGTGGCTGGTTCTATCAGGTACCTTTTCGCGAGTTCGATAAGAGTGAGATGTAGTTTAGTATGGTAGAGATAGTAAGAACCTCCGATGAGAGACATTCCAGCGAGGATAGTAGGAGAGGTTGTAAAGACTGTTCCGAGAGCGAGTGAAGTTAACATGTGAGAGACCTGTCCAGTCGACTTGATAGCTAAGTACCCAAAGAAGTAAGGATAGAGATATGGTAGATAGTAGAGCAGACTATTGTGAAATAGAGTGGCGGTGACGAGAGAGAGTGAGCTTCCGGCAAGACTAGCCAAAAAGTGTGGTAGTTGTAAGTTTCTCTTGATGATATCAGTGAGGTCGTTGAGAGAGTCAAAATGAGACATTTCTGTGAGTGGACAGTTTTAAAGTCTTTTCGACCATTAAAATGTACTCTTACGTGTCCTATCTGTCTAATGATCTTGACCTCAAGGGAGTCCTCCTGAACAGTTATCGACTGCGGAAGTACAGTTCTCTGATACCGTACACATGTATCGTCTGCGAAGGAGTTTCCGACTCTTCAGTTCAAAAGTTGGAAGAAGATGGTATCAATGTTGTCAGATTCAACTTGAGAAGTCTTCTAGTCTCTACTGGACTGTCTGAAGCTTCAATCGAGTATCTGCTATCAAGACACTTCTTTGGGAAGTTTCTTATCTTCCTTCTTGAGAATTTTGAAAAGTGTATCTACCTCGATGCAGACCTGCTTATCTGCCAGAATCTGGACCGACTCTTTGATATGAATGTCGACTGTGCTATGGTCAACGACGTGATTATGACACCTCCTCATGTGTGTTATGTGACCAACTGTTTCAATAGCGGAGTCATCGTTTACAGGCCTAACCGAGAGGTTTTCAGACTGGCTCATCAGACAGTCCAGGACCTCACGGAGAGCGGGAAACCAGTTGAACTCATCATTACAGACCAGGAGGTTTTTGACTATCTGAACCTGTCGGGAAAGCTTCGAATTGACACTCTACCGGTCGAGTTTAACACCTACCATTACGTGACCGAATACCTTGAAAAGAAGGGTCGGAAACCAGCTATCATCCACTACATCGGCCGACCAAAACCATGGGACTTTCTCGAGCTCAAATCTATCAACGAGAGATGTTTTGAGTCAGCTTCCTGTCGAGTCAACTACTTCAAATGGATGTCGGCGTACATCGAGTACATTGAAACCAAGATGCGTCACGACTCATACATACTACAACCTGACAGTGAAGTTCTAGCTCTCAAGAGAAATGAAGGCTACATCACTTTCAACGAGGAAAGATCATACACGTTTCAGGGAACGGTGATGTTGTAACACTTCGAAAAATCTGATCATACAAAATGGACCTAGAGAATGTACTCGTCATTGTATTTGCTCTGATTGTGTTCTGGTTAGTATTTAAGTGCTTTCGACCGCGTCGTTACTCTCGCGAGAACTTTGTGCTGACCAACTACTCACTAGAGCAACAACCGATGAACTACGTGCCATTTGAAGAGAGACAGATTTTACAAGGCTCTGTTCAGGTTCCATCTCAGTCTCTAACACGTGATCTTGAACAGATGGTTTCTTATGGAAACGTCTCACAGGAACGACCATACGGACCAGCTCCTATCGATCGAAAGCTAGCGGGTCGTCCAGATCTAGCTCCGGCTAATATTCAACAGGGAGAATTTGTGACTCCAGTCAGCCAGACTCTCGAACATCTTGCTATCGGAGCTAACTTCAATGTCATTTCATCAGCTCAACCACAGGACGTCTGTGAAATCGCTCCTTTCAGTGCTGAGTGTGTTGGCAAGATACAGCATACACGAGCTCTCCAGAGACGCGTTAACCGCCCTTCGACGATGATTGAAGGTTCTGAAGTCGGTATGGTTGGTTGGAACTGGGAAGGTTCTCTCACTCATCCAGTTAACAACGGTGGTTTCAACTTCTACTCTAACAACTACACCAATGAGAAGATGGCTCAAAATCCCTGCGCTTTCGCTCCAGATATCAAGGCTTGCCGCAAGGGTGGAGAATTGAGACCTGATGAAGATATCGGTTTACCAGTTGCAATCCAGACAGTGAGCGGTGAGTACATTGGCGGACCGGCTCCACCTAAAGTTGGTGATCTAGTTCCTGTCACCAGAGAAGAAGTTAAGGCTATCGTGCAAGGTACACCTGGTGCACGAGAGCAGGTTGGTCTTCCTGGACTTCCTACAAGACCTCTAGCTCCAGGAGCTCCAATCGCTGAAGTACCTCTCACAGAGAGACAGAGAACTCTCCTAGATCGCATCGCCACTCAGTATGACTGGTACCTACTCTCAACATACCCTAATAACTGGAATTCAATCAACAGCAACATGTACACAACCAACGTCAACCGGGAGGTCCAGAACCCTTGTGATTTCGTCCCGGGAACAGCTGCCTGTGAGGCTTCAAAACAACAGAAAGAACGTCTACTCTAAATAGATATATATTGATATATCTAAATGGCGGACTACTATGTAGAGTTTGACTTCCGAGAAACAAAAAACGGAATTACATTTCTACCAGTCAAGCCAGATGGTCCGATCGTATTTGTATACCAGAAAACTGTCGTTTCAATCAATCATAAGATTGTTAAAATTATAAGGAATGGCAAATCAGAAACAATTCATTTTAACAATAACATCACTCATGTTGATGATTATAACATATGGTCTACCGGAGACGAATATATGCCCTGGAGAGATATTACAATTACATCTCCCAAAATACCATTCACTACTCGGGTTAATCTAATGATATACATGATTAACAATATTTCATATATTATTTTCTATTTGCAAAGTCCGAATATTTTACTATTTACGATATATAATAACAAGATAGATTACGTGCACGAAAAACTCACTATCGGACCAAAACTACAACAGAATATTAGACAATATATGTTATCACATAGTAATTCTGTTAGGCTTCAAGATGATTTGAATAATTTCGCTATAAAAAACGAACATCGTGTAAAGGACTTCCATTCGGCCATAGATAAGCTTTTAGAAAAATTGTCCAAAGAAAAGGAAAATTACGACGTTTGGGCGCGTGCGGGTAAAAAAATATACTATGATATACAACCAATAAAACCAATAAAAAGAGTTGTATATCAACCAGAAGAGGAGTCTAATGTAGAAGACGAACCAATATCTAAACCAGTCTCAAAACCCAGATATGTGATTCCAAAGGTACAAGTCTCAAGGTTAGAAATCAGAGTACCTGTATTAAACATACGGTCACAAATAACGCAAGTTTCTGAATTCTACCCTGGTTTAAGATGGTCAAATCATGCAAGACTTGGATCCTTCAAAGTGAGTTACTTTAACTCATATGATGAAGTTTCGAAGCTTGCTTCTGATGACCATCGAATTAGTCATATAGGAGTTATACCTTACGTAGTTAGTCCTACTGGAGTTGAATATCTGGTATCATATAAAAAGAAGAGTCGTCGATTCTGTGGCGGTTGTGTTGGTGATATAGGTGGTGGTGTTAAAGCCAATACTACATTCATCGATGGATTACACAAAGAGATTTATGAAGAGTTGTCAGCTTCAAAAAGTCCCCATACTCAACAACTTAAAGACCACATTATGGAAGAACTTGAAAAGACTAATCGTTTAACTACTGTTAGGTACTCGAAATATAAATCTACTATACCTTTTGGTATAATGTATATATCAGATAGCTACTTTAATTATGACGGAACCAGACATTCTCTGTATGAGGATCAAACGTACAGGTATAAAGTTTACTACATCTTGATGTTAGTTCCTATAGATGGTAGATACGTTAATCTAACACAGATCAATGAAGCAATCGAGTTAGATCCAGATACAGAAATAGATCGAGTCGAGATTATGAGTGAACGTCAATTCTTAGATGTCATGACAAATGGAAAGCTCGATACTGACTACAACATGGCATTTCAAATGTTGAAAAACATAGGTTTTACTGATATTCATCATAACTGTAATCTGACCTATCAAGATCTATACGAGAAGGTCAGGTCTCAAATGTTAATAGTCAAACAGTGGTATCCTTACTTCCAGAAGTATAGTAATAGTGAAATTGATACAAGAATACAAAACTCAGATTACACTCGGTTATGTTACCTTAGTCAGAAACTAGATCTTATTGAGCTCATGAAACCATAAGATGAATAATTAACCTATACATTCCTAAATGTATACTTTCGAAGACTCTGGTTATCTCATTGAGGTTGGTTCTAACGCCGACGAGAATACACTCCTCGTTTCGACACGACCTAAAAGTTCACTATGGTTTCATCTCAAAACTGGATCTAGTCCACATGGAATTCTCACCGATCCAAGATCCTCTTCAGAAAGCTACCCAGATGAGGTTATTCAGAAAGCAGCTCTTGCAGTCAAACGCTACTCAAAACATCGGAATGGAGCCAACGTTCCAGTCGAGTACACACGTCTCGCTAACGTCCAGATTACAGGTGTTTCTGGACTGGTCACAGTCACTGGAAAGACAAGAAGAATCTGCGTCTAAAAAGACATATCATTAATATGTCTACTTCTACGAAGTCTTAGCGAGAGCTGTAATTATTTTAGAGAGTGTATCCCAGTCTTCACTTGACTGAGTCTGGTTGAGTGTCTGATAGAGAATGTCCAGTGCTCTCTTATTGACAACACCATACCTGAAGACTCGTCCGATGATAACACCTCGAATGAAGAGAACCAAATCCTCGAATGGAATGATGTGAGAAGTCAAGAAATCAGCCGCAGAAACGTCTCCAAATTTGAGAACTCTGACTATATCTGTGAACACGTTAAGACATGAAAGCGTGTAATCTGAGACTTCAGGAGCTCTCTTCAACATGTAGTCGGTTTCTTTAACTATCCTAACATATGGTTGGTCACCAAACTCCTCATCTTCAAGTTCCTCATCTAGCTCTTCCAAATTCTCAAAAGCTTCATTAACTACAGTTCCTAGTTTACTCACGTAATCGTAGATGACTTCTGGAGTCACCAGATACCAACTACCGTCATATCGAAGGTATTTGAACTTTAGGTACGTGTAGAGTTGTTCCTTAAGGAAGGGCAGACTCATCAATGAGTCTCCAACTGCCATCTCCTGTAGGTACATGATGAGACCACGAATTTCACCAGAACTCTCCACCATTTTGTAGAGGTCATTGAGAGCGTCACTAACCTCTGGAGGAGAATAGTTTCCAAATCTAAATAACGACTTTGTGACCTCATCCAAGAGATGAGCTCTATATTCTTCTTGGGCCATCTTTTTCTCTTCCTCGTCGAGACGATTCTTGAGAGCTCGAACACTCCGATAGAGTATCTTCAAGAGCTCATTAGTGACTCGTGTCATAAGACTCCTTTCGTGGATGAGATTTGTGAACATGTCATTGATGATGAATACCTGGTCAGCTACCGGGAAAGTCTCCACTTCGAGCTGTAACTTAGCCTGTCCTCCCTCAATCCATTGATACTCGCCTTTATATAAACTCATGTTAGCACGAACAATGTCGATGAGACCACTCTCGAAAGTGGTAAGAGTTTTTTGACGTTTTTCCTCAAGTTGAGTATCACTCTCTCGCTTCATTTATAATAGCTAGATTTTTGAATTATCGATAGGAATTCATATGCTTTAAACTTTCAGTTTGAAGTATAAAGTAACATTGTAAATAATGTTACTACCTCACGAAAGAAAAGTCTACTATAAGGTCACTACCGCTAATCTCATAAATCGAGACTTTCAACTAGTTCTCGGACTCAACCAGATTACTAACTTTGATTCGAATCCACAAAATAGCTGCTCACAGGGACTGTATTTCTGCGGTCCTTCTCAAGTGTTCTACTGGACTATACTGTTAGGTTATAGTCATGTCGTAGACGTGGAGATACCAGATGACGCTAAAGTCATCCACTTTTCAGATAAGTCTCGTGCTGATAAACTGATCCTGTCTAACGACCAGTCTCTGACATTTATGAGCAGGTATTACCTATTACTCTTAACAGACGTTCTATAGTAGGACAACTACTAAAGGACAGTAATATAGACGCTCTCAGAAAGTATAACAAGACATATGAAGATCTCATATATATGTGTACAGAAACTATGACACCTTTAGATGTCATAGTTTCTAAAGGAAGTCTTGAGTTAGCACAATACTTACATAGCATTGGAGTAAAGTTTACAGCCAATACGATAGAATGGTCGACACGTAATGGAAACTTGGAAGTCGTGAGATTCTTACATAGCATAGGGGTAAAGTGCACTACCTATGCAATGGATTTGGCTGTACGTAATGGACATCTAAATGTCGTGCAATTCTTACATAGCATTGTGCCACTCCAATTCTATAATTAATATCATAAGCCTATGATATGACTCTTCAAAATATTCATCAGATTTTTTCAATGATTGCATGCGCATGTTTCGCTAACGTCAAGACGATCTCGTCGTTCTTATAGTCGTGAATGTATTTGATATGTTTGATACCAGCCGCGAAGAGAAGTCGAGCACAGATCACACATGGATAGTGTGTGATATATGCTATAGCTTTATCGCACGAGACACCTCTTTTTGCACAGTCACAGAGAGCATTCTGTTCAGCATGAACTGTGGCTTGTTCATGATTGTCGCGGACGATAGAAGTGTGTGGGCAACCAGGTAAGAAACCATTGTAACCTTGTGAGATGATACGGTTATCTCGTACCAGTAGGCAACCTACATTCAACCTCTCACATGAACTCCTCTTAGCAGTTACTTGAACAATCTCCTTAAAGTATTCGTCCCAAGATGGCCGCATTTCTAGGATCTAAAATGACTTTATATGTGTAGGGTTTACAAATGAGGCAGTCAATTGTACTTGATTTGGACGAGACTCTGATAGCGTCTTGTGAGTGGTATCCTCTCTATGGAGATCACTTCTCTTTCGTGTTGACACCTCGAAATAGCCCACCAGTTTACATCTACACGCGCCCTGGACTAGAGACTTTTTTGAACTACTGTTTCAACAACTTCTCAGTAGCTGTCTGGTCTCATGGAACCTACCAGTGGGTCCATGAGGTTCTCCGACGTATCATGCCTTCTGAACAGTACCTTAAGCTAGACTTCATCTACAGTCGGTCTAACCGAGTGGTCAGAAATGGAGGTATCTGGTACAAAGATCTACGCAAGATCTGGTCTCAAAATCGACTCTGTCAGAAAGGGTACCTTCCCGAGTCAACTGTGGTCGTAGATGACTTGCCTACAAATCACCACTATAACATCGAAAACCTCTACCATATTCGAGAATATGCAGGTGAGAAAGATGACATCGATTTGCTAATTTTGATGTCTCGTCTCATAACCATCAAAAAGTCTACTGACGTTCGAGTTGTCCTAGCGGACATAAAGACTAAAGTCTAACTAATATAAATGCTTGAGACACCTATCAACCTTCCACTTACCACTGTCGGTGACGACTACATTACAGTTGAGATCTCTAGCACTAGAATTCAAAAGAACCTCCAACAGGTTACTGACAGTATCTACCGACCAGACATGGTCCCAGTACAGGTTAGAAGAGGAGACCTTGAACACATCGCAATCGTCTCAAGTCAACTCAACATTCTGAGAACTATCTGTCCTAACTTTCCCTACCTCTACGCCAGCTCAAAAGGTCTTGCCGTATACGAGAACTTCGAGACTGGAAAAAGACTCGACTACTCTGAACTTACTGAAACCCAACAGGCTTCTGTACTCTTTCAGACACTGTCAGCACTCAACCTGGCACATCACCTTGTAATGTTCTCTCAAGACTTAACTGTAGAGAACCTACGAATCTACAGACGTCCGTACACTACTATTCAGATACTTGATAGTCAGCTTGATAGTCAGGTACCAACTGTAGATAGTTATGGTATGTTATATGATGCTAAAAACTGTGGTGTCTACATACTAGAGACTGACGTTATCGCCTACATCGAACCGGACCAGTCGGCTGGAGTCCTCTTTAAACGTCGTTACTACACTGACCTTTCCTACGACACGAGAAGACATCCGGATCTTAAACAGAACGTCTACACTCTCCTCGAGTCTACACGACTCATCTCGCCAGAAAAGATAGACCCGATAACAGCTATCCAAAACCTCCGTAAAAAGTACCCGATCCCGGTCTCTCTGAAGTACACTCCTGAGAGCTGTTTTGTGGAGGAGACGTCTCCGCACCATCTCGCCTTCAACCAACGCACCTACACACGACTTCTCAACCTCTACGTTAACATGCCAAACACACTCACTGGGAAGGTCCTAACCACTCTCTTCAAACACCTTCCAGACCGGTTCTCAAGGCTGATCTATGAATTCGAAAAACACATCTCTACAACCTCTGACAAACATCGAGACTTTGACATCAACAACTCTTACAATAAGATGAAATCTCACCTTGAAAAGATCACTGTTAAGTCACTTCTCCGGTTCATTAAAGACTACTCTCAAGTTCTCTACCTTTACAACCGAGAGCTCTCCAAAAACTCGCCAAAGACAGAAGATTATACACCCTACTTTAGACTAGTTTCAGAGCTCAGACATCAAATTCTAGAGTCTGAAGACCAAGACCTTACTGACATCTACGTCGCTAGATTTGAACTATAACTCTAAAAGTAAAACGTAACATAAAATGTTACGTTCTCGACCAGACTTTGAAGTCTGCTATAAACGAATCAAAATTATAGCTCCTAAAATTAAGCCAGAACAGTTTGAGATCCTGTACGGACAGCAACTCTACCGTTACGCGATGACTCTCACTGAGATTGTAGACCCAGTCTACAGAAAACGTCTCGCTAAGAGACTCGTGGAAGAGAATCACAACCTACAAGAACTAGAAAAGAAGAATACTCAACAGAGATATGACTACTTGAGAACACGTTTCGCAGACATCTTCTCGAACCCGAGTCTTCGACTTGACGAGGTTCCAGAGATTACTCTTAGAAACATACACTACGCGACTCGACTCTATAACGTCTATAAACTCAACCGACTTACAGTTCCGATCAAACCACGACGCGTCGGAGACGTCACTATCGATCGAGCAGAACCGACTCTCGAATGGGCTACTGCCATCGTCAATAAGCACGGTTACACTATCGAGAGAGAAGGAGTCTTTATCTCACTCACTGAGTGGGTTGAAAAGAAACACAACTTGCCATACCGAGGCATCTTCTGGGAGTTCGTTAATATGGCTCCTAATGGTGACCTCTACATCATCTGCCCACATTTGGATAAAAACTGTCGAGAACAGGTCATGCCAGATAATACAACACTCAAGTTGAATCCACGCTACCATCTCAACTCAAAGACACTTCTAAAGGAGGTTCCGGAGTTCACTCAAAAAGTCCCTTTTATAGGTGTTTTCCGTGTCCCAGTTGACCGACCAGTTCCACCTCCAATTCAACCAATCCCAGGCTTCCGTTTCAACATTCCAGAAGAACCTGTTATGGAACTCGTTAACAAACCAATACAAATCCAGATACCAGAAACACCAAAGAATGAAACCTCCGAGACACTCCAGAGAATCATGAATCCACAACCTATCATTAACACATCTATGGAAGGTAGATTTCCAGACTATGTGATCAAGTCGAGTCGAATTGTTAACTCTGAATATGGTCCGGATTATAGAAAACTAACAACATACGGAGACGTCTCTAGATACTCTTCTTTAATGCCTTGGCATCTGTTATCATTGACTCACGTTCTAAGTGAGTATGGACCTCCAGTTTCTGAAATAAGACATATCGTTGACGGGACAGCTCATATTGGTGTAGACGCTATCTTTTTGTCCAACTTTTTCAGACGTGCTGTGAGAGTTGTAGCTGTCGAGATCGACCCCACTGTCTGCCATATTCTCGAGAAGAACATTGAGAGTGTTGGTAAGAAATTTGACATCCTACCTGTCTGCGAGAACTTTTTGAACTACAAGTTACATTCACATCCATGGGGTATGGATCTTGAGAAGACAGACCTTGTATATCTCGACCCACCATGGGGTGGACCTGACTACAAGAAGGAAGATCGAGTGGTCCTCAAGTTAGGTGATAGACTAATCGAAGATGTAGTTGCAGATCTTCTCAAGACAGTCAAATACGTCATCGTTAAAACACCTCTCAACTTCAGTCCAAAACACACACTAACAGAAGGTCAACGACACACTATCTACAAACTACCAGATAATGCTAAATCAGTCAATGACAGCAGAAGAAAGGAAAGTTATAGTCTGTTCATAGTTAAAGGTCAAGAAAAAGGTGCATTTCCTACACGTCTATCCTTAAAATCTACTAGCGAACTTGATGCTATATTCAAGTCAACTGTAGAATGGCTGACAAAAATGAGGGATGAATTGCCTGATGTTGTGGAATATAAGGGACGGTGGGTTGTCGGAGAAGGTATATCAAAACTTCAAGTTAACATAGTTCCTGAAACTACTAGAAGTTTACAAGAACCAGATAGAATTGTTCCAATGGTATCATCTGGAGATACCATGATAGGTGGATTAAGAGGTATCCTCCCGCTCCACGATCCGAAAGGTAATAAATCAATAGAAGATAAAGATATCGTCGGAAAGACTAGATTCTATGGGAAAATAAAAGTGAATAACATTATAATGTCTCTGTTAGAGAATGGTATGTGGTCTGTATTACAACCAGGTATTAGAGCCTGTACTCTAGGTTCAACTTTAGATATTATGATAGATAATCACAAGATGCGATTGAGATCAATCTGTCAAAGTCGAAATTTAGGGGATGAGGAATTAATCCGACTCGATCTTCAAGGGGTGTTTAAACCTGAAGAAATCATCGTCAAAGAGTACGATCTATCAGTTGAATCTGAAGTCAGAGAACTATCAAAAGATCTTCAAGACAGATCAATGATTATTAGTGTAGACAATACTGGTATTCAAAGTCATTCTATGGTTTTAGATTATATTGATGTAGATAAGAATCTAGTTATAATTAGAGATCCTTTCCATGGGTGGCAAGTAACGATAAGTTTTGACACCTTTAAAACGTTTAGAAAATACAAGTCACACCAACTAAACACGATATCAGTCAGACCTAATCGTACTCTTTGATTAGTCGAAGACTATTAACGATGATACCAAGATGTAACATTTTACATCTTCAACTTTCGTAAAGATCCTATGGGAGTTCCCTTAGGATTTTCTCTAAGAGGTTTATATTATGTCCTTTGGCGATATGATATGAGATAGCATGAGTTGGATCTGGTAGGAGGTACTGTCGAGGTCCAGTGTTCCATTCAGTGACTAAACCATCGAGACTCTGTTGGAGTGTCTTTAGGTGTTGGAGTTGATCTCGTATCTTCTTAACAGTAGTTCCTAGCTTCTCGAGTACCTTCTCATCAGAGGTGATAGCAACGTTAACCAGATGGTAGATAGGTTGTCTAAAACCAGTACACTTGACAGTCAGATAGTAGAGGTAGTATCGAAGAGCCTGTTCGAGAGACATACGGGTCATAATATTTGTCGTGGTCAGTTTTTTCCCCAGGTAACTGATAGCATTGGCCATGAGTTGATCTTGAGAAGTTTTATGACTATTGATGTTAATCCTGTATGCGATCTCACCTAGAGCATAACCGAGAGAATACTCGTCCACTAACCTAGCTACTTCCTTAGTGATGTTGACAACATCCAGGTCAGTATAGATTGGAGTACCACTAAAGATTTGTTCTGCTGACATGTAGGTAGATAGATTAAAGATATCGAGGTGTTTTTTCCTGCTACTGATACGACTGTTTATGACATCCATCGCATGTTTGAAAGTTACCAGAGTCGGTTTTTCTATCGCAAGTAGGTAGATTTCAAGAGGCCAGATGACATAGTTGGCCATATAGATACGGTCGTAAAAATTGTCTCTGATGGAGGTGGCAAGACCGAAATCGATAAGACGGATGTCAGTGTAATTTGAAGTTTCTCTAACAACAATGTTATCAAGTTTGATATCTCGATGTTGGACCTGTTGCAAATTGAGTGTGATAACATCTTGAATGAGCTTACCCAGAGCCACGTAAAAGTCGGTTGTGAGTGGTTTTTTTTCGACATGTTTGGTGAGAGTTAACCCACCGTCACGATAGAAGAAAGCAGCTAGCTGAGGAGTCTTTTCCGGCTTTAATATGGAACAATCTCTAACTTGACTGGGATTGACTTCACAAGAGTGTTCAATAGGGTAGTGGAGGATGTTCTTAGGATCGTACATTTTGACTAACTTGTTGAATTTGATTTCGTTCTGAGCTTCACTTACATTAGACACTTTGGAGACTCCACTCTTGCAGATGTCTTTAAAGCATGGATTAATACAGGAGACTGGCGGTCTATAGACACAACCATAAGTACCCGATCCGATAAGTTTAGACATTTAGATATGTGTATATTTTGTGAAGTAGTAGTAAAGACAGAGTTCATGTATTGTTAAAGGTTGATGCCAACTGTCGTCATAATAGAGATAATACTCATAATTGTCTCCTCCGTAGACAGTCGCGAACTCGTAGAGTTGAGTCGGAGATGAGAAGGTATTAGGATTAGCCTTCTCAACTGTCTTGAAGAGCCTATCTGCGATAGTTGTTATTGCATAACCTGGGTTCTCATCCACCCCATGTCTTGAGTTACTGTAACCATTGACAGTAGAAATGAAGTAGTATGCACACTGACCAGAAGTCTTCAGCTCTTCAATCTTGATTATAACTCTCTTGAATATCTCTTCCATTTTAATAGTTTAAGAGGTTTCTTCAATCTCGAACTTGAGGTTGAAACCAGCCGTTTTCTGCTCTGACGGGGAGCCGCCAGTCAACCCTCTTTTTCTCGATCCGATTCCTACCGTCGTAATGTCTCCAACAACATCGAGAGGACTCATCCCTTGCTTTATACGAGTCAGGAAAACTAGAACGTATGAGGTCACTATCGCCACTAACAGGATGTAGAGTAGCTCCATTTTAGTGTGACATATTTTTGATATGTCTAAATTACATGTTTCGGTCCATTCTAGAATGAATACGTCTCGTTTAAATGAAACCGTTTCACGCTTCCATTTTCAAGTAATCCATCAAATTTGACCTTCAAATATTGCATCATTTCATCAAAATTACTTTCAGGTCCGCTAAACTGTTCTTCACGAGTGTAATATTTTGGTGTAAACTCTCCAACAGGAGAAGTCGATCCGCAACCTACCCACCACCAACCTGATGGCATGTCCTCATATTTCCAGTCGATACCATTTGGATTGTAAAATGCAAAAATCGTTCGTTGCATTTGTATTCCTACACTTACTCTTTAAGGTGTCGACAGGTTTGAATCTCGACGTTTCCGACTGCGAGTCATATCTTCGATCTCGCTGTCGAGTTCACCCTCTGAATCACTGTCATCATCCTCTTCATCACTCTCTTCAAAGATACCTCTCAGGATGTACTCCTCGTTGTCTTCTAGCTCAACCTTTCGCTTGATGCGGATAGCACGCGCTCGAAGGTTCTTGAGCGCACTCGCGTCAGAGGTCAATTCACTAGGTGTGTAGTTCTGGCCGAAAGTCAGTGTATGACAGTCAAAAACGAGCTCGTGCTCGGCTTCGGCCTGAACACGACGAGCCTTGGCGAAGGTCAGAGCACCAGCTTGGAAGTTAGTGTAGAAGTAGTAGGCACACCGGTTAAGTGGGTTCTTTCTCGATCTGATGGTAACCATCGAAGCCTCGCCAGCTACCGTGTCCACCGTTGAGAAGATAGCTTGGATCAGGTCTCTCACTGTTAGAGTCGAGTCACAGACTACATCTTCAAAATCACATCCGTCAAAGACTTCTTTGAGGTCTGCTTGATAGATGTCTTCCAGATCGTACTCGTCTAGTTTGATCTCGACTTTCATCACATTCATAAGCTGACCGAGGAGGACAGTTATATCTTCCAGAGACAGTCCAGCCTTGTCGACTGCTGACTCGAGAGAGATCATCTTTGACTTGAAACCGGACTTGCGAATCTGCTCTACAACCTCTCCGTAGATAGCCTCGAAGTCCTCCGACTCGAGATCACACTTGTAGTCACCGCCAACAGCTTCGGTGAAGGCACCTCTCAGAATCTCCTCAAACTTGGCTACAAGGCTCTTACCTTCAGCCGAGTTGAGACACGCTGAAATAGCTTCCTTTAGCGTTTTATGAAGGTGGATCTGACCGTTACTGTAGCCCATGTAGATGACGTCTACTGGACGTGAAGAGTCTGTTGAGTCACTCATTTACATACCTGTAAAAATCTTTAACCTTTTTTGGTATTTCAGCGATAAATGTAAGGTCTTAAAATGAACGTGTACCTACTTGTCGTTCTCCTGGTGGTGGCGGTTATACTATTCCTCTATCTGATGCCGGCTCGAATGGAGCTATTCTCACTCGGTTCAACCTCTTCGCAAAACCGTGACGACTCTCTATCAAATAAGGTTGGTAAAAACAACATCCTTCGAGTTGTTACATCCCCGATGGTGAAACATGACCGGATGGGTCGGTCAGTCTACCATATCAATTTGAGTAAAGTCTCGAACTATCACAACATTTCAGACATGCAAGTTACAACACCAGTTCAGAGTGTTATCCTCAAATGGAATGGTTATCCACTCTATCGGTCGAATAGTGACCTGCCAGCCGACTTCCTTCCAGTTGAGTACATGTCTCCATATCCGGTGACTCTTGAAGTGACTGCTCTTGAAGAACCTAGACTTACATTCACACTCTATCAGAAGGAGATTCCGGCCAGTTCAAAACACAAGCTGGTCTCAGCTAACTTCACCTTTGCTAACAGTAACTATAAGATCACTGACGGTATGGTCACTCGTCTAACTTAACTTTAAATTCTCTTACACACCAAACATCTCTGATGTGAGCTTTAGAGGCTCTTCAGTCATCTCCTTTTCAAGGACCTTGATATGGTGAGCTAGGACCTCTGGTCGCATCTGTTTCAACTCAGTGACTGTGAAGTAGTGTTCGCGAGTCTCAATCTCATTTTCCTGAAGATTTGGTAGAGGTACACCATTCAAGATAGCACGAGCCTTTTCAAGTTCTTTGGAACGTGTTATCTTGTTGAGATCAGTCATGCATTCATTCATAAACCTCAAATTCTCACCTCCAAAGAAATCCTTCGCAAACTCCTTGGATTCGGCCTCCTCCTCTTCAGTGAGAGGTTCTCTCTCACGAGCAGCCTCTTCCAAAATAGAAAGCAACTCATTCTTAAATGTTCCATCCTGTTCGTTAAGTTTGTCACGAAGAGCTTGGTACTCGGCTTCGACACTAGACATTTAATATCTGGGAAGCATTAGTATTCATTTTTTGTGAGTTATCTGGTAGAGACTATAACCGGAGATAAGACCTACCAAGTTGAGTGCAATATCGGTGGTACGACCAAACCACCACTCAGTCTTCTCTTCTTGATCGACTTTCCCAAGAACATCACCCATTCCTTTTTCGATTCCAAACATCGGCAGTTTGAGAGTTCCAAGTTTGTGCTCTATGAGCTCCCAGATGATACCAATAACCATCAAAATAAATAGATGATCTGGGAATAGGTAACCTAAAACAAAGTACATCATCCCATGTGTTATACCCCACCAGTCACAACCATCGCATGGTAATGGTTGTTCCATGAGAACATCCTTTTTGAACACTTTACGAACTAAAAGACCGTACACGATGATGAAGGCTAGAACGGCCACGATAACGTGCCAGAAACAGACCTTAAACTTAAACACACGCTGACATCGAGATAGGATTCGAAAAGGAGAATCGAGAACAGGAGCAGCCATTTTTATGTGTTATACATAAAATGAGAGGTGTGTATTGGTGTATAGTTGTAACTATTGTAATTATACTCTTATACATACTCAGCAAAAAATCGACAGAAAGAAGACTCTGGCAAGTTGAAATTACATATGCTCCTAAATGTGATCGAAACAGCTTAACTACAGGAGATGTTCTTATCTTCATGTCGGCTGATAGTACCGGTATTGAAAACTTTATACACAGTTCGAATCTCTATACACATGCCGGAATAGTATATGTTAACTCTGGAACTCGATATCTAGTCGAAGTAGCTCCTTGTAAAAAAGGTGTTATGGTTAATCCACTAGACTCTGTTATCGATGAATACTGTGGTAATGTCTATGCATGTACGTTAACAGAATCTCGACATAGGCATAATATAACTCGTGAGATTGAGACTACTGTTAACACAATCGGTAAGTACCGTGGTTACCGTAGTGTATGGGAGATGTTGAATATTGGTGTTGACTCACTCACATGTTTTATGAAGGGCCCGAGTGATGCAAATAGTATCAAATGGTGCACCAAACTTGTTTACCATATACTATCAAAATCCGGGGTTTTACCTGAAATTAACAACAGTTATTGTATTGAACCAGATGAACTAGTCTCTTTACTAATCCAAAATGGTTTTGAGGAACCTCGAGTTCTCAAGAAGATAACTTCGAAAGACAAATGTATACCACTCAACAGACCAACTTTTCAGATGTGTGAAGGTCATATGACTTTATAAAATCAGCTGAGCTATATAATTAGCAAGCTGTTCTATAGGTGTTAGACATATTTTGATATGTCTATATACGAAGTGTTTACTTCTTGTTCTTGCCACCACGAGCAGCTGGTTTCTCAGGCTCAGGTGAAACCTTCTTAGCTGGCTTCTTAGCAGCTGGAGCCTTCTTGGGAGCTGGTTTCTCTTCTGATTCTGACTCGGGCTCAGGTGTAGCAGCTTTCTTAGCTGGCTTCTTGGCAACTGGAGCCTTCTTGGGAGC
>Ga0172367_10003793_pt1 | contig 19236 bp, 13 predicted proteins | sample Lak10m_FD_114542 | JGI IMG/M metagenome (GOLD analysis project Ga0172367, IMG submission 114542) | Freshwater microbial communities from Kabuno Bay, South-Kivu, Congo - kab_022012_10m | ecosystem: Environmental > Aquatic > Freshwater > Lake | place: Democratic Republic of the Congo: South-Kivu...
CCCCGTAGGGTCATCGCCACGCAGTGCCTCCGAATAGGGGATGTCTCCAAAGAAATCCACCATATTAGATACGACGTATGCTTTGAGGAGCTGTGCGATACCAAGGTACTGAGGTGAGCCGGTCTCTCCTTCATTCACTTTGATAATACCTTCCAAATCCTTCAGGATGTTGGAATAGGCAGCACTCCAGCGGCCATTGAAATCGCTTTGGCCGATTTGCCAGCTATCATAGCTTCCAATAATACCCATGAAACCCTGGGCATTGTCGCTATACCCGTTGATATGGTATGCCATATTGCGCTGCGCACTGGTGAGCAGCAGGTTGGGCGTAGTGGTCTGCGGGTTGTTCGGATCGACGTTGATATCGAGGTTGAACATATCCCCGCAACTGCTCGCCAGGAAAACCACGGCGAGTGCCCAGAGCAATTTGAATTTATATTTCATTGTTACACTTACTTTTGAATAAAAAATGAAATACTACATGCCTGTTTCCCTAAGAGGATATAGGCGATATTCCAATTAGAAGGAAACGGACAGGTTCACCCCGAAGCGACGCGTCGTTGGGTAAGAACCATATTCAAATCCTTGTACGTTAGAGCCTGCACCTTCTGCAAGTACTTCCGGATCCTGATTCACACCAGCGAGGATGTTGGGCGCTTTCCACCAGAGGTTACGGCCGGATACGGAGATACGGGCACTGCCGAATGGCGTTTTAGCCAGCGCTTTCTTAGGAACCGTATAACCCAGAGACACCTCGCGCAGACGGATAGTCGTTACGTCGAAGATGTTGGTTTCATCTGCTCCATAAGAACCGAAGCCATTAGAGAAGTGGTAGTCGAATGCGGTGATACCCGTGGTGTTGCGGATATAGTTGCCGCTTTCATCCTTGACAGCTTCATACGTCGCGTTGTCGCCATATACACCTGGGATCACGCGGAGTGGCTCGCGGTTTTCCGTTTGCGGAAGCTGTCCGCGGAGCAGCAGGGAGCCGGCAGTTGTCAGGTACATATCGCCACCTTGACGCCAATCGATGAGGGCGTTCAAAGACAAGCCTTTGAAAGAGAATTCATTAACAAATCCCAAAAGGAAATCCGGGTTTGGATTGCCAATGACTTGCAGGTCTGGCAGGAAGATAGTCGTACCCAGTGTTTTATCAATCAGCAGGTCGCCTTCTGGCGTACGGGCGTTGGCACTACCGAAGATTTGTCCGTAGGGATATCCGGTGCGGTGCAGCGTACCACCACCTGAACCAGTAATACCGCCGATGAAGATATCGCCACCGGCACCAGCATCTACGATGAGGGAGCGGATACGAGTGAAGTTAACGGTTGTATTCCATTCGAATCCGTTGGCCAGTTTCACCGGCACCAAGTTCAACGATACTTCGATACCTTTGTTTTCAACTTCCCCTGCGTTTACGATAGAAGTAACAAAACCGGAAGAAGTCGGTACCTGGGTAGCGGTAATTTGGTTGGTAGAATTACGCTTGAACCAAGCGAAGTCGATTCCCACGCGGTTGCGGAAGAAGCGCGCATCTGCACCTAATTCGATTTCGGTTGTCAACTCGTTTACGAGGTCTGCGTTGCCCAACTGGTTGCTGAGGGTAGCCTGGTTCAGGATAGAACCAGCAGCCGTCGTAAATGGAGTGCTCAGCAAATATGGCGTAGCCGTGCGGTATGCAGCGGCTTCGTTACCTACCTGTGTCCAGGCAGCACGAACTTTTGCAAAACCGAGGGTATTGCTGGTCAGACCAAGGGCATCCGTAAGTACAAACGAAACGTTGGCACCTGGGTAGAAGAAGCTGCGGTTGACCGCAGGAAGCGTAGAGGACCAGTCGTTACGGGCGGTAATACCAACATAGAGATAATCCTTGTATCCGAGTTGCATATCTGCATACCCTGCATAGAACCGCTGTTTGCGGTTGTATTCTCTACTAAGCTGAACGGCAGTAGCATTTGTGTTCAACAGCGTGGAAGTGATGACCTGATCGCCAACTACATAACGGGAGCGATATTCGCGCTGGTTCCAGTTGAAACCACCGATGAGCCGGAAGTCGAGGTCTTCGTTGATATCTTTCGTAATGGTAGCCAGGTAGTTCAGGTCTGTCTCTGTGTTCGTGATATCGTTGGTCCAGATTTCACCATCTGGGTCCGCTACGCCACCTGGGCGCTCGATGCTCTTCTGTGCGTCGGAGTAGGTATTTACACCACCACGCGCCATGAGGTTCAACCAAGGAGCCACGTCGTAGCTCAGGGTCATGTTGCCGTACACGCGGTTTACGTTGCTCGTATATTTGTTGTACTTAGCCAGCCAGCGTGGGCTGTCGAGTGCTCGGTAGAATACGTTGTAGCCCGTAGTAGGGTTTTCAAACGGATATGGGATTCCTTCCGGGTTTTGCTCCATCATGTCGAAGTTACGAGGAAGGAAGAACAGACGAGTAAAGATAGAACCATCGGAAGTACCACTGAAGTTACCACCGAAGATAGAACCTGCTGTAGGCGGCGTAGCCTGTGCCGTATTTACATAGGTTACGTTACCGCTTACGTTCAGGCCGTTCACCAGCTTGGCGTTACCACCGAAGCTCATCGTCGTACGACCGGCAGAAGAGTTCGGAACGATACCGTCGTTGGACATACGAGAAACCACCGCGCTCAGGGAAGCGTCTTTGCCCCCTGCGTTGATGCTGAGGGAGTTTTCCCAAAGCTGGCCATCCTGGAAGAAAGGACCGACAACGTCGTAGGGACGATAAGGCACAGGAATAGCACGCTTAGTACCCGGGCTGCTTGGGTTATCCTCCATCAAGTTCGGGAATACGCTAGGGAAACGAGGGCCGGCAAAACCACCGGAAACCAGTGGGTGCGGAACGGTTCCTTCCGGATAACCCGGAACGATAACTTTGGAATAGTTCGTACCATAAGTAGAGTTCAGACGATCTACGTGCTCAGCGAAGGGGTTACCCCAGTTACCGATGAAACCGCCGTTATAAACCTGGTTAGAACCCTGGCCATATACGTTCTGGTATTCCGGAATACCGGAGATTTGCTCCAGCTGATAGGAAGAGTTGTACGTAACTTCCAAACCTTTGCGCGTGTTGCGGGAACCCGTTTTGGTAGTTACCACCACTACGCCGTTCGTAGCACGGGAGCCGTAAAGAGCCGCAGCAGCTGCGCCTTTGAGGATGGTCATGGACTCGATGTTGTTTGGATCCAAGTCAAATCCACGGCTGGAGGTCTGTGCTCCGGAAGATGCACCCCGCGTAGCGTTCGTCGAGTTGTCAAATGGAATACCATCCACAACGAACAACGGCTGCGTGTTACCTGTCAGCGACGAGAAACCGCGGATGTTGATTTTTGTGGACTGGCCCGGGCCACCACCTGCACCGGCAATCGTTACGCCAGGTACCTTACCGGCTACGGCGCGAACAGGATCCACCTCCGATTTCTGGAGGAGGTCTTCGCTAGCCAGGTTGGTAACTGCATAACCCATCGCTTTCTTATCGCGCTGGATACCAATTGCCGTTACGAGTACCTCGGAGAGTTGCTCTGCACTCTCTTCCAACACCACGTCGATGACGTTGGAAGCAGTCGTAACGACCTCCTTGGTAACATATCCTGTGTAGGAGAATACCAGCGTAGCCGAGCCAGCTGGAACATTGATGCTGTACGTACCATCGAGGTCCGTGACTGCACCGGTGGACGTACTCTTTACGAGTACACTGGCGCCGATAAGTGGCTCGCCCTTTTCATCAGACACCGTACCGGTAATCGTTCTCTGCGCTACAGCAGCAGCAATGGAGAACATTACCAGCACGAATGCTAGTAAGTGTTTTTTCATACTAATCCTGATTTTTGATTAAGTGATCAATACAAGTAGGGCGAATTTAACGGTTTGTTTGAAATGACCAATACCTTTTTCTTGAGTTTTTGCATTTTTTGGAATAAAAAGCCACCTTTTTGAAAAATAAAAGGGGTTTATCCCGACGAATTTGCAGATAAACCCCTTTTATTTTTTACCCCCTTTCTCTAATCAGAAAAAAAATAACCGAATATTATTTTAAAAAGATTTTTTTCAGGAATAATTCGACGGTTCGAAGATATTTATTCCATTTTCATTTGGTTTTCAAGATAGGATCTCAATGCTTCGGCCGAAATATTTTTTTCCAATACCCGTCCGTCTGCTCCGATTAGCACATTAAAGGGAATGCTGTCTATTTTATACGTCTGCGCTGCGCTGCCCGACCACCCGCCCAGATCTGCCACGACTGGAAAAGGAAATTTTGCCGCGCCAAGGGCTGCCTCCAACATTTCCTGCTCGGTATCCAGCGAGAACGCAATCAGTTCGAATCCGTCGGTATGGTATTTGACATAAAGGTCTTTTTTCTGTTGCAACGAAACGAGGCAGCGCGGACAATAGGACGCCCAAAACTCCAGCAAGTAGGGTTTGCCCTGCCAACGATCGGGCTGTTGGACCTTGCCGTTGGTATCCATAAATCGCCTGGTCGGAATGCGATCCCCTACCTGGTACTCCGTATCGAGCAGGGAAAAATAGTCCTGCATGCTGCGCACATGGCGGGCAATCCAGGGGTTTCGGGGGAAACGCTTGTTTAGCGAGGCAATAAAGGCTTTGTGCGCACCCAGGTCTTGTCCAAAGTCGAGTTGCTGGCCAATAAACAGGGCAGCCAGTGGATGTGAAACCGTATCTGCAAAATAGGTGTAGTTGGAAGCGACGCGTACCCGGAGCCGCTGAGCTTCCCGTTGAAGGGAATCGGGGTCGCCGATTTGGTTCTGCTGCTTGTTGCCCAGTATATATAAGGTGTCGTGGAATGGTTTTTGAATCTGCTGGATCTGCTGCAACGCCCTTGATTCGGCCGAGCCTTCGATAGCATACGACATAGGATCCACGGCATTGAGGCGCAGGCTGGCATGGCGCGTATCGGATACCACATAGATGGTTGCTCTGGCCGGAATGATCTGCAGCTGATACATGCACGTACTGTCCATATCGACATCGTGGAGATCGAAGGATTCATCGAGTTGCGACAGGTCAAACGAATCCACTACCACCGGTTCACCGGCAAGGGGCAACCGCACCAAATAGCAGGCACCGGGATTCGTGTTCCGGATTTCTACCGACAGGGTGAAGCCCTCTTCATAGGAGGGATGGGTGCAGGCTGCGGCCAACAAAGGAAGCAGTACCCCTATCCAGTAACGTACCTTTTGCACGGGTTAGATCGAATTTAGCCGATTGATAAAAGCCACGAGCTGTACTTCTTCGAGGTGTTTGCCTGGGATTGTTTCATTGAGCAGGGCGCTTGCCTCCGGATAGATAGCCAGGATATCTTTTTTAGAGGGATTTTTTAGCAGTTTCACGCCCTTTTCAGCATCTACAATATAGTAAGTGATGCTATTTTGGTAGTGAGGGGTGTAATCGCCATTGAAGTTGCGCATGTAGTCGTTTTTGTTTACCGGGATTAGTTTGGCGCTGCGGAGTCGCAGCAACGCTACTTTTCCTTGAGTGTCCCCGGCCAATAGCTGGAAGAAGGTCTTGTTTTGGGGATCTATGGCGATAGATTTTACGAACAGAAGGGAGTCGGTGCCTTTATAGAGAGTAAAACGCCGTACGCTGTTTTTATCCACGACCACCTCCTGGTTGTCGGCGAGATGCCGCACGTAGAGGTCATTTTTTTCGTAATCGAAATTGAACTCATACCCTTCGCCAATCACTTCATCTCCTCTGGACAGTGCTCTTCCGGATCCCCAGAATGGCAGTTCAAACCGTTCTTCCCCTCCCAACAGGAGGAATGCCTCCCTGCCCATTTTAGGGTTGGTAGGTGAATTGGCGGCAATAATAAAATTGCGGAAAGCCTGCGCTTGTCCGTTTGACAGATAGGCAGTGCCCATTAGGGCTATCCATGCCATCAGGGAAATCGTTTTTTTCATGTGTATGATATTTGCGTGGTTTATATGGTTTAGAAAACAGGCGGAGATAGCTGAAATGTTCTTTTAGCTGTCTCAAACTATCCGGGTCTATCTGTGCGGATGTCCTTTTCAGGAATACATATATAGCAAGCAGGTAGCAACGGTTGGTTAGGGGTTTCCTTTTCAAGAACGCATGAAGAAATAATAATGTGGCAAGTAAGCAAAAAGAAAGAGCCGGATTTATGATTTTCGATGAAAACCACAAACCCGGCTCTATACTCAGATTTACTGCCAACGAATTACCGTCCGCTGTAATACCTTATTGGCGTACCCATTTTTCTACAATCTGGCGGGTCCAGCCATTGGGATCCGTGGAACCACCACCATACCCGTAGTGCAGGCGCAGCGTTTTAGTTCCTGCATCGTAGGTGTTGGGATAGTTAGCGTGGATGTAATCGCCCAGCGGTACTGGGAAAGCGATTCCGCCCGGGTTGTCCACGGTCATGAAGCCTGACTGTGGTGAAGCTGGAGTTGAGCCAGCGGCACCCCAGTTAGCAACGGTTGCCCCGCTGATATCGAACTGGAAGCCCCAGCCGCCGAGGTCACCAAGCTGCCCTTCACAACGGGAAGCACTCACCGTAGCCAGGTACTTCGTCATACTGATGGAACGGGGAGCACTTGGGTGGAAGAAGTAGCCGGTGATTTTGTAGCTAGCCTCGTAGGAGTTCTTAACCAATACCGGGAATACAATCTGCCGGAAGTTGCTCGCTATGGGCTGGTCGCCGGCGCTGGTGATTTTGAAGGCAATCATATTGTTTTTAGACAAGTCAATCTTGTCGGCAAACAAATCTACAGGCACCTTCACTTCCTGGGTTCCGGCCGGAATGGTTACCGTCAGGGCAGGCAGCTTGTAGGCTGCTGCAGGAAGCTCTACATAATTGGTACCAAAGGCGGCATTATATGCCGTAATGATGGCCGGATCCTTTTCAAACGTAACCGTCACGTCCTTGTCGAGCGGCTTTGCCCAAGATACCCGTGCATACAGGTAAATATTCTGAGCGGTGGGCGTATAGTCCAGTGCGACAGGGTTGGCTTTGACCACGGAAGGCCAGTTGCCGTTTGGAATCAGGATGATCGGTCCAATAGCATCCTCCGAATAATCTGTAATCGGATCATCCTGTAAACAGGCAGTGAGGGAGAACGCCAGGAAAGCGAATAAAACTATCTTAAATAAATTTTTCATTCTTGGATCGTTTTTGTCGATTTAAGGAATCGCTTTTCTTAGTTCATCCACCAAATCTTGGAAGTAAACTGGTTAATCGTACCATTGGCGGTCACCGCTTCCGTATTCAGGTCATACTCGCGCTGTGGGTACAGCAGGCGCACCGGAAGTACGGAGCTGGTACGACCTGGGTTGATAGACAGCGGAATAGATGGGTATCCCCCGTTGCGGCGGTAGTCCGTCCATGCTTCCAGATGGTTCATACCGTTCATGGCGATATACTTTTGGTACAGCACCGCTTTCAGTTTGTCTGAAGCATCTCCATAGCTCACATTGGCGTTGTTGTTTTCATCCTGCTGGGTGTACCAGGAGGTGAAAGAGGCATCCGCAGCGGATTTGCTACCACCCACGTTCAACCAACGGAAAGACTCCTGGATAGCGTTTTTGTAAGCTGCTTCCTTGTCGCCGGCCAGCCAGCCACGTTGGATTGCCTCTGCCTGAAGGAAGAGGGATTCAACGGAGGTCAGGATCCAGCTGCGCTGGTTGTATCCTTTAGCCAGACCAATCGAAGCACTGGTCTGCGCGCCTGGGTTGGCGCTACCACCTACTTGTGACACATAGTTGGCAATCTGGTATGGATACGTAGAGTTGTCGATTGGACGACCATACTCATTACCGCGGTAATCGAGCGGAGATTCCGTTTTGAATGGCTCATTTGCGTTAGCAGGCAGTGCGTTTACGATAGGCTTGAAGAAATAGCCTAACCGTGGGTCGCTGTTGAACTTCAGGATGTCAATCGACGTCTTGTTGGCGCGGTAGAACGTAGTAGCGGGTGTACCTGCTACGGTAAAGGCGAATGTAGCGTAGTAAGCATTTGGTTTATCCGCCGTATAAGCCGGAGCCACGGATGCATCTTCACCCGAACCGAGGAAGCCACTTCCTTCTGCCACGATCTTAGCCATTTCTGCAGTGATATAGCTAGCGCGGTCAGCGCGAGCCGACTGGTGAATCAGCATGCGGAGCTTGAGTGTGTTGGCAAATTTGATCCACTTGGTAACGTCTCCGCCGAACATGATATCGGGAGCGCCAGAAACGGCATCTACCCCACCGGCAGCCTTTACTTTTTTGAACAAAGCGATAGCTGCGTCGATTTCCTTCATACTCTCTTCATAGACCACTTTGCCGTCGTCGTACTTAGGACGTACATACTCCAGGCCTTTCATCGCCTCGGTATAAGGTACGTTGTTGTACAAATCAACCAGGCTCACGAAGTTGTGGGCTTTCATCACTTTAGCTACGCCCACGAAGAAATCCTGCCCATCGCGGGTAGCCGATACTTCTGCGAACTGATAGTTGTAGGTATTGTCCATGATACCGCTGAACAAGCCGGCGCCGAAGTTGGTCGTGATGCTGTAGGTCTGCTCTTCCGCGTTGGGTGCGTAGTTGGCAGCAGGGCACCAGTAGCCAAGCCAGTGAGCGAGGAATGCATAGCTGACGTTTGCGCGGTCGGCCGTATTCAGCAGCGCCTGTGGCAGCACGAGCGCGGCGGTCATATTGCTTTCAACGGCGCGGTTTGGGTCATTGTTGACATCCAGGAATTCCTGGGTACAAGAACCCGACAGCACGGAAAGGGCAAGTACAAAAATTAGTTTATGATAAATTTTCATAGTACTCTATAAGTTGACGGGTTAGAAAGTAAGATTTACGTTGAAACCAAAGATCCGTGTAGGAGGTGATTGGCCAAGTGTAGTATAACCTACTGCGTTGCCGGTAGTGTTTGCGAACTCAGGGTCGGTCCACTGGTTGGTGTCCGGACGGAACATGAGCAGGTTTCTTCCAACCAGAGAGACGGAAGCACCTTTGATGTACTTGCCACCGCTGAGTAATTTAGTAGGGACGTTGTAGCTAAGTACTACTTCGCGCAGTTTCCAGAAAGAAGCGGAGCTGTAGTAGTTAGACTGTACCGCGCGGAAGGCGCTTGCCTGGAGGAAGGAGTAGTGTGCGTCTTTCACTACGATATCGGTGTTGTCCACATAGGTAGTACCGCCATCTTTGGAATACGCAGAGTTGGGGAATACGAAGCGCTGACGTCCGTTGGTACCGCTGAGTGCGGTTACACCGGTGAAGTCGGCATTCTGCCCGATTTGGTTGAAGATGAACGCGCCTCCGCGGTATTCCGCAACTACTTTCAGCGACAGGTTCTTGAAGGCGAAGTCGGTATTCAAACCTACGATATGTTTCGGGTTGGTGTTGCCGAAGATCGTGTTGACCGGGTTCTGCTGTGGATAACCGCTGATTGGGTCGATGATGACACGGCCGTCTGGCGTGCGGAGCCAATCCTTCAGCTTATGTACGAAGGCAGGATAGCCTACGATGGCATAAGACGTGTTGCCGATACCGAGCTCGTTCAACCCTTCATAGATAGAGAGTACTTCAGAGTTGTTGAACGTGTAGTTGGTAGAGAGTTCCCATCTGAAGTCGCCGATGCGTACTACTGGAAGGAACTTAAGGTCGAACTCCCATCCCCAGTTGTTGAACTCAGCTGCGTTGAGAAGCGCGGAGCTAAAGCCCGTTGAATTGGAGATGCTGACCGGGATTACCTGGTCGTTGTTGTTCTGGTTGTAGTAGGCTACGTCGAAGAGCACGTTGTTGTTGAAGAAGGCGAATTCTGCACCAAATTCAGTCGATTTAACGATTTCCGGACGGATAGCCGGGTTGTTGATGTTGTCGTCAGCAGTGAAGCCGGGGAGTGAGCCATAAGGGAATCCACCTGCTTGGGAGAACGTAGATTCGAGGTTATAGGTACCTACGTTTACGTTACCGGTGCTGGCGTATGCGCCTTTCAGTTTCATGGAGCTGAGCAGGTTGCCTTCAGCCAGTCCGGGAAGCAGGTCTGTTACAATCAAGGATGCACTTACACCTGGGTAGAAGTAAGAGCGGTCGGTCACAGGCAGACGGCTATCCCAGTCGTTCCGACCGGTGAGTTCGACAAACAGCAAGTTATTGTATCCGAAGGATACGCTACCGAAAACGGAGCTGAGTCGGGAATCGTAGAAGTTGGAGGAAGCGCCTGGCTCACCCGTACGGTTACCCACGTTGAACAGGGTAGGGATAACGAGGTTGCTACCGGAAACCGACGTTCCTTTGGAGAACGTCTGACGAGTCAGGTTACCGAGAAGTCCTTTAACGTTCAGTTTGCCAACATTCTGTTCAGCAGTTACTACCAACTCGTTGTTGAGGCGGGTATAGAAGTAGTTGTAGTCCGAAACGGAAGCTTTTCTTTCACCTGCTGCTGCGAAGGAGCGGTGGTGGATAGCATATTCGGAATATACCGCGTTGCGGTTGATGTTGTGCTCGAAGTAAGAGTTCATGTTATAGCCCAGGCGGTTGGTGATATTCAACCACTTGGCAGGCTTGAGGCCCAACACGATATTACCAAAGAAGTCGTCGGTACGGTTGTTCTGGCGATAGTCATTGATGGTAGCGTATGGGTTCGGGTAGTAATCGTTGTAGTAGTTGTTGCGGTTACCCCAGTAGCTATTGAGATCCGAGTAGGAAGTAATGGGGATATTGCCTGGAGAGTTCATTACGTGCCAATACACGTTGCTTCCCTGCGTAGTGCGATCCGTGGCAGTCTGCGCGTAGCCGAAGTTCATGCCAGCGTTGAAGATACCCATGGTTTTGCCTGCGTTGAGGCGAATGGTGGTACGGTTGCTGGCATCGCTGGGCATAGTCGCCTTGATACCTACGTTCTGTACGGAGAAGAAGAAGTTGGAATTTTTGTCGCCGGTGGTGACAGAAACGTCGTTTTGGATGTTCTGACCGATATCCCAGAAATTGAACTTCTCGTTGGGCAGGTAGCTATAAGGCACCGTCTGTACTTTTCCATCTTCCGTTACCTGGCCGATTTCGATTGGTTGGCCGTTGAATTCGGTTCCCCAGGACTGGTTTTCGATGGGGTCATAGATACCATCGCCGAATGCGTTGGTAGAAGAACCCGAGCCGAAGCGCGTCTGGAACGCAGGCAGGAAAGATACTTTTTCGAACAGTGTTGAGTTGCCGATGGTGATTTGTGGGCGATTGCTGGCACTACCTTTCTTAGTCGTTACCACGATTACACCGTTCACCCCTTCTGGTCCGTAGAGCGTAGCCGCGTTCGCACCTTTCAGTACGTTCACGTTTTCTACGTCGTTGGGGTTGATAGAGCTGATGAAGCTCAGCGGCATGGGGGTACCATCCACTACGAGGAGGGCCTGGTTGTTTCCGGTGAGGGAGCGGATACCGCGGAGCACGATACGTGTATCGGCGCCTACCCCGTTATTCACTGTAGAAACGTTCAGACCGGATACCTTACCAACCAGACCATTCTGCAGGCGGTTAACTTTAGCCTGAGTCAGGTCTTCCGATTTGATTTGTGCTACGGAGAAGCCTACCTCCCGAGGTTGCTTCTGGATACCCATCGCCGTCACGATGACTTCCTGCAGCACTTCGCCTTCCTCCAATTCCACATTGATTACGGATTGGTTACCTACCTCGATTTCCTTAGTACTGAAACCGGTGTAGCTGACCGAGAGCACATTGGATCCGGCCGGAAGGGCGATAGAATAGGATCCATCCAGGTCTGTAACCGTTCCGACGGTTGTCTTCAAGACCAGGACGCTGGCGCCGATCAGGGGTTCACCCTTGGTGTCGGTCACTTTGCCGGTGATCGTCCGCTGAGCATGGGCAAAACCCAAGGCTCCCAGAACTAGCATGATCACTAGTGAGAGTTTTTTCATAAAATCCTGAATTTTGATTGAAAAAAAATATTCGAAATCTGGTGGATAACCACCAGGTGTAGAGCCTTTTATGTACTTGCTCCCTAGAATCACCATGAAACGGCATTGAGTGAGAGGTGCTATTAATCTTAGCAAATTTAGTTTTTTATTGTGCACAAGGAAAATTTAAGGAAAAAAAATACCGAATTCTGCGAACAAAAAGCGTCTGATTCAGTTTAATTGTTTGATTTACTTAAATTTAAGCTTCCAATTGTCTAAGGTACATTTGGATAGTATTCTTCAAACCGAAGTACAAAGCATCCGAAATGAGGGCGTGTCCGATGGATACCTCGGCTAATCCGGGCACATTTTGCTTATAAAAGCGCAGGTTGTCGAGGTTCAAATCATGTCCTGCGTTGATTCCCAGGTCGAGCTGATTAGCGAGGATAGCGCACCGATGGTGGGGAGCTACGGCTTCTTTACGGTCGTTTTCAAAAGCAGCAGCAAACGTACCTGTATAAAATTCTATCCGGTCTGCCCCTACGGCTTTAGCTCCCTCGACAAAGCGCTCTACCGGATCTACGAAAATCGAAACGCGGATTCCCTGCTGATGAAGCTGGCTGACTACCTCTTTCAGGAAAGCAGCGTGGGTCACGGTATCCCAGCCTTGGTCGGAGGTAAGGGCATCCGGACTATCGGGTACCAGGGTACACTGATGCGGGGGATTTGCGAGCACCAGTTCCATAAATTCCGGTGAAGGATTTCCTTCAATATTGAATTCGGTAGTCACCAGTTCCCGAAGAACGGGGATATCTTGGTATCGGACATGGCGTTGGTCTGGGCGGGGATGCACCGTAATACCCTGTGCACCAAATGCTTCACAATCTCTTGCTACCTGGGCGAGATTCGGCAGGTTGCCCTTTCTGGAATTGCGCAGAAGCGCGACTTTGTTAATATTGACACTAAGCTTTGTCATAACACATCGATTGACTAAATAATTATTTGGCGCCGCAAAGGTAAAATACTTGCAGCAGAATGGCCTTCCCATAAGGGCAATATGTATTTTTGGGCGCATAAGGAGAATCTATGGAGCAAAATCAGCTAAATGAGGGGCAAAACCCAGGCAATAGTACGCCGATGCCCGGCAACTGGCAGGTACTTGGCATGTTGTTGTTGGCTGTATTGATTGGACTATTGGTAGGGAATGTGTTGTCGATGGTGATTTTCCGCCAACTTGGGTTAAATCCGGGTGCTATCCTTTCCTTGGGGCAGGAAGTAACCCGACCGGCGAGGGATGCCTTGCGGCTGGCAACGCTCGTCACCCACCTATGTACTTTTAGTTTACCTGGTCTGCTGCTGTATTACCTTCTTTATCGGCACCGTGTGACGGCGGAGCTGCGGCTCGATTCCTTTCCCGCTGCCTATCCGGCCGCACTCAGCGTTCTCTTTTTGCTGATTAGCTTTCCGTTGGCACAATATATTTATTGGTGGAATATGCGGATTCCACTTCCCGCCGAACTGATGCAGATGGAACAGGATGCCGGCGAAATGATGAAAGCGTTCCTCGTGATGGATAGCCCGATGGAGCTCCTGCTCAACCTGCTGATAGTAGGTCTGGTAGCTGCGTTTGGCGAAGAGCTTATTTTTCGCGGTATTATACAGCCGCACCTGTACGCGCTGAGCCGCCACGCAGGGTTCAGCATCTGGCTGACGGCCTTTCTATTCAGCGCTATTCATTTTCAGTTTGCCGGTTTTTTACCCCGTATGCTGCTGGGCGCCGTATTGGGATATATTTACTGGTGGAACCGCAGTCTTTGGATAGCTATTCTGGCTCATTTTATCTTCAACGGGATGCAAATTGCAGCACAATATTTCCTGGGGTCGAAAATGGATGCCTACGATCCGGAAAAAATGAGTCAGCCGCATTGGCTGACAGCCATCATACCCTTGTTTATGCTTTATTTTGTAGGCAAGTGGATTTCAAATACCCACCATACAACCCGCACATGGCATTCGACGCACTCCGAATAAGATTCATCACGTCCATTTTTTTCTCCGCGGTTATGCTCACCGGCATAACGGTCAGCCGGATTACCTATATCGCCTTGTTTGGAATAATCCTGCTGCTCTGTTTATGGGAGTTTCTGTCCCAGTTCCACGGTGGGGAGAAAGAACCAGGTAGCCTAGCCCTTTTCAACGGAATGCTCCTGGGCGTACTCCCTTTTCTGGGTACCGCCGCGCTTCAGGCGGGTTGGCTATCTGAACCCGTGCTCGGGAAAGCGGTGCTCGTTTTCGTGCCCCTGCTGTTTGGCACCTTTCTCATCGGGCTGTTTGAGAAGCGCCCAGACCCCTTTGGAATGATTGGCCATACCGTTACGGCGCTACTGTATCTGGGCATTCCGTTTGCGCTGCTCAATCTGGCAGCCTTGAACCCCGACGGCACCTATCGGCTGGATTTGGTATTAGGGCTTCTGCTCCTAACCTGGACGAACGACAGCGGAGCCTATATGGTAGGGTCTAAAATAGGTAAAACTCCTTTTTTTCCTCGTATTTCGCCTAAAAAAACCTGGGAAGGAATCGCTGGAGCCGGTGTACTGACGCTGGGCATTGCGGCGGCCTTGTCGTATTGGTTTCCGGCGATTGCGCTGGGTCATTGGCTCATGCTGGGCCTACTGGTCTTTGTTTTTGGCTCACTGGGCGACTTGGTTGAATCTCTCTTTAAAAGAACCCGGCAGATAAAAGATTCCGGACATCTCCTGCCCGGGCACGGCGGTTTTCTGGATCGCTTTGATGGGTTTGTATTTCATTTGCCGTTTACCGCTACCTACTTCCTGTTATTTGTCCATTGAAGTCAGGTACTAACCACATTGATTATGCGTATTCACAGAGAAGGTTTATTTATCCTGTTAATGGCACTGGCCGCGTTGCTGCTGCTAAATTTGTTTGCCGGCTTTTTGTTTCCGGCGATTCAACCCTGGCTGGCTATCGCTTCTTTGGTGTTTTATGGGCTGTTGCTACAGTTTTTCCGGCACCCGGTTCGGAATATTCCGCTGGCCGACGACGCGATTGTCTATTGCCCGGCCGACGGCAAGGTCGTAGTCATTGAAGAGGTAGAAGAAACGGAGTTTTTCAAGGATCGCCGCAAGATGGTTTCCATTTTCATGTCGCCCTTCAACGTGCATGTCAACCGCGTTCCATTTGGGGGTAAGGTGTTGTACAGCGCCTACCATTCCGGGAAATACCTGGTAGCCTGGCACCCCAAAGCCTCTACGGAGAATGAGCGCACGACTGTCGTGATTGAAGGAGCCCAGGGCACCATCCTGATACGGCAAATTGCAGGGGCGGTAGCGCGCCGCATCGTCAATTACCTGCGCAGCGGCGACCAGGTGCGGCAAGGGCAGCAGCTTGGGCTTATTAAGTTTGGTTCCCGGGCGGATATTTTTCTCCCACTCCATGCGGATGTACAGGTTCAGATAGGCCAAAAAGTAAAGGGCAACCTGGATATACTCGCCAAAATGGATTAATCCGTACTTTTGTGGAAGCGGACAGGGGCCATTGAACAGCGGGCATTGCTTGTATGCTGACAACCTATTTTATTGTGCTTTTTTCATAGCTTCAGACCTGCACGTCAGGCAGCCGCCATCGTAAAAGGTGAATGAGCGATTATGGAACAACCGTTATTCAAAATCAGGGCGAGGGGTAAATTTGGATTCATGGATCGGGATGGTCGGGTGGTCGTAGAACCGCAATACTATCACGCTGATGATTTCTACAATGGATTTTCCAGGGTGCGGCTCAACGATCGGCTGGTATTACTGGACACCATGGGGCGTCTTTACCTGCACCATCTTTTCAACTATATTGGTTTTTTTGAAGAAGGACTGGCTCGGGCGCAACTAGTGCGGCGTTGGGGGTATATCGATGACAAGGGGCAGCTTCTGGTCGATGTGCAATTTGAGGAAGCGGCCGACTTTCGCGGCGGGCTGGCGGCGGTGAAGCTCGGTGATTTCTACGGATACATTGGCACCGACGGCGAGTTTATCATTCATCCGGAATTCGACTGGGCCGGTGATTTTCAAGCCGGATTAGCTCCGGTTCGATTACCGGACGGGTGCGGGTACATTGCCAGCGACGGGTTATTGCAAATTGAACTTCCGTTTCAGCACTGCTTTGCCTTTCAAAACCAGAGTGCCGCCGTGCTGCAGGACGGAAAATGGGGCTTGGTCAATCGATATGGACAGGTACTGATCAGACCGCAGTTTGACTATATACCGGATAGCTCCAACGGAGATTTTTTTGAAGGTATGGCGATGGTGCGGGTGGATGATGAGTTTGGATTTATTACGGAGCAGGGAGATTTCCCGGTAGAGCCGCGCTACACGGCCGCCGGCGATTTCAGTGAAGGACTGGCTCCTGTAGGCATAAACCGTCGGTTTGGCTATATCGACAAAAAGGGTGCGAATGTCATCCCGCTACAATATCAGGATGCCGGTGTATTCAGTGAAGGCCTCGCTCCCGTTCAACTCCGAAATACCTGGGGATACATTGATGCCGAAGGCTTTCGGGTGATTCCCGGAAAATTTGAATGGGCACTTCCTTTTCAGCATGGGCTGGCTCGGGTCAGCATCCAGGGAAAATGGACGTACATCGACCGCGACGGGTCGATTGTCTGGCAGGAAACCCTATAATTTCAAACAGAGCGCCTATGTCCTTACGCGAAGACTTCCCTCCGGCCGGCTCGGATTACCTCGATGGGGAATCCGATGGCTATGAGTACCGGACGCTGTTTGCCGGCGCCAGTCTTGGACATAGCTATGCGATGGTGTGTGCCTTTCTCCGGGAAGAAGGATACGCAGAGGTACCTGTACCCGCTTCGGTAGAGGACTTATTACTTTTTCGGCTTCCTACCCGCAACGGACAAATTCTGTTGTTTGAAGACAACGGGTATGTGCATAATCCGGTAAAAATTCTTTTTCCCAACGACGGCAGAAAAAAGAACACCCTCATTTTGTGCCTATACAATGAAAAAGACCCCCAGCACCTGCTCAAATTTCATCGGGTGCTGGAAAAAAGAAAAGGTACCAACAAACGCTGATACCCTTTCTTTTTCGCTTAGAGGTCGCTGGCAGCGTCATTCCAGCGTAGGCTCTGTATCTGTCTTTTCAATTTTCATTTGAGGAAAGAAGAGCACTTCCTGAATGGTATGCTGATTGGTGAGCATCATGGTCAGGCGGTCGATACCTATCCCGAGGCCGGAGGTAGGCGGCATCCCGTATTCCAGCGCGCGGAGAAAGTCTTCATCGAGGGCCATGGCCTCAAAATCGCCCCGGGCTGCCAGTTTGAGCTGGTCTTCGAAGCGCTGGCGCTGGTCGATAGGGTCATTTAGCTCGGAGTAGGCGTTGGCAATTTCCTTGCCGTTGACATAGAGTTCGAAGCGTTCGACGAGGCCGGGTTGGCTGCGGTGTGACTTGGCAAGGGGGGTCATCTCAATCGGATAATCCGTGATATAGGTAGGTTGTATTAGGTTGGACTCTACCTTTTCACCAAAAATTTCATCGATGAGCTTGCCTTTGCCCATGGAGGTGTCGGTTGGGATATGCAGTTCCCGGCACAGGCTGCGCAGTTGTGTCTCGTCCATTTCAGAAACGTCATGGCCGGTGTACTCGCGGATAGCGTCGAACATGGTGAGGCGGCGATAAGGGCCGGCAAACTCAACTACCTGCCCGTCGAGGGCAACCTGGGTATTTCCATTGACTTCCCGTGCGATATATTCGATACAGTTTTCCACCATTTCCATCATCCAGTGGTAGTCTTTGTATGCTACATAGATTTCCATGGAGGTGAACTCCGGGTTATGGGTGCGGTCCATCCCCTCGTTGCGAAACATTTTCCCGATTTCATACACCCCGTCGAATCCGCCGGCAATCAGCCGCTTGAGATAGAGCTCATTGGCGATGCGCAAATAGAGCGCCATGTCGAGGGTGTTGTGGTGGGTGATAAACGGGCGCGCGGCGGCTCCTCCGTGAATAGGCTGCAGAATAGGCGTTTCTACTTCCAGCCAACCCTGCGCGTCGAAGTAGCGGCGCATAGCCGAGATAATGCGGCTACGCTTGACGAAGGTCGATTTGATATGTGGGTTTACGGTGAGGTCAACGTAGCGCTGTCGATGGCGCAATTCGGGGTCGGAGAAGGCGTCGTAGGTCTCTGTTTCGCCGGTTTCCTCGTTTACCCGGGTTTTCACTACGGGTAGCGGGCGCAGGGATTTGCTGAGGAGGCGCAACGATTTTACATGTACCGTCAGCTCCCCCGTTTTGGTGAGGAATGCGTACCCGGTTATACCAATAAAGTCGCCTAGATCCAGGAGCTTTTTGAACAAAACATTGTATAAATCCTTGTCTTCACCCGGACAAATTTCGTCGCGGGCAATGTATAGCTGGATACGGCCACTGGAATCCTGAAGTTCAGCGAAAGAAGCTTTCCCCATCACCCGCGACATCATCAGCCTGCCGGCGAGGCATACATCCTGAAAATTTCCGGCCTCCGGGTCGAACCCTGCGCGTACCTCGGCTGCCAAGGCATTGACCGGAAACGCTTCGGCGGGATACGGATCGATTCCCAGGTCGCGGATGGCCTGTAGGTTCTCCCTTCGGATAATCTCCTGCTCGCTAAGGTGCTGTTGCATACACTCTGTTTTTTATATTCGGGCAGCAAAAATACAAAAGGATTTTTTAAATCCGGGATGAATGGCGAAGCAGAACACAGCGCGGGGTAAAAAGTCCGGCGGGATTGGGGATTTTTGAACTCGAATAAGCACGGGACGAGCCACGCTCGTCCCGTACACCGAAAAAATGAAAGAAGCGATGCTAAAGATTGCGTTTGCACCGGAATACGTGTATCCCTTGCCGGAAGGCCACCGCTTCCCTATGGCAAAGTATGCGTTGTTGCCCGAACAACTCCTGTATGAAGGCACGGTAGAGCCTGAAAATTTCTTTGATCCCGCCCCTTTATCCGAACAACACCTACTTTGGACACACGATAACGGCTACTGGGATAAGCTAAAGCACCAAACTATTTCCTACAAGGAGAGCCGGGCTATCGGGTTTCCCATGTCGGAGCGCCTTGTACAGCGAAGCCTGCGTATTGCACAAGGCACGATAGATTGCGCCCTGTATGCGCAGCAGTATGGCGTGGCGATGAATATAGCCGGAGGCTTCCACCATGCCTTCGGCGACCACCGAGAAGGATTTTGCCTGTTAAATGATATTGCGATCGCCTCGAATTACCTGCTTCGGAAGGAGTTGGCCAAAAAAATCCTGATTGTCGATTTGGATGTACACCA
>Ga0172367_10003794_pt1 | contig 19236 bp, 20 predicted proteins | sample Lak10m_FD_114542 | JGI IMG/M metagenome (GOLD analysis project Ga0172367, IMG submission 114542) | Freshwater microbial communities from Kabuno Bay, South-Kivu, Congo - kab_022012_10m | ecosystem: Environmental > Aquatic > Freshwater > Lake | place: Democratic Republic of the Congo: South-Kivu...
CAAGAGCTCGAGTGATGATATCAAGAGCTGACTCTGACTCGTTCGGATAGAAGACCAAGGCCATTTCTATAGACCTATGAAAACGTCTTCATTTTTAGAGTCAAGGTACTCTAAAATGGAGGAGGTAGAGGTTGTGTTTTGGGTCGGTCTGAAGGTCCCGAAGGCGGCAACTTCGAGAGAGATTGCATCGCTCATTTATGGTCCAAGTCGAGATGTACAGACAGCTCTCAATATGTTCATTGCAGACACGAGGATGTACATTCAAAAAGGTCCGTTTCATGACCGGAAGATGGTCACTCGAATCGAAGCGTCTCAGTCTCATATTGATGAGATGGTAGATGCAATCAAGAAAACGCCGGGATATCGGGTTTTATGGGTGGTTGATAATACCTCAGATCTATCTTTCCTAGGTCAGTTACCGTCGAGATACAGTTTCCTAAGTCTCGAGACGTCAGTTCTCGACTAGTCTCATCGGTTTGTATCGGATAGCTACCATATAGATAGCAACAAACCCGAATGTTAGGAGGATGAGAGGAACTCCAATGAGCGGGCTTATGAACATGGTACCGATCGAAAGAAGTAGACCTGAGACAAGTACAATTGTTAGGAAGAGTAGAAGTGAACGACCTGGTATCAGACCTTCATAGTCTCGTAGAAAAACTGTCAACTTCTTGGTCTCAATAGCTGAAGATAGAGTCATAGTTGGAAGACCAGATTGAGTCGGTCTTGTGGTTGTGGTTGTACCTACTGTAGAGGTAGTACCTACTGTAGTGGTAGAACGACCGCAATTCTGATTAGCTAGGTTGAAATTACTTATATCTGAATCATCAATTCCCACATCTTCAAAGTTAACATAACATTGAGCTGGATCTGTACCAGTACCACATACTTGGTTAATGTTAAAGTCTTTAACGGAGCTGCCTTTAATAGCCAAGTTAGCGACGTCGACAACGCAGATTGTTTTATCTGTACAAGTCTTCTTCTCATTGTTAAGAAATCTCTGGACACCAGAAGTTTTACATTTGATATCACACTCGATAATGTCCTTAAGAGCGTCGATGTACTGATCTTGTGGAAAGTGACATCCACACCATTTTAGAGTCATTAGAAGACCTTCTATTTCATCCTTGATTTGTTTACGTCTAGTCGCATTTCTAGACTTGTCTTTAAGAGTTGCCGTTACATTAGTGTTCGCTGGGTTTTTCCATAAGTTAAAGCTGGGTTGAGAAGATGTTACTGTTGTCTTTCCAAATGGATTGCTATACATTACATATCCAGACAGGCCATTTAGTTGAACTGGTGCAAAGTAGATATCTCGACCATTGTCATCTGGTATGGTTACAGCTGGAAGCTCATTTCCCATATATTCGATGAAGTATTTTCCGGCTTCGTTTTTGTTGAGTTCGTTCAAATCTCTCTTTAGTTGATAGAGTCTTGAGGATATGTCTTTCATGTCGTAGTTACCACATTTCTCTGTGAGGACAGCTTCACATGCACCTGAAGCATTACATCTGTCCATAAGGTATTCTGGGATGTTAGAACCGTCTTGGAAGTTGACGATTACATCGGTAGGACTGTACTTGGTCAGATAAGACCGTGTAAGACTTTGTACTACCTGTCTTGACTGAGAAGAACTAGGATCGTTTTCCATGTAGAATTTACAAGCATTGAACTTGTTGTTGTCTCCAGTAAAGTTATCGATAGTACACTGTTGACTCATGATATCTTTACATCCCACACTTCCAACACCTCGATAGTCTGGATTACAGGTCCTGTCTCCAATCACTTTAGTTTGACCTCCACTACTGTTATTCTGAAGACAACATTGAGTAGCATCGGCAGTGTACGAATTTCTAATTAACTTGCCTCTTCTACCTCCAACCCCGTTTGTATTAGGATTAGTTTCGCCACCATAGTCCCCCGTATTGATTCCAGTCCAACATAGACTACCTGTATCTGAATAGTTAAACTCTCCAGTGTTCGGCCAGTTCCAACCTTTTGATCTTAGTTCGGATTCATTAGAAGGTAAATTTGAGCCGCATCCAGGGTTGGTTTCGATGCTTTGGTTAATTCCAACATCAGATAAATCTTGTGCAGTCCAAGCTCTTGGACCGCCTTTAAAATACCAGTTGTTCGGATCACCCCTGCCACAACTCATTTTTTATCGACACAATATTTATCCTGTATCTTGAAAATGTCTGAGACTCCATGTGGAACAATGTCTACCCATAATCGATTTATCAACTCTTCAGAAGTTGCAACCTATCTGAGTGTTGGTGCTGGAGTTACATTTTCATCTCGGTTGCTGGAGACACGACCCTGAGCTCAAGTCTTAGTGTCTCTAACCGTGTTGTTTTGAGTTCAACTCTAAGTGTAGCAGCTCACGTTGAGCTTAGTTCACACCTGAGTGTGGCTGGTTCAGCCGATGTTACCGGACGCGTCTATCAGGCTACACATATACTAGTTCCTCCTGGTAGTGTCGTCGCATATATCGCGTCTTCAGCTCCAGGTGGTTGGCTACTCTGTGATGGCACTGCTGTCAGCAGAACTACCTACTCAACTCTCTTTGGTGTCGTCGGAACAACCTATGGTGTTGGTAACGGTTCGACCACTTTCAACTTACCTGATATGAGAGGTCGTGTTCCAGTTGGCTCAGGTACTGGAGCTGGTCTAACCGCTCGCTCACTGGCTGCTACTGGAGGTGCTGAAACTCATACACTGACAGTTGATGAGATTCCAGCCCATACACACAGTTATGTAAACAATACTAATGATCAAGGTGTGCATACAATTACAACTCAAGCATCTGCTGCAGATGATGCGGACCTTTCAGCGACAACTGGTTCAACTGGTGGTGGTCAAGCTCACAACAATATGCAACCATTCGTGGTTCTTAACTACATCATTAAATACTAAAGTGAAAATAAGGTATGGTTATTCAATAACCATAAGATGGGAAATCTACCTCAACGTCCAGTCGTTCCAGTTATTCCTCGTATCAACATCTCTGGAAAGGTCAACGATTTTGACATCGTTTATCATCTCAACTTCAAGCACATTGTGACTCTATATGCAGTCCAGTCACAACCACAGCGTCCAGAGACTTCTCTAGCTATCGAGAATGAGACTCACCTACCAGAGCCTCATGAGTTTCGGGTCGTGTTCGAAACTCCGGTAGAGAACAAGTACTCTCTCGTTGTAGTCTACTCTACACGAGACCAACCGGTTCAGATTGATGGAGTTGCCGAAGATGATGCTCGTCAAGTCTGTGACTGGTTTAACTACTATTCTAGTCAGTTTTAGTGACTGGAGAATCTTTCTTCTCATGATACTTTGCTAGCCTTTCCGCGTCTTCTTCAATCTCTCGGAGTTCTTCATCAGTAAACTCAACTACCCATGTTCGTGAGTTATTTACATCTTCAGGGATCTTAGGTGGGATCAAATTCATCAACCACTCCTCAAAGTCATATCTTGTTTTCCAGTGTCCATTTGTTATGAGTATAACAAAGGAATTTTCATTTCGAGTAAAACTTAGCAAGAATACACTTATGAGTTCCACTAGTAACTAGTTACACAATGAACTTCTCGACTATCAAACAACACTACTTATGTGGTATTACTTTGCAATTATCAACAAAACATAGATGTCCACCAGTAATAAATTTGAACTTACTATTCGTTTGGTGTAACTTCTTGGAATGTCTTGATGACATAAGAGACCAGAGGAATCGAGAACGAGAATACCTCGTTAGATGGCTCTGATTGACTAAATTCTACATTGTCATAGACAACATCTTCCTCGCCATCTACACGCACATGTGTTTCCCGGTAACCAAAACGGGAAAGATATGGAATAATCTCTTGATAGATCTTACCAGTAACTGTGAAGAAACTCCGATTAGGAACAGTCTTCTCGTAGAAGTCAATGAGACTATCACGAATACTCTCGACGTTATATGTGGGTAGCATTAGAGTCAAGTACCCAATCTGATCCTGAACGTATTCAATCGAGATGCCTCGTACACCATCTTGTGATCCTGTACGGATCTTGATCTCGTCTGGGAGTGGGATGTTGTAGAAACGAGCCTTCTCAAGGAAGATGTCATCAAACTCGTTCGTCTCTACTGTATTCAAGTAGACTCGGAAACACTTAGTGATATACTGTGAGATCTTTGGTTCAGTGTGTTCTAGAGTGTAATGAACATTGATCTTAGTGTTCTTCATCAGCTTCAGAATCTGAATGTCAAGATCAAAGATACTTGATAGATCATACCTGTCAAGTATCTCCGATTCTGGAATGTTAACTGTAACGTTCGGCTTAACAATCTGGTACCAAACACCTTCATAGCCTTCGTTGTAGGAATACTCGAGAAAGGATAGCAGAGACTCTTCTGACTTGACAACAGAATCAGAAACGTCACGACGGAATGTAGCCGACAGCATCGGCGCATTATCCTTAATACGAGAGTGAACCATCGTTAGAACTCGACTCTTAGTGTCATAGAGAAAATAGCAGTTTTCATATGTTACTTTCTCATAGGATTTCAAAATCTCCGGTCGTGGGTTGTTAACCATTTGGTCAATGATCTTGCCACAGGTCTCTTCTGAGACTGGTTCGCCATCAGGTGAGTCAATACAAATCCAAGCCTTCAACTTCATCTTGTTACTTAACTGTATACAACACGACTTTTTCATTTAACAACGAAAGTATCTCGTTGTAAAAAGGATGCTCTTTCTCATTGCCATCATTTTGCTAGTGGTTCTCATCGTTGGTGGTGTCGTCATATGGAGACGTAAGAAGACCGAAAAGTATACTGTTTCAGTAGCTGAAGTTAGATTCTACCACTCACCTCGTTGCCCGTGGTGTCAAAAGTTCTATCCTGTCTGGGACGAGTTCAAGACTCTAGCGGCTAAGAATAACATCACATGCAACTCTTTTAACTGTCTAGAGGGAGAGTGTCCAGATGACATCCGCGGGTACCCAACTGTTCGCATCTACAAGAACGGTCAGATGGTTGAGTATGAGGGTGAACGTGATGCTCAGAAGATTCTCGAAGCTGTGCTCAGACAGTAAAGTTTAAAAGTTCAGACATCATAAAATGTCTGATACGTTTATCGACTATCTTAAGGAGGTTACGTTAGAGACTCTGGAAGCTAACGAGATGGCCGATTCGATGGTTGATGATGAAGACTTTGACACTCAATTTGCAATGGACGTTTTTATGGCAGACAAGATCTCACCGACTACAGAAGACTTTGGCGAAAATTTTGAGTTGACTCATGAAGAACTCGTCAAAAAGTACGGTCGTGCTTTCGGTCAGTTTACAATCGAAGCCTTTGTTGACACGATGAGACAGAACTTTGAGATGAGTCAAAAAGTTGACGTCTCACCAGACTTTATCGATGCTGTCTATAAGTATATCAAAAGACTCCCGCTCTACAAGTCTGGTTTCAAACCATACCTTGACCAAAAGTCGATTGATACCTACTACAAGATGTATGCTCTAAAGAATAATGATCGAGAGACCGTTAGAGGTCTCCTAGAAGAGTCAGTAGAGGAAATCGAGAGGCAGACACTCTATCCTAGAAACCAGTTCATGGTAGATATGAATCGCGTCTATAGAAGGTACCTCCGATTAAACACTCGTGTTGAGGCTAAGAAACGTATTGGACTGCTTCCACAACAGCCAGCTCTCAAAGATGAGCGGGACGTTGTTGCCGTTCGAAGACTCAAGAAAGAAAAGTATCAGGCTCTTCTCGATAGCTATGAAACTGGTATTGCACCGAAACGTTCAGTGATGAAACTGTACGGTATTGACAAATCAGAAACTCGAAAGTTTCAGGCTGCTATTCGTTCTCGCCTATTCAATGTCGCCAAGTACGCTAATTCAACTTCAATGTCAGTAAGTATCACAAAAGAGAAATGTCTCAAAGTCATCCCAAAACACTACTATGTGGACGACTCGAACGGACAGTTCATTCGAGACTATCTGCTGAACAAGGTCGGAGACTATGAGGTAGTCTCGAGACTACCAACGAAAAAAGACTATCCTGGAAAGGTCCGGTTCATCGAAGATGTCTCAAACTATTTAAAGAAGCTATCTAGACACACTAAGTTAGAAGCTGTTTACGGTCACTTTGAAGGTCTTCTCAAGACAGCTCTAGAACGAGCGGATGGTCGAGACTTGCAATACAAACTCTCACTCGCGCCAGATGACATTCAGTTCTCAGAAGGAAAAGCAATCAAGTTAGCTGAAGAGATAGTTGACTCGATGAACAATCTGATTCAATTAGTTGAGGATATAGAAGAGAAAAAAGACTTGGAATATGCCGAGTTTATGAATGTGCTCATTAGGCAAAGTAAGGATTTTATAATTCGTATGGTGACTGGAATCTTTGCATGCTTACCTTCAGTAGGTCTTATGGGTAACATACAGAAAGTTCTAGTATCTCTTGTAATGGTGTACTCACCACTAGAAACCATCCGTGCTAGCACTCTTCGATACCTGTACCGGCTCTACGATTCTGAACCTTGGCTGATGCTGATAACATATGACATTCTGGACCAGCTTACAGCTCTAGTTAAGAGTCGAGGAAAACCTATCCGTAACAAGACTATTGAGACTTTCGTTCGCGAGATGATCGATGAGACCTACCTTAACAAAGAGTGGATTGGAGATGTTGTCTACATCTGTTCGGAAGCCTACAAGAGACTGACAGTCATCAAGATGAATGGTGGTATACTAGAAGCTCCTGTTGAGGTCACTGACTTGACTCGTTTCTGCTCTGACTTCATCCAGGATCAGCTACTCCAGAAGGGTTTCAACATTGGTGACTTTGACTTGAAGAAACCTGTAAGAAACGATTTTGACAGTTTCAAAAAGAACCACATGTTTAGAGTAGCCTGTGCAGTCGGTAAAGCTCTAGATCTAGTCTACACGCTAAGACCTCAACTTCCACTACAAGAAGCTGTTAACGTCGTCATCTCAAGGACAGCTCTCTGCACACACAAACTAGAGAACCCTCTCATTGAGCTTGAAGAGACTGTAATGAGAGATGTTATCGAAGACAAGTTCGGACCTTACTATCTGGCTTGTGAAGACATCAAAGGTGTCGATAACAAATATAAACAGTTAATTCCTCAAATCATGACTTCTCTAGATCAAAGAGCTCCATATGAGACCCGTCTGATGACCTACTATAGAGAGTACGTTTTGAGTCGATGCGGTAGAGACTTAGAATGCATCGCGGCTAAACTCAAAGACAATGCTGTCTTTGATAAAGAATCTCAACGAGTTATCTTTGAACAATTCAAGACTAATTTCAGCACGTGAAAAAAAATGTAAACATATAAAATGAGTGTTGAGTCATACGATCATGCTGGTGCTAACTCAGTTCTCCTCTTTGAGACTGGTGCTGGTGGTAACTACATCGCTCCGATGAGACGCCGTGGTCAGCCTCTTATCGCTCAGTCTCCTCAAAAGATGAGCAACAAGAAGTACCTGATCACACTTCTGGCTCTGATCCTCCTTATCGTCGGCGGTCTTAACTGGGGTCTCTACAGATTCGCTGAAGTTGACCTTGTTAATATGATCGGCAGCTACACACATGAACACGTGGCCACCGTTCTCTACCTTTTAGTAGCTCTGGCTGCTGTCTGGATCTTTGGCGTCAAGTTCCTGCGCATGTAAACATAAGATTAAGATGTATCATAAATACATCAAAATGTCGAGACCGAGCTTGGTCAATTCTCCTCACTCTCCGAGGCACTATAGCTTTCTCCTTTTGACTCCGAGAGCTCCTCCATACTCTTTCGAATCGTACTCTGTAGCCACTCATAAAAGAGTTTGAAGTCTGGATCAGTACATTCACTAGCTTCAAGATTCTCATAGTTAAGAGTCATGTCTGGTAGGTTTGTCTGAGTACCCCACTTCCAAACATGACATGATGAAAGATCGTCGTTACAGCGACAACGATATGAAAGGTCAGTTTCACCTGATTTGACTGTAACATGTAGACTCTCAAAGAGAGTACGAGCAAGCATATGTACTGACATCTTAATGTCAGATAGATTTACATTTTCATTTTCATGATTCGGTTTTTGAGAAAGATGAAATCAGTTCCCACTACAAATATCTTCAGTCACACCACTCACTAACTTTTTCAGGTCCAATATGAACAACTCGGTCAAATAGACCTCTCTCAGCTTCATGAGAGACAACAAGAACTAGACGTGTGGACGAGAGCTGTTTCATATGCATCAGAATGTGAGTGTTCAGTTCTCGATTGAGGGAACTAAGACACTCGTCTAGAAGGAGAAGTGGTGACTGGTACATGCTAGAGAGTGCTACTGTATAGGCGAGCGAGACACGATCTTGTTCACCTCCAGAGATCTGATCGATAGTGTCATATTCGTATCCTCGGTACTCGATAGTAGTGTTGATCTGAGACTTGACTGACTTTGAAGTCTTGAGCTGTCGGAAAGTTTGGAGGGTGATTTTGATCGGTTCTTCAAACATGTTGTCAAGGTACTGTTGAGCCTCATAATTGATACCAGCGATAGTCTTGTCTAGAGACAGGTGTTCGGCGTCTTTAATGTGTTTTGTGAGGTTAGAGAAACCTTCTAGTTTCCGAGCTGTTTCGACCACTTTTCCACGTTCTTTCTGGATAGTGTCTTTTAGCGTCTCTATAGTCTCTTGGTGACGTTTCCACTGGTCGTATGTTTCCAGTAGTTGTTGTCGGTCCGAGAGTGTCTCTAGTTGAGTTGTCAGTTCGGCATGTCGTTTCCTTGCACTTTTGAGATCTTTGCGGAGATTTTCTGGAATCATGATCAGAGAGATCTTCTCCTTGAGTGAGTTGATGAGAGCTCGATAAGGATCCTTGGCGAGTTCAGTTCGAATCTGGTTCATCTGCTCTTCCAGAGTTGTCTGCTCTTCAATGTAGAGAGACTGCTTCTTGAGTAGTCTCGACACCTCTTTGATAGTGACATTTTCCAGAGCTAGTTTCTGTGTTATTTCGTCTACTAGAGAGGTCAGCTTAGACTTATGTTTTTGAGTCTGATGTTTGAGTGTTTCGACACGTGTTTGAAGTCGAGAGACTGTCTCCCGATGTTGGTTATAAACCTCTTGTTTCTCACGTAGAGTGGCTAGTTTTCGATCGAGTTTCTTGACGTTGACGGGACTGGTGAAAGTGTCTGGGAGTTGGTTCATCTCGGTGAGAGTTGTCAAATAGAGGTCTTTGGTAGTTTCCAGATTCTCAAGTTTCCTCTCAATACGTGAGAGTGACTTTGTTAGACTTTTAAGATCGTACTCGACTTCATCTTCCGCAGCGACGATATCACCGTTCTGAATACGAACTTTATGACCACAGTGAGGACACGATTTCAGACACTGAGCTAGCTTAGCTGAGTTGACTTCTTCAGTCAGTCGAGACCGTTCTCGTTGATACTTCTGGATGGTCTCGGAGAGCTCTTTTGTATTGAGTTGAGCCTTGATTTCTGTGAGGTCAGAATCGTACTCTGGGACCTCATTAAGTAGACCGGACTCGACAAGTCTTTCTAGAAGGTGACTTTGTCGTGTTGACAGATCGGAGATTTTAGCCGCGTTTTCTCGTTCAGAGGAGACTTTTCGAATGCTATCAGAAGAGTCCTCGACCTCGTTTTCAAGAGTGGTTTTTAGACGTGTTTCAAGTTGTTGAATCTCATCGTCTTCATCAAGTTCTCGAAGTTGGTCCAGGTAGTCAAGAACCTTCTCAAGGTCTTTATGATACTCCTTTGCTCGATTCTTCTCTTCGACTGTCCAAGTGTCGTTGAGTTGAGAACGAAGAGAAAAACTCCGAGTCTCATCTTTGAGAGTCAGATCAGCTAGTTCACTTTGGTACTGCTCTTTCAGCTCTTGCTTGTTCTGGAACTCTTCAAGCTCGCGAAGCCTCTCGGAAGCCTCTTGAAAGTCAGTATGGAGTGACTTCAACTCGTCTCGAATCCGCTCAGCTTTCCGGTCTGAAAGGTCCGGTTTCTCGACTTGAGGTAGCTCAGCTAGCTGAGTCTCGAGCACTGAAATACCACCTTCCAGTTCTCGAATCTTAGACTTGAGATCTCGAGTCTTCGAGTTGCAGATCTCGTTGATCTTGTCGATAGGAACGTTCTGAAATGCGATGTGTTCGACGAAAGCGAGCTGTTGTTGTGGGGTCATATAAAGTAGAGATCCGAGCTGTTTTTGACGAATGTAGGAAGAGGCTAGAAACTCATCTTCTGTCATGTTAAAGTGCTCTTCAATGAGATGCTGACCGGCATCGTCTTCAAGGTGTTTTCCTGAGTGGGTGACGACGAGACGATTCGGACCTTTTGAACGCATGATAGTCATGTTTTTGTATGTGAGAGTGACCTTACAACTCTTCTTGCCGTTAAGTGGATAAGGCTTCTTAACTGACCCGTAGAGTGCAAACTGGATAGCGTTGAGAACAGTCGACTTTCCAGCTCCAGAGTCTCCAGAAACCAGTACTAGGCCAGAGTCGGGAAATTCTAGTTTAAGCTTGCCATGACAACGAAAGTTCTCCAACGTCAGGTGCATTTACATACTAATGTAAATTTTGAATTCATTTAGACGCGATCTATCCGGACCTTTTCTACTTTCCAGACACAACCGGAAGGATAATCGATAGTGTTGTACCAGTCAGAATCCCAGTCCCAGTTCTTATTGTAGATAGGAAAGTCGATACCAGCAAAGTCCTGTTTGACACTCTTCCAGTCAATGTAAGATCCAAGAAGAGTCTTTTGACCGTACCGTTGATTGAACCTTGCAACCTGTGCCTGACTGTCGATGATGAGAACAGCCTCTGGATTAGGAGTTAGATCTCGTGTGAACAGATATGAGATTGTCACTTCATACTTGTAGAGACGACGCGTAGGAGCTGTCTCACTGTCTTCTGAGTCATACAGAAACCAGAGTCCTCCTGGCTTGAAGTACATTCGGTCGACAAAACCTCTCTTCATTCCATAGTTGTGAGCTGGATCATAAGTTCGGTCGACAAGAACAGGAATGTGTGCTATCGAGTAGTGATAACGATTCATAGTTACTTATTGTAACTATAGTGTTTTCATTTTTCATAGATAGTAGACAGTCAAGAGTTACCCTCGATAGTAATATGGTACATAAACAGCCTTGATAGTCACTGGGAGTGTTGTATTCTCACTCTTGATTTGGGTTCCAACCTCATCAGGCTTGTAACCAGTGTTGGTTGTGAGAGTGATGTGGTTACCTCCCAATGAAGTTGACATGCTCAACATACTTGAAGCTCGGGAACCTTACCACAACTTCTTGAATTCATGCTTTGCCATTCCAAACGTATCTGGCGGACAAACTGACACTGTTCTCGTGAGACGCAAAAAATGTAAACAATAATATCAAATTAATCTACAAATATGAGCATCATCAATAGTTGGTGCTCTATTGATTTGTCCAACTTCCTTTTCAACTATCCTCGAGGTATACGTATTTCCTTGACGAGTGTTTTCAAGAATTTGTTTTGTATCTATTGCCCCACTTCCTAGACATTCTTTACAAGTTATTTGACCTACTCCTTTACATCGATCACATTGATCATAATAGAGTTTTTACAGTTTTTACAAGTTAATCTCATATTAACCCGATTTGTGTAACCACAATTCCAACATCCGATTGATCCAGTTCCTTTACACTTTGCACAATTAGTTTTTCCGGAACCTAAACATTTCCCACATCTCACTTTCATTTTAGTTTTTTATACAGCCATATCAGCTCGGATAGGTTCATGTGACTGGTAGTTAACTAAGGTGATATGTTCAGGTGTTAACTCATCGAGAGATGAGAGTCGTTTCATCTCAATTTCAGGGAACTTGTAGGGTCTACGGGATAGTTGGATTCGAGCCTGTTCAAGGTGATTCTGATAGAGATGAAGATCGTTAAAACTGACGATGATGTTACCAGGTCTTTTACCTGTCAGAGCACAGATGATGTGGACTAGGAGAGCTGTACTTGCAATGTTGAATGGGAGTCCTAAGAAAGCATCTGTAGACCGCATCACCATATGACAGTTAAGTCGTGAGAGACTAATGTCGAGATAGAACATGTACAGAAGATGACATGGTGGAAGTGCCATCTGAGACAGTTGAGTTGGATTCCAACCATGAAACAGAATTCGACGTGAGGACGGGTCTTTTCGAATCGTGTCAATAACAGCTTGAATCTGGTCAAAACCTTCTCCTGTATAGTCATGATCTGGACCCTTGTATTCAGCTCCAAAATGCCTCCATTGGAAGCCATAAATAGGACCAAGTTCTCCTTGTCGATAATGTGTCAAACCGACGCTATCAAGGTACTCTCGTGTTGAGTTACCATCCCAAATCTTAACACCACGCTGTTGCAACTGGTCTGCTGTTATACATTTACCTAACAAGAACCAAACAAGCTCTTCACAAACTCCACGAAAGAAGACTCTTTTAGTTGTAAGTAGTGGAAAACCACGCGCTAAATCAAACGTCAACGATCCTCCAAAGACGCTCAATGTGTTAGTACCAGTACGATTTTCTCTCGTCTCTCCTTGAGATATAATTCTGTGTAGTAAACTCAGATATCTCATTTCACCAACATTCGGATGAAGAACTCTGTTATAAAACTCGAGTCGATAAGACTCATCACAGTAGTCTTCAAACTGATATGCGACACCATTCTCTTCAATAGTTTCTGACGAGATGTTATAGTAAAGTTGAGGAGGTTTATAGTGTACATCAGTTTTGTATGGTGTCCAAACTACAGTAGTGTAGATGCACCGACATAGATGTTCAAAAGTCTTATAGACTTCTCGACCGCCACATACAAAAACTTGAACATCACCAAGAGATTCAATATAGTGTATAACTTCATCTTCATTAAGACAGACTTTAATTTCAGGATAGTCTCTCTGATTGAGTGTTTTTGACATGATAACATTAATTCGATCTGGAAGTGGTTCTCCTAAGGATTCAAAAGTCCTTCTTCCCATGATAACAACATGACCTTTCGTTAACCGATAAAAACGTTTCAAATCTTCGGAGAGTCTTGGCCATGGTAGTTCTCCTTTGTAACCAATACCATTATCTTTCGTATGTGCTACAATCATAGACCACATTTTCTATGAATAGTGATCTTGAAAATCAGTTGTAGTATATGATGAATATACTATGTGTTTACCATGTGGAGATGGCAACGCGCTTCCATGTGTTTACACCTACACACACATAGATGTGAGATGAGGTAAATCGGATTTCACCAACTTGACCAATATCATCATCTGCAGCAGGAGCTGTAGCAACAGGGACTGTTAAACCAGATGTAATCTTAACAGTGTTTGCCTTAACGTCTTTTGAAACTGTACCAACAAGAGGAATTTTATATTGTCAAAATTTTTCGAAGATAAAAACTAAAAATATAGATACATAAAAATGCCTCTTGTTGGTACAGTTTCAAGAGAAGTTGCACTTGACCCTGTCAAGATTCAACCAGGTTTCGTCACCCAAGGCACCAGCGCAACGACCGCAGTTACACTCAACACCACATGCGGTGTCATCACTACATATGACGTTATTGCTACTGGTGTTGATGTTGAATTCACCGTCAACAACGACAAAGTGACAGAAAACTCGATCATCCTAGTCACCGTGGTTTCAGAGCAAGATAACGCTGATGGCATTCCTGTTGGCATCAACATTCACACCGTTGCCAACGGCTCGTTCAAGGTCGCTATGTCGAATGAGTCAGCTGGTAGCACTGCTGCTGCTCCCAAGGTCAACTTCCTTGTAATCAACGGTCTGTAAATAATCTATAAAAAAGTTATAGATATAAACTGATCTTTTAATTAATGAGTCAGCAATTTCATAATCTCATGCATAACAGCACAGTCTACCTGATTGTACTTTTCAATAGCCTTATAATCTGGTACTTGATAGAGAGGTACTTTTAGTAGAGCTGCCTGTGATGCTAGATTAACAACATTGGCTGTACAGAGACCGAGTGTTTGTGACTTGGTTGCTGTGTCAAGACCCCATGTTGTTGTAATTCTCCTATGTTGATGAAGTGCTCTAGAAACATCTTTTAGACCGTAAGAGAAGCATCCTTTAACGAACAATTCTTGTCTTTTACAGACCTCACATAGGTCAACTAACTCGAGACTAGTAAAGTCTAAGTTTTCATACTTGTCGACAACACGTTCGATCTGTGTCTTTTCAGCAGTCGACCAATGATATACTTCAACAGCACCATGTTGACGGCTAAACTCTAAAAAAGTCTCCTGTAGTCGCTTAAAGATCTCAAACTCGCTATCTTCAGATAGGTCACGAACTACAAAGTTCTGATGCTTTAGACCATTCTTATCTTCCCATGAGAGACCAATGTGGTACACTAAAGTACCTGTAAAGTCGACGTTATCAAAGATGGCTGAGTTAACAAACTCCATGTCCAGATAACACTTAAAAGTGTCAGTCTTTGGAAGACGTCGGTAAGAGACTATTGAATGTCCTGTGTTGATGTCAATAACACCTTTTACAATTCGAGCTCGTTCTCCTGTCAGTCCGAGAAGTTCTGGTGTACACTTTGGATTTGTATAACTAAAGACTCCATTTCGTGTTGCAAGTTCAAGTTGTTTTTCACCACAAAATGGAAGTAGTGAGATACTCTCAGTTTCGCGAGCTAATTTCTCTTTAGCCTCTTGAGTTGCTTCATCATAGACTTTAAGATTAGTTATCATAGCATGATGGTAACGAGCTGGGACAGTCATTAGAATGTTGGTCGGATCCCACTTAGCTCCTGTTTTTCTCATATCTAAAACCCAGTCTCTGGCATTCTCAACTAGATTATAGTAAAAGTCATCTTTACCATCAAAGTAGAGAGTTCCTACACCTCCTGGTGTATACATATAAGCACGTGTGCTCTCGACAAGTTGAGTCGAACGAAGACACATATTGTAAGTAGCAAGTTGAGCTTTGTAATGAACAAATCCATTACTATCACTAATACGGCCATCTCGAAGTGTTTTAACTCGTTTACTCTTAATGTCAACAACATAGTAGACGTGACCATTAGCTAGACCACTCTTTCGCGACTTGACAAGAGGTGGAGTTACTCCCAGAAGTCTCTCTATGTAGTCACCTCTAATTAGCAAGTCTGGAATTCCAACTAACTGGTGTAGACTATTGTATAGAGCTCCCTGATAGATAACAGGAGTACCTTTTTCTAGATGTTGTTTTGTCTCGTTTAGCTTGTCAAGAGAGTAGACATCCCAAGGTTCAGAACAGACGGTTGTCAAGTCCTGAGGTTGTAACTTTTGTCTTAACTGGTTGACAACTCCAAGTTCATATTTGATACCACGACTAGCCAAATAAGTATTCGAAAAAGTCTTTACCGGTAGGTCTCGTGAAGAACCATATTGTATAATCCAGTCTGAAATTCCAGTATCTCGAACGTAATGTTTGAGTGCAGTTGCAGTCACAACAAGAGCTTTATCGAGACGTGGAATACGAGTTGTCATTTACAACTTTCAAAGACGAGGTTTTCACTTCCAAGTCCTGTTTAATACTTCTTATCTTTAAGATAAGATATCTGGAAACACAACGAAATAACTTAATATCTCCTATAGAGGTGACCACGAGACTGAGATGACTGTTGAGACAATAGTGAGATGAGAAATTGTAGAGGAGTCCACTGACTCATCAAACACTTTATAGATATTTTGATTTTTGAATATCATTTTTAGACTCCGACTTCTAGGAGCACAAACCATAGTATCCATGAGATGACTAGAGTTGCTAGCACTGCTAGAAATACTACTGAACAACAGACTTTTCGGTTAACTTTTATCATTCTCTTATGATTACTTTCGACGTCTGCAGGGATCTCTTCCTGATGTAATAGCTGTATCTTTTCAACAGACTCTTTCTTAAGTGGTTCCATTTATGGACTCGATAATGACACATTTCATTTGCAAAACTAACGAGTCTCTAAAAAATGGTTCGTGAGCTGACTAAAGCCTCTGAAGTCGACAACGTAATGAAGTCTGGCCAGGCTCTCATCTTTGTTCGAATGGAAGGATGTGGCTGGTGCGAACGTTATAAACCGGTCTTTGAAGCGGTCTCAAAGATGTTTGAAAAAGTCGCGACCGCATGCACTTTAGAGCGTTCTAGTGAGGCTTTTAAGGCCATTCAGAAATACTCTCCAGAAGGTGGTATCAGTGTCTTTCCGACCACTCTAATTGTCTGTTCTCCAAAGAATGTGAAACAGCTATCTGGTTCAGTTGAACCTAGCAAGTTGACTCAAGAATCGATAAGTGTCTGCGAAGCCTTCAAATCTCAAGTTTTTGATAAGTCTTCAAATCTCAAGTTTTTGATAAGTAATTAGAGACATGATTTTAGGAATCTGACTCTTCAGTCTTTTGTACTTGAGATAGTCTCCGACTCTCCAAGACCAGTCACAGAGTTCATGTTGTGTTTTCAACATCTCATTCACACGAACTGTCATTTCGGCCAGTTCATGAACAGCTCTCATCCGGTGTTGATGATAGAGTTCAAAATCGAAGGAGTCTGTGTCAAGCTGTCTCACATGGAAAATAGCCTCTTCAGAGACGTCTGGTATGAACTCTCTACCGTGAGCATTTGGCACTGAAATATGGTCTCCACTTAGTGGAAGATTTGCCTGTAGAATAGGACATGTATAACGACGTCTCCGATCATGGTCGATGACATATAGACAAAACCCAGATACATACATTATTAATCGTGTATAGATTAATGTTTCATTTCGAGAAATGGCTCTCAAACTTAGTCTCTCTGAAGCTAGTCTCTCTGAAGAAGCTATGCCTTGACTGGTTTCTTAGATGTCGCGACTTTCTTAGCAGAGACCTTCTTTGAGACAGTCACTGAGTAAGTTTTGTTAGTAGTAATAAAGTCTGAGTTAACGTCTGGATTGGCCTCGAAAAAAGCCTTCAGATTAGAGACATGGATTCTCTTCTCGAGAAGAGAAAAGGCTGAATGCTTCTTCATGAGTCTATACATTGCGTCCCAGTCAGTTGTAGTGTAGGTAGTCTTTGACTTACGAGTGACAGTTCCAGAAGAGGTTGGAATCTGATCTGTCTTGTTCTTTTCACAAGCGTCTAGAAGTTTCTTCGAGATAGACTCAAACTCGGTCTCGAGAACCATCATCTGTTCTCGATGCTTCTTCTCAAGGTCTTTCATTGTAGCTTGAATCTTGAGGTACTTGTCAACAATATCTTCCATATTGTTTAATGTACATATTTTGTTTTCATTTCTACTGTCAGTTTCGGAAATATATCTGGGTCGGCCTTGTAAAGATATATCCAGGTCCCTTATAGTGTTTGACTACCTCAGATGAAGAAGAGTCATCAATAATACCACATACAAAACTATACCATTCCTCCGGTTTTCGAGGAGAGCTAAACATTGATTCTACGTTGCAGACACCAAGATCTTTGAGCTCTTGGAAAACAGTGTCACAGTCACCATACCACACGCCACGGACGTAAACGTGCATCTCTAATTGGATACTGATTCCCGAACATTTCACTTTAACCACAGTGATAGGTACATCCGACAAACTTGGCTTTGAAGACGTCTGTACCAGGAGTCCCAGCGTTGTATGTAGCTTCTGAGATGACAGCTCCAGACGCGTTGAGGTATCTCCCTTCAGTCATGTCAGTAAAGTCCTCATTTTGAGTGATCTTGGCGACTGTGTAGTTACAGAGGTAAACCTCACTCTGTTTGGCACCATAACCAGTCACATTTGAGGTGGTGATGTAGTCGCCGTTTTCGAGAGGACCGTGCGAGTTACAGACCCAGACACCACCTTCTCCGATAGCGTTGATGATGAGCTTGTTATCTCCCACACCTTTCTGATAAACTGATACAAAGGCTCCGGTAGCGTACTCGCGAGTCGACGAGTTTGTGTCTTCAGTGTCTGAGATGACACCGTACGCTCTCTTATCGGCATATTGGTTAGACAGGTCGACTACTGGTAGAGACTCGTTGATAGTAGGTTTTATACCTCCGGAGAGGTTGTTGTATGTACCAGTTGAGACGACGATAAGACCGACTGTGTTTGAGAGAAGATCAGTAGTTAGAGGAGTACTTCTGTGTTGACCGGTAAAGTCGATAGCTCCGACATCATTAACGTTATCGAGGTAACCTCTAGATATAGCAGTTGTTGTCGACGTGAACCAGAAACCTAGGTCTCCGAAAGTAGTGTGTCCGATATGCCATTTCTCAGTGTTAGCTGCACGCTCAATTGTTAGAGTGGTTGAGGCCAAGTTTGTGATTGAATCATTACCGATAGCGTCGAACCTCTGCTTGAGATGGAGTAGAGAGTCTGGTGAGGTAGTGTTGAGACCAGTATTTGCACTGACCTGTAGGTAACCGTCAACCAGAAGCTTATCGTAGACGAGAACATGGTTATTTGTAGTTGTGTAGTTCGGGTCGATTATGAGTGGGCCGTTAGTTCCAACACCATAGATTCCAGTACCTTCATTCAAGTAGATGTTACTACCAACACTCAAACTCGATGCGATTGTGACTCTCCCACCGCTTAAAAGTGTACTCCCAGAAACGTGAAGTTTAGCACTTGGAGAAGCCGTTCCAATACCTATATCTCCGGCTGATGTTATTCTCATGTTTTCAACTGGTGTATTCTGGGTGCTGTGAGTTTTGAAGATGAGTTCACCTTGATTGTTAGAGAGACCTTTATACGCCCAGATACCAGATCCGTTATGTGTCTTCAACAGTGGATATTCGGTGGTTGTTGCGATGTGAACCGGCTCATCCGGTCCTTGGAAGTAGGCTGTGTTTGCCTGTCCATTTGCTCGGATAATACCGTTAACGTCAACCGTTGCAGCTATCGAGAGAGTGGTGTCAAAAATACCTCTAACAGTGAGAACAGAAGTCAAGACTGTAGTGTTGTTAACTGACAGTGTTCCGTTAATGTTGACGTTACCACTGATACTGAGAGGTTTTAGAACTCTCATTTGAGAGTCGTAAAGTGTCGTTACAGTCTCATAGGTTTGAGTTGTGTAGTTTCCAGTATTCTCTGCAGAGACTCGAAGAGACAAGCCATTTTCAGCACCTCCAGCGTTTATCTGTGGGTTACTACCATTTGATTTGATTTGTAGGTTATCCCAACTAGCACCTGCTGTCATGACAATACCATCATTTAGACCATTAATGTA
>Ga0172367_10003795_pt1 | contig 19235 bp, 17 predicted proteins | sample Lak10m_FD_114542 | JGI IMG/M metagenome (GOLD analysis project Ga0172367, IMG submission 114542) | Freshwater microbial communities from Kabuno Bay, South-Kivu, Congo - kab_022012_10m | ecosystem: Environmental > Aquatic > Freshwater > Lake | place: Democratic Republic of the Congo: South-Kivu...
CCGCGGCTACACCCTCTCCAGTTGCGAGAGGGCCCACAGATACCATGCGTTGTGCGGGCTCCAGTATTCAGCCGTGCGCCAGTCGTAGCCGTATGCGGTATCGAGAATAGGCTCATCCTTGGCGTTTCCCGCGATGCCATTGACGATTCCCCCAGTGATCAAGCCAACGAACCGGGAATGGGGGTAGACGTTTCTCATGCCCTCGCCGGTCATGAGACAGGCGCCAAAGGGATTCGCGCCCATGACCCATTCCAGTTGCCGGTAGGCCAGATCGCGGTACTCGCTCTGGCCGAAGACCCGCGCGGCCATGCCCAGCAGAACGGCATGAAGCTCGAGATGCGAAGTCGTTCCCAACCACCAGAACTGCTTCCTTACTGGAAGGAAGTACCGGTAGGTCAACTCTCCGTCCAGTGGACGGTACAGCTCAGGCGTCGGCGCGCCATGGAACACGCCGAATGGAACGATGCGAAACGCCGAGCGTTCGCTGAGCGGGACCACATACTCATCCAGGTACATGCGGACCGCATCGCGCCAGACGCCAGCGGCGGGATTCGCCGGAAACTGACTAGCCGCCTGGAGAAGCGCAATGGCCGGGATGGCTGAGTAGACTGCATCGGTGAACGGCAGGCGTTCGGTGGCGGAAATCCGGAAGTAGCCGCGTATGCGCCGCTGGTTCCCGGCGAATGATGCCTGTTGCCGGGCGGCCAGCGCCTGAGCATCCTGATCTATCACCGCGTGCTGCTGCATCCAGATCCACTTCGTCCTGGCGAGCCGGATGCCGCAAGCTTCAACTGGCAGATGCGTCTGTTGGCGGAGCACTGCGTCGTACTTCCCCTGCGAGAGGCGGTTTTCCGCCTGCGGGAAGGTCGGCTGCCGCGCCGGGCCTGCTGCGTTACCTTCGACGACGGTTATGCGGACAACCTGACGGTTGCTCTGCCGATCCTTGAGAAATACCAGCTGCCCGCCACCGTGTTCGTTGCCACCGGCTATCTGGACGGCGGCCGCATGTTCAACGATGCGGTGATCGACGCGATCCGGGTGACGTCCGCCGAATCGCTTGATCTATCCAATCTTGGCCTCGGCCGGCATGAGCTTTCCTCCATCGAACAGCGTCGGGCAGCGATCGCGGTCCTCCTTGAACAACTCAAGTACCGACCGCCGGCGCAACGCGCGGCCGATGTCGAACGTCTCGTTGAGGCGAGCGGCTGTAGCGGGTTGCCTGGTGACATCATGCTGACATCGGCCCAAGTCGGCGAACTGGCGCGGCGCGGTATCGAAATCGGCGGCCATACCGATTCCCACGCAGTCCTGACCACGCTAGCCGATGATCAGGCGCGGGCGGAAATCGACAAGGGCAAGAAGCGTCTCGAAGTAATTATCGAAAAGCCGGTGACGGTTTTCGCCTATCCGAATGGGCGACCAAATCGCGACTACGCAGCCCGTCATGCAGCAATCGTGCGCGAACTTGGCTTCGAATTGGCTGTGAGCACCGCGCGCGGCGTGGCGAATCCCGAAACCGACCATTACCAGCTGCCGCGCTTTACCCCTTGGGATCTCACTTTGGCAAAATGGAGCCTGCGTCTGCATCTCAATGCCCGAATCGGGAAAGCAATCGATACTTGCCTATGACTCAACCGAAAAATTTGCCCCGCAAACAGGAGTGGGATACCGGCACGCATCCGGATTTTTACCGGCATTACGAGCAGTACAGCGTGAGCACGACTTCTCTGGCGCGCTTTCAAGGGATCCGCGATGCCATCCTGCGCGCACAGGGAGGCGCCGGTACCCGCGTGGATGTGCTGGATGTCCTCGATATCGGTTGCAATGCCGGGGCGCAGGCGCGGTTCTGGGTAGAGAAAGGACACCGCTATACCGGCATCGACATCAATGCGCCGCTGGTCGAGCTGGCACGCCGCCGCGCCGCCGAAGCTGGCCTGACGGCGCAGTTCGAGGTGGGATCGGCAACCGAATTGCCCTATCCGGATAGTAGCTTTGACGTCTGCATCATGCCCGAGCTGTTGGAGCATGTCGCCGCATGGCGCGCTTGCCTCAACGAAGCGGTGCGCGTGTTGCGGCCGGGCGGAGCGCTCTATCTGAGCACCAGCAACTGGCTCTGCCCCTCCCAACAGGAATTCAACCTGCCGCTCTACAGCTGGTACCCGCCCTTCCTCAAGCGCTATTACGAGCGCCGCGCGATAACCGATCGTCCTGAACTCGCGAACTACGCGAAGTATCCGGCGGTGAATTGGTTTAGCGTGTATCGCTTGCGGGCTTATCTTGAACCGCTCGGGTTCTCATGCCTTGATCGGTTCGATTTGGTCGATGTTGAGAGCAAGGGCGCGGCCGCGCGATTGGCCCTTGGCTTGCTGCGTGCTTTGACACCTTTGCGGTTGCTGGGTCACATACTGACCCCTTATACCGTGCTGGTAGCGAAAAAGCGGGACAAAAGACTTTGATTTATGGTTTCTGGGTAGGTCGGTTTTTTGAGCCGATAGGGAGATTGTTCCTGATGCGCTCGATTTCGGACTGCAAAGGGTGCTTGAAAACTTTTAGTGCCATAATCCAAGCTATCAGCGAGGTTAGCCCGGCAAGCGGCACAAACCATATGAAACTAACACTTTGATCGATGAAAATGCTGAGGCCAAATATAGGCAAAGAAGTAACAAGTGCTACGCCGCCGGCAGACAAACAGATTCTCAGTATCGCTGGCATTTCCAGTTCGATCACGCTACGCAAATGCATGTGTGCCATGAGGGAACCAAGGATAGCGGCGAGCAAACAGCCCCAGCATGCGCCCATCAAACCAAAGGGGAAAATCAATCCAAAGCTGGCGATCAGGATTGCCTGATTCAGCCATTGCAGCCGATGGCTGCGTTCGATGCGCCCGGCGGCGATCATTGCCTCAGTTGCCAATGTGTAGGGCAATCTGACGATTCCCGCAGCGCAAAGTATGTAGGCCAAGGGTACCGAAACCGTCCATTGCGGGCCATACAGGAAGCGGATAATCCCCTCGGCCGCAATCCCGATGCAAAGCAGAAAAGGCCAGCCGATGCCGATCAGCAATTCGGCCGCGCGTATGTAGCCATCGCGAAGTGACTTACCAGTACGGACGGCTTCTGAAAAGAATGGCAGACATATCTTTCCAACAGTGTTCAGAATTGCCCGGCGGAAGATTTCGACGAGTCCATCAGCGCGGCCAAAATAAGCCACCGACGACATATCCAGTACCCGACCGATGATTGCTTCTGGGGCGCCCTTGCCAAGTTGTCCGAGAAAGTAAATGCCAACCGCATGTTTGCCGAATTGAAAAACCTCCCCGCAGCCAACGAGAGAAGGCCAGCGCGGCAATTCGACGGGCCGATGGAAGAAGGAAACCAGAACAAAAACAGTCACGCCGGCAAGCGAGGACCAGGCCATGCTCATGTAACTTTGCCCAGCCAGGACCGCAACGAGAACGACGACAAGTCCAGCCAGATTCGAATACAAGCCGGCGAGGAACAATGGCCGATAATTCAAGTTGCGTCGATGGTAGGCCATGGTAATGGCCCCGAACGGGATCAGGACAAAATTCATGGCCTGCACGCGCATCACGCTGCCAACCCCCTGCTGTCCATAAAAGGCGGCTACGGAATCGCTGGAAAGAAACATCAGCGCAGCGATAAGCCAGGATACCGTCAGATTGACTCCAAAAGCCGCACGGATTCTATTGGCAGAGAGTTCTTTGGATTGAATCAGGTATTCGACGACCCCGAAATCGCGAAACGTGCTTGCCAAGGTGGCAAAAACCGCGGCGACCGCGAATATGCCAATTTCGTCGGGGGTGAGCAGGCGGGCGACGACAAGCGTGCTGGCCAACTGGAGTACCATCCCAAGATGGTTGTCGGCAAAGGAGTACCACAAGGAATGGCGTACGGAACTCAATGCGTCAACCCATTCGGTGCATTTCGGTCAATCGGTAGATGGTGTCGACGCTGGTTCGGCCTCGCTTACCCGGGAGGCTGGAGGAGATTTTGGCACGATGAGCGAGGGATCGCCGCCAAGCAAACGAAATTGTGTCTGTAGTGTCTTGGCAGTGGGGGAATATTCCAAGCCTTCCTGAGCGAGGTTTTTTGCTTCTGCTCGCCGCCCCTTCGCGATCAGATATTCGATCCAGTGCGTGTAGGCAGGCCAATAGTCGGGTTTGATTTGCCTTGCCTTGGCGAAGACGGCTTCCGCACGTTCAGACCGGGCGAGTTTCAACTCCACCTCACCTGCTCGGGTGAGGATTTCTGGCAACAACAGGAAGTCTGGATTTGCCCGCTCCAGCACGTATTGGTAGTCAGACAAAACTTCTTGAAGAAGACCTTTGCGCTGCTGCGGCGATATTCCATGGCGGTTAGCCCGCTTGAGATTGATGAGCGCCCAGCAATAGTGATGCAAATGCCAGAAATCCTTGCCCAGCATCGATACCCAACGGGGGGCGCGGGGTGAAGTGTTGTAATGGGCATCTCCATAGCCAAACCCCATGGTATCCGGGCAATACGTGGGTATCAGGGCCATTTCGTCCTTCGTAATGCTTTTCGGCTTGTTGGCTATTGCTGGAACTGCTATCAGGCAGAAGAGCGCAGTAAGCAAGAGCTTGGCGAGAGGTGAAATCATGAAGGTAGGCATCGGTCAGGCAGCACAAATAGTTTTGTATCTCGGAAATATCATGCATTGTGGGCATTATGCCGCAATCGCCGCCAAGCAGAGACAAGTCTTCATGAGTCCAGCTTTCAAGCATAATCAACAATAGGACAACCAGGAAATGATGATGAACAAGAAATTGCTGATTACAGGGGGTAACTTGCGTCCGAACGGATTTGAACTCGGCGAAGGGAAGTACTATGGTTGCGCGCGTTTGCTTCGTCTAGATACGTCAACTGGTGAAGTTGAAACGCTGATTTCCATCGATACCGGAAACGAAAATACCCCCAACCAACATCCCAACTTGGAGTTCACTGTTGGCGATGTCGAGAATGGACGCCTGTGGCTCTCGATGGATACTGAAATCCGTTGTTATGCCTACCCTTCGCTACGCTTGGAAAGGGTGTATTCGCATCCATCGTTTCATAATATTCATTCAGTGGCAGTGCGTGAAGACAGGCTTTACGTCACTTCGACAGGGCTGGATATGGTAGTGGTGTTGGATAAATCCGACGGGCGCATCCTTGAGTACCTCAATGCCGAGGGCAAGCCGATTTGGCACCGCTTTTCGCAAGATACGGACTACCGCAAGGTCTATTCGACCCGCCCCCACGATTGTCACCCCAACTACGTGTTCTGGATAGACGGCGAGCCATGGGTCACACGTTGTACACAGGAAGATGCCGTCAATTTGCGCGACGTGACGCAACGCATTGATGTTAGTGGCAAGCGTCGCTCGATCAGTGTCCATGATGGCGTGACTCTTGACGGGAAAATATATTTCACGACTGTGGATGGGGCGGTGGTGATTGTCGATGCGGCTCGTCGAGCGGTTGTCGATGTGGTGGATTTGTCGGAGCTGCAGGGCTTCGTTGGTCTGCGCGGTTGGTGTCGGGGCATGTATCTGGATGACACAATTGCATATATTGGTTTTACACGCCTCCGCCAGACGAAGCGTCAGGAAAGACTGGCATGGATTCGCCGTATGCTTGACCGTGGTCATCCCGTTGAGGCGTGTTCCGTACTCGCTGTCGATCTCGCCAAACGCAAAATCCTGGCCGATTATCGAATTCCGCTCGGGATGCTCGACGCCATTTACGGTGTGCTGCCAGAACCTTTGGCCGAAAACCGGCCGCGAGAAATTGGATAAAACCGGCCCCGACTTGTCCCGTCGCCGGGTCATGGGGGGCTTGGCCGTTTTACCGCTATTACTGCCAGGGCCTAGCGTTGCGCGGCCAGATCACCTGTCCGGCCACAACCTTACACCTCACTGGATGCCCTCTTCGGGGCATATCGTTAGCATCAGTTATCCTCCGGGCAAGCACCCGCTTGGGCGGGGGGCAACCCTTGCTGAGATCAGCCCGGCATTCCAGACATGGAACCCGACTGCGCCGAGTATTTTGCTATACGGCAATGGTTACGCGTGGAGCAGCTACCATGGATTTTGCGGCTCTTCGTTTAATACGGACACGCGGCAAATCGTCCTCTACGGTGCCGGGCACGCGTCGATCAATGTCTGCGCTCCGGCGTGTTTCGACCTGAATGACCTGCGCTGGAAATGGCTTGATTGGCCATTGCCGTTCGATGCATTCGCGAAAATAGCCAATGACAAAAAAATTAGTTGGCCAGTCAGCCAGGCCGATACCGAAAAATACTATCCGCCAGAACAATACAACTATGCATGGGGGGATATCAATGGGGATTGGTCTGGATGGCCGGGGGACTACGGACGGCCAGGGAAAATCCAGCCGGTTCCTGCGCATACGCGGGCTACGATGGTGCATATACCCGCGGCTGTATGCGGGAATTCAAAAGGTTCCTTGTTGTATTCCGCTGGTCACGGCGGTTTGGTTGCAAACAACTCTAACGGAACCCATAGATTTGACTACGACACCGCGACCTGGAGTCGAGACAACAATTATCTGGCCCGCTATGGTGGCGGTCGAATATTTGATCCTGTAACAAAAAAGATTATTGGTTTTGGCAATGCAACCTCACCATCGAAAGAGTATTTTGTTTATGACTGTATTACACGTATATGGACGTTAAGGGCAGCAGCAAATTCTGCAGTTGCCGGGGTCGACCACGGCGGTAATATCTTTCATGAAGCGAGTCGATTGCATATTTGCCCGAAATCGGAGCTTGCAAACGGCAGTGCTCCCGGTAATGGTGCGGGTGTCAGATACAGGTTCTATGCGGCTTCGGTCGATGAGATTGTCGGAGTGGGAGCTTTTTCTGTCAGCACCTTGACTGTGCAGGTTGTTACGGGGTGGCCGCTGACAAGCTTGGGTGACAACAGATATCTAGGCTGGGCATACTGTCCCGAAGATAAATGCCTGTACATCATCAACGGTGAGCATGGATCGAACAAGTATTGGCGGCTCGCGCCACCTGTTGGGGCATCTAGCCAGAATGATTATTTAACCGGAACTTGGACGCTTACAGAGCATACCTTCATTAGCGGGATGCTTCAGTCTCCAGGGATGTACACACCGCGCAGCATGATGTACAACCGAATGCAATGGGATGCTGCGAGTCGGTCCTTTATATGGTGGCCCGATTCAGTTACTGGGCCTGTGCAAGCATGGCGACCGGTAGTGATGGTTTGAGCGCGACTTACATCAAGAAGTTATATGTGGGTATTCTGCTTTTCTTTTTTGGAATTTCAAAATGGCGGGATTTTGTATTCTTCCATTGAGTATTTCAATCGCCCTGGAAATGGTTTGATCCTTACTCCATCCTTGAGGCCCTTCTGCAACTTTAGGTAAGTATTGCAGCAAAACCTTTGAAATCTCTCTCGTAGCCGCGTTCCATAGGTATGAAGGTGTGTGGTCGACGGAATAATAAGTGACTGCATTTCCTATGTGGAAGATTGGGTTCGCGAAACTTGTTGGGCGAGCGAATGAGAGCCCCATACCTGCATCACAACTTATATCAATTATCAATGATCGTGCTTTTAGTTTATTCACGTCATTGTCACCGACGAAAATGACTGGGTTATTCGGATCTTGCAGAACACCATTGCAGATAATGTCTGCTGTAGAAACCTCATCAATTAATAGCCGTTCATTCCCTTCAGAGTCGCGAACCATCATCTTGCCGTCGTTTCCCGTGAAAAATTGACCGTGATATACATCTGGATTCTGGCCGGAAACAAGATGTGGGGGACGGTTTGTGAATACATGAATGTTGTTAAACCCGCGGCCATGAAGGGCGAATATTGCACCACGACTAACTGAACCATAGCCGAAAATTACTACCTTTCTTCTCGGTCCATAGTAACCATCAATTCCGAGAAGCTGAAGGCAATGCAGGACAGCAGCGTATCCGGCGATTTCATTGTTTTTGTAAAATAAATGCATAGTTTTTTCGCCGGCGGAGTTCCATAGGTTCATTGCCTCCCAGGCTATTATCGTTAAATCTTTATCGATTGCGGACTGTGTAATTGCTCGCTGTTGGATGCAATGCGCCCAGCCGAATAATGTATGCCCGCTTTGCATTCGCATCAAGTCATGATCTGTAGATTTTGGGGCAACTATTAATTCGCAATTATTGAAAAGGTCCTCATAGCTAGCGATAGATGAACCATGATGAATAAAATATTCATCTGAAACTCCAAATGCCGAGCCATAATTATTCTCGAATATTAGCCTTTTCCGTAACCATTCTGGGTATAATGGCAAATGTTCCGGATGAATTGGAATCCGGTGTTCATTTTCCAAATACGTGGTTTTGATAATTGCTATTTTCATGTGCCGGGATGCTTATCAAGGTTTCGGTTGGATGTTCTAGGATTTTTCACGAGCTTTGCTGCCAGCCAGTTTTCGAAACCACTCGTATATTGGCAATAAATGCTCGAGAGGTGAGTTTTTTATATAAGTGCTCAATGCATCATAGCGATAGCGCTTGTGCACCAACCGTTTCAATATAGAAATTAAATTCTGGTCAACGCCAGTGCTGCGGGCAAGGTCTAGGTTTTCAACTGTATATGTTGTGTAATCATCCAGCATGACATTCTCCCAATGTGACATGGATTTATCAGGAAATGTGGAAGCTTTCTCCCATAAGCCAAGAGCTTTCAGGGTTACTGCAGTTCGAACGCACTTGTAACACTTGCCACAATTAAAATCACCTCCTGCGTTTTCGATACATACACGTAGATTGTCAAGTACGAGCTGCTGATTCCAGCTTGTCATGCGCGCTATTTTTTCAGCCCTGCGGACTTCGCTGCCATCGTGCACAATTCGGATATGTTCTGTCGAGAAACGTTCATCTACCAGTGGCGTCGTTCCGCCTGGCCATCCAAAGTGATATGAGTCAGAAGATGGTATGCAAACGAAATCCATTCCTTTTGAAAGTGCAACGCCAGTTGCTGCTAATGCGCTTCCAACATAAAAGCGTTGCCAGTGAAGCGGGAATACTGTTCGAAGATTTGTCTTGCCAGTAATGCATTCTATGCCAACAGCTTTGGCTATCTGCTCAGCACGTAGCTGTGATCTGTCAACGCCATCGCTGTCTGCGAGTCGCTGCTCAATGCCATGCATGAAAATCATATGAGTTAATGGCGCAGGCAGCGGATCAGGTCCGCAGCGTTTGAGTAATGTGTAAAAAGAGTCAACACCTCCAGAAAAAAAAGCGGCGGCACGCTGTTTTCGTGGTCGTATTGCATCAATAGACGAATTTGCGGAAATTAAAATATGCTGAAACTTGTCTGGATACCAACAACCAAATATTTCTTGTATGGACTTAAGGTTGAAAAGAAGTATTTCGGATACAGGAAAATCGATTTCAAGTAATTCTCCAGCTGCCATCGACGGCAACAGCAGTGCAATTGCAAAAGCATCTGCGGTCTGTGAAACGAATTCTTCGTAGCGCCTTGGAAACTCGAAATAGACTTCCGTCTCCATAGCTGTACTGGAAGAATTCTTGAATTCTTTTTCGTTGATTGCCCAAGGAACCACTTTGTGGTTCTTGTCGCGTACGACGCGACCAATCAATCGGATGTGATCAGGGGTGGTTGCAAGTTCAATACTGACTAATCGCATCTGATTATTTTCCTTACGCGAAACTGATTATGGACCGGATAACGTTTATTCATTTCTATAGCTTATCAATTGAATTATCTACTTTGCATTGCAAAATATGGCGAAACTCTTCAACTATCTTTCTGGTGCCTGCCGATCCAGATCCTTTGATTAGTATGCAATCATTAGGGCCTAATAGGCTTTCAATTTGCTCCGCACAGGCTTCACTGGTCGGAAACCATTGATCAGGTTCATAGAGCCTTGCCAGTTCCCCGATTCCAACAAGTAAGTCTGCATGCTTACGGGCATACAGACCAATTTCTCGGTGATACTCCGGGCTGCGGGTGCCCAATTCGGCCATGTAACCCAGGATGGCCACTTTCCGGTCTGTAGGACTTGCAGTCTTGGTCAGCATGTCCAGGCCGAGCTTCATCGATAGTGGGTTCGCGTTATAGCTATCGTCGATTACCGTAGCCTGAGCAAACTGCAAGATGTTGAGTCGTCCCTGCGGAGGCAGGAATGCACGAATGCCAACGTCAATGAGATTTTCCGGTATGCGCAAATGACGACAAACTGCTCCCGCGGCATTCTTCGCCAACTCGATACCCTGCCCAGAGATCAGCACTACCGGTGATCGGGCGACGGCAGAAAAGGTAGTAACGAAGTCATGCCCGGTACCGAGAATCACCAGTCCAGAAGGGGGGACTGCTTTCACTAGATCGATTTTTTCTTTGGCAACGCCTTCGACTGTTTGAAATTTCTCCAGATGGGCGGGGCCAATGGCGGTGACCACAGCAATAGTCGGCGGGGCGAGCCGGACGAGACGAGCGATGTGGCCTCCCCAGCCAGCGCCGAATTCCAGCACGAATGCGCTTGGATAGCGATTCGGTGTCGTACATAGCATCAGAGTCCGCCAGGGAGCCAGAAAGGCCACTGACAGTCTGCTCGGAGGATAATCTTCCTTGAAGTCGTCAAATAGGAGAAGGGTGGCCGGCAGTCCAACATCGTCGTTCATGTTGTTTTTGACCTGACCTACTTGACCAATGAGTTGCTCGACTGTTGGTTGCTTGAGTACGGAGGCAATCATTTCCGTAGTCGTCGTCTTGCCCACCGAGCCGGTGATTCCCACGATGAGCGGCTTGCGCCAACGAATCACCAGGCCCGCCCAAAAATGCAGGTAGGCAGCCAGCATGCGGAGTGGCAGCAATCGGTCAAGTATGGCAATGGCCATTGTCTTCATGAAAGGTATGCCGACTTGTAATTGGAATGCATGCCATTATGCTGCCGACCACTGCCATGGCACAATTTCATTTTTCCTGATTCAGTTCAAGATGGCTTGGCAAGATTCTGGTCAAACTGCCGAGGAGATGTAGATGTCTGTTTCAAAGAGGGTTATCGAGTATCTGACGCAGGCGAGAGCAGTCGAACGTCGTTTTGGTATTTCCGTATTTCGCCAGTTTGCGGAAATCACAAGATTGCGTCGCGGACAGGGACGTATTGGTCCGGGGGATTATTATGCCTATCGTCTTTTCGACCCAGAGATTGCCGAGGCAGAGAAACTTCGGTTTGTCGGCTGGCAGGCCGAGGCGATGCTCGATGCTTTGAACGATCCGCGCTGGCATTGTCTTGGTCTGGACAAGGTGCTGATGTATGCCTTGTTCCGTGATTGCGGCATTCGGGTGCCGCAAACTCGGGCAATCTATCTTCCCGGCGGCAAGCGGATTCTTGCCGGCGCTCTCTGCCTGGAGAGCGAAGCGGAATTACAGGCTTGGCTGCGTGATTTTGCAAACTATCCCTTCTTTTCCAAGCCCTCCGCCTCGGGGTTTGGTCGCGGCGCTATGTTGGCTATCGGGTATGAAAGTGGCGATGATGCGATCGTGCTGAACGATAGCTCTCGGATACCAGTGACATCCTTTGGGCAGGGATGTCACGATGTCGAACATCTGGGCTACCTGTTTCAGGTTCCTCTCAAACATGATCGGCGATTGACAGCGGCTCTCGGTCACATCCCTTCAAGCTTGAGGATCATGGTCCTTATCGACGAGGAGGAAGGGCCGCTGATTCATCGCACATTCTGGAAAATTCCCACTGGACGAAATTACAGTGACAACTTCAACTCAGGCATGTCAGGAAACTTGGCGGCGGCAATCGATGCCGAATCGGGAGGAGTGATTCGGGTTATCAATGGTGTGGGGCTGGATCTGTGCGAGATCGAGGAACACCCTGACAGTGGCTTTCGTTTGCGCGACTTGGCCGTCCCGGATTGGGAAGAGATCAAGCAATTTGTTCTGACCGCGTCGCAGATGTTGCCGAAATTGCGTTTCCAGCAATGGGATATTGCCCTTACCGATCAAGGTCCCGTGGCATTGGAGGTGAATCTTTTTAGTACGGGAGGGGGCGACCTCACCCAGATGCTCTACAAGAAAGGCTTGCTTGACAAAACCATGCTGCGTTTCCTGCGCCGATTATCCCGACGACCGACGAGTCGCCGAGAAAGCTAGGCCATCACTTGGTGAGACGTGCAGGAACTCGATGGTACAACCAATTCCAGAAACGCCCCATAGCTTCCCGCAGCAGGAGTATGGCGCCTAATACTGTTCGCGGATTATAGGCGACGATACCCCATCGTTCGCGCCGGTGGCTCATCCAATTGGCCTTGTATGGATCATCGCCGATCAAATAGTCTACTTCCCGTACATAGTCTACTTCGATCACATGTTGCATGAGATGGGCCGACAGCAGGGTGCCTGGCGCCAGATGGGCGAAGGCTGCGTCGTAAGCCAACTTGAAGATGCGCGCCTTACCATGGGCGACAATCCAGATCTGCGCGGCGACTGGCTGATCCCCAAGCCGGGCAATACCAAGGCGCAGCCAGCCTTTACTGGCAAGCCAGCGGACCAGGGTGGGAATGAATTGCGGATAAGGTTCGGGTTTCTTCCAGCTTTTTGCATAAACCGCGTTGTAGTCTTGGATGGCCGATTCGACGGTCATTTTGTCGGCTACGATTTCCATGTGGCCACCGGCGGCCAGGAATTTCTTTCCCTTGCGTTTCAGTAGACCGCGCAGTTGCCCATCGCGCTGGGCCAGGTAATCCTGCCAGGCGCCGCTCACGCGCAGGAACCAGTTGCCGAAGCAGAAGTAGCGGAAGGGTATCCAGCCACAACTGCGCAGAGCGGAGAGCGTGGCGGTATACGCAGCCCCTGCCGGATCCATCGGGGCGAAGCGCATTTCGTGGGTGGTGCCATGATCGCGACTAGCCGTTTCGAGCAGCGGTATCAGGTCGACTTCGGTCGTTTCGGAGGCAAGAAGGGGTGCGTAGAGCGAGGTATAAAAGTTGCCAAGCGCTTCTACCCTGCGTGTACGTCCACACTGGACGAGCTTCACAGGCAGGATGGCCCGGGTCTTTCCTTCCAGGCTTGCTACGTAGTAGCGCACGCCGGGATCGTCGGCGAATACGGAGGTTTCGAGATTGGCGAACCAGCCCGGCGCGAACTCCGGGTAGTCGCATGCGGCTGCCTCCATGAGCCTGATCGCATCTGCCGGCAGGGCGCCGACCGATCGGAAGGACTGGACTTGCAAGGGTTCGAACGACGCGCTGTCGGCGGCGTCCTCGCATTTTCTTTCCCGGAACGACTTGACGACGACCAGCAGCGCGGCAAGCAGATCGTTCCTGACGATCTGGCGGTGGGGGATGGGGCGCAGGGAAGTGGCCCATTCGGCCTGGTCGTGGCTGGCATTGGTGTAGAACTCGACGGCACCGCTCGGCATCGTGGCAAAAGCCTGTTCCAGCACGTCGTGTAGTAGCAAGCGCCCGGGAGCGATAGTGGCCATGGTTTCGTCATAGGTCGTCTTCAGGGCGATGCGCATCATCTCGTTGCCAATAAATAGTCGCGATGCGATCAGGTGCTCGCCGGCGCGCAATTCCGCGACCAGCGCCTGGCCGGTGTGTGCATGGCGAGTCAATACGTCGAGGTAGAAATGCCCCTGTGAGTTGTCGATGGCAATGGCCGTGCCAGCTTTGCCTTTCCAGCCTGCGGATTCGAGGGCACCATAGCGTGCGAGCGCGGCGCGCATGTCGGATTCTCGATCGATAAAAGTTACGGCGAGGGTACCGAGCATCTCTTCGGCTCGCCGTCGGTAGCGCCGGATGTTCGCGACGAGCTTTTTGGGCCGGTTGTGCCAGTAACTGGCGAAATCGCCCTCGAGGGAGACTGCCATCGTGAGATCGTGCGGCGTGACGATCTGCGGCAGATCGAGGCCCGTCCAAGAGGGCGTATAGAGGGGATCGACCGAGAGCAGGTCAAGGCTCCATGCATACCCCGGCAAGCGATGCAGCAGGGTGTCGAGTATGCGGGCATCCTCGAGCAATAAAGCGCCGGCTTGGGTTTGCGCCGGCATGAACAGGCTCCAGCGCCCCTTGCCAAGCGGTCGAACGATCAACGCACCGTCTACCGATCCGCTACTGCTATGAAGACAAAGTATTTCGTCGCCGTTGCCGAAGTGTTCGAGCAATGCGCCGATGAAGCGGCTGTCGAACATTGGGTGGCCGTTATAGAGCGCCTGGTTCAGCCTGTCCCATTCCGCGGCGAATGCCGGGAACGCTGAGCGCGCGGGCCGGAGTTCCCAGCTCATCGAGCGGGTGCCGTCTCGCCAGCGCCGACTTTGCGTACCGCCTCGATCATCCAGTCCAGGTCGCGGTTGGTCAGCGACTGGTGGCAGGGCAGGTGCAGCAACTTCAGGCGATAATCGTTCGCAGTCGGGCAGTCTGAAACGGCGATACTGTCCCAGCGCCAGATGGGTACACCTAGGCGCATGAGTACATGAAAATGCCGGTCAGGGTTGTCGAAATACAGGGGAAACATGTAAGGAACGCAGCCCTCGGGCAATTGCGGGTAGAGCGGCTTGCAGTGCGTCAAGCCGCGGACGCCGGCAAGCCAGCGATGATAGTTGGTGCGCCTGCGAGCCGAGATGGTGGATAGGTTGGCGTGTCTTTCGACGAAGCGGGAAAAGCGTAGCGATGCCAGCCGTTCTTTTGCTGGGCGGTAATAGGGGGAATAACGGTGCGAACTGCGCATTGTGTGCCCCCCGGGCAGCACTGCGGCATCGATCGCGGCGATGTCGCTGGTGAGACGCTCGACATCGCAGGCGCGGGAAGCGCGATGGAAATGCCTCGCCACCGACAAAGCCTCGGCGATGCCGCGCAGTTCGGCACTGAGGGAGGGTTGCCGACATTCGATGCCAGTCAGCGCCCTTGCGTTGCGGGCATAAAGCACGCCTCCGTCCGGACTGGGAAAAAATTTGTATGGACTACTGATCACAAAGTCACCGAGTCTGCCGCATCCAGGTGCACGGAAGTTCATAGTGAATAGTGCATGGGAGCAGTCTTCGACGAGCGTGATATCACGCTTGCTACACCAGGCGGCGAGTGCGGCGAAATCCTGGGGAATGCCGAAAAAATGCGTGGCGAGAATGGCCTTGATCGGCGTCGCGGAAGCGTTGGCGAGGCGGTCGAGCGCGGTGAGGTCGGGTGACAGGTCTTCATGGAGCGGATACAGGGCGACATCGCCGCTCAGGGCAAGCGCCGGGTCGAGCATCGTGAAGCAATGGTAGGCAGGCGCCAGCATGGTGCTGCCTGGGCCGACGCCCGCAAGCCAGTAAGCTTCACGTAAGGCAAAACGACCGCGCAAGAAATGGCGGAAATGCCTCGCGTCGGCCCAGGCTGGTAGCGCGTGCAGTTTCATTTCCACGCCACCCGGCAGGACAGGTAGATGAGGCAGGTTGGGCTTGGGGAAGTTGCAGGGTGCAGGGTCGAAGATCAGGGTGTCCAAGGTCATGCCGTCTTGTCAGCGCAGAACTTGTATATTTAAACGCATTCAAGCGCCATAATATCCACAATTTTCATTCTCAAGAGGTAAGCATGGTTGGGACGAATGTGGTGTGGCACCATGCCACGGTGACGCGGGTACGCCGCGAACTGCTCAATGGCCACAAGAGTGTGATCTTGTGGTTTACGGGTTTGTCAGGAGCTGGCAAGTCGACATTGGCGCACGGGGTGGAAGAGCACCTGCATCAGCGCGGTTGCCGGACATACGTACTGGATGGCGACAACGTGCGCCATGGTTTGTGTGCTGATCTTGGATTTTCTGCGACAGATCGTCAGGAAAATATCCGGCGCATTGGCGAAACGGCAAAGCTCTTCCTGGAAGCGGGGGTGCTTGTGCTTACCGCATTCATCTCCCCATTTCGGGATGACCGCGCACGTGTGCGCAAGCTGGTGCCGCACGGCGAGTTTCTCGAGATCTATTGTCGTTGCCCACTTGATGTTTGCGAAACGCGCGACGTCAAGGGCTTGTACAAACGGGCACGTGCTGGCGAGATCAAGGATTTCACGGGCATTTCGTCGCCCTACGAAGAGCCTGTGGCGCCAGAGCTGGTGGTAGATACAGGAATGTTGCCGCTTGAGGATTCGGTCGCAAGCGTTATCGCCATGCTGGTTGAGCGGGGTGTAATCCGGGCAGCGCCGCCGGCGGCATCATGATCGATCTGGCGAGATTGTTGGAAGAAATTGCCGTGATCGCCAGTGCGGCTGGCGACGAGGTTATGGCTGTGTATGACCGAGGGGCCGATGGTCTAACGGTAACGCAGAAGGCCGACCAGTCGCCGCTGACCGAGGCGGACGAGCGTGCCCATCGCTTGATTGCCGCGCGGCTCGCGGTTGTGACACCCCGCCTGCCGCTGCTTTCGGAAGAAGATGTGGCAGCCTTTTCCGGGCCGGACGCGCGGGGGCGCTACTGGCTGGTCGATCCGCTCGACGGGACGAAAGAGTTCATCAAGCGCAATGGCGAATTCACCGTCAATATCGCCCTGATCGAAGCGGGACGGCCGGTGCTCGGCGTCGTCCATGCACCAGCCTTGGGGGTGACGTATCTAGCAGCGGAGAAAGTCGGCGCTTTCCGGGAGGCTCGAGGTGAGGCACGGCAATCGATTGCCGTGTCGAGGCATGCGCCGGGAACGTTATGGCGCGTGGTGGGCAGCCGTTCGCATGCAGGAGATTCGCTGAGGACATATCTGGATGGTTTGGGAAAATACGAACTGGTACCGATGGGTAGTTCGCTCAAGTTCTGCCTGGTGGCCGAGGGCAAGGCCGATCTTTACCCGCGGCTGGGACCGACATCGTTATGGGATACGGCTGCGGCGCAATGTGTTGTGGAGCAGGCAGGGGGATCGGTGCGTACGTTGGCAGGCCTGCCGCTCGGCTATGCCGAGACCGGGCAGTTGCTCAATCCATATTTCGTGGTGGCGGGAGCGGAATAAAGATACCAATGCTTGGCGTTGCGTCCCTGGATAGAAAGCGGCGGAGAGAAAACAAGGTATCAAAGGTGGCTGCGGTTATCGCCGATCCTGCAAAGCGCCAGGTAGCCATTGCGGTGGTGGACTGAGTGGGCGTGTTCCTATCGGAAGCGTGAATTCGGCCGTGGGCATCAGCGTTAAGGGGAGTTTTTCGATTGCAAAACCCAAGAGGCGCAAGAATGAGTGGCTGGGCAGGCTGAAATCCAATGTCTCCGGGGCAGTCAGCATGCCGGACAAGGCTGGCAAGTTGCCATGAAATTCGCCGGGTGCAGTAAGCGAAAATAGTCCTGGGCCGACGGTGAGGTTGTTGATGGCGGTGACTGTTGGGGGTGGGGTGAATTTGTTCTTATGCACACGCAGGAACCACGCGCCCGGAAAATAATTGTTAATTAAGGTGTTATGAATCAGCGTCAGACTGTTTTCCGGCCAAGTCTCGCCTTCAGCACCGTAAGAAATGACGATGGGGTTCTGGGTGGTAGCGCCTTGGCCAACGATATTACCGACCAGCATAACAACGCCACCGTTGGGGAATTCAACCTCATAAGAAGCTTTTCCTGCAGGGCCGTCGTAAATGAAGTTGTAGCGAAAGTCGCTTTGGCGGGCGCGTGATTTGATCAGGTGGCCTACATTGACGGCATGAAACCGACTGCCGGTAATGGTGGCCTTTGCGATCGCGCCGATATATAAATTATGTGTTTGGCCATTGCCCGTCCCATTGCGAAAGAACTCGCTATTCTCGATATCGAGTTCGGCATCCATTGCACCGCTAGTAAGCAGCCCTGTCTGATTGTCGATGAAGGCGCAGCGACGTACTGTCAGCTTGCCACGCTCGAAGCGGATGCCAGCTCCATTCCCGTCAGGAACCCGCGTGCCGCGAAATTCGATATTGTCGATAAGAAATTCGCCATTGCGGATGACCCAGATGGCTTTGCCTTCGGCATGCTTGCCGTCGGCGACAAGTACCGGCCGTTGCCCGATACCGCGAATGGTGAGAGTTTTCTGCAACCAGACAGTGACATCACCCATGTACTCACCTGGCAGGATTTCAACTGTGTCTCCCTCCTTGGCCAGCTTGGCGGCGTCTGTTATGCGGGTGATCTTTTCTCCCGGTCCGACACGCAAGGTCGCAGCATGGCCGACGGAGAGGTTGAACGCGGCAATGATGGTGAACAAGATGGCCCGTGCCGTCCTGCCAACGCCAATTTTCATTGTTGCCGTGCTCGCAGCCACTGCTCCATCATCGTCATGATCCATACCAGTTCGCCGTAGAAGCCGGGGTGGGCGGGTAGGTGTTCCTTGAGCAAGCTGTCGATGAATTCGCGGCGGACGATGTTGCGGTCGGCCAGGCCGTGCAGCGAATCGGTGGCCAGCTTGTTGAGCGCCAGATGCTGCACGGCCCAGGGACCGAAGGGCAGGCCGAAGCCGTGCTTCTTCTTGGTGATGATTTCGTCAGGCAGGAAGCCGCGCAAGGCTTCCTTGAAGAACCAGCGCAGCTTGAGGCCCTTGAGCTTGTAGTTCGTCGGCAGCTTGAGCGAGAAGTCGAGCACGCGCTCGTCGAGGAAGGGAAAGCCGACCTCGACGCCGGCGAGCCGCGCCGAGCCGATCACCTTGGGCAGGTCGTTCTCGGCGAGCGTGTAGCGCCAGTCGTAGGCGAGCATCTTGTTGACCAGCGATGCGGATGCCGGGCAGGCGGCATAGACCGCGCGCTGGTGGCACTCGGGTTCGCCGGTATCGATGCGTCCGAGGAAGTCGCTGGTGAATACCGTGTCGAGGCCCATGCGCATGAGCAGGTTGTAGGTCTGCATGCGGTCGGGCATGGGCACGCGCGCCTGGCGCACGTAGCTGGCGCCTTTCCTGAGCAGTGGCACGCGGTCGAACACGCTGCTGTCCGCGAAGGCAGGCTCGAGGATGGCCTTGCGCAGCACTTCGGGAATCTGGTCGTAGATGCCGAACACGCGTTGCTTGGCGTAGCGCGCATTGCCGCCATAGAGTTCGTCACCGCCGTCGCCGGCGAGCAGGTGGTCGATGCCGTCCTGCTTGGCGCGCAGGGCGCAGTAGTAGGCCGGCACCGCGGACGAGTTGCCGAAGGGTTGGTCGTAGCTGGCCGCGACTTTGGGCATGCCGGCGACCAGGTCGTCGGGAGTGATGTAGTACTCGTGGTGGTTGGTGCCGAAATGCTTCACCGCGATGCGGGCG
>Ga0172367_10003796_pt1 | contig 19230 bp, 20 predicted proteins | sample Lak10m_FD_114542 | JGI IMG/M metagenome (GOLD analysis project Ga0172367, IMG submission 114542) | Freshwater microbial communities from Kabuno Bay, South-Kivu, Congo - kab_022012_10m | ecosystem: Environmental > Aquatic > Freshwater > Lake | place: Democratic Republic of the Congo: South-Kivu...
AAAAATTAGAAAAATAAAATTTAAATTAACCCCTAATTATTTGCAAGAATTATGGGTAAAACAAAATAAAAAATGTGCATTATCTGGAGAAGAACTTGTAATGCGACCAAAAACTTTTAAAGGAAAAAATGCATGGAGTAACACCGCATCATTGGATAGAATAGATTCAAAAAAAGGATATGTACCGGGAAATGTTCAATGGGTACATCCTATAGTAAATATGATGAAAAATCATTTTAACGAATTGTTGTTTTTAGAGTTTTGTGAAAAAATTTATAATTATAAAAAGGAGATATTATGACTACTGAAGTATTTGCACTGATTAATTTTGTGTTTACTAGCGTGTTAGCGTTTATGATGTATCGTCACTACGTTCTTGGTAGTTTTGAGAACCAAAAAAAGAACGAAGAAATCCACCAAGAGATTCGTAATGTACACGAATCACTTGATCGTCGTATAGACGAAACCGAAGACGCTATCTGGCGTAATGTGGATCAATTACATGAAACAGTGTACAAGATCCAAGACGGACAACCAAAGAAAAGCACTAAGGGGATAAATTCACGAATCCCCTTCTGAAATAAAAAAACCCGGTCTTGCGACCGGGTTTTTTGTTAGGCGTTTGATCTGGATCGCATTATTTCACCTACAGCCTGTGAGGCTTTGTGTACATCGTGATCTTTAGGATACATCGAAAGTAATCGTTGGTGATCTTTGCTGCCTGGATTTACTGCTTCTTCTTTGCTTAATTCAATCTTATGATCTTGTGCTGCACTCATAAGAGTTATCACATGAGGCTTTAATTTTTCTCCCCATGAAGGTTGTAAATTAGAATCAATACGACCTGTTCTAGTTTGAGCTCTTATGTTACCTGATGAAGTGCTGTCGCCTCTCCACATGCCACTTTGCAAACTGGCTAAAGCTTTTCTAGCATTTCTACCACCTCTAGCAGTATATCCATAGGCTGCTTGATTTACTTGGGGACCTGATGGTTCTGATTTTTCTTCGTCTAAACGTTGAGATAAAAGGTTGTAGTATGTCTCGCTTAATGAATTTGGCCTTGGAGTTTGTTTTAAGTATGGATTTTCACTACTGGGAGGCAGAACATTAGTTCCCCAATCACGAAGACCTTGGCCTGCGTATCCACCCGGAGGACCTGCTGGAGGATATGCACCGAATCGTGGTTCTCCCGGAATGCCTCTAGAAACTTTTCTAGTAGGAGTGTCTTCTGTTTCAAATTTGCCTGTTTCTGGATTTTTATAAATTAATCTCCGTACTTCTTCGCCCTTTTCGTTTGTAACTATAGCATCAGCCATCAATTTTCTTTCAGGAGTCGGACCAGGGACCGAACGTGCACCAAAAGCGTCATCGGAACGTGGAGGTAAACCACTGGCTCCAAACTTTCCGGTTTGTTCGCCAGATTCGCCTTTCATCCCGCCTTTGTACTCTGGAATATTTGGTGTTTGAGGTGCCGTAGATTTAGATACAATTTCTGTTCCTGTTTGTTCTGGTGTTTTTGGTGCACCAACAAGAGTTCCAGAATAGTTGTAAACAGTTTGATCTGGTTCTGGAGGCGTTTCAAAGTATTGTTCTGGTTTTGCTGCAGGTTCGGCTTTAGGTTGAACTGCTGGTGCATTTCTATGCTGTGCTACTGCAGCATCCATGGGTTGTTCTGGTAGTTTTGCTGGTGCATTTCCACCAACAGGAGGCATAGCCGGTGGTGGTGCTAATCCTCCAGGCATTCCTGTTGATTTGGTGGTATCTGGAGTTAGTGTGCCACTAGTAATACTTTTAATTGTGTCCATTAACTCTTTCATAGCATTTGAAGGAGTTTTTAATTGTTTATCAACTTGTGGTTTAGATCCAGGAATTGTTGGAGTTCTTTTGACAGGTTTAGTTGTAGTTTGATCGTCTTCCAACCCACTGGTAACCATACCACCAATAGTTCCAGCAGCCATTATACCACCCATAGTACCTGCTGCTATTTTCATAGCAGTTTTATCTCTTAGCTCTCCTGTTATACGTTCTCCAGTAACAGGATCTGTGCCTCCACCTTCTCTCCAATTTAATTCTTTTTCGGTCGGTGGTCTATCTCTTTTTGTTCCTTTATCTTTTCTTTCCTTTCTTCTTCCTCCTTCATCACTTACAATTCTGAAAGCAGGTCCTGTAGGAGATTCTTGAGTGCGAATTACTTGTCCTGTGCTTGGATCTCTAATAACATCACGCTCAACACCAGCAGAATCTGTAAATCTTTCTGCGGTATTGATTTCTCTGGGTTGTGTTCCTAATTCACCCAATCCAGCATCGGGCGTGGTAGGAGTAGCTACTCCGGGTGCTTCTGCTTCCGCTTGTTTGAGTGCATCTTCAATAGTTTTTTCTGTTTGAGAAAGTGGATCTGGTTTTGAAGAACTTCGTTCTGCGCCTTTTTCACGGCCCTTTTCTCGTCCTTTGCCTTTACCTTTTGCTTCAGAAAGAATAAAGCTTTCTTTTAAACTGTTAGAAAATATATCACGAATAATATTTGTTTCATTGTTTGTTGGGCGGTTATACATGTATTAGGTCCTTTTTATACAATAATATTTATAATTTTTCCATTTCTCCGTATACATAATTATAGAAATATGACACAGGCCACTGCAATCTTTTTAGCAGTGATTCTAGCCTTCCTTCAAGGGTGCCAGAAAGATGCCAGTGTCTCTATCGCACACACCCCCTCCACAACCGATAAAACAACCCAGAGTATTAGCAAATTAGATCCGTTTCCTGGATTCGATATATCCGACAGCAAAACTCAAAATAAGTACGGCTGTGTGGGGCAAGTACGTAACGAGCGAGGAGAATTCGTAGGCAGTGGAGTTCTTGTTGCTCCTGCAGTAGTTCTTACAGCTGGCCATGTTATAGATGGCGAGCAATTACAGTATTTTATAACCGGGGACAAAGCGTATATAATCCAAAAAGTTATATTGCACCCCGGTTATAAGACAGGCGAAGAAATAGTTCATGATTTGGGAATCTTGATATTAACGGAAGGATGTGATGAACCGCCAGCACGGATGATAACCGACAAGTCTGAGCTAACTCAACGAGAGTCTTTAACAACAGTTGGATACTCTAAACAAATTAAGAAAGTTAGCAAACCTGGAACATTCTGGTATTACGGAACTGTGGAAGAAGAACCACAGTACATGAAGTTTCTTCCTGTGAATGGTCACGTGTGGTTTGGTGATTCTGGTGGTGCGGTATTCGAAGAAACCGGAAAACTTGCAGGTATTATTGCTTCCATGATGATTGTGGACGCTACAATTGTGGACCAGTCTGCCACACGTGTAGACAAGTATTACGATTGGATTGTGGATACTGCTCAGAATGAGGGGTGTTCTCTTGAATAAAACACAAAAAACTTTAGTGTGCGTTTGCAGTTTTTTAGTTGGTGTGTTGCTTGCCAGAGCTTTAGGGTTCTGACTACATATTATAGATGTTAATTGCAGGTATAGATTATTCGCTAACAAGCCCCAGTATCTGTGTTTTTGATACAGCCGAAACGTTTAGTTTTAAACGTTGCTCTTTTTATTTTCTTTCAGATGTAAAAAAGAATCAAACTTTATTTTTAAACAATATTCGTGGTGAAGCATTTCATGATTGGACCACAGACTTCTCACGATACGAGAATATATCAGACTGGGCCATGGAGCATCTAGGAGTCTGTGAACAGGTAGCTATAGAAGGATATGCGTTTGGTGCTAAAGGTAAAGTGTTTCATATTGCAGAAAATACTGGAGTTCTTAAATATAGACTACATCAAGCAGGCATACCCGTAGAAGTGATTCCTCCTAGTGCTATTAAGAAACAGGCATCCGGTAAGGGCAATGCTAACAAAGAAGAAATGTATAAAGCGTTTATCCGAGAAACTTTTGTGGATTTGCAAAAAGTTATTAGTCCCGGAAAAAAAGACATCGGAAATCCTGTTTCCGATGTCGTTGATTCTTACTATATTTGTAAGGCTCTATATTTAAAGTTAAAGAATTAATCTTTATAAAAAATATTACATTCCAGTTCTCATTCCAACACCACCACCACTACCACTTCCACCGTAACCTCCACCGTAACCATGAGTAATCCGCCACCAATAAGCTTTGTCTCTTTCTCTCTTTTCCTCCTCTATTCTATTTCTTTCCGCTATCGCATTCCGGTATAACTTTTCTTTTTCTAGTTCTGCCGTACGATTTGTAGCGTCTGTTCGTCTTTTTGAAGATAAACTTTTTTGTTTTTCGTCTGCATCCTGAGGTGTTTGCGGTGAAGCAAATTGTAAAGCATGTGCCCCCCTATGGGCTTCCAAAGTTTGCCATTCTGGGGACGGATATTCAGGGAACTTCCCCTGAGCACGAACTCTTGCTTCATAAGGTGAATGATCATCACTCATGACCTTTTCGTATTCCCTTGTGTTAACATCAAAAATATCACCACGATCATGGACTCCAATTACTCCTTTTGCTTTCAATGAAGCAATTGCTCTTTCTAGTTGATCATTATGTGTGAATGTTAGGCTTTCATCTCTGTCATGAGCCTTGCTCATATCTTCTCTATCTCTCATTACACTATTCGTAGCTATCTGAAGAATTTGCCCAAGTCTAAGTGCTCTTCGTTCTGCTCGCTCTGCACTTAATGGGTTACCGTGTTCGTCATGAGTAAGAGTACCTTTCATGACATATTCAAGAAGTGAGTCTACAGGATTTAGTTGTTCTTGGAGTCCTTCAAGCGGTGAACCGTGTTGACCACCAGGCCCCATGGTTCCAATTCCTGTACCTCTAGCAGCCATCATTCTAACATATTCCTGCCAAGATCCTTTAACCGGAGGTTTTACTGGAATATCTGACACCCCGGCTTGCCGTAACATTTCTTTCATATCAGCGTCTGTGAACTGGACTGTTTTAGGATTTGCTGGTCGCACGTTACTTCCACCTGCTTGAGGAGGATTAGCAGGCAGACCGCCTACTATTTTTTCTGGATCTTGTTTTCCAGATTCGTTTAAATTAATTCCTAAACGTTTTTGTTGCATTCGGGTAGTAGTTAATTCTTGTTTTTGGGCTTGTCCTTGAAGCCAAGCTAGCATCATATTGTTTTCATTCATTTTTGCAGGAAATATAAATTCGTCACCGGGAAGACGCTTTCTAGGTTTTGGTTTCGGTGGTAAAAATATGGGTTCTCCCCCATGATCCCCATGATCCAGTTTATCAGAACCTAAACCAGCAGGAGTATCACCAAAAATACTTAAAGGATTTAGTCCTTGAACTGCTGCTTCTGCTGCTTCTGCGGGAGAAGCCCCAAATGCCAGAGGCAAAAGAGCACCAGCAACACCAAGAGCTCCCGGTAAACGTTTACCTCCAATTGTGTTTGCTGCCTTCTGTCTGGCAGCTACCCTCCGTTCCTTCGCTGATTTGCTATCGGCTATTTGTCTTTCATTTGCCGCTCTTCTATCAGAATGATGTAATGTGCCAGCCTGGACAGGATCACCACTTTCTGCGGCGTCCATTATTTTATTTATATCGAGGGAATTGTCAACAGAAACTCCTTTGGCTGCTAATGAACCAGCTGCTCTGGCTCGGTCGATGCCACTCCGGCTTTTGTCTCCTGCAACAGCGTATAAACTTTCTAATCTGCGAGTCAAAGTAGCCGCAGATTCTGGACTACGAGGAGCTTTTAAGTCATATAAAGGTCGAATTGGTCCTTCGCGACCTGTATTCATGTCCCATTCTACCGGTACACGAAAATTAATATCACCGTAGTTAACACCTTCTTTAATTCCTAAACGCTTGCGTTGCATTTGAGCTTCTGTTACCTGTACTTTTTTGGCTTGACCTTGTAGCCAAGCGTTCATCATTCGTCGGTCCATTGTGGTGTTTCCTTTACAGTATTTATCCGTTTAATTGTTTCACTTCTTCAGATTTTCCACATTCTGGACATTGTTTGATATATTTTCTCCACATCCAGATCATAACCACGGCCACAATAGGCAGATACCACAGCACCCAACCCCAATTACCGCTGATTTTGTCTGCGTGTTCAATCTGGTAGTTAAGCTTTTTAAGAACCACATTGCTGGTGGTGGTGTCTGGAATAATAGCAGGAGCAGTACTGCATGCTGTTAAAAATAAACCGGTTAATGCACTGATTAGCTTTTTCATGATATCTCCTTAAGATTTGTTGGAAGCAGCAGCAGAACCAAAGTAGAAACCCACAATGCTTAACAGGATTTCACGGGTTTCAGAGGTAAACAGGTATCCGTTTACTTCCACAAAATATTTCTTGATGGTGTCTGGCCCTAACAGATTGGTTTGAGTTGCGTCTACTTCCACAAAGGTAGGTACACCAAAGAATGGAAGTATGAACGGTGCTAACATGGTGGCAAACAGCACACCAAGAACTATGACTTGACGTACGCCTTTGCCTACATCTAGGGGAACTCTAGCGGCTGCGGCGTTTTGATTTTCTGTGGTTTGTTTGTTGGCGGCTAGTATACGCTCAAACATCTCTTTTTGGTCTTGAGCTTTTTGAGCCATAAAGCGGAATATAAATCCAACCAGTCCTCCACCAATCAGGGAAATTAATTCTGTAGGCATAACAATCCTTTCTCAATAGCTGTTATTTCTATCCGTATAGTATTTATTAGGTTTCTTACGTCTAAATATCTTTTTTCCGGTTGCTAGCACAGGATCATATCCTGCTATATTTCCCGGTTGATTTTCTCTGGGTAAAGCTTCTGTTGTGGAAAAAGCACCCCCCATAGAATTAGCAACTCCACCTTCTTGTTCTAATAGGCGGCAAGCTTCTAATTCTCGGTTTGCCATAGCCACAAACAAGTATCTGTTTCCACCCAAAATTTCACAATCTTCAGAAAATTCTTGTAATCTAGTTATAGTGTTTGGATCAGTAAACACTTCATTTAAAAAACTAGAAACAGTGTATGTTGTAATTATGGAACTTAATGTATTCATGATATTTGTTTTAAAACTGCCATTATTCGATGATCTACCGGTATATTATCTAATATAATTTCTGGTATTTTTTTAGGTAGTATTTGTAAAAAAAGTAAAAATGTTTTTAGATACGAATAATATTTGGGTTCTATTTTAAAAAACAGTATTCTAGCACAGCCTTCAACTCCAAAAACATTATTTAAAATTAAGATATGATTTAGCAATAACCTTTCTTTTAGAACCTTTTTTGTGTCATATTTATTAAACAAACGTTTAATGTATTTTATTCTGTTAAGATCTTCGTAAAACTCATTCATCCCCTTACAAGCAGGATTGTCGTACATCTTAATAGAAAAAAGAAGAAAATTATCGTCACTCAAAGGTTCATGCAACATAAATCATTGTATTTCTTTTGCTACTTCTACGTCTCCTTGTTCTGGTTTATCAGAGTAACGGACTATTTTTGCTTCCATTTTGTATAAACCAGACTCTGCTTCCGAGATCACGATTGATAAAGCTAGATGTTGACCGCCAAGTATATCTTCAATTCCGTCTGTAACTTTGAATCCATTCTTTAATAGATCATGGTCTGGGGTAGTTCCAAAGGTTCCACCAAATCTATTTAATTTAAAGAAAAGTGGCTTTCCTACTGAAATTTCTGTTTTCTTGTTAAAATCAAAGTCAAGACCTGCAAGATTTAGTTTTACACGCATCAACGACAGTGCGGCACGTGGATCCAGATACTCGCGGCTTGTGAAAGCATGTAAAAATGCTTGTAGTTTTTGTACTTGAGAATCTAGTTCAATACGGTGTATTCCCACATCGTCTGCCGCAGAACGAGTAGAGTCAGGAGTAGGCCATTGACCTAATGCACCACCATCAACGTATTCTGATTCTTGTATTAATTGTTTTTTTAGTTGTTTATAGCTTTTCATTTAAGTCTCCGTAGTATTTATCTTAATTAAAATTAACCTTTTTTCTTCTTCTTTCCTTTACCCTTTTTAAATTCAATATAAGTAGCTAGTCTATATCTAGCTTCTTCAGGGGTATCCATTCTGCCAGGAGGGCCTTTCACTACTTTTACGTTCTTTAGGCCCCTTTCAATCTTATCTCTGCTGGCTTGACGGTCTTTGGTTAGTTTACCTTTATTGTCTTTATTTACAATTTCTTCTGAAATTATACTGTTAAAAAATAAAGACTTTAATTTATCTCGTAGAAGTATATTTTCTTGTGGTTCCTCTATTTTTTCGTTCAACAGAGTTATTTGTTTTTCTACTTCTTCTTTAACACTTCTCCACGATCCACCCTTTTTCTTGTAGCATTTAGATGCCCATGCGTTGGCGTATGCACTAGGATACACATCAAACTTCTGTTTGGCTGCAGATTTGCATGCACTCCATTTTTCTGGATCATTAGGCTTATTTTTTTCTAAAATTAATATTCTTTTATTTTCACAGATCACTTTGGTTATTTCTGAAGGATCTATACTTTTTATAATTTCTTCGTTTTTTAGTAGTGCAAAGTTATTTTTAATAACACCCAAAGTTCCATACCAGTTTCCATTCGCGGTTTCTACAAACACTTTTTTGCCACGAAACGGAGACAGATCAAGCTCGGTAAAATCCATACACTCTTCTGTTATACTTGTAATAGAAGATTTTTTTGTGTTTGTTGTTTCGTTTAGTTTTTTGTTCATTTTATTTTTAATTTTTTTCATTAAAGGTGAATTTTCTTTGTCGCAACCACATCCTTCGTTTATGTTTTCCATATGTTCATTCACTTTCTTTTTCTTTGCTGCTCCAGTTTCAACAAAAATAGGTTTTTTACCTTTAGCACCGTCTCCCTTTTCTCCTCTACCACCCTCACTTTGAGCCGCTCTTTTTCTTTTAACGAAGCTGCCAACTCCTTTTTTACCTAATTTTTGTGCTTTTTGTTTAGACAGACACGCAGAATACGGCTCACCTTCTTTAGCATCACCACACTTGCCTACACGTTTACCGGAACTGTTGTATCTATCCCAACCAGGTTCTTTGGTGGCAGATTGGCTATGAAACCATTTTCCTAATCCTGAATTTTTATACACTTCATTTAGTCTCATTTTCTTTGTTGTCCTAATTGAGCAGTAATTTTATCTCTAACCTTTGAAAGATCTCCCATAACTCCTATATCGTCTATTCGTTCAGCTTTAAGGCTGCTACACCACTGCACCATTACAAATCCTGTTTTAGTGTTTTGAATGGTTATAGGCAAAACACTGAGTGCTTCCACATTTCTAGAGTCTAGGTATTGTTTTAAATACGAATTTTTGAGGTCTACAGTATAATAAACTTTGGGATTATCTTCTAAAACTATGTTTAGTAAAGGCACAAACATAGAACATAATAATCCTTTCATTCTGTTGGCATCAGAATCTATGCCCGTCGCCAAAGATTCATGAGTCACACTAAACTTTCTCATGGAAACACCATCCATAAAATATTCACCGTTATGAAACTGAATAACTTGTGCACGAGCTGCATCAGTTAATATACGCAATTCTGTCAACATTTCGTGTATTTCTGTGTGGATGTTTATGAAATTATCATTTTTAGTAAACTCTTGCGAGTATTTTTTCCACGCTTTCCAGCCACCAAACACTATTGCAGCAATAATAGCAGCATATACAGTGTACGATTCGAATACTTTAATAAAATCTTGATAAAAACTGTAAGAACCGTCAATCATGGAACACCTTTATTTTTTCTTTGGCAGTTTAGCTTCGGGATACTTTTTACTCTTTTTTCCAACATACGAAAAATTAGAGAAAGGAGTGTCTTGTAGTAATTTCTTAACTAATTCTGGAGTGCCTTCAAACCCTGCACCATGATCTTCATTCATACTACGATTCTTGGATTTAGAAAGAACTTTTAAATTGCTGTCTTTATTGTTTTGAGGATTGCCGTCTTCGTGGTGAACATCTTTTCCATCGCCTTTTTTAACTTTGCCCCTTTTCATCATTTTTCTACGGGCCATCACTCTTTTACTTCTGTTTTTTCTTTGTTTTTTCTTGCTGTGGTAGTTATCGTATTCTTTACGATAATTTCTTTTTTCCACCAGATCAAATTCTTCTTCTAAAAATATTATAGCATCTAACAGATCTATTTTGCCTGTTTTGATACTCTCAACCAGATAATCATTAACAAGCAAATATTCGTTTAGAATATCGTCTGCACCCTTTTCAAGGAAATTTTCTTCGTTTCCATCGGTTGTATGTGGTGTTCTTACCGGAATTTGTACTTCTTCTTCGGAGGAAGAACCAGGATTAAATGTTACTGTGTTACTTCTTTCAGTATTGCCTGCATAGTAGTCAGAATACACAACAGGATCACTGTATGATGCTTCTGTTAGTTGTAGTTCAAACGCTTGCATGAGTGCCACAGGATTGCTTAAATTATCTTTAAATCTTTCTATATCACCTATAGCGTCTATCGCTCCTTCTGTTAAAGGAGTTATTTTACCAAATATAGATTGTAAAAATCCTTGACTACTATTTGGGGTAGAAGCAAATTTTAGACTAATGTAAGTTTCACTGGAATTTGCTAAGGCTCTACAAAATTCTGGAGTTAACGGTATTGCACGAACATCTGAACCATCTTTTCTGGATGTAAACATGATTTGAGCAGAACCGGTTTTGCCATCAAATTTTTGTGTTCCGGTTAATGCCTCAAACAAAAACGCAGTCTTTAATACCTTTTCTTCGTTCAGATATTGTTCAATTAAATTAGAAACTTTATTGATAATTGTTTTTTTGGTTGTTTCTACCTGTTCTGCTTTTGCTCTTTCTTTGGCTAAAGATATTGCTCCTTCTTTTTGATTTTGAGAAATTATTGGAGCAGGTATAACAGATGCTGTAAATAAGGTTTTCAATTCTTGAATAAAGTCTTTAAAGAATAATGAAAATCCTTTTATTATATTTTCTGGTGGAATTGCGTTTAACGCAGACATAAAAACTAAACCAGCTTCGCCTTTGTTGCAAGGACGCAGCTGTTCTCCCACTTTAATAGAAACACCAAGAGGAGCTTCTCCTCCAGTGCCAATAATTGTTGCTACTGGTTGACTTTCTTTTACTCCTAAACCAGACCATGATTTAGAAGTTTTAATGCTTGGTTCTGGTTTCTTAAATGTCATGGACGCTGCCATAGGAAACTCTTCATAGATTCCTTTAACAAATCTTTCCATGGCTGGAGCTAAAGTTTGGCTCATTGCCACCATCTGATTATATTCTTTGGAAACTCCCTTACCAAAAGCAGAGTTCAAACCACCGTCTACAGCAAAAACAAATTGATTGGTGGTATGATCCCAGTCCGGGTATGTGGAAGCAGCATCTGTTATTTCTTTTCCGTCTTTAGGAACTCTTTTGAGAGGCGCTTGTATTTGTTGTTCGCTGTCTTCTGTTTTTTTATCTGAACTCTTCACTTTAGACGAGCCTCCCACATCTTTTTTAACTTGATTTTCTTTTTCTACTCGCCCACCCAGTAAACGAATAGAAGTTTTAGTGTTCATAAAATTTTCTAGTTTGGAATAGTATGTAAGGTCTCGTTTAGAAACGTTTCCTTTATCCATTTTTTTTACTTTTCCTTTAAGAAGAGTGTGAGATTCTCGATTAAAATCTTCTTTGGTTATAATTTCAATTTTGTTTAATTTATTGTTTTTTACAATTATGATGTTAGATAAACCGTCTTGCTTTTTCTGACGACGATCTTCTCGTTTACGATCTCGATCTCTATCTTTAGGATCAACTTCTGGTCGTATTCTTTGCTTTTCTGCTTTCAAAGGAGTCTTTTTAGATTCTGCTTCAGCCAGCAACATACTCATAAATTTAAAATTAATTGCGTCAATTTTATCAGCAAATGTTTCTGATATTCCTTTTTCTCCCTTAGCTTTGGCCCGGTACAAATCTCTGATTAATTCTGATTTTAAACGGCCACGTCGTATGGCGGTTTCACGATCAAATTGCATTATTTTTTTTCTGTTTTCAAATCTTTGTTTTTGGTATGGAATATTTACTTCCCATAACATGGAAGATTCTGCCAGAAAATTGGCGTATTCGTTTTCATTGAACCAAAATGGTAATTCTTGCATAAATGTACTTTTATTTATGCATTTTTACGGTTGATCTTGGGGTTGTATGCGCTCTACCGTGAATCCTTTGAAAGACTTGCGTTTTCCGCTTATAACATCATACATGGCAGATGAATTAATTTTTCTTTCTCTGCAGAACCCTTCAAAGTTGTCTGTTATGTACTTGATACCTTCTTTATCGGTAAAAATGTATATTGTGCGTTTTTTCTTGGTGTGAACAAATTCCATAGTTTTGCGAATCTTCGATTCCCATAACCATTCTTTTCCGTTCCAGCGAAACTCTCCACCGTGTTTTTTCACAAATTTTGCACGGTTGTTTTCTCCTCGGGCATTACCATTAAAAAACGACCATTCTTTGGTGTTGCGTTTATTTACATTGTTTGGGTTCATATTCGTCTCTCCATTCTTTTATAGCTACAGCCAAATCTTTCTTATAATTTTTGGTTTTTTCTGTGAATATTTGTACTGTACCGTCATCACAGCTAATTAGTATGACAATCTGATCTATTTTTTCTCCTGTACGCTCCTCCCACATACAAGCGTACGCTGTGGCTTGAAGAAAATAATTGTGAATATCGTCTTTTCGTTTAGGTTTGGTGCTGCCTTTAAAGTCTATAACACTCAGAGTTCCATCGTATTCGGCAATACAATCAACACGACCGGCCAGACGTAACGGTTTGCTCCACAAGAATCCTTCTATAGCTCTAATATTGTCAATTTTATCAATATTTTGTTGAAATTGATTGAACAGATCTAAAGTGTACGGATCTTGATTTATTTTGTATTCGGGATTGTTTTTAATGTAATTTTCTATAAGAGCATGTAATTTAGTGCCACGATTGCGTGTACGAACCGCTTCTTTAGGATTGTTTTTGCGCCACTCAGCAAAAAACTGATTCTTTTTCCAGCCTACTACTGTGGTAACACTGGGAAATTTACCGTCCGGAGTCTGGTAGAATCCGTCTATTCGTTCGGCTGATGGAAGATCAACTAGTTTATGATTAAAATGTTTAGCACTCATGATGTATACATATATTTATAGTCAATCTAAAATAAATTTTATTTGATATTTTAATAAAAATCTAGGAAATTTTTAATGAACCCCATAACACCTGAAGGATCTTTAAGTATAAACAAAAAACTTGATGATCCTGTTAATATTATAAATGTTAATTCTCTAGACAACAGAATGCAAATTATAGGTAAAGGAACTTCTGCAAATTCTTTAATTGTTATTCCTAATGCTGATGGAACAACCGTTGGTATACAATTAAGTTCAGACTTTCAAAAATGTTTTATTTTACCTTTAGCATCAAAATCTGACGAAACAGGATTTATAACTGCCGCAAGCAGTTCTAGTTTTGCATTCGTTAACGATAGTGTGTTAGCACAAACAGATATTACTCGCGGTATAACTTTACATTCAGCAACAAATGCTGGAAAACGACATTTTGTTAATTCTAACGGTCTTTTAGCAAAAGTTACGGACAATTCTATTAGACAAAATTGGATCTATAATCGTGCTAGTAATCCACAACAATGGGAGTTAGCTGGTCTTGTGTTTGAACCTCCTTCGAGAAATGTAATAAATCCATCGTGGACAGGGCTTAACACCGGTATTTTTGGTGTTACAGGAGCAACCACAGGCGTAACCACAGGACACCAATCCGGATATTGGGATATTACTACTATTACAGGAATGACTGTGTATTCTTTAACCGAAGAAACTACCGGATCTAACTTGCAAAATACTGTATGGATTCCTCCTACAGGTATTAGTTTAGGTTCTTTAAGTCCTAATCATACTACAGCAGGAATTTCTTGGTCTGCATTTATGTTGTCTGGTTTCTTTAAATCTGGAGGAACTGTTGGTGGTATTACCAAAGACATCGTACAACTTTGGTTAGCAACCAATCCATCAGGAACGGTAAAAAAAGGCATTTATTTTAATTTATCTACATGTTCTACAGTGGCAGCATCTTCTGGAGGAACAACTCTAGCATTTTATTTCACAGAACCAATGGCTAACGGATGGTGTCGTTGTGGAGCAGGAGTAGGATTTGCAGGACAAACCTGGCCTAGCAACGGACAAATAGAACAGTTTGGTTTTTCTACAGCCAGACCTGATGGTTCTGGTGGATATACTTTTGGTGGATTATTAGGAACTTCTGCTGGTTCAGTGTATTTTTCAGGATTAGGAGTGGATGTTTTAGCTGCTGGGGAGAATTTAGCGACAAATATATATTCTAATCGTTTAGGTCCTGTTCAATACATTCCTCCTTCAAGCTCAACCCTCTTTGGAGGAGATTTTGCCGTATATACTGTTAAAGGACATCCCAACTGGATGTTTCCTTCAGGGTTAACAAACGGTGCTTTAAATTATTCTGCATTTCACGAAGGATTAATTAATGCTCCTGTTGGCATTAGTGGAGAAGAACTAGGATTTGGCAGTTCTTGTTGGTCTGTTGCATTAAGTACAGATACCAGTCTTACATCAAATTCAGGAAATAATACTATTTTGGGACACGTTATTGCGACTAGAGGACAACAGACCGTTGATATCACTCCCAGTCCTGCAATAAGTACTTATTGGCAAGTTGCTTCAGAGGGAGGAACGTTTTCAGACGTAAAGAACACACATAATAGAAGAATATCACTCTATCACAACAAACCTAGTACTTTTGGATTTACTGCTGGACATGCATTCAGAGTTGCTTTTTCTGGTGTTTCCGGAGCTCTAAAATACTTTTTAAATGGTCAAACAGGAATAAATTCGGGTTCAACAGGAATATTATTCAATCAACCTATTGATAACGGAAGTACAGGCGTTTTTGTTACGATAGTAGGAGGAGCTCGTGATAAAAAAGTACATCACAAAAATATAGTATTTTATCCTCAAACTAATTTTACAGACGATCAAGGAAAAGCATTAACTTCATTTGCTCAACAAGCAAGAGCTCCATTTATAGGAGCAGGAGGAGCAGGAGGTTACAACGATAACACTGGACAATTTATTAATATTGAAGAAAATCAAAGTCAAACAAATAATAATTCTGCTATTCCCAGACCTGGAAATTATGAGCCACCTGCTATACCGATAGCTTAAAAATTATAAATACATTATATGAAAATAGTAACACCAGCATCGTATATAAAAATATTTGGAATAACTCCATCGGCCAGTACTGTTTCTCCACATCGGGGATTATTGGTTACAACAGGAGCATCTAACGGTTCCATGTCTGTCACGCTGCAGGATGGAACTGTAGTTACTAATATTACTATACCGGCAAATACTGTATTTATTTTACCATTAACTGTAAAATCGTTAACAGCCACAACAGGATTGACCGCTTACGGTCTTTTATAATTTATTTGTTTAACAATTTCTTGAAGTAACCGGTTACATCAGAACCACTGGTATTGTGTACTCGGTATTGTTTCTTACCGAAGATTACACGACGCACACCACGGATAGACGAAGCAAACACTTCTACTTTCTTTCCGTCTTGTAGATACGATATCTTATATTTTTGTTTCTTTAGTTTGCGTTGTAAAGACTCTTTGGGAGTTAATTTTCCTTCGGCTATGGTTTCTACTTGAGTTGTCCAACGCTTAGAAGCAGGATCGTAAACAGCAGTGTTTCGTTTCACTCCTTCTCGTTCTGGTTCTGGTCCTGCCGCGAGCTCTGTGCCAGTGGTTTGTTGTTCTGGAGTTTCTGATCCTGGTAAAGAAAACTCTTCTTCTGATGTTTTGGGTTGAAAAATACCACCTTTACGGCCCATTATAGAATTAACAAATTCTCCGTGTGCTTTTGTGGACGCTTCGGACCACTTTTGAGCCTCTTGGTATTTTTCTGATGGTGTTAATTCCCGTTTAGCAGATTCTGCAATTCTTACAGGATTGGTAGTAAATCTACGTCTAAACGGATCCCAAGACGCTTTTCTGGCTACAACACCTTCTCGTTCGCCTGGAGCCAAAGCAAGAACGTCTTCTGTACCAGTTATATGGTATTGTTTATCAGATCCCCGAAACCCTAGAGGTATGATTGAGGGACCGCCTTTACTTCTTTCTCTGCCTGTTCTATCTCTCACTCTTTCTTCTGGTGGGCCGCGACGACCTTCTTCTCTTTTTTCTTCTGGTTTTCTTTGTTCTATTGGTTTTTCTTCTCTTTGAGTTATATCTTTCGTTTCTGATTTTCCTGCAACAATAATATCCGATGTTCTTTGTGATCGATTTGCAGGTAAAGATTCACTGGCAGTAGTTTTAGATTCAGAACCTATAACAGGACTTGTTTCAGTTTTGGTGTCTGTTACCAGAATATCTCCATGTTTAGGTGCTGCAGGAGGAGTGTATTCAGCTTCTACTTCTGAAGTAGTCTTTTTAACTATTGGATGTGTTTCTGGTACATTTATTTCTATAGGTGCCGCTTCTGCGTCTTTTAGTGTGGTTTCTATATCTTTAAGCGTTATATCTTGAGTTTTTGAAGAAGTTTCACGAGCTCTTGCTTTTTCTCTTCCTTCCACACCTTTTCCTCTTCTTCCACCCCGTCCCTCAAAAAGATATTGTGATACTTCAGATATCCAAGATTCGTTCACAACTTCATTGTCGGTATCACACGTTTCAGTGATTCCTAGTGCTACTTTAAATTGGCCTTTTGTTACAGGATTTTTTTTATTAAATGTCTTTTGTGCTTCTTGTAGCAGATGGTTTTTTATTTTTGTTTTTAAAAGTAGATCGCTCAGATAAGATTCTCGAAGACCGCCTCCCAAACGAGGACCACCTGCGGCAGCTTCTCGTTGTCTGATTGTTGCAGATCCTGCTTGTTTTTGTTTTTCTTCTTCGTCTTCTTGAGCTTTAAGTTCCATGGCCTTTTTAGCCATTAGTTCGCTATGTAACGCATTCAATGCATTTTTTGCTGCTTTTATTTTTTCTGGATCTTTTGTTTTTAAGGCTGCATCTAGCTCTGATTTTTTATTCGAAACAAGTTCTTGAAATTGTTCATCTCTTGTTCCTACTTCTTCTCTTTCTAGATCTTCTATAGCCACATCCATAGCAGTAGATACAAGAGGACCGGCAAAAGGAACAAGATTAACTAAACCAGAAACTGCTTTTCCTACTCCTAGACCGGCTTGCCAACCGGCTCTGCCGTACAAACCTTGTCTAGCTAATGAGTATGCTGTGGCTTGATCTGCAACTGCTTGAGCAACTGCAGGAATGGTAGTTGTAGCAAGTGCAGCTGCTTTTCCTACAGGAGTTTGAGCTGCAAGAAGTTTTGCTCCTGCTTTAGAACCACTTTTTAAACCTACTGAAGTTCCTGCTTCCACTGCGCCCATGACAGCTTCACCTGTTGTTGGTGGTCTTCTGCTTGGAGCTTGCCCTGTTTTTATTTGTTCTGGAGTTTGTGTTTCTACTCTGGGAAACAAACTTCGTGCTACACCTGTAGATAAAGATCTAGCAAAGGTGGCAGGAGTTACTGCAGGTCCAAATGGTGTAAAATAAGCTGCAGTTCCTGCAGCACTTATTATATCACTAGCTGCTTCAGGAGTTTTTCCTGCTCTTATGTTTTGTGCTGCACTTAATGCGTCAGAAAGAGTAAACGCTGTATTTAATAGTGGTCCTGCTAAAACTTCAGCTCCTTTTACAAATTTAGCTTTAGGTGTTTTTGAATAACGTGCTTGAGCTGCTTCTACTCTTTTAGCTGTTTCGGCTTCAAGTGCTGCTGGATATTTGGCCATAACAGCAGGATTGGATGGAAAATTTTTGCCGAATTTGTTTCTTAAATAATCATTCAGATCCATAGCTGTTTTCATCTCTATTTCTGGTTTAATTTTTGCACCATAACCAGAAACAGTCCAAGAAGAAGGAGTGGCAGCACTTGCCACCATTCCTGCTCCACCAACACCAATACCAACATCAGCAACATCTTTTGCTGAAGCTAATGCTACATCTGCACGATCCGAAGGAACCCATGCATGAAGATGACTATCTTTAACTTCGTGTGTTTTTCCTGTTCGTGGATCTGTTGTGGTTACAACAGGTCTTGCTACTCTGGTATAAGGATGCGGAACTTCTTTTCCGTCTACTACAGTAGATTTAGGGTATGAAACAATATTTTGAATAGCTTCTGGTGTTTGACCGGCCATCATACCGCCAAATAAAGCTTCTGTTGCTCTTCCTGCCACTCCACTAAGTTTAGTTAGTCCTTCTTTTAGATTTTGTAATTTCATGAAAGTATTTATATACTTTCACCTTTGTGGCAAAACAAATCTGATGGGCCAATATCGAGTAAAATCGCCATTTCCGAACAACATCCAGTCTTCAACCTTGGACGGATCGTACGGCCTCCAAGTGCCTTCCACGAGATTCACGGTGTACACTCCTCCACGCTTTCCCAGCTTGTGCCACACAGCCAGAGAATTAGTGTTTTGATGAGAGTCAGACATAACTGTGTATCCGTTGTCTGCCAACCAAGTGTACACTGCAGGAGCCAGTCCTCGACCGGCATAATCTGGATGAACCAAAGTCTTGTCCATCACGTAGATCTTACGGCCCCACGGCAAGACTCCTTGTGGAACAGGTGCAGAAATCAAACGGCAAATAAAGATGCCTTCATCGCCATTATGTACTGCAAGATAAATTCCATTACCTTGCAGGGTGCGAATAGTTTTAACCACCACGTCACATTTCTTTAGATCTCCTGTACCTCGGTGAACAGTCTCCTCACCGGGAGTCTTGTTGTATGTTTGGAACTCCTCCTGAAAGGCGTTCATATGGTCGTTGTCAATAACGGTGTTAGGCGTAATAATCATAATCTTAATATACCTCACAGAATAAAATAGTCAAATGGAATTTTAATTTTTCATAAATATGAATGATCGGGCTGAGTTGGTCGTAGACAGTCCTCAAGCGAACTACGCCATTCATGCTATAGGGAACTTCGCTACCTTTCGGTCGTCATAGGGCAGGGGAGAGTTCGCGCTCTCTCCTGCTTTTTTTATAAATACAGGTAAGAGTATATAGCAAGGAATATAAACATGGCAACAAATCCGTACGAAAACATGAGCGATGAAGAGTTAAGAGCCCGTACAGCAAAAAATCAAGCATACGATTACAAAACTGATCCAGAGTATAT
>Ga0172367_10003798_pt1 | contig 19225 bp, 26 predicted proteins | sample Lak10m_FD_114542 | JGI IMG/M metagenome (GOLD analysis project Ga0172367, IMG submission 114542) | Freshwater microbial communities from Kabuno Bay, South-Kivu, Congo - kab_022012_10m | ecosystem: Environmental > Aquatic > Freshwater > Lake | place: Democratic Republic of the Congo: South-Kivu...
CAGCTTTCTTTAATTTCTTCAAAAAACATTATAATTTTTTGTGTATGAATACCAGAAATATTTTCGAATAGCTTTTCTTTGGTAAATAAATCTAATTTTTCGAAATCATAAGTTATATCATCTATACTAATGGTTTTAATACAGTGATTAAAAATATCATCTATATTTTCTATATACAAAGTTGTGGGTAGGGAAAGATATAATTTAAAATTTTTATCAATTTCTATTTCTTTACTCTTTACAAAAGGTTTTTCTGTTAAACTTTTAATTTCATTAAACAAATTAAATGAAATTAATCTATTCTCATTTTCTATTTTAAGTTTAAATTTAATTTCTGAATTTATATTGACTGCTTTTAATTGTAACAATATAATAAACTTGTCAAACACGTCTAGTTTATAAAAAATTTCTTTATTATGCAGAAGTTCAAGGAGCAAATAGTCAAAGTATTGTGAAAGACCTTTTGTATCTTTATTTGTAATAAATTTTAAAATGTTTATTAAATGTGAATTACGCAACTCATCAAAATATTCTTTTTTGTTTAAACTTGGTATGAAAAGTTGTAGTTTAAATTTATTAATCATATTAACCCGAAAGGATTAATTGACCCAAACCCGCCCTGGAACCCACTTTGTAGTGGTGAGATTATAGGCAATTGACCGTTTTCGATACGATTAATTATATTAACTAACGGAAAATACAAATTTGGATGAACAGTATAGTGTGAAAATATCCAACTTGTTTGGAATACATCTAGCACTTCTCCGCTAGGATCATAAACCATTTCCTCTGCATCCAAAGTAACAGGCACACAGTTAAAAAATTGCCAAACTTTTCTAGGTACCATTGAGATGTTTTGATAAGTTTGTGCATATTGCATTATAGTAATATCAGTTTTAACATTATAATAATCTCTCTTACCGCCTATATCGCCAGGCCGAGCAGTAAACCCCATATGAGAGGCAAGAATTATCCAAGGTCTTACAATAACATCGAGAAATGAGGTGTTAGTTTCTCTAAAACCTATTCTTAAAAAAGACCCGTATGGCTGCCTATCAGTAGATGTGGGTGCGCCGAGAAATCCTCTGTTATTTTTTATCCTCACGAATTCTGTATCTAATGTTTCGGGGGGTACAGAAACTGACGAAGCAAACAAACAACCTATAATGCGCTGTAAGGGGTAACTTTTTAAAATACTTGCAGCTGTATTAATATCATAGCCTTTCTTATCTCCACCAACTAGTTCTAACCCCTGTAATATTCTTTTGTTTAGTGCTGCAGGATATCTATCAATCAAAACTACCCATTGAGTTCTTAGAGGTATTGAAGTAGCCCATGTTTCCATTTGAGCTAAAAAATAATCTCTTACACCTACAAGAGGGACTGCAGGTATATTAAAACCAAACAAATTAGTTACTTGAGGCGCAAAAAGAGGATTCTTACCATTTATTAAACCGGTAGCATTTTGAATAATACCTTGTGCGGCATCAGTAATAGGATTATTCACTAAATTATTTAGTGAAAGATATTAGTTTATTATTAGACTCTCTTCCAGTAATGATAAGCTAATGTTGCAGTAAATTTTAATGTCTCACCTGTACCATCGGCTATGTTATATGAAAGAGGGCCTACATTACGTACCGATACACCCACTAATTGATATTGTGCAACCTTAACTAGCTTTGCGTCTAATTGCACTAAATCAATTGTTGAGCTTTGTTTTGGTGTAAAATAATTGCCTGTGCTGTTAGCATCATCAAATGTGCTGCGAGACCAATCTTCAAATTTTTGACGTATCTTTGATTGTGCATCAGCATAAAATTCAACAGCATATGCTTCGCTGTTTGGATACAATACGCTACCTGGAACATTAAAATTAAGACCCATATAGGGGACCGTTTTATTTTGAATTGCTCTTTCTGGTAATGTTGCAGTACGAATATAAACTAGATCATCATTGTCAAATGTTACACCTGAGTCAGCTGCGTTGATTGATAAAACTCTGAATTGAAAGTCGCGCGCGAAATCTCTCTCTTGCGCTACTCTGTAGAAGTCTGATATTAATTGATTTACATCTGCCATAAAATTATTTATTCGTTATGCAACGATTTCATTAAAATCTTGGCTTGTTCTTGTTGCAAAGAAGTTAACAAGAATATATTCCGCAGTTCTTGTTGGTTTAATATAGATATCAACAACTAATGTGTTATCATCTATTACTGCGGGTGTGTTGTTTTTCTCGTCACATATAACTAGATAATCATATACACCTTGTGTATTCTTTGCATTTTCAAAGAATGGTGTAATTGTATTAATTACTTGTGTGCGAGTAAAGAGGGTGTTAGGCTCAAAGATAAATGATTTGACAGTATTACGTACAAGAGTTTCAAGATTAATAAACAATCTACGTACATTAATGCGATCAAATGCACTTGGTTGTTTTTGCAATGTCTTTTGACCGTATACAACAAATCCTTCAGCGGGGAAGAACGCAACTGGATTAACACCTATTTTATAGAGTTGGTCGCGTTGCTTTTGCTTAGGATACAATGCAATATCGATAGCACCTGAAACTGCACCACGGTTAAACCCTGCTGGCGCAAACCATGGTTGGAAATTTGTATCAGTTCTTGCCATTAACGCTGCAGCAAAACCTGAGAACGGAACCCACACCGGTACAGATACTGTATTATCTGATACCAATACACAATTACCGTAAGTACAAGCATAACTTGTGTTAACTGGATCAAAGCAATTTCTTAATGGCCAATAGATATTTTGTGTAAAGTTTGTATCTTGTCTGTCGCCTGTTTTAACATTTGAACCTTGAATGAAGATTGGTAGTAGAGGATCGGCGATAAACAAATGATCTTTACGGTTATCAGCAGCAAAAACTCTAAATGTTTCAAATACTGATGCCCATGCATCTCTTAAAACTTTTGCATTACCTGAAATACCTGTTGAAGAAGAGAGACCGTTATATGCAGAAATATATTTAGTATCATCAAAAATACCATTGTTTGCAGATGCGGAAGCATATATTGTACCTAACCCACCTTCTACAGTTAATGTAAGAGGGTAAACATCAAAGTTTTCTATTTTATTAAGAAGCTTGCCGAGCTTGCCAGGTACATTACCAATAACTTTTGAGTATGGGTTATCGTATGTGTATGAACCGAGAGGGTAAAGTGCACCACCTACTCCAATAGCTGTTAAAAATGTATTAACTTGAACTTCTGTAATACCGGTAAATGTAGAATCTTGGTTAGCAGCATATTTTAACCCATCGCCCAATACTCTTATAGCAATTTTAGGATTACCTGCATTATTAAGATCGCTTTCACTTGTATTTGCTTTTGAAACTGCGGGATTGACTAATACTTGTACAGTAGGTGAGCTATCTTCTACTGCACCAATAAAGAAACTTTCTGCGGCACCGCCATTTTCGGGTAACTGTTGACGATAGTAATTGATTGAACCTGTATATTTTTCAACTAATGTTTTTGTAAGTTGTACAACGTTAGGTGCAAATACAGATTGATAAAGTTTAAATACGCCGAGATTTAATGTATCTTTATATGCAGTTGTACCAATATTAAAGGTTGTAAATTCCATGTCTTGTGAGATAGACCCGTCAATGCCATCAAATGTGGCGCTAAGAGCAAAATCTAATCTTGTATCTAATAGTTGTGTGTAGGTATTTGTCGCGGCAGTGCCACCTGTTCTTGAACCTGTAACACTTACTGTAAAAGCTGTTGGTAACCCGCGATAATCAACTTGTGGATTGACTGTGGTGTTATCAATTAAACCAATATAATAACCTTCAAAATTTGAATTAATATTAAATTTTTGTTTGTTTAGAATAATAAGACCTGCATTACCAAAATTTGATATAGAAGTAATTTGACCATTGGTATTATCGGAAGTTGATTTCCACGTAAATGCGCTCCCGTTAAGAATATTCTCATATTCACTATCTGTTAGTTCAATGAGGTTGGGTTTGCCCAACAAGAACATATCCCCGTCTGCACTAATTACATTTAAATTTGTTTGTATATCAGCGCCACCTGCTTTTTTACCACGAACAGGATAAACTAGTGCTGTGTATTTCGAACCGAATCCTTCACCAAGCCCAACACCATAACCGAGTCTTGCAGCATAAATTGTAGCGGGGCTTTGAAATACTGCTTTAGCAGTATGATAAAAATATCTTTCCGCGGCATTCGATGGTGTTCCGAATATTTGAGTAAATTCAGATAATGTACTTACAACGATTGGCTCGTATGTTGGACCTTGTGCAGCAAAACCTGCAACTAATACGTTAGTTGCGTCGTTTGTTGCTGCTCTTAACGAAAGGTCGACTTCACTTATTTGTACACCGGGACTTTGAATTGTTCTTGCCATACTAGAAATATTTATATTTTTTCGTCACTAATTTCTTCTCTTTTTACAAATTAGTTGAAGTAGTTGGCTGAGTAAACTCTGGTGGCAATATCTTTACTAATAACTGATCAAAGGAAAACTCAAATGATGTATCTATTTGTGAAGCATCTCTATAATTATAGTTAATTTCACCTAATTGTGTGGGAAAAGCCTTAGTAAAATCAAATTGTATAATTTTATTATCATATTCATCTAGACCATATAAAGTAAAGGTAGATTTATATACCTCAGATGTTACGCTATCTATTAAATCTCTATGATCCAATTGATTATATTTTTGATTGTTAATTAAGTCTAACCAACTATATATTACCCAGTAATTATTGAAATAATTATCTATAGTAAAACTTACAGTAACATTAGGGTAAGGGGGCCTACTTTCGGATGAAACATGTAGAGTTTGACCCGCATATCTAGATACTACCTCATTTATAGAAATTCTTGGCACAACAACACCGTAAACTGAGAATGTTATTGAATCAAATAAAATGTTTGTAGGTGCGCGGGTAATTTTTTTATTAATTTCCCGCAACGCTTCAGGTAATGACATTACAAATAAAAATTTGTCTTTACGCTGTTTATTAAAAGGTGATTGTGCAAAATCTGTACTCATAAGGGTCTATGTACCTCGTTTAAAAATTTCCAACCTTGCATTCTAAGGTCATCAATGTCAGGAGTTTGTTCATTGTTATTTGTAAAGACGGCTGGTAAAACATTTTCACCAAACCCCCCTCTTTCATTATTTAAATAAGAAGATGGTTTTATAAAACTTCTTATACCATAATCTAGTAATTTTATCACTAATGGTCTTCTGTTTGCATCATGTTCAATGATATCAAAATATCTTTCACAAATATCATTTTCAAGCCCCATGAGTCCCCAGACTAATGACATAACTCTATCGTCAAAATAACTTCCCTGCCTTGCAGCCCACGTGCCGTTAGGATAACGAATAAAGTTTTTTAATTCAAAAATTGTATCTTTGTCGTAAATTTTTACTACGTTTAATTCATTTACCCAATAACGCATATTTGTGACACCTCTATATTTTGTATTTGTATGTGCAATGACTCCGGGTCTTTTTATAAATTCTGTACCTTTTATTTTAGGTGAATAATTAACTATATTCTCATAGTGGTGGGTAAGTTTAAGTTGATCTACAACTTGCGCGCCGCAATTATTTCTTTCTATTAAAACGGGCGGTGTACCATACTGTCTAAGAATTTCAAGTAATTTTGAAATAAAATTAAAAGGTGTAATAGTATTATCTGCGTAAATAGCTGCTTGTTTTATTTCTTTTAAATTTGTAACATCTAAAACTTGTACCACACTATAATTGCTATTAACACCTTCCGCGACATCTACCCCTACCACATAAATATTTTTTTCGTTAGGCTCCTCCCATACCCTATACTTGCCCCCATCAAAAACAAATTCAGGATCACGAATATTTTCTTTTAATTTTTCAAATAATTGATCAGACAAAGAACTTTCCCCAGTTTGTAAGAACACATTACCAAATTCTTGATCAAAAAATTCTTTACTACCTAACGATTTAATAGTTTTTTCCTTCCACTCATCATCCCTACCAGGTACTTCCCACCAATCGACTCTTTCAGCATGCCATCCGTTCGAATGTTCAATTGCCCCCGCATAAAGTTCGTGAAAAAGGTTACCCGTACCATTTGGTGTACTTGCTACAAATATTTTTGATTTTTTTGATGAAGAGATAATTGGATATACAGATTTCCAAAAATCTTGTACCATACCATCATCAATAAAAGCTAACTCATCAAGAATAAGAACGTTGCAACTATCGCCTCTGCCTGCATCAGATGAAGTTGTAGATATACCTATACTGCTTCCGTTTGCTAAAGCCATCGATGTTTTACCATATTCTATAGCGCCAGGCTTCAAATAGTTTGGTAATTGCTCATATGCTAATCTTACTCTTTTAAAAATATTAATTGCTGTTTGTTCTTTATTTGCTACAATTAAAATTCTTTGATCATCAAAAAAACAACTTATCCATAACGCATATATTGTCATTAATGTTGTTTTACCTGATTGTCTAGATGATAAGAATACAACAAATCTATTATCTCTTAATGCTCTTAAAATTCTTTTTTGATAATTATGTAGTTTAATTTTTTCTTTTCCTCTATCTAAGTTTACAATATAAAAATAATTTTCCGCAAAATGTAAGATATTTTTGCTGCACTTCTTGAGTTCGGACAACATTTCTGAAGTCCATTCAAATGTTGTTTCGGGTGTGGGGAGATTTTTATTACCTAAATAAAACTTGGAATCTTTAGCAGGCATTATATAAATACTTATATGAATAAAGTAAGGGACCTAGTAGATTTATCTAAAGTATATGAAGCTGTAACAGCTAAAAAATTACAGGATCCTAAGGCAAAATTTGGTACCAAGCCAGGCAAACCAATGCAAGCAATACCAACAGTTAAGGCAAAAGAACCTCTTGCCTCTGATCATCAACCAAAGCAGCCTTTCTTTCACAAAGACTCGGGCCCTGAAAATGCAGACGGGTTTAAGAAGAATATCGTAGATCCGGTAACTAATAAAGGTAAAGAAAATCACTTCGAACCAGAAAAATTTTCTAATAATATTGAAAAAAAGGTAAAAGAGAATATAAATAATTTTATGAATAATAAATCTATTTTTGACAAACTTTACGAAGAGGTGATGGGTGGCACTGAAGATGCCGAAGCCCTCGACGCGCAAGAGCTCGGCATTGGCCCTGAACAAGAGGGTGAGAAGTCCGAAGCTGAAATGAGCTCGAAAGAGCTAATCGCTAAAGCATTAGAGTTGCTTCAGCTAGCTCATGACAAATGTCCTGAAGGTGAAGGTGAGAAGAGTGAAGAACTTGGTTCAGAAGATGAATCCAATGAAGTTCCAGCACAAGGCCAAGAGCAAGAAGAGAAAAAAGAAGAAGATAAGAAAGAAGAAGATAAGAAAGAAGCTCACGGTGAAGGTGTTGATGCTGAAGAAATCGGCACACCAGTAGTTGATGGTGAAAAGCTATCAAAAGGTTTGAATAAAGTTTCGTCAGGTTCAAACGTTGTTCCATCTGACGTGTCAACAGCTGGTAAAAAGGCTGGCAAGCCAGGTGATTCGAAGGTAACTGATAAAGTTGGTAATGATGGTGATAAAGGCCATGCATTGGTAGGTAGCGGTGTAAGTGGTGGCGCACCAACACCTGTTAAAGGCAAGTCAAATGTCGTTAACAGCAGAATTAAGGGTAACAACCAACCCTTCTACAACGTCTAAAATAGATTAAATAAATTAAAGCCCCTCGCAAGAGGGGCTTTTTTTTGATTAAATATCTTTATGGAGAATTATATCAAAGATAAGCTTAATCCTATTTTCTTTGATAATGAAAATAAAATTAAAGAGGTAATAAAGGAAAAACTTTTAATAATTGCTAAGAAAGCATTTGAAGATTTAGAAATAAAGACAGAAATAAAAGATATAACATTTACCGGTTCATTAGCAAACTATACATATAATGAGGATTCGGATGTTGATTTACATATAATACTGTCTTTTAAGGATATTAATAAGGATAAAGATCTTGTAAAGAAAGCTCTTGATTGTAATAAGTTTGTATGGAACTTAAGACATGAGATTACTTTTGCGGGACACGAAGTTGAAATTTATTTTCAAGATGAGAGTGAAGTACATAGCTCTTCTGGAGTGTATTCCTTATTAAATGATAAATGGTTGGTTGAACCAAAACCCTTGGAAGGTAATATTAATAAAGAATTAATATTAAAGAAATTTGATAGTTTTAAAAATCATATTTTATCTTTAGAAAAAGAAAGCAAAAAATTAATAACAAAGGATTACGCAGAAAAAATTTTATTTAATTCTAAAAAACTAATGGCAAAGCTTAGAAAAGAGAGAAAGGAAGGGTTAGAGAATAGTGGTGAAATTTCAACCAATAATATTGTATTTAAAAAATTAAGACAAGAAGGATTAATTGATAAGCTTGCAGATATAACTCACCAAGCTTATGACAAATCTCTAGCTGAATCTTATCTTAATCAAATATCATCAAAACTTAAATTAAAAACTCATACCCCGAGTTTTATAAAAAGAATGCGTGCACAGAAAAAAGAAGTTAAAAAAATGTTTAAGATGACGCCTGGTACAAAAAAAAGACACCAACATGCAGTGGGAAGACCGGGATTAGATAGAAAAAATCCACAATTTGTACCCGATATGCATAAAGCAGATTTAAATTCTTTTCAAAAACTAGATAGTTTGCGTAATGGAAGGAAGGGTAGATATGTATTATCTCCTGGTGAATTTAATAAACTTAAAAAACTATATAATATTTCATTAGTAAAGCCAGGTGAAGTTAAGAGATTAGGTAATACCGGTATAAATGTATATTATAATCAAGAATTTAACAAGTTTGTAATGGAGAGATTATGAGTGTGGATAGATATACAGGCAATCCTGATGTTCGTTTTTACCCATTACAATCAAACCAATCGGCTAATGAGTGTTTTCGGTTCCTAGATAAGAATAACAATCAATGCGAGCGTGATGTAATATCTAATGTACTGAGAGAACAAATAAACCTATATGGGACCCAAGTTACATATTTTGTTAATACGTATAACCCTGCCTTGACTGGTGACAATTTTTACGGTGAACAGCCTCTATCACAATACGGTATACCAATTAATTTTATAGCATACATTGACCTAAATGAAAATTCTTTATTGCTAAGTAAATTTGGTTTTCAATCTGAAGATGAAATCACAATGTATATTCATATAAGTTCTTTTTATGAAGCTTATAATACACCTTCTCTTAGTGCTCTATTTCAAGGGTATGCAATTGAACCGAAATCAGATGACGTCTTTAAACTCACTGAATATGGTAATGATCGGCCTGGTGAAAGAGATGGTAAGATGTTTCAGATAACAGAAAGATTGGATCAGGATATTAATAAAATAAACCCATTAATGGGCCATTATATGTGGATGTTGAAAGCTAAGAGATTTGAATTTAGCTTTGAACCCGGTCTTACTGCTGAAAAGGGCAATACACAAGTATTTGACGAAGCAAAAGATCCCAGCGCAACGGGTGCAACCAAAAACTATACTTTTGATGTTAATACAGCTTCTAAACAAATATTTAACGGCAAGAATAACACCAGCATATATGGTGATTACGATAGTTAACTTTCTTCTTCAACCAATTCTCTAATTTCAAGTTCTTTATAATTCTTAATACCGCCACAAAATATACCCTTATCAAGCTCTAATTCATTAAGCATAGAAGGGTAGCGCTCATCAAGGTATTTCTGAAAAACTATAGGCTTAATCCAGGATGTTGTTTTGTCGATATTTACACCAACATCATCAGCCTTACGACCCACAATATAAATAGCTTCCATTAAGGAAAGCCATCTTGCGGCACATTCAAGAGACATCTCTTCTGCGTTATTTTTTAGCTGTATAGTTATCGTTCTGTTTGTATTCATTACATACTTTTATAATGGAACCTAATAACATAGTCAAGAACTTTTCTAAATTATTATTGTTCTTAAAATTTAGTTTTAGAAGTGTTTCAGCTTCAAACAAATCGTTTTTAACTTTGGAATCAACCACAACATTTTCTTTTAATATGTTAAAGAATATATTCATATAATCGCTAACAGTAATACACGAATATGATAATGCACCGCCAATGGTAAGATCTTTTTTATCAAAGATCTTTTCTACTAATTGCTGTAATTCGCTATAATCTGGCAAAGCTTGTTTATTTGCTTCAATAAAATTAGCAGGTTTTTCGTCAAACTTTATCATCTGGAAGTTGAGCTGTTAATTGAGAGATTGGTTCTGTTAGATAAGCAGTTTCTGCATGAATTAAAATAGAATTGTTTTTACCGCATTCATTACATTTATATGAATTTTTTTGATTGAGCGTAACGGGTACAAATTCTCTAATTTTTCTATGGCAAGGGCATTCTACTTCTATGCCTTGCTTTGAATATTCAGCTAACTTAAACGCTTCAATTTGTTTAAGCTTTATCTCTGCTAGAAAATCTATAACACTACCTACAATATAAAACACAACAAACTGTGTTATTGCAGCAACAGCAAAAACTGCCCAGAAATTATTAACCAAAGGTAATAAAATAAGTGCAATACCTGAACTAACAGCAATTGTAGTAAGGACGCTTTTAATTAAATTAAGCACAACTTATTATAATATAAACTATTTAACTTTCAACTAATTTTCTTAATGCAAGTGCTAATTTTTTATTCAATTCAAAAATTTTCTTAGTTAATAGTTTAGCAAACTTAAGATATAATCCCTTTTTCTTTATTGTAGGGTTAGTATTGGCTTGAGATAGTTTTGAATATAGTTCATCACAGCATAGAAAAATGTGTTCTGACAAATCATATACATTAGTTAATTCAAAAGGTACAGCTCTATTAACCTTAACATTATTAGGATTTTGTCCTTGGTTTCCAAATAAACCATTAAGAGTGATAGGGTTAGCCTTTAAATCTCTTGAAGCAATACCCGCTACATATCTATCACCGGTAACCATTTGTGTATCTTCACACATTTTTTTGAACGAAATCATATAAATATTTAATAAATATATATATGAAAAAGTATCAATCTCGTTTTTTCTCAGTATTAGAAGCCGACGAGACCGAAAATTTAACGGCAGATCAACAGGCAGCTAACCAACAGCTTACTACAACAGATGTAAATGATTTAGGCGCTACCCCGGGTGCAGATCAAGTCGCAGCAGCAAAAAAAGAATCAACTACTGCTCAATTAAGTGAATTGCAGAGCTGGATTACGAAAATTGACGAGTTTACAAATTATCTCAATGGTGTAAATGATCAATCCATACAATCAAAACTTCATACTGCTGGTTGTGATTCGTTATTTGAAAAAATTGCAAGAAGTGAAACAAAGAAAATTGCTAGAGTTGCTGTAGATTTAAGCTCACTAGCAGAGTCGCTTAAAGGCTATCTAATAGCTGGTTCTAACGATAACGGTTAATCTTACTTAACTGTATTACACCTTTAATACCTGTATAGGTATTTTCTAAAATTACTTCTGGTTTTATATAATCACGCTTCAAACTTACACATATGTCATTAAAATCTTTAAATTTTTTGCCTAGTTTTTCAGGCCAAAGAAAAACTGATTCATTCTGAGTTAAAAGTATTTTGCTCTTTTTTGCGCTAGCTATATCCTGCCATTGCGAGTCTAATACAAATATTTTTTTATGAAATTTAAATTGTTCTAACTGTTTTGTTTGTAAAGGGTTAAAAGTTTGCTTGCTTCTTTCCTGAATACCTGTTATACCTACACCATTTTTAATAAAGCAAGAATCTATAGGGCCTTCGAAAACAAAAATATGATCTGAATCTGCAGATACGTTATCAATATTAAAAAGAGACTTTTCTCCAGAAATTTTCGACAAATATTTAGGTTTTGTTTTATTATCTTGTTCTAATAATGTCCGGGTCTGGTAAAATATAATATTATTATTATAATAAAATGGTATTGTTAATCTATTTCTATGTATTCTATCTGTTAAAGATATAAAAAACGATGGTGGTGGATTTATACAAGTATCAAGACGGCGTGTTTTAATATAATTTAAGGCAAGACCAACTATTTTATTGTCCTTGTAATAATTGACTTGCGATTTATCATTTAAATTAATTGAATTATCGGGTAGACTAGGTACTTTAATTTCATTTATAGGTTTTGATTTTTCAACAAAAATACTTTCAACAGGGACAAAGCCTTTTATTTCATTGATAATTTCTATATCATCTAAACCTGCAACTTTTTTAATCCAATTATAAGGGTTACTATACCACCCACAATTATGACAACAAATTATTTTTTTCTTAGGTAGATAGAAAAGACGTCTTTTTTGACCCCATGAGTTGCCCTCTCTACATATAGGGCATCCACCTTCATAAACATTCGCCAGTTTTTTATATTTTGCATAACCAGCATACTGAAAAAATTTAGTAGTTATGTATTCTTCTGGTACTACAATCACACACTTATTTTATATGAAACTATCAAAAAACAATTACTTTTTGTCTTTAATCTCAACAGTACCTTTTCTTATAAACGTTCCACAGGCAGGATCATACCAATGTGCTTCAACATGAATTTTGTCACCTACTATTTTCTCAACAATTTTGGGTGAAGAAGGTTGCCCGCTAATAGGAGAAGTAATTTGCACTGGTTTAACAAAATTTCCGGAAGGTATGTTCATATATATATTTACGCCGCGTGTATGCTTTTTAAATACTGGGCCTTTACCACTACAAACACGTCATCTGGTAGTTCTTCTATGTAGTCGAGAGTTTTATTTCTATAATTAAAGTAGAACTCATCATTCTTCATTGTATAAGGTAACATATCAGGTAACATTAAAAATGATTTCTCCTCTGAACTATCAACCAATACAACCATTTTACCTATCAATATACCTTTTGTAAAAGCAAATATAGAACCAGGATTAAAGTTCTTTTTAATTTTTTTAAACAATTTAAACATTGTTAAATCCTAATAATATCTTCATATTTTTAATACACAAATCAACAGCTTTACGGGTATCAGAAAATACAAAACCTAAATCCGTTACTTTTTTATTAGACAAAACACAATTAGATCTATTTGCTTTTGTCTTTAATTCATTTAATTCAATAATCTTCCAACTAGGATTATTAATATTGTTATCACGAAATAATTGAACAATATCATAAGCATATAGTGGTTCGGTATTTACAATGTTGTATATACCACCTTTAAAATTATTTGCTTGTGTTAAGTAAAATATAAATTTATTAAGATCTTCTAAGAAGGTTAAACTATTTAATTGATTTATAAGATTATCATAACTGTAGATCTTGGTTAAATAATTTTTATGCTCTAACGTATGTGTAAAAGGCATTCTAATTCTTAAAATAGCAAGGTTGTCTCTTAAATCTTGTGTAGCTAATTCAAATAAATGCTTTGATTTAGAATAATAGCTTGACTCATTACTAAAAATTCCAAAATTAGGAATATCATCTTCAGTAAAATCTTTTTCGTAACCCGTATATATACAACCGGAAGAAACGTAAATGTGTTTGATATTAAGCTCTCTGCATAATAGTTGTACATGAATAGGTGTTTGAAAATTGTAAAAAATACAATCCTGCTTATTGTCTTCGCAAGCGTCAACGTTGGGGTAACCAGTATAACCGGAACAATTTATTATATATTCGGGTTTTTCTTTTAATAAAAAATCCCTAAAAATTTTTTCGTTAGAATAATCTAGTTCTGATCTTTTTAAAAGCTTTATATTAAAAAATCTATCTTTAAGAGAACCATATAAATGAGTACCGACAAACCCACCACCTAATATTAAAATCATGTTAAAAAGGAAAATCTTTATCAGGATTTTCAGACTGATTAAATAAAAACTTATTAAGAAGAGCAGATAGGGAATCTGCTTCCTGCTGATTATGTGCAGAAATAACATGAACAGGTTCACCTGTAGGTTAATAACCCAGCAGGATATAGCTATTTAAAAATTCTTCAATAGTTGCTCTAAGCGCATCAATATCACGAGTTTTAGATTTTAATTCAGATGCTTGCGACATGAGATAATTGTTTAGTGCGGCTTTTAAAATCTTATCCAATTCTTGAGACTGATCTTTCTTCTTTTTCATATTATCATCACCATCGTTATTATCTTTGCGCTTCTTCATTTATACTAATATTTAATGGTTTTTTAATATATAAACTATTATTTGGCTCGTTGTTAATACCGCGTGTTAAAAGATTTTGTATTACCACTTCTAACGAATCTGTGCGTAAGCTAAAATTTTTAGGAAACTTAACACCACCATCATTAAACTCAAACATTACATCATTAAAGAAATCTTTGTTTGTGTAGCATGTAATAAATACTGATGAGCCGCTCGGATCAACCAATATTGTCCATCTACGGGGATCGTGCTTGCCATATCTAAAAAACATTTTTAAAACAATAAAGCCATTATCCCTAAGTCTTTTAATAAAATAGCCTGCAGTTTTAATTTTATTTTTACTAATTTTCATTTAGTTAACTAATGCTGATACAACATACTTACCAGTATGCCCTGATTCTTCAAGATCGAAAAGAAACACCCCTAACGAATTATTATACTTAATATTTAGTGAGCTAGATTTGGACGCACTTATTAGCCTAATAATTTCAAAATTTACAGCCACAGGTTGGGATATCTTTTCACCTTCAAAACTATTCGATACTTTTATAGCTATACTATCCACATTATGACGACTATTATCTGTAAAGTCACAAAATATACCTGCTTCCTCACTATAAAGATAAAGCTTACTGATATCTAATGCAATAGTACTCGCTTTTAAAATGTTTTGCAAATCATTCTTTTCAATTTTAAATGTAGTAGTAAAATTTAGAGAAAATATTTTATTAATGTTTATCTTGGGTACTATAATAATACCATCTTCAAGTAGATGGTATTTAAATTTAAAGTAATTACTTTTAAATGATATATTATTATTTTCTAAATTAAACTCACAATTATTTTCTTCAATGCAGGTAAAAATTTTAATTATTTTTTTAACATCAGGTATATTAAGTTTAACAAGATTATCGCTTATAAAATTATTCTTTTGATCTACATTAGAATAATAAATTACTGTATTGTCATTATTAGATGAAATACATGAAGCGGTGTTTTTTTCAAATGCAAGAACACAGCTATCAGAAAGGCGTGATATACTGGATAAAAAGCCGTTTGTAAAGCTTTTTAAATTTTCAATTTTGATAACCATTTATCTATATTATAGGTCTTTTTTTTTATTATCAAGACTTTCCCTTAGTTTGTAAACTTCGTTTTCAAGAGAAATGACTTTGCGATATACATCATCTATTTTATTAAAAATATCATCTAAATTAGACTTCTTATCAAAAGGTAGTAATAGTTGATCGCCATTATCGGTATTATTAACGGGTTGCAAATTCTGTACCTGAGACGTAACATGATTTACGGGGATGTTTACAGAATGCTGCTGAGGCAAAGCTGGTGGTTGCTTACTCTGAGGAGTAATACCACGCGATGCATCGTACTCTAATGCAAACTTTTTTAAATCGATGTTTTCAGGTCTTAGTTTACCATCAATAACTTTAGACCCTATTTCATTAATTGAGCTTCTTACACTACCGAGAAAGCTCAGTACATCGATAGATTCTTGATACCCTGACTGTGTTGGTTTACTCATCTATACCATCGAGAAGTCTCTTTACCTCATCATCATCAACTTCATTGCTGGGCTGAGACTTGGCGGGGACCGCGGCAAGCACGGGTTCTTTTGTGGTATCCTTTGAATCAAGATTATCATTATCAGACGCATCAACAACAAGGAAGTGTTCGTCAAGCATCTTCTTTAGCTCATCATAGGACTTAACAGGGTTAATCTTCTCGAGATCGTGAACACCGTTAAGTATATCCTTAGAAGTCTTATCGTTTACGTTATCAAGAGCTTTTGGCATCGAAAACTTAGATGATACGTAAGTCTTGTAACCGCCTTGAGTCTCGCAAACTATCTTAAGATTGACACCGTCAGACTTAAGAGAGAATACTCTAGGACCGAGATCATCAGCATCATCACCATCTATAGCACGCATTATAATCTTATGAAGCTGCTTACCAAATTGTAAAATCTTTACTTTACCATTATTGTCGGGATTGGTAGGATCTTCAACTACATAAACATTTACAAGCCATCTTTCAGCCCAAACAAGCGAGCTTGCTTTTTTCTTATCCTCATCAGAACCTGACCTAAGCATTTTATACTTGAGTTCGGAGATTGGATCACGCTCACCGTAAGTAGAAGGGGAAATTAGAGAAATAAACTTACCTGTGGCAAAACTATTCCATGAATGTTGAAAATAATGAAAAAACGTTTTGGAGGGATCAGTTAAATTAGGTAGCAGTCTTACAACATAGGTTTTATCCGGTTCCATGCGTAAAATATCGCGATATGAGGAATTGCCCGTATCTTGTCTAACTAACGCAGTTTTAATACTCTCAAACATTGACTTTGTAATATCGTTCATATAAGAATATAATATATGTTGTTATTAATAATTCAAGCAATTTTTTTAAAGCCTTCTTTAACTAATATTTTAAGTTTTTTGGACATTATAAAATTTTGATATAATTTATCAGTACTGTCAATAATTTCACCAAGAACAAATTTATAAGTTTCATATCTTTTAAACAAATTTCGTTTAAAACCTTCCAAACCAAATAAAGAATATAAATTAATTTTATGTGTTTGTAGGTGCGTAATAAATGCGGGTAATGTTTCGTTTGGAGCAATAAATTCTAAATAACCGCTAGGCTGTATATTATTTTGTTTGCAAAATACATTTATAAATTTTATTGAATCAGCAGTAAATTTTAAAGTATCTAAATTATCAGGTAATGAAGATTCTCTATTTTTAATAAACAAATTATATGTTTTAATAGCTTTAGGCGAAATATAAAATTTTAAATCAAAATAATTTTCTTCTGGGTATATAGAAAAAGGTGCACTAAAAAAATCATCTATATTAATTTTTTTAAATTTGTTAAAAAACATAGCTAGTTTTTTAACGTAAAAAATTGTAGATTCATTTAAATTAGAAAAATCCTTTCTTATATTGAAAGGTGTGTTTTTATTTTTTCTTGTTGTAATTAAATGCTTGTTATATATAAGTTTTTCGAAATCATTAAGCATTATAAAACTTCCACTTAAAGCGAGATCTCTCTTTTTTTAACTTTTTAATAATCGATGGTTTTGCAACCCGTCTTCTATATTTTAAATCTTCAAGAATTTCAGATTTTTTAACAAGCTTTGTAAATTGATTAAGCTTTTTTTCAAAATACTCCTTATTAGAACATTTCTTTTTGTCAAGTTTTACTTCTGCATTTATAATCATGCTTTGTCTCTATTTAAAAATTTCATTATATATTTACTTTTGTATAGGGTGGGGTCAAATTCAAAGAATATTTTAAATGCATTATAATCATTATCAACTTCTAATACTTTCTTTAAAAGCTTTTTTATACCTTCATTCTTTAGACATAGTAAAAAAATATTTGCTAAATTAAGCTTTTTACCGTTTATTAAATAAACAAATGTGCAAAAAGAAAGAAAGCTGTGCATAGTTTCGGATTCAATAATCTTGAAAGACGGGTTAAGTTCTTTCGCGTTCATTTATAGGAAAAAATTTCTTTGTTGCATCCAGTATGGAATCATTGAAAGCACAAAAAGCTGCATATTCGGTACCATACCCTGAAAAACATTTATGTACAAATTCCCCTAAATCAATGTCTGCACTTTTATTTTTTCTAAAATGTGCAGTTCTTTTTTCCAAGTCTAACACTAATGCTATGTCAACATTTTTCTTTAAAATTTTATGAGCGGCTTCATTTTTAAATTTTGTGCTAAAGGTAGACATTGAGCTATAGCTTTTGCCATTATAAAGAAGAGTACCTTTAAAAAGTTTGAGCGATTTTAATGTAATTGCTAATTCCTTTAAAATAATATTAATTTTGCTGTTTTCTGATTCGGTAAAAATTATAACGCCCGAATTAAATTTTTTAACAAATGCTTCGACTTTATTAAAATCGGGCAATGTTTTAAAATAATAAAAAAGCTTTAAAGGTGTGAGGTCTTCGTTGAATTCAAAAGTTAAATAGTTTTTAATATTGTTAAGAAAAATAAGCTGATTATTTGTAATAACGTTGTCTGAATGTGCTTTAAACAATCTTATAAATTGTTCTAATGTAGTAATACCCCCAGTTGTAAGTAGATGTGCGTTTTTAAGTTTGGGTAAATCAATAATTTTTTTATTTATAATGTATACATTTTTTCTATCTAAATTAGTATCAAAATTTTTAAAATTATAAAAACCCACTATATAAACAAATTTAAAAGATTCGAAATTTATTTTGTTAAGGTCGTTCTTTAAGTTATTTTCAGATGATACAACTATTGACACATCCTCTTTTTGTGTAAACCATTTAAAAGCAAGTATGCAAGTTGCTGCCTCAATATTTGAGGGCACTATAAAGCAATATTTTTCCTGCATTATTTAATTATTTAGGAAAAAACAATTATAATCAATTATTATCTGCAAGAACTTTGAGGGTTGACGTTAAAGAATTACTTTCGTCCGTATCATTTATTGTATCGTCTTGAGTTATAGATAGTGTTGGGTAGTCAATTCGGAGTAATATATTGCCAAAATTAGGCCCAAACCTGTTTTTCATCATACCTAAATGTATTACACCTAATTCTCTCTCCTCGTCAGTCTGAAAAATACTCATTACAACATCTGCAGTTGCCGCTAAACCAATACTTTCACTAATAGTAGCAATTGACGGGTCATTTTCACTATAACCAGATCTATTTAATTGTGTAGCAGATATAATAGGGCAATTAAAAACGTATGACATTGCTCTTATTTTTTCAGTAACATATTTCACTCTCTCATAAGAATTGGTACCTGTTGACGAATGTATAAGGTTTAAATAATCAATTACAATGGCATCAACTTTTATACCTTTAGAAATAAATTTTTTTATAAATGCATTTAATTGAATAGGGGTTATTGTAGAAGGCGGAAACTCTTTAACAAAAATTTTAGCATTAGGTGTTTTTCTGTTAAATTCATCAATAC
>Ga0172367_10003799_pt1 | contig 19224 bp, 20 predicted proteins | sample Lak10m_FD_114542 | JGI IMG/M metagenome (GOLD analysis project Ga0172367, IMG submission 114542) | Freshwater microbial communities from Kabuno Bay, South-Kivu, Congo - kab_022012_10m | ecosystem: Environmental > Aquatic > Freshwater > Lake | place: Democratic Republic of the Congo: South-Kivu...
AAATTTTCAAGCCTCGGTAGCTCAGTGGTAGAGCAAAGGACTGAAAATCCTTGTGTCGTCAGTTCGATTCTGACCCGGGGCACAAACGTGAAAAAGTTATAAAGTTATAAAGTAATGACTTCAAGCACTTGCTTTTAGCAAATAATTTTATATCTTTATAACTTTTTCGCTTTATACGGGGTATGGCCTAATTGGCTAGGGCGCCTGCTTTGGGAGCAGGAGATTCTGGGTTCAAGTCCCAGTACCCCGACGAATGGAATGAGGAGGGGTAAGCAAGCCACCTGCGTGGCTTGCGTCTGGACTTGAATGCCGGAGCGATGTCCGCTTTGAGCGGACCGCGAGGCCGGGTCGGGGCGCTTGCTTTTCACCAAGCGAAGCGAAGGTTAAAAGCTTAGCGACCGTGACCAAGTCCCAGTACCCCGGCTTGACTATTGTTAGCCTAATATTATCACCAAGATTAGCAAACCAAGGTCTTGATTTTTCTTTATTTTTATGCTAACATAAGAATACTTTTAATAATTTACTTAATTTATCAAAATTTCGTATGCCTAATAAGAAATCGGCGAAAAAAGAACTGCGCAAGAGCGTTAAGAGAGAAGCCGCCAATCTCAAAGTGAAAAATATCATGAAAACGGCTGTTAAAAAGAGCTTGAAGAAAGTTCAAGCGGCTGATAAGAGCGTTAAGGAAGATTTTTCCGTAGTGATGAAAAATATCGATAAAGCTGCAAAAAAGGGCGTTATCAAAAAAGGTGCAGCTGCCCGCAAAAAATCACGTTTAGCCAAAAAAATTAATGCGTTAAAATAAACGCTTTTATAACAATCACTTTTCCTGGGAAACGGGTGTAAGTCCCATTTCTCGGAAAAAGCGCCAAATTTATGTTAGATAAAAAAAACAAAGAGAAAATCATTAAAAAATTTAGAGTGCATGACACTGACACCGGCTCGCCCCAAGTCCAAATTGCCATTCTTACTGAAGAAATTAAACAATTAACCGAGCATTTAAAACAGCATAAACACGACTATTCTTCCCGACGCGGTTTACTGAAAAAAGTCGGCGAACGCCGCAAACTCTTAAGATATTTGCAAAAAGAAAATGCGGAACAGTTTAAGGAATTAGCAGAAAAGTTAAAATTAAAAATTGCCCAGAAATTACAAGCTGAAGAAGAGGAAGAAAAATTAAAAGAGAAAAAATATAATGTTGCCACCGAAGAAGATGAAGAGGTTGCCGAAATAACTCCCGATGCTGACGAGGACAACGAATAAATCCCTATGATAAAACACAAAGAACAGCGCGTCGGCGTCCTAATAGATGTCGCCAATATGTACCATTCCGCCAAAAACCTTTATGGCAGACGCGTTAACTTTAAAGAAATATTAAACCAAGCAGTGGCTGACCGGAAATTAATCCGGGCCACTGCTTATGTTATCCGGGCAGAAAATGAAGAAGAAACCGCATTTTTTGAAGCCCTTAGCCAACAAGGATTTGAGGTAAGAATGAAAGATTTGCAAATTTTTGCCGGTGGTGCTAAAAAAGCGGACTGGGATGTTGGTATCGCTATTGATGCGATAAAATTAGCAGACAAATTAGACGTTATTGTCTTAGTTTCTGGTGATGGCGATTATCTACCCCTAGTCTCATACTTACAAAATAACAAGGGTTGTTTGGTGGAAATAATGGCCTTCCGTAAAACCTGTTCTGCCCGCTTAATTGAAGAAGTAGATGATTTCATTGATCTTGGTTCTAATAATAAATTTTTAATTGGCGGAAAACATAAATAAAAAATAATGTTTTGACCTGCAAATAGATAGCACTGTTAATATTCTCGTTTTTAAGAATATGCAGTTCTGTAATTTGTGGGCCAAGCTAAAAAATTATGGAAAAAATTGTAAATTGTGATTGGCTTGGCCGCCAGCTCACTATTAAAACCGGCAAAATTGCCCTTCAGGCTGATGCCGCTGTCTTAGTTCAATATGGCGAAACTGTAGTCATGGCTACGGTCGTCCAAAATAAATCCGCCCGCGAAGGCACGGATTTTTTTCCGTTGATGGTAGAATTTCAAGAAAAGCTCTACGCTGCCGGCATTATTAAGGGTTCTCGCTGGATTAAACGCGAAGGCCGTCCAACTGATGATTCGGTTTTAACCGGACGCATGATTGACCGCTCCATCCGCCCCCTTTTCAATCAAGATGACCGCCGCGATGTCCAAGTGATTATCACTGTTTTAGCCGTAGACCAAGAAAATGACCATGACATTGTTTCTTTAGTGGCCTCCTCTGCCGCTTTAGCTATTTCCGGCTTAGATTGGCGCGGACCGATTGGCGGAATTAGAGTTGGCCGCATAGAAAATAATTTCGTCTTCAATCCCACTTATGCGGAACAGGCCGCCAGTGATTTAGATTTAATCGTCGCCGGCACTAAAGAAAAGACCATCATGATTGAAGCTGGTGCCAATGAAGTACCGGAAAAAATAATGCTAGAAGCAATTTTAGCAGGACAGGAAAAAATGAAACCAGCAATCAATTTAATCGAGGAGCTACAAAAACAAATGCCTGTTAAAGAAATTAAAGTTAAAAAAAGTTTAAAAAGTGAAGATGAAATCAAAAGAGAAGCAGAGAAACAAGAAACCTTAACTTTAGGCTCTGCTTGGTTAAAAGAAAATATTAAAAATATTTTATTTGATAAATCTTACTACACTAAAGGAGAACGCAAGGCAGCAGTCAGCGCCATTAAAGAACAACTAGACACTTATCTTTTTGAAAAAGAAATAAGCGCTGATCAACGTAATTATGCAATTAAATCATTGGTGGAAAAAATGATTGATGAAGCGATCACAGCCGCTATTTTAGAAGATGGCAAAAGAGTTGATGGGCGTGCTTTTAATGAAATTCGCGCCTTAAATGCTGAAGTATCCTTATTACCCCGCGATCATGGAACCTCCTTATTCTCACGCGGTGAAACTCAAGTAATGTCTATTGTCACCCTAGGCGCCCCCGGCATGGAACAGTCGCTCGAAGGCATGGAGGGCCAAAGCAAAAAACGCTACATGCATCACTATAATTTTCCGCCTTATTCCGTCGGCGAAGCCGCTCCTCTGCGCGGTACCGGCCGGCGCGAAATCGGCCACGGCGCTTTAGCGGAAAAAGCTTTATTGCCGATGGTGCCTAACCGAGAAGATTTTCCCTACACCGTCCGTGTTGTCAGTGAAACATTAGGCTCCAACGGATCGTCTTCAATGGCTTCAACCTGCGCCTCCACTTTAGCCTTAATGGATGCGGGCGTACCGATAAAAAAACCGGTAGTCGGAATTGCCATGGGTCTCGCTTCTTATCATGATTTAAGTAAATGGCAAGTATTAACCGATATTCAAGATTTGGAAGACGGCGATGGTGGTATGGATTTTAAAATTACTGGCACCGATGCCGGCTTAACCGCTATTCAACTTGATACCAAAACCGAAGGTTTAACCCCAGAAATAATCAGCCAGACCTTTAAACAAGGCCGCGAAGCTTTAAATAAAATTTTACAGGTCATTACTAGCGCTATCCCTGCTCCTCGCCCTGAATTATCTCCTTACGCTCCCCGCATCACCAGTTTTCACGTTGACCCAGAAAAAATCGGTGCTATTATTGGACCGGGCGGCAAGGTTATTAATAAAATTATCGATGAAACCGGCGTTAGCATTGATATTGATGATGATGGCCTGGTAATGGTCTGCGGAACCGATGCGGCGATGGTAGCTGAAGCAGTCAACCAAGTTAAAGCAATCGTCCACGTCTTTGCGGTCGGAGAGATAATTACAGGAAAAGTCGTGCGCATGATGGATTTTGGCGCTTTCGTCCAATTAAACGGCAGTCAAGACGGTTTAGTTAGAGCGAGCGAACTTGCCCCCTACTACGTGGAAAAACCTGGCGATATTTTAAATATCGGCGACGTCGTTACCGTTAAAATAATCGAGTTTGATGATCAAGGGCGCATCAATTTAACCATGAAAGGATTATCAGAAAACGCTGAATTATGGAAAGATGAAAAAGGTAAGGGCAACCCTGAAAATAGAATGAATAATTTCCGTCGACCCAGCGGAGATCGAGGTCGATTTACCGGTCGTGACAGCGCCCCTCGCCGCCCTCGCTTCTAACTTGACTTTTTCATAAACTTAAGCTAATATTTGTCAATAAAGAAAAAGAATCGCGTCATTCGTCTGGATTTTTACCGCTCGGATGCGCCTCTAAAAACACCATATGTTAATGATAAAATTATCTAAAATTGGTAAAACTAACAAAAAAGTTTTCCGTCTGATTATTTCTGAAAAAGGGCGCGACCCCTATGGTAACTCGCTAGAAATTTTGGGTTCATACAATCCTTATTCTAAGGATCTCCAAGTTAAAGAAGAGAGGGTTAAGCATTGGTTAAGCAAGGGCGCCGGGATGACCGCTACTATTAATAATCTTCTAATAGGCAAAGGTATTATTGAGGGTAAAAAAGTAGTCGCTTCAAAAGCTGGCAAAGTTAATGAAAAGAAAGCCTCGCAATTAAAGGCGAAAGCCGATAAAAAAGCAGCCGCGGAAAAAACAGAAACTCCGGCAGAAAAAGTTGAAGAAGCACCGGTTGAAAACGAAGCTGCCGCCGAAACTACCCCGAGCGAAAATTTGGAAAAAGAAGCTTAAATTGACAAAGATAAGCAATCATTGATAAGATAATAACTGATATAAATCCCAAAAATTGGGAAAATATAATTAAGTCTCGGATCTTTCAAGTTTAGCGACATTAGTTCGGTTGATTTGAAGGCCCAGCAATAACAAATATGGAAGCAGACAAACAGTTTCTCGAAATGATCGTAAAAAGCATCGTCAGCAATCCTAATGACGTCGCTGTCGATCGGACCGTTGATGAGATGGGGGTACTTTTAACCCTGAAAATCAACCCAGCCGATATGGGTTATGTGATCGGTCGCAAGGGGCAAACCGCACAAGCAATCCGCACTTTATTAAAGATTGTTGGTGCTAAGAATAACTCTCGCGTCAATTTAAAAATTTATGACCCGGAAGGAGGCGCTCGCCGCAGCAGTCGCCCTACTAATGACAGTCATGCCGACTTGGGTGATGTTGACACTTCCGCCTTGGATGATCTCAAAATTTAATCTTTAGATTAAAACATAGAAAAAGCCGGATTTCCCAATCCGGCTTTTTTGTTATAAAATTGTAGTATATGAAATTCAAAATAATAAGTATCTTTCCTGATATCTTTAATTCCTATCTTGAAGACAGCATCATTAAGAGGGCTATTGAGAGGAAGATTGTTAAAATAGAAAAATACAATCTTAGGGATTGGACCAGCGATAAGCACCGCACGGTCGATGACACTCCTTATGGCGGCGGTGCGGGCATGCTGATGAAAATAGAACCTCTTTATAAAGCCCTTAAAGATATTAAAATAAAAAGCCAAACGGAGGCAAAAAAAAGAAAAATAATTTTGCTCTCCGCCAGTGGCAAAACCTGGAATCAAAAAATGGCTAAGCAATATAGTCATCTTAAAGAAATTATTTTTGTCTGCGGACGCTATGAAGGCGTCGATGCTAGAATAAAGAAATTTATTGATGAAGAAGTATCAATTGGCGACTACGTCTTAACTGGCGGCGAGCTACCCGCCCTAATAATCATTGATTCAATTACCAGATTATTGCCCGGCGTTCTAGGAAACAAAGCCAGCATCGAAGAGGAATCTCATAGTGAAAAAAATATCCTGGAATATCCGCAATATACCAGACCGGCGATTTTTAAAGCCGAGGGTAAAAAATATGCCGTTCCTAAAGTTCTGCTTGAAGGCAATCATGCAAAAATAAAAGCATGGCGCAATAAAAAACAAAAAATAAAAAAATAAAGACTCCAAAAGGAGTCTTTTTTTTGTTTGCTAAAAATAAAAATTAAATAAACGACGGTTTTTTTTCTCCAAAAAGCCATTCCCTCGCTTGCCCTCTGCCTTGACGACGATAAATCTTAAATTTAAAACCAAATTTAACCTTACCCGCATAAAGCAGAGATATTAAATGATAGCTCGGCAGTTGAAAAACATCATGCCTAGAATCATCGCCTACATCCAAACCGATAGTTTCGGAGATATCGGAAGTTTTAGCTAGTTCCCTGGCGATTGCTTCATTAGTTAAACTATTTAAAGGCTCAACAAACCAATAGGTTTTTCTTTTTTTCATTGTAAAGAACTTTTAAAGGTGAAACTTATATTTAATACTCTGTTAAATTTTATAATCAGTTAATACCCAACGATTATCTATTCTTTCTAATTTCCCTGGCAAAGCAAAGCCAGCTGCTCTTTCATGTCCGCCTCCGCCCAAAGCTCTAGCTAAACCATCAACTAACAAACCGTTGGGAGTACTGCGTAAACTACCTTTAACAAAACCTTGACCGTCTTCATATAATAATATAATGGCTTTAGCTCCCGATGAATTACTTAAGAAACCAGCTAAACCGCTAAAAAAATCACTTTCACCAGCGCCATCAAGTCTATCTTTGCCAAAAATATTAATAATATCTTCTCGACTAATCACAGATAAGGCAATTTGATATCGAGAGTTAAGTTTTAATCTTTCCAGAGCCAAGCCCCACATTCTAATCATCGCCATATCTTTATTATGTAGAGTATAGCTAACAATTTTATTATAACGAGCGCCGGCAGCCAAGGCAGCCGAAGCTGCTTGCATGGTAGCATCGGACGCGGATGGATATAAAAAATTACCAGTATCCGTCAATATTCCCGTTAAAACGCAATCAGCCAAATCCTGAGTAAAATTAAATTTATTAACTTTTATAAAATTAAAAACCAATTCCGATGTTGACGATAATTCCGGAAAACGAATCTCTAAATCAGCATAATTATCTATCCGGGGATGATGATCAAACTCAATAATTTTACCACCATTTTTTTTAAATTCAATTATTTCTTCACTTAAAGCTGTTCTGGCTAAAGAGCCGCAATCAGCTACTATTAATAAATCAAAATATTCATGCAAAGGCCCGGATAAATTTATATTCTTTTTTAAATTTATTAAATCGTCCTCTATTCTTTCAAAGCCTGGTAAATAATCAAATAACCCTTCATTCTTGCCCTGGCAGAAACAAGCCGTTTCTTTGCCTAAATCCTGGCTAAGCAGCCTTAAAGCCGCCACCGAAGATAAAGCGTCGCCATCGGGTCGGAGATGGGCCACAATTAAGATACGCTTAGCGGCACGCATTAGATTAAATGCCTGTTTTAATTTATCTTCTATAAGCATAACCGCTTATTTTAACGATAAATACAATAAATGTCAAAATCAAAAAACCACCCCCTTGAGAGTGGAATTTTAGCATAAAAAAATTTGTTAACCGTTAAAAATTAATATTCTCTTGATTATCTTCATTAATTTTTAAAAATACATCCTCTAAAATCGCCGCTTTTCTTTCCGTGGGATCAAATTCCCACAAAAGACGAGGGATTTTGCGCAAGCGAGTTTTTTTAATAATACTGGCAGCAATTCTACCGGAAGAAGCTTTTAATTTTTTCAAAGCCGTCCCCGCCATTTTATCGGGCAATACTGAAACAATAACCTTGGCATGCTGCAAATCAGGGGTGCAAGAAACATAAGTTACAGTTACAAAAACTTCAGGAAATTCTAATTCCCGATTAATTGCCTCGGCTAATTCCCGATGTAACAATTCATTCAACTGTTCTACTTTAGACATATTACAATTTTTCAATCTTACGATCTTCGCGATAAAATTCTAAAACATCGCCCTCAATAATTAAGGGCTGGCCCTCAAATTTTAAACCACATTCTTCACCTTCTTCTACAAACTTAACCTCTTGTTTGGCTGATTGTAAGCCCACAACTTTTCCGGTGGTAATAAATTCTTCTCCCCGCCAAATATTAACCATTGCACCGCTTTCTGGCCGCCCGGACAAAACCTTGCCCCCGATAATTTGTTGCTGTTTTTCCGTTCGAAAAATTGCCAGTACTCTTAATTTACCCAAATCAACTCGGGTCACTTCTTCTGGGACTAATTTCTGCATTTCGCCCTTAACATACTTGATTAAATCATAAATTATAGAAAACTGATTAACAACAATATTTTTACTACGTGCTAAATTTTCTACATTTGGAGGCATTTTTGTATTAAAACAAATAATCTGCGCGCTAGAATCTTCCGCCCTTTTAATGTCACCTTCGGTTACATTGCCAAGTCCTTTAACAACAATTTTTACTTTAACCTTTTCTGTATTTATTTTCATTAAAGACTCTTCGATTGCCTCCGCCGAACCTAAAAAATCACTTTTAATAACTAAATTAACTTTAGGCGTATTATCATCGGCATTATCTTGCTGGGCAATAGACATAATCTTTTCCTTTTTTATATCCGCACTTTTAATTTTTCTCATCTTCACCTTTTTGCCGTCGCCAACATACAAAATATCACCGACTGAAGGAGAAATCTTTAAGCCTAAAATTTTAACTGGGACCGAAGGAGCTGCCTCTGTTAACTCTTCACCTTTATAATTTTTTAAAGATTTAACTTTTCCATACACAACATCTTCAAAACAAAGTTGATCACCTACCCTGAGCGTGCCATTTTGTACCAAAATAGTAGCCACCGGACCGGCAGCTTTATCAACATTAGATTCTACTACCGTACCTGCCGCCTCTGCTTCCGGATTAGCCTTTAAAGACTCTCCTAATTCAGCGTCAGCCGTTAAAATAACCATATCCAGCAACTCTTCAATACCGGTTCCTTCTTTAGCAGATATAGGCACGCAGATAGTCTTACCACCCCAATCTTCAGGAGTAATATTTAAATTATTAGCTAAGTCCTGCTTAGTTTTCATTATATCGGCTTCAGGCTTATCAATCTTATTAATCGCTACCAAGAATGGCAATTTAGCCGCCTCAATAATACGAAAAGCTTCGACTGTCTGAGGCTTAACTCCGTCATCAGCCGCTACCACCAAGATGGCGATATCAGCAACTTTAGCGCCGCGACTACGCATCGCTGTAAAAGCTTCATGACCGGGAGTATCAATAAAAGTTAACTTCCTGTCTTTGCGAATAACTTGATAAGCGCCGATGTGCTGTGTAATACCACCGGCTTCCCCGGAAACAACATTAGTCAAACGAATTGAATCAAGTAATTTAGTCTTACCATGATCAACATGCCCCATAACTACAATAACTGGCGGGCGCAGTTGTAAATCCTCGGGCTTCTCTAAATCTAAAATATCTTTTAATTTTTTTTCTTCATTTTCGGTTTCATCATTATCTTCGGCCAAAAGCTGTACATCAAGATTTAAATCAGCGCCAATAATAACAGCTGTATCAAAATCAATTTTTTCATTAATCGAAGCAAAAACTCCATTTTTTATTAATTCTTGCAGCAAACGATTAACCGGAATCTGAGATACCTCCGCCAAAGCTCTAACCGTAATTACGGCCGGAATAGCAATAGTTTTCTTTTCTTTGGGTAAAATTGCTTCATCTTGTTTTCTAGCCCTTTCAGCAGCTTTCCTTTGCTCCCATTGACGTCTAAAAATTGGCCAATTTTTAATAATTTTCTTGGCTGTATTATTATCTACCTTAATAGCTTTTTGACCGATGGCGAAACCTAATTCTGGTAATAAATCACGTAACTCCTGCGGAGAGATACGAAGGATACGAGCTAATTCTGTAATATTCATAAAAATTTAATAAATGCCTAAATTTAAGACGAAATTTTATTAATTATTTTTAAATATTACTTCATTTTTTAAATTTAGTCAATGAAAAACTAGCCAAAAATGACTTTACAAAGCTAAAAATAATTGCTAAGATAATTACTAATATTACTTAGCAAATTTATTAATTAGCCGAAATTCAAGATAAGCCCGATTTTAGGCGCTGACCAATATCTCCACTAAAACCGGATGCTTCCAGCTTTTAATTTTATCTTATATTCACCCTTTTTATTAAAATGACTAGCAGAACTCCTGAAAATTTTTGTAAACACAAAAAAATTCTTTAATATAAGAGTAAATTTTGATTTTACCACCCTATCTGCTTTCTTGTTTTTTCGGTCTTTATATTTATGGAATACCTAATTGCCGTTATTGCTGTTGTTGGCGGTTTTTTTATTGGCACCTGGTTTCAAGAAAGAAAAACAAGCAGAAGAATAGAGGGGGCTGAAAAAAAAGCAGACAATATCTTAAATGAGGCTAAAGCTAAAGAAAAAGAGCTTTTATTAAAAGCTCAGGATAAAGCCCTAAAAATCATTGAAGATGCTAAAAATGAAGAAAGCCAACGTCGCAAAGAAATCAATGGCCTCCAAAGCCGATTAGAACAACGAGAAAACTCTTTTTCTCAAAAATTATTAGATCTTCAAGACAAACAACAAAAATTGTACGATAAAGTCAATGAAGTTCAAGAAATCAAAGAAAGAATTAAAACAATTAAGGAAGAACAGTTAAATAAGTTGGAAGAAATATCTAATTTAAGCCAAGAAGAAGCTAAAGATTTGCTCTTAAAAAATATTGAAGAAAAATCGGCCGAAGATTTAATGATAAGAGTTAGAAAACTTGAAGAAGATAATAATGATTCTCTCCAAGAAAAAGCTAAAGATATCATGGCTTTAGCCATGCAAAGAATGGTTTCCTCTTATACAGTCGAACTTACTACCACCACTATTGACCTCCCTAACGATGAAATGAAGGGCCGCATTATTGGCAGAGAAGGTAGAAATATAAAAGCAATCGAACAGATGACCGGTGTAGAAATTATAGTTGATGACACTCCTAACGCTATTACTGTTTCCGGCTTTTCTTTAATTAGACGCCATATAGCCAAAAAAACTTTAGATTATTTAATAAAAGACGGTCGCATTCATCCTACTAAAATTGAAGATGCGGTAGAGATGGCTAAAAAAGAACTAGCAGTTGACATTAAAAAAGCGGGTGAAGAGGCTATGTATGAAGTTGGTATTACCGGTTTTGATCCTAAATTAGTACAAATCCTCGGCAGATTAAAATATCGCACCAGTTACGGACAAAATACTCTCAGTCATTCAATTGAAGTTGCTCATTTGGCCGCCATGTTAGCTGAAGAACTCGGTTCCGACGTTACTCTGGCTAAAAAAGGAGGACTGCTCCATGATATTGGTAAAGCGGTCGACCATGAAGTCCAGGGCAACCACACTGAAATTGGAAGGGATATTGCTAAAAAATTCAATTTACCAGAAGAAATAATTGCTCCTATTGCCACTCATCATGATGATCAGCCAGCCAGCCTTACCTCAGTTATTGTTAAAGTAGCTGATGCTATTTCCTCAGCTAGACCAGGGGCTAGAAGCGATAGCCACGAAAATTACATTCAACGCCTAGAAGAGTTGGAAAAAATTGCCACCAGTTTTGACGGTATCGAAAAAGCTTACGCTATCCAAGCTGGACGTGAAGTTCGCGTCTTTGTTAAACCTGAAACAATTGACGACTTGAAAGCTCATAATTTAGCGAGAGATATTGCAAAAAAGATAGAAATTGAGTTAAAATATCCAGGAGAGATAAAAATTAATGTCATTAGAGAAACAAGAGTTATTGAATACGCCAGATAATTATAATTAACGCCCTCGGCTCCAAAAAGGAGTCAGGCGCCAAATATATGAATAAAGCGCAATTAATCGACAAGCTCTACCACGAAGTGGAAGGTCTAAACAAAAAACAAGCAGAAAAAATGCTTGACGTTTTAACTGACACTATTATTGAAGAGCTGAAAAATGATCACGAAGTAACTATTACTGGTTTTGGTACTTTTTTATCTCGTGTCCGCTACTCTCGCGGCGGTGTTAACCCGCAAAATCCGCAAGAAAGAATCACGATTCCGGCAGTTAAAGTGGCTAAATTTAAAACTGGTTACAACTTAAAACAAGCCCTGAAGGGTAAACGCTAAAATAAAATATTATTTTATATCGTCAGCTTGCCCGGACTAATCATCCGGGCAAGTTTTGTGCCTATAATAAGCTCCGGTAGCTCAATTGGATAGAGTGTGTGGCTTCGGACCACAAGGTTAGAGGTTCGAGTCCTCTCCGGAGCACCAAATTATTCATCAAGGTCTTGACTCTTAGACTAATGATAAATATAATATTCCTGTATGTTCTTAAGTTGAGCAACTCAATCTTTATTGCAAAGGCATCTAATTAATATAAGTTTTAGGCTGGGTAGCTCAGCTGGTTAGAGCGTAGCACTCATAACGCTAAGGTCGAGGGTTCGAGCCCCTCCCCAGCCACAAAATTAATTAAACAAATAAGTTTAAAACGCGCCTATAGCTCAGTTGGTAGAGCAACTCCCTCTTAAGGAGATGGTCGTGGGTTCGAATCCCCCTGGGCGCACAAATAAATATAGTTCATTTAGTTGATAATTATGCAAAATTTTATTATATTTGGACCGCCAGGAGCGGGCAAGGGCACGCAGGCTCAAAAAATAGCCGCTGAGTTTAATTTCATCCATCTCTCCACAGGAGCGCTATTGCGGGAAGAGATTTCCCGACAAACAGAAATCGGAAAAAAAGTGCAACAAGTAATAGCTAAAGGGGAATTAGTCGACGACATCATTGTTGATAATATTATAAAAAATAAAATCAAAAAAAACGGCCAAGCAGCCGGTTTTATTTTTGACGGATACCCCCGCACCATCAATCAAGCTAAATACCTGGATACACTCCTTGCCGCAAAGGCTCTCCCGTTGACACTTAATCTTGAGGTTGATGAAAATGAATTAGTAAAAAGGCTTAAACTAAGGAAAAAAGAAGCCGGCAGAATCGACGACGACGAAAAAATAATTAAAAATAGACTTCGTATATATGTCGAACAAACCCAGCCTTTAATTAGCTTCTATGCCGACCAGGGGCGCCTGATCAGCGTTAACGGACAAGGCTCGATCGAAGAAGTTTTTTCTCTCCTGAGGGAAAAAATAAAATAATTTTAAAGCATAACAAAAAAGAACCAAAAAGGTTCTTTTTTGTTTGTTTAAAAATAAATTATTAACCATTAATAATTGTCCCTTTAAAAGCCTTCTTAATAAAAAATTTATTTAAATTAATAAAATTATGACCGTTAAGAATAGCTACTTTGAGTTTTAAAGATTGAGCTAAACGAGCGGCAATCGGATCAAAGGGGGTATTCATGCCCGGGCGCCATTCATCACCAACCAATAAACGGAAGTCTTTCCAATTTATTTTTTTTATTATTTTTGCCTCCGAGTAAAGCCGGGGGTCCTGATTATAAACATAATCAATATTAGAAAGATTGATCACTGTTTTTGCTTTATATTTCTGAGCTAAGAGAACGGCAACATAATCAGTGGACCAACCCGGTCGATAACCGCCGGCAATAATCACACGAGAACGAATGCGCAAAATCTTATTCGGATTAGTAATTATTTCTGGGTGAGCAATATCCCTTAAAATAGTTCTTAATAAATGAGCATTTAAACGCGTAGCGTGTATTCCCAACCAGTCTTGATCATCTTCCGGAACTTTTTCTACGGCCGAAGCTGCCTGAACGTATTGTCTAGCTGTAACGCCGCCACCAGCCACGATAATCAAACGATCACCAGCGTCATATCTATTAAGAACAAAATGGCGAAATTTTTTCAAAAAAGAAATATCAATTCCCCCGTTTGGCACGATCAAAGATCCGCCAACAGACAAAATATAAGTCATATTCTAAAAAAACGGGCGCTTATAAATAAGCGCCCGTTACAATAAAAATTATTTTTTGTTCCCAGAAGACTCGATTTCCTTACTCTTAACTTCGGCTAAAATTGCTTTACGAATAGCGCTTTGTAATTTCTGGTCTTCTTTAATTACTTTTTTGGCATTCTCTCGGCCAACCCCCAATTTAGTGTCGCCAAAAGTATAAGAGTTGCCGTTCTTCTTAACCACGCCATATTCAACGCCGGCGTCAACTAGATCTCCGGCAACAGAGATGCCTTCATTATACATAATATCGAATTCACAAGTTCTAAAAGGAGCCGCCACCTTGTTTTTTACAATTTTAACCTTTACCCGATTACCGATAATATTTTCTCCTTGCTTAATTTGAGCGGCCCGGCGTACTTCAACGCGGACAGAGCAATAAAACTTTAAAGCATTGCCGCCGGTGGTAGTTTCGGGGTTACCGAAAAATACTCCGATTTTATTACGAATCTGATTAATAAAGATTACACTGGTTTTAGTTTTAGCAATAATACCGGTTAACTTGCGCAAAGCTTGACTCATTAAACGCGCCTGCAAACCCATATGTTGATCGCCCATCTCACCCTCAATTTCTTTTTGCGGCACTAAAGCGGCCACGCTATCAACAACGATAACATCAACCGCGTTAGAACGAACTAGGGTTTCTACTATATCCAAAGCCTGCTCCCCTGAATCCGGCTGAGAAATCAAAAGTTCATTAACATTAACTCCGATTTTAGCGGCGTAATCAGGATCAAGCGCATGCTCGGCGTCAACAAAAGCCGCAATACCGCCAAGTTTCTGCACTTCAGCTACAATATGCTGAGCTAAGGTAGTTTTACCTGAAGACTCCGGTCCAAAAATTTCAATAATACGGCCGCGAGGAACGCCGCCAATACCGAAAGCAACGTCTAGAGATAAGCAACCGGTAGAGATGGCGTCGACATTAGTTTTTCTTACGTCGCCAAATTTCATAATTGCGCCATCACCGAATTTAGTTTTAATTTGTTCCATCGCATTGGCCGCCGCCTCTGCTCTTTTATCATTAACCATGTGACCATGGGCTTCTTCTTTGATAAGCGCCGTCTTTTTTTCTTTAGACATAAATATAAATTGTCATAACGGCGGCCTGCCTAGCCATCCGAAGACATATGCATTAACTTTATTAAATTAATTAAATCATAGCATAGCACCATTAAACCTAAACTAAAAAATCAATAAACAAGAAATGGCGGCTAAATAATTATACTACAAAAAATACTTTTTTAATAGATAATTAATTTTGTTTTGGCTCGAAATTTTTATACTCCAGCCAATACAAAGACCAAAAATTCCGCCAACCATTACTATATACTTTAGTATCAAAATATAGAGACGGGGCTTTATTTAAAAAATTCCCTAAAAATTCACTAAAATTACTATTTGAATCAAACTCTTCAATTATGGGAGAATTAGAAAAATTATCAATATTTTGACTAATATTATTAATTTTTTCTATTTTATGAGTATAAGCCTCAGATAAAGAATTTTGCTCAGCTAGATTATTGTTAAACCCAGATTCACCATCGGCAATACCGGCTAGACCATTAATTAAATACCAGGTTTTTTGAAAAGCTTGAGAAATCCAGGTAATTGATTGGGCTTTTTTTACCTCCGTCGTATCGTCACCACTGGTGTCCTCAAACCAAACCGAAGCGAAAACAGTCAAAAAAAGAAAAAGAACTAAAATAATTACCTGAAAAACAATACGCCGCATATATTTTTATAAAAAATTAATAAATCTTTAAACTTATCAAAAAATTCTTATCACACCATACCGCCCATCAAAACCGGAAATAACATCAAGCTCTTGACGGCGAATACGTTTAATGCCTTCTGCCACCAAAGGATAATCATTTTTTAAAATTTTTAAATCTAAATCCATTAAAATATAAAGTTCGGAACCGAATCTTCCAACTAAATCCTGATATGTTTTATTAACTTTTACTGATTTACGATTTTTAACTTGCAAAGACTCGGCAATTATTTTATCTAATTCCACTAAACGCCGAAAAGGCACTGCCTTGTCAGGCTTGAATCCTAAAGGGCGGTCAGCCAACTCTATTACTCGACTTAATACGCCTATAATTAAAGGACGGCCACAACGGGGACAAATATTACGTAAACGCTTACTTTCTTCCGGTCTACAACTAAAATGACAATCACGATGACCATCAAGATGATACGTGCCTTCCTCTGGATAAAACTCGATCGTCTCTAACATGCCTTCAGTATCTCCCGCGGCTATGCGTTTATTATTTTTTATTATCTGATAAATATTATCGTAGCCATCAACCGCCAATTCCATCACATTGGCTTCCCGGCCGATATTTTCCAAGCTATGAGCATCGGAATTAGATAAACACGTTAATTTATCAAGAGCACTTAAACACCAATTCATCTCTGGGTCGCTGGACAAACCAGTTTCATAAGCATAAATAAATTCCGATTGTTCATGAAAGCATTCTTCTATAGAATCAAAGCCCGACTTAGAGCCGAACAGCGCATACCATGGCGTCCAAATATGAGCGGGATAAACTAAAAACTGCGGGTGGATGGCAAGACAAAGACGGACAAAATCAGGGGCACTGATGCCTAAAATTGGACGGCCATCGGAACGAATATTATATTTAGACCCCAATTCTTCATTTAACTCTTTAACTGCTGCTAAATTCGGGGCATGTACTACTAAATGTATTCTGCGCACCTTGCCTCCGTCTTTATAAACTAAAGACACTTCTGTGCTTAAAAGAAATAAAGTTTTGCTTGAGTTATTCTTTAAACGATAAAGGCCGCTATCGCCGATTTCCTCCAATTCTTTAGACATGGCCTCAAACCAGGCAGGATAAGTAAAATCTCCGGTCGCGACAATATCAACTCCTTTTATCGCCGCTGTCTGAGCAATATTAGACAGGTTTAAGCGGGGCGAACAAGCGCGAGAATAACGAGAGTGAAGATGGAGATCTAAAATTCGGCGCATAATTACAGATTACTTAGTAATAAGATCTTCGGCAATTGCTAATTCTTCCCGGCTATTTATGCCCATAGCTTCACGGGGCTCAATGTTGATAGTACCGACTTTATAACCTTGTTTAAACGCCATTTCAACTAAAGCGGTTAAATAATACTCTTTGGGTTCATTATCGTTACTGAGAGCATCAATGTTATTCCAAAGCCATTGATTATTAAAACACATGAATCCAGGATTTACTTCGGTTATCTTAATTTCTTCAGGTAGAGCATCTTTAAATTCAACAATTTTTTCAACTTCATTATTTTTATCTCTAACAATCCTTCCCCAATGAAAAAAATTCTGATGCCAATCATTATAGTCACCCAACTCTGTGGGCATAATTGTTACCGCCTCAGTGGTAAGTGCCCCAAATTTACCAATAGATTCCGCCGTCACAAATGGATGATCACAATATAAAACAACTACATTGTCCGTATCGACGGGAATATAATTACGAGCGCAAGCAACAGCATGACCACTGCCAAGTTGCTGTTCCTGAATAGCGTAATCGCAATTATAGTCTAAAAGTGTTTGGCTAATTATTTCTTTATTATCTGGAGAAACTACGACAACAGGTAAATCGTCAACACCGGCAGATACAACTGATTCAATTAAATGGATAATCATCGGCCGGCCTTTAAGGGGAACTAATGCTTTAGGCAATTCGGACCCCATGCGCGTGCCCTTGCCGGCAGCTAAAATCACAATTTTAGTCTTCATAATTACTATTTTCTATTATTTTATATAGCTATATTTTATCATTCTCATTCTAAAATTACCACCCCGAAAACAAGCTTAGCATTGACAAATTTAGTTTAATATTATATAAAAAACCGGATCATCTGTCTCCAAAAAATCCGGTCTTTTTTATTTTAAGCAATAATTTTCTTAATTTGTTGAACTCGGGAAGATGCCTCCTCAATCGTTCTCGCCTCAGCATAAACCCTAATAATAGGCTCGGTATTAGAAGCGCGCAAATGTACCCAAGAATCAGGCCAATCAATCTTTACTCCATCAATATCACTAATTTGCTCTCCTTGATAGTATTCTTTAATTTTTAACAACAAAGCCTGAACGTCTATTTCCGGACTAAGATCAATTCTACCTTTAATCATCTGATATTGCGGGTATCTTGTTTTTAATTCCGAGACGCTCACTTTTTCTTGAGCTAAAAAACTCAAGAACAAAGCGACGCCTACCAGTGCATCGCGGCCATAATGTAATTCAGGATAAATAACGCCACCGTTACCCTCGCCGCCGATAACCGCTCCCGTTTCTTTCATTTTCACAACGACATTAATTTCACCTACCGCCGTCGCATAATAAGCACCCCCTCTCTTTTCGGTAATATCCTTTAAAGCTCGAGAAGAGGATAAATTAGAAACAGAAATTTTTTGATAGAAGCATGGACAATAATCATGCATCACGTAATCAGCTACGGCCACCAGAGTATATTCTTCGCCGAACATCTCTCCTTTTTCATCAATAAAAGCTAGACGGTCGACATCGGGGTCGACCACGATGCCCAAATCGGCGCCGCTAGCTAAAACCTGCGCTTTAATTTCGCTTAAATGCTGATCTAAAGGCTCGGGATTATGAGCAAATTCACCGTTAATATCACCATTAATTATTTCCACCTCGTTTACACCTAAACTTTTTAATAGGGTGGGGATAGCTAGGGCGCCAATTGAATTAATTCCATCGACTACAATCTTAAAATTACGCTTGGCAATTTCCGGCGCTTTTACTAGCTTTAAAGCCAGGATAGCCTCTATATGCCCTTCTAGAGCATCGGCAATTTTTATCTCCCCACCCAAATCTTCAATCTCGGCATAAGTAAAATGAGCTTCTTGGGCTAAAGATAAAATATCTCGGCCATCTTCAGCGCTTAAAAATTCACCCTTTTCGTTTAATAATTTTAAAGCATTCCATTGCCGTGGATTATGAGAAGCACTTAAAATTATACCCCCTTGAGCTTTTTCTTTAATTACACTCATTGCAATCGTCGGAGTAGTTGCTAAACCAACATCTAAAACTGACACTCCACTAAAACGTAATACGGAACTAGCTAGTTGATGAAGTAAAGGGCCGCTGATTCGACCGTCTCGCCCTAAAACTACAGCTAAATTTAATACTTCTGGAAATTTTTGCCGTAATTGATGGGCGTAAGCAGAAATAAAGGCAATTAAATCAAAGGGGGTTAAATTATCACCAATAGATCCGCCGATAGTGCCGCGAATACCGGAAATAGATTTTACTAAAGGCATATTATTATCTAAAAAAATTAATATTAATAACATTATACGAATAAATATAGGTTTAATGGTCAAAAATAGTTGGTAAATTAATCATTATATTTGAACCAATTATACCAAAGCAGGAATGCTTTTCTGTGCTCTTTAGACAACCCCCGATGAATTCGGAGGTTGTTTTTTA
>Ga0172367_10003800_pt1 | contig 19224 bp, 30 predicted proteins | sample Lak10m_FD_114542 | JGI IMG/M metagenome (GOLD analysis project Ga0172367, IMG submission 114542) | Freshwater microbial communities from Kabuno Bay, South-Kivu, Congo - kab_022012_10m | ecosystem: Environmental > Aquatic > Freshwater > Lake | place: Democratic Republic of the Congo: South-Kivu...
AGCGTACTCAGCAGGTGTAAGAGCATTGATTGCCGCCTCTGGGAGATACCGCTCGCCAGTTGCTTTTGAACCCTGTGTGCTAGGTTTGCCACTCTTGGTTCTCCATTTCTGGTCAGTCCAATTCTTAAGGCTTTGCTGCGGGGCTTTCAATCTCGATAACCCCCGCCCTTTTGCTTGTACTTCATAGCAAGCATCTGAGCTTTACGGGCTGACCACTGCCCCGGCGATCCACCTTTACCACCAGCTTTTATGCTGTTGAACAATGCTTTACGCATCCCTGGTTTGGTGTAATTGCCAGCTTCATTCACACGGGATTCACCGCCTTTGGAAAACGCCTTGAAATCGGTGTCATCCCGCCTAGCTTTGGTAACCGGCTTGGGCATCTTGGAGGCGCGAATCGCCCCCATCCCGCGTGAGGCCATCATGTCAGCACTTCCCGCCGTAGTTCATCTTCTTGACTTTACCGCCTTTTTTCATGCCACCAGCCATCTTAATCATCGTGCCCTTGGTTTTACCCTTGGTAGCAACACCATCACGGCTAGGAGCTGCGGTCTTCACTGCACCCATTTTGCTTGCGGCCATACCGCCCATGTTCATCTTTTTCATCGTAAATTCCTTTCCAACGGATTGAGGGACATCAACTTTCTTTGCGAACTTTGGATTGTTCGCTACTGCCTGCATGAACTTTTCTTGCTTTTTACTTACCGTAGGCATCAGTACATCTTCCCACGGGTCTTACCGCGCATAGCGATACCATCGCCACGCTTAGAGGCTGAACCTACTTTGCCACCTTTTTTAGCGGTAAAAGTCTCAGCTTCTTCCATCTCAAACTCAGCTTTTTTAGGTTTGGGTTTGGGTTTGGGTCTTGGCGCGGGTTTTTTGGGCTTATTTAGGTCTGGCTCATATTTGGATGAGTCCATGTCCGGGGGGCTGGGTATATTTTTATTTGTTGACATCTTCATCATCCTTTTTTGGCGAGGGCATCAATCTTTGCTTCAAGCCGTTCAAAGCCTGTATCAAAGCGCTCCATAATCTTTTCAAGGTCTTGCCTAACTTCTGCACGAGTGATGTGATCACGGGCTATTTCCTCCCGAGTTCGATTTAGCAGGATCTGGATACGCTTTTGTTCATCAGAAGAGTTCTTCAGCATGAACATCACCAGCCCCACTAAAAACGACGTGATTAAATTCCAAACCAGCGTACCCGTTTCCATTTAGCACTTCCATGCTCTCAAACTTTTATTTATACGGCTATTAGGATCACTAGCAGTTTTAGATGAAGTGAGCTTCTTCTTCATCCCTTCCATCCGCGCACAGAAAGACTTTTTCCTTGAGCCACCTTCTGGCTGAGGAGGTTTAAGCCCAGGCTTACCGGGATTAGCCGCGTTATATGAAGCTCTGCCTTTGGCGTTGAGTCCGCCTTTTTCAGATTTACCTTCTTTGCGCTGCCATGCTGGTGACTTAGCCATAGAAAATCACCATTGACGTAGTGTTTGTAACAGTGCCATGCAGCCCAACAGAAGCCAAAATACCTTCGCCGGGGAGTGGGATGATAGTGTATCCAGCGTTGGCTTTCGCCGCTGTGTTGACTGTTAATAAAACTGGACCTGTGGCGCTTCCATCACGAATAACGACAGACCCCGCATCAGTGCCATTTACTGCATAGATCGTTTTGATCCTTGCGCGTGGAACCGCCAAACTGTTTTGGTTTAAAAAATCCCCAGTCGAGGTTAGCGGTTGGGTCGCAAAGACATCATATTGCATGGATGCCATTTTGCGCTCCTATTAGCTAGGCGTTACAGCGTTGCTGCCGTCAGCATCAACCCAAGTGCTCGTTGCCAAAGCGCCGGTGGCGATCTTCAACTTGCTGTTGGTCGTGTCAAACACGATGGTACCTGCTACCTTGCCAGTTGTATTGATGGCGTTTGCAGCGGTGGCAATCACAGCAGCCGTAGCCGTGCGGAGTTGGATGTAACCGGCGGTCGCAACAACATTTCCGGTAAGGGTGCCGGTGACGTTGCCCGTGACGCTACCCGTAACTGCGCCTATGAACCCATTGTCAGATGTGACTGGGCCACTAAAGGTTGTATTTGCCATTAGATCCTCACATGCGATATCGGTGTATTAGTCTGCATGTCGTCAGCCGGGACTGTCTAATACACCGGGCTAACCCCGGAATACTGCTAGTATAAATAAAAAAGGGGGTTTTGCAACCCCCCTTCTTCGTACCGTTTAGGCTCCGGGCGAACCGAACATCCCAAGCGGATCAGACCAACCGAACGAATAACGCTCGCGGCTCTTGTAACGAACGTTGCCGGTGTCGAAGTCCCCGTCCATTCCCTGCGTAAGCGGGGCGCGAACAAAGTGCTTCATACCATTGGGCACGTCAGTCGTAAGGAACCAAGCGTCGGTATCCGTCAAGAAGTGGTTAATGGCATAACCCTCGGGGATTGAGCCATTGTTCTTCAAGGCGTTGATCGTGTTGTCTGCCGTGTCAACGCGCAGTTCCGTTTCCAGAATACGAGTTGCAACGAACTGCAATGCAGACGGGATGATCAGCTTCTTCGGCTTAGCTGCAATCAACAGACCACGTTCGTCAGTCCAAGCTGCAATCTGAATAACCGCTGCTTCCAACGATGTTTCAGAAAGGTCAGCCGCAACTGCGGGCGTATTGCTGTTGGTGCCACCAGAGATCAAAGGATGTGCTGTCGAGAACAGAGCAACTCCATCACCACCCGTGTAGGCAGAGTTAAAGCCGTTGTTAAGGACCGCAGCAGCTTTGGTCTGCTTGGTGTATGCCATAGCGCGAGCTAAGGACTTGGTGTAGCGATTAGCCAGACTGTCGTACAGGTTGTCCTCGATAGCCTCTTCGGTTAGCGAGAATCCTAAAACGATAGTCTCATGGACGTAACGAGCGGTCCAAGCTTCTTGCGCGTTATCGTAGGCCATCGCGCTGCCTTCATTCTTGACTGGTGCAGCCGAGAATCCAGACAGTTTGGTTTCCTCTTCAAACGAACGCTCGGAAGTCTCGGTTTCGTAGATTTCCTTGTGCTCTTCGCCGTAGGTAGCGTACTCAAGACCGAACAATGCGTTCAGGCCGGGGAGCAGCTCTTTCAGTAGTTGTGCGCGTGAAATAGCCATTTAGTTTCCCCTTTACGCAAGCGCAGTAGCGTACTGATAGCTATGCCAGCCTTGGTTCCACTTAACAAGCACTTCAGGATACCCAATAAAGGTAAACGAAGAACCTGCGGTAGAAGCCGTAAGCGTCTTAGCCACAGTAACGGTAGTGCCGTTAACATTGGTAACGTAGTTGTAGTTACCGACTTGTCCACCAGCCGAAGCTGCGGGACAAACAACTGCCATACCAGCTTGAAGGCCGGTGACAGCCGCATCTAAAGTGATTGTGGTGCTAGCAGAAGTGCCAGTACCGGTCACGCTATATGCAGTCTCGGGTACAACAGATACCACACGGAAGGGCAACGAATTGGTGGCAACGCGGACGTTACCTGTGCCATTCGATGGGCCATCACCAGACACAGCCATCTTAGAATTACCTGTAGTCGTGCTACCAGCAACGCCGGTAACTGCATACACGTTGGTTCCAATGAACGACTGGTTAGCGTAGCCAACCGTAGAAGCAGTGTTGCTTTCGCTGGAAGTCTGACCAACCATGACGACTTTAAACAGAGCAGACGGATCATCCACAACAAACGCGAGGATGTCATCAGCAGCAGTGCTAGCAGGATAGTACTGCGAGAACTGAAGTTGCTTAGTCGTTGGGTTAGTAAACTGACAGCCAACAAACACGCCAACTGCACCAGCAATCACCGAAGTGGGACTGGAAGCAGCAGAGTAGGACGTTAGAATCAAAGTTCCGTCTGTCTGAAGCTGTACTAGGTCTCCATAAAAGATATTAGTAGCGTAGCTTCTGGCAATCGGGAACTGTCGTGTTGCTCCAGCGTACGGTAGGCCATTAAGTTCATTAATGGCTTTAAAACCGTAGGGAGCGTCAACAGTGGGATAAGCCATTTTTGACCTCGTTTAAGTTAAATTCCTTTGCCAAACGATACCTTTGAACGCTTCTCAGCAAAGAGCGGCATTCTGGAATCGCTATCTCGCATAAAGTTGTTGTCTACAGCATCCATGTTGGCTTTGGCAACTTTGGTGAAGTGTTCGGTGCGTTGTTTAACGAACTCTTCAGGCATTTTGCAGAGCAACAATCCGTCAATCTCGATGTTGTCTTTAAACCGGCTGTTTTCATCGCGCATAAACATAAGGTTCGGTTGCTCTTCAACCCTTACCGGCTCCCAGCCTTCTCTGAGTTTGGCAGAGATATTCTTGGGATCAGCCTTACCAAGCGAGGAAACACGTACCCAGCGGGGTACATATCCAGGCATTGGATCGACTTCAGGTAGGACATCAGCACGTTTCCACTGCTTAGGGCGAGAAGCTTTTTCACGGTTCTCGACTTCTCTAGATAAACGATTTTCAGCCATTTGCACGCTCCAATTTCATCATTTCCTGCACATAACGTTCAGGGGTAATTCCCATCTTTTTAATGACATGAAGTTGGGATTGACTAAGTTTGACCTTTTTGGAGGTCGTACTGCGAGAAACAGGAGCTACAACTGTAGCTGGTCTTTCTGTCCGTGCCGTAGATGATCTTGTCTCAGTCTCAGCAGGTTCGTCCCCCCAGTCATACTCAGGGAACCTTCGGCGCATCGTTTTATCAACGATTTCCCAATACTCATCGCTGCCAACAAACTGATTACCACGATCTCGGATTAGTTTGCTGTTTAACCCAAGTGCTGCGGCAGTCATTTCATCGTCATTACCGAACCACGTATTTTGTCTACGCCAGCTTTCGGTTTTAGCGTCGAGTTTAGGCAGTTGCGCTAACTGTTGTGAAGAATCTACCACCGTTTCCTGGGTTTGTACAGGGGGTGGACGATAATTCTTTAAATTTTGTAGCTTATATGTTGCTTCATTAACTTTGCGTTGGGCTTCTAAAAGCTTTTCAGAATCCCCAGCCTCATAAGCATCTTTAAATTCTTTTTCAGCGGCTTGAAGTTCTAGTTGCGCTGCGCCAGTGGCGCTTTGAACAAAGTAACCCTCGTTTTCTGTAGCTTTTGACCGCAAAGTTTGAACTTCATTTTGCAATCGTTGGGCTACTTCTAATGCAGCTTGCTGTTCACGTAACGCACGTTCTTTCTCACGGCGTTCGTCGTGCCAGACCTTTTTCATCTGCTTGAGTTTTATTTTGACGGCCTCGTCATACTTATCAAGTTCGTCTTCCTCAAGCTCCTTAACTAGCTCTTTTGGTAACGGCTCCCGCCCACGATCCTCTGGGGGCGTATCGTCTTCAACTTCAATCTCAATATCAATATCAGTGTTGGCGTTCGCTTGTTCAGCCATTTTTAACCCCTTTATGCGCGACTAATGCCACGAGGATCTTCTACAACCCCCTCGACAGAGTCATCGTTAATGATGCGAAAGTCACGACCATGAATTTTTAGTCGTGTACCTGCGTGTGGACGTACCAATACAAAATCACCTACTTTGCAATACGGCCCAGACGGGAATCGCTTCTCATCTTTGTACGCATCCGGCCCCATCTTGATGACAAATAGCACCGTCGTTAGTAATTCTTCGTGGTGCATCGTAACATCGGCTTTAATCAAGCCGTTATCAAACCTATCTTCAATCTCAGGGATTGTGCATAAGATCCGATAACCTGATGGATCAGGAAGTTGTCGCGCTTTTTCTTCGGCGGTTTCAGGCAATACCGTCGCAGAGCCGCTTGTAGACCCTACTAGGAGTTCACTCATCGTAATCTTCCAACCTTTCTGCTGTGTCTGTCAGCATTCCAACTGCTATTGATAACCCACGAATAACTCCGCACTGAAAGCGGTAGTCTGCGTGGTCTTGCGCCAACCCTTGACCTAAAACAGTAGTCAAGCGTTCACGTTCTGCGTCAAATTTTTTAATGAGGTGGTGTAATACATCCACGTTTTCTCTCATTTCTTATCCTTTGACGGGGGTTTTTGTTGTTGGCTAGCCCTATTAAGTAGCTCTTTGCCTGTCTCTATACCCATCCGCATACCCTCTGATTGCTGACGAGCCGCTAGTTCACGTTGGGATGTAGATGCTTTTACCCCTACTTGAAGCCCAGCAATACGTTCTTGAGCAGCGATACGTTCACGCTCAATATCCAATTGGTCAGCCTTGGCAGCAGCATCGATAGCCATCTTCTGCTGTTTGAGTTGAACATCCTGCTGTTTAATCTCAAGTTCTTTCTGCTGCATCTGCACAATCGGGTCTTGCGCTGCTTGTTGAGCCTGTTTCTGAGCTGCTTCGTTCTTATTCTTTTGTAGAACTTGTTGCGCCGCAGCAGCAGCCAAGCGGGATATCTCAACTTCAGTAGACTCGTCCATCTCCTGGTTTGGTGCAGGGTATGGAACACCAGCAGCTTCTTCAATTTGTTTGCGGTATTCAAAGGCAATGTGCTCTTGAACGTGTGCGGCTAGTGCCGCTGCAATTTGCGAAGCTTGTGGACTCTGACCCACAATCTCCATGATTTTCGGATCTTGTATGGCAGACATATGGACTGTGATATGCGCTTGATGGTCCTGATAAATAAACGCTTTAACCGGTTTAGCCTGCAAGATGTCCATATTCTCAGACACAGGATCAGTCGGCTTCATATCGTCTTCTATCGGCACGAGCTTCTCAGCATTTTTAATGCCTAAAACTTGTAGCATCTGCCTGTGTAAGTATGGTAAGTCGTACAACTGTGGTGCTGTCTGCGCCAACTGCATAACCGCTTGATACTGCACCACCTTCTGACTCATTGTCGCTGCGTTCGGATCACTGACCGGAATTACATCGACGTTGTCGTAGTCTGACTTCTTGGCCCTCGGACGACCGTCCACTGGCTCATAGTCATATTTATCTGGCGTGTAATCTGCGATTATCTTCTTCAAGAGCCGGAACTCTTGCTTCATCGCATAGTGAATCCGAGCCTGAACTGCCGACATTACTTTCAGCGTACGCTCTAAAATAGCTAACGTAGTCCCAACTGGGGACTGAGCCGACATATCAGAGACTTTAAGATCCGCAGCGGACGCAAACCGACGACCTTCATCGACGATCTTATCCATGAGTGCAGCCAACACCTGCGACGGCTCCTTGTACGGAAGCGGCATGATGTTGTCTTTGAGCGCACCCGAGGCTATGTCCACATCGCGCCACTCAGCCGGAGCAAACGGTATGTCGTCACCTTTAGTACGCATTCCCTTGGTCTTAAACCCGCCAGGAAGATTAGATAACGTACCTGCATCGACAAGCTGTCGAAGAATTGACGTACCTGATTTGGCAAACCCCCCCACTAAATGGATAAGCCCAAAGGCGTAAAACCCAAAGCCTGGGACATACGGGTAATGGACAAAGTGCTGACGCTTTTGCCTCAATTCATCGTCGGGGTTCCAGTTGCGACGAATAGCTAATATCTTGCCGTTGGACTTCTCAATAGTCACAACATAAGGAACCGCAAGCCCAGTCTTTTTACCGTCTTCATCCTTGTCAGGAAACTCTGGAAGATCCAGATTGACGTGCATTTCTAGTAGTTTGTAACGAGAGTCAGTAGTAGCTCTGAACCCCATCTTTTCTGCAATTTTTTTCTCTACTTCATCAAGAGAATCGCTAGGTTCTTCAAGCTCTACATCAACGTAGAACCCACTCTCCATTAACCGTTCTAACTCATTTTTAGTCTTACGCATAACATGCGTAACACGCTCGGCAGTCTCAATATTCGCCGCACCGTATGGTACAACGAGATCATCAGCGGAGACATACATCGCCGTCTGTCTACCAAGTCCAGGGTCAAAGTATACTTTCTTGAACGCATTACCTGCCAGCCCCAGCCCCCACAGCATCTTCTCGTGCTCGGGCCTGTATTCAATCATCACGTCAGTGAGCTGGTGGTTCATATCTGCCTCAACCCTAGCGGCAGATTCTTTCTTCTCTTTAGTTTCTTCCCCAATAATTTTAGAGCGCACTGGCCCTTGAGCCGGGAAAGTCTCCATGATGGTCTCAGCCTGAAACTTCACCACAGCTTCCGTCAGCAGGGGGTGGTAAACCCCACAAGCTCCCGGCCAAGGTTCTGTCCGATCTTCAACTTTCAGCCCAAGCAGATCTAGCCCATCTACATAAGTCTGCATCCAGTCCTTGCGGGATGAGATGTCATCTTCAAAATCACTACACAAGTCACTAGCAAGTGTGGCTAGCTCCTTGGGGTCCATCTTTTCAGCTAGGTTGTCATTAAACTCGTCTTCTTCTTTTTCTTTCTCAATGACAATTTCTAATCCACCAAGTCCTAGTTTCACCGACTCGGGATCTTCAATCTCGATCTCAATTTCAGGACCGGCTTCAAAATTACCGGGCATACCCAAAGGTGCTTGGGTTAACGACTTATCGAAAAAGCTACTTGTAGCCATGATCTATCCTTAATAGTAGGCGTATTGGTTTTTACGCCTAAACATCATCGGTTCTTCAGGCTCATCGGACGGCAATCTAATAAACCCGCCGTTACGAAAACGCATCAAAGCCTGGGTCGTAGAGTCAACTAAGTCATCGTTTGTACCGCTGGGGAAGTCATTACACTCCTCCATAACTTCTTTAGCCCAACGTTTATCGGGCGCCCATACGATACCAGACGAAAATAAATCGGTTACTGAATTGACCCTAGCAATCTTATCCTGTCCTTTGCTTGGCGTGAACTCCTGTACAGGGATGCCCATACGTCGGATTTCTTGGTAAAGCGCAGACCCGTTGGACTTCTTCTCAACAATAAAAGTGTCTGGTTGCCATTCTTTGTATTCTTCAAACACCATCTTCTTTAATTCTGGGTACTCCATCCGCTTCTTAATAGCGTTAAGCAGTATGATATTGTAGTTGTTGACTTCTTCGTTAAAAAACACTCCCCACATAGTCAGGGCGTTGTAGTCAGCTCTATTATTAGCTTCTTGCGCTGCATCCAAAGACATAATGATGTATTCACACTGGGGAGGGTCATCTTTTTCCCAGATCTTCCACCATTCCCGTTTTATTAACGCACCTTCCTCAGCCGTTGGGTCCTGCATATACTGGGCCTGCCAGTATCGGGGGTCAAGTGAGGCTTTTTTGGCATTTAATTCTTCTACAGGCCAAAATTCAGGCCAAAGTGGGTTACCACTTGGCAAAATAGCAGGAAATTCTACGATTTCCCACTGTTCTGCGTCATCATTTTTAGACATATGGTTGATAACCTGACCGGTTAGATCAAGTTTTGACCATCTAGTCATCACAATAATAATAGCGCCCCCAGGCATAAGACGCTGAATAGGACCAGACTGAAACCACTCCCAAGCGGGAAGAAAAACGTCTGCTCTCCCTTGCTTAGCCTCTTGTTCGGAATGAGGATCGTCAATAATAAAAAGGTCAGCCCCCCTACCAGCAAGAGCACCCCCAACACCAATAGCAAAATATTCGCCATTAAAGTTAGTACCCCATCTAGAAGCTGATTTTGAATCTTGTTGTAGCTCAATCTGCGGGAAAATTTGCTTGTACGGGTCACTTGCCACCAAATTTCGCACTCTTCTACCGAAATTTACGGCTAAATCCGCCGTATGGGAAGCCATAATGACTTTTTTATGCGGGTATTTACCCAAAAACCATGCTGGAGCTAGATAAGAAATGAGTTCTGACTTGCCGTGGCGGGGTGCAATGTTCACAACTACCCGCTTTTTGACCCCATTGGCTATATCTTCAAAGATTTTAGCCAACCTTTTGTGATGTGGGCCTACTTTATAGCCTGGGTATACGTGGTCAGCAAAGGCTAATAGCTTCTTTTGCCCTAGCGATTGAGCTTGCTTTGACTCCCAAAACTCTAAATCTCGCAAAATCTCCCGTTTTTCGTCTGGAGATGCGTGAGGTAATAGTTTTCTAAGAGCCGCTATCTTTTGTGGCGTCAGTTTCAGTTGGTTCGACATCAATTACGTCTTGAGTATCAGCATATTTTGTCAGCCGCTCAAGCTTTTCTAGCTTAGCCAACAGATCTTTTTCAACCTGATCGATAGGTTTAATCTGCACCGTTAATTCTGATCGGCGCTTAAAGGCATCTACGCCATCTACTTCGCCTAATGCTTTCAATGCCGCAATAACATCCTTGGCACTTCCTGATTCTGTTTGTTCAACAAGCTTATTAACTACAAATATCTTTAGATCAGCTAGGTCTTTAACGATCATTTGATCGTATTGGGACACCATTCCAGCTAAATAAGCGAGCGTTTCATTCTTGTAATTACTAAATTGAATATGCGCTCTGGGGTCTTCAACCATTTGTTTAGCTAATACACGAGCTTGATCTTTATCTTGCTCGGTGGGGTGTATGGGTTTGCCTTGGAGATCTGATATAAGTTTTATAGTTCTCGCCCTGACTTCCAATTCTTCTTTTGGAGTCATGGGGGGTAGGGCTTCTGCTGCGTTGGCGGGCAGTGGGATATTGGGTTCTATGTCTAACATATATGTTGGCATAGGTTCGTAATGTAAACGTATGGTACCTAAAAGACAAGGGGGGTGTTTCTATATTTGAAAAATTATAAATCGTTTGTGCAAATTATGGGGTGTAGGGGTGTGCGAGCGACGCGGCCAATCCAGGGGGTGGGGGGCGGGTGGGGTTACCGTGGGATACGTGACAAAGGCCGTCGGCGTCGGTATAAGTAAAGTCATGGGAAACAGCCCATAACCCAAGTCAGAGGGAGTCTGACATGACAGGAGGCCATCATGGTCAAAGTCAGTAGCTTGCTCAAGCAAGCATTCAGGGCGGCAGCAAAGCCCTACAGGGTAGAGGTCATTGACCTCGAACGTGATCTCAAGATCACACACCGCGCTTGGACACAAGCGGACGCGATGGAGTGGATGCGGTGCTACGGCACCGACTTCGGCCCGCACATTGTGCGGATCACGACCCGAACGGGTCGGTTAGTAGCTAGCAGAGCAACGCTAGCGTAACGCAACGGAGGGCGGCGTTGCCGCCCTCCACAAGGAGAAAATGATGTCTGTAATTGACCGCTACGGAAAATTCGTAGCAATTGAGACCCATTATTACGGGTCTGCCATTTACCTACACGACGATGTCGTGTGGATAGTCTGCGGCGAAGGGGTTGACCCTCTTCACGCAGAAGCATTTGTCACACTTAACAAAGACTCTGCGTGGAGTCTTTGGGGGGAAATCAAAGAAAGCCTGGACTACGCAGTCCACGGCTAACTAAGCAGGGGCTTCGGCCCCTGCTCTTTTTTTTGGCCCACCATCTTTGATGCCAGTTATGTGTCCGTGCGCGTGCTGTGTGCGCGCGTCGCTAATTAAGGGTTCACGTTACCGTGAGATCCTAGACAACGTTATAGCGCAAGCGTATAAGTATAAGTACCGCGTCAGACGGATTCTGACATTCCAATCCCAAAGGGGAAACACTATGGCTAAAGCCATGAAAGTCGAGCAAGACTTAAAATTGCAGTCTTTAAGCGATGTCGGCTATCAACAAGGCAAGACTGAGTCGAACATCCTCAGCCTTACTCGCTTCGCTATGTCGAGAATTCCAACGCTCGGCGATCTTGACGCAAGTCGGGAAGACCAGATGAACAAAGAGCAACGCGATGAGCTTCGCTCTGGTTACATGGTCTACTTCAATGAGTCAGTCAAGCCGCCGCGCTACTTCAAAGTCGCCGACGGTAACCTAGTTGAAGCGCAAGACGACAGTGACTATCAAAGCTTTAAAGGCGAAAAGCGAAAGCTCGACGTTCATGGGGCTTTCGGTATCACGCAAGCCGCAATGAACGACATCAAGTCGAACGATAAAAATTGGTATCAACTAGTCCAAGAGTTACGTACTGACTTCAACGGTTACGCTAGTAACCGTATCGGCGACTTGATAAAGAAAGCAAAAGAGCTTCGACGCATTCAGCTAGGCTTCAAAAAAGAGCGAGTGCAAGCGAAAGTGTTTGGCATCTGGTTAGAGGAAACACTAGACGACATCCTAACTAGAGTACGCAACGCTGACGCTAGGGGTAACGATTCGACGGCGGATGTCGAATTGATCAAGCGCAAGATCGCGGCTTTCAAAGCGACTAACTAAACCAACGGCGAACCCGCAAGGGTTCGCCACAACAAAGGAAACATTATGTCCACTCAATTTCAAGATATAGTCAAAGCATATCTAAATCGTATAAAGTACGATATAAAGTCTGTAGCAGATAACATACAAACCGATTATCAATACGATATGGTTAGTAATCATCAATTAAGGCCAGACTATAGAATCTGTTTAATCATGGATACAAATAGAATCGTATCAAGACTAAATAGATTGTGTAGCGATATCGACCAATTGTCGGACAGCGTAGAGTAAGACTAGAGTAGCAAGGCGAAAGCCTTGCTACTCTTTTTTTGTGCCCATTGATGCCAGTTATTTTTCTGTGCGCGTGCTGTGCGAGCGTGCCGCTAATTAGCGATTAACGCCACCGTGAAATGCTGTACAACATCATCGGACAAGGGTATAAGTATTTCATCGGACACAATCCCGTGCCCGATGTTTTCTAGGATGACACTATGAATATCAAATCATTGCGCGATGCAGGGTATCAACAGGCCAAAATCAACAGCAACCTTGAAGATGTTGCAAGGTATGCAATGGCCTCGATTCCAACCTTGGGCAACCCTGACCTTTCCCGTGACGATCAGTTCACAAAAGAACAGCGCGATAAGCTTAGTGAAGGTTATATGCTTCACTATGGCGAAACAATTAAGCCTGAAAGATTGTTCGCAATTGTGGATGGCAACTATGTTGAAAAGTCTGCCAAGGAGATAGAAAAGCTGAACGTTGAAAAGTTCACGTTAAACGTGAACATGGCGTTTGCTGTAACCCAGCAAATGTTAAACGAGATGAAAACCTCAGACAAGGTCAGGTTTCAATTGATCCAAGGTTTGAGAACAGACACGAACGCCTACGTATCAAATCGCCTTGGTGATCTGATCAGCAAGGCTAAAAAGATTTGGAAAGAAAGGGCTGGCATAAAGGCTGAACGTGTCCAGGCTCTAGCCTTTGCAGAGTTTGAAAAGAAGGCTATGGACACCATGCTTGAACGTGTCCGTAACGCTGATGCCCGTGGCAATGACCCATCAGCCAATGTTGAATTGACCAAGCGTAGAATCGCAGCATACTGGTCGGTCAAGTAATCTTTCGGTGCTACCCTGCTTGCAGGGTAGCACTTTTTTTTGGCCTTGTCAATTGAAGCCAGTTATTTTTCTGTGGGCGCGCTGTGTGTGCGTGGCTATCTGAGATTTCATTTTAAATTGATGTACCCGACTATCTCTGATTTCATTTTAAAATCTTGTTTTTCGGGGTTACGTTCCGCTAAATAGCGATTCACGTTCGCGTGAATTTTATAACGTGGAACGTTGTTCGCCTTTTAAAATCAAGTACTTACAGCGTTACGTTCCAACGTTCCAGGTTTTTGAGGTATGAGGGGGGATCGCCGTTGAAGTCAGGCATCGGAACGTCCTCGGCAATTGCAAAACCCGTCCGCCCCTAATTTTGCTCAAAAGGGGACTTATACCCTAAAAAGCTGGAACGCGCCCCTCTACTACTATATATATTATAAATATACTCTTTTTTATTTAATTAAATCAATAACTTACAAACTCGCACGTCAACGTTCCAACGTTCTCAACCCCCCTTTTTTCCTTGGAACATGCAGAACGCTAATTGCCCCAAATCCTCTGCTGAAAAAAGTTAATTATAGTACTTGTGTTAGAACATAATTGTGGTATAATAATAATGTAGTACCGCAGTAGTTGTTGTCGCGTAGTTAGCGATTCACGCCCGCGTGAATCCACCCACAAACTCTTATCAGGTAAAACACTATGATCCGTTACATGCACTGCCGCGACTGCGGCCACGATCTGCTCGACCCCATCGACACCCACAACGGTTTCTGCTGGGACTGCCGCGAACTCAACAGCATCGAAGCACGCAAGCTCTGGTGCGTTGCCCCCATGCACAAATCCAACTACATGCTCATCACGAGCAAAGACCTGCTTGCAGGCCTCAACAACAAGGGTGGCCTTGTTAAATAACATTTAACTGGAGGATGAAATGAAGATCAAGGTAAACAAACTAACAGGGCTTGCCCTCGACTGGGCAGTAGCGAAATGCGCCGACTTGCCTTTCCCTTTTGCTTACGACGACTACGGGCGAGAGTATCCGGTGTCGCCTTCAACCTTGTGGATACAAGGTGGCCCGATCATCGAACGCGAGAGAATCGAACTCATACGCTGGGACGGCACATGGGGCGTGGAAGAAGGCACATGGGTTGCCAACATCCAGCACGAAGACAAGAGATTCGGCGGTGTGATGCGATCAGAAGGCCAAGGCACAACCCCTTTGATTGCCGCGATGAGATGCTATGTCGCAAGCAACTTGTGTGATCAGTTCACCAATGAGGTGGACGTGCCTGACGAGCTTCTTAAATAACATTTAACTGGAACGTGAAATGGAAACCAACACAATCAAATTCAACAGTGGGCGTAGCTACACCGAGCACGGCCAACGCATCGCCGCAAGGCAGATAACCCCAGAGATTGTCTACATGGTGGATGCCGACCGAGGTGTCTGTTACGCACTGCGTTGCGAGCTTGACCAGTACAACATCATGCACTGCTACGACAGGGCTGACGAGTACCGCGTGTATTGGCATCAGCTTGAGGGGTTCACCTACGACGACGAGTACAAACTGCGCGACGAGCTGACTGAAGTTGCACTGACCGCACCATCAAGGAGGAGTTAACAGCATGAGCAAGATCGAAGAGGCGTTGATTGAATACTTTGGCGAAAGATGCTCCGACTTTGAACCGGAGTGTGTCGTCTGCCAAGGTTGGTTGGAGTTTGATCAGTTGAAAGGGAACACAAACACTGAAGAGACAGGCAAGTGGATCGTCCTGAACTTCTTCCCGCATAGCCCGACATACATTTACGGCTTCTTCGACACTGAGGAAGAGGCGCGGAGCTATGCCGAAAAGAACGGCATGGCAGAAGGTGACAACGCATACAAGGTTCAGATGGTGATTAACGCCCACTACCAAGAACCAAGGAGGGAGCCGTGGGAATGAAAGGTATCGAAACGTGGGGGCAACTGAGCACCCGCAAGTATGAGCCTGCGTACGTAGCACCAGAAGAACTACAAAGGCTTGAGCGTGTTGCCGTCGGGAAGATATGCAGATGCAATGACTGCCTCTGTTGTGCTGAGTTAAAAGCAGATAAGGAGCAACCATGAGAAAGTACACAGGAGTAGTAATAGTCACGTATCAAATGCACGTAGAAGTAGAGGCATATGATAAGAACTCTGCTGAAGATAAAATGATAGATGAGTATCTTACAAATTCTCACACTGCTCACGGAGATATAGAAGTAAAATTCATAGATGCAAAGGAGGTAACGAGTGCGTGAAGTTCTAGTTGGTTGGGGTATGTTTTTTATTGCAGTCTGTTTAGTTCTACTTATTGGTCTTAATATCATTTAATACACACAGGAAAAGTTATCATGTTTAAGAAACCCGATTATCTAATTTCGTTGGCGACTGCCTCATTACTCATTAACGTGGAGGTGAAAGTCTGGTCAGCGACAAGACAAGATCGCTCTGTCTCTGATGAGATTACGTCAGCAAAGAACGCTGACCGTGAGGCTGGCAAGTTCATCCAGAACCTGCTTGCTGGTGATCCCCGTCACAAAAAGATTCTCATGCATCGTCAGTCTGTCTACAACTGGCTCAAGCGTTTGAGCTTCGACTGGGCTGGCAGTCAGCGACTGTTGCCAATGGCTCGCCTTGAAAAGACCAAGGCCGAGTACCGTGAGCTTGAGACTGAACATGCCAATCTTGTGGATGACTTTGTCGCACACTATCCCTCAATCGTTGCGCAGATGGCGTTCAGTCAGGGCACGATGTTTGACAAGACTTTGTATCCGTCTGAGCAGGAGGTACGGAATCGCTTCAGCATGAAGTTGTTTATCGCACCTGTGCCTGTTGCAGACTTCCGCTGTGCTGTGGCTCAAGAGATCATTGAGGATATGAATCAGTACTACTCACAACAAGCGAACGATCAGATCCACGAGATCATGGCCGCATCGTGTGAACAATTGTTGGACTACATCGAGAGGATCGCTCATGCCTGTTCAGAACCAGAGGAGGGCAAACGCAAGCCCAAGGTGTACGAGTCCACGATACAGGGGGCCAAGGAGCTGATTGATACCTTGGCGACATTTAACATCATTGATGATCCGAAGATCGAGGCGATCCGCAAGCAGGCTCGACAGGTGCTTGCGAACTATACCGCCGAAGACATCCGTGACTCAGAGGCTGTGAAGGCTACAGTTAAAGATGGCATGGATGACATCCTGTCGAAGTTTGGCATGAAGTTTTAATCAGCAGTTCACTCAACCATTAAACATTAATCACACAGGTAAACACTATGGCTACTATTACGACTTACCCCACCCTGACTATCGCTCAGACCACCGAAGCTATTGCCGCTATCGGCCAGACCAACACTGTCCTTGTCTTATCCGAGCCGGGCTGTGGCAAGACTTCTATCCTGCGTGGACTCGCTGAGATGTTCGGCGATCAGTGGCGCAAAGTGGGTGACTTCTTTGCAGATGACAAGTACGACTACATCTACATCGACGGCCCCAACAAAGAGATGATGGACTTGGCCGCAGCGATTCCCAATCACAGTACGCAGTCGATGGAGTACTACGTGTCGAGCCTGTTCAACTTGAACAACCCACGGCCCAAGGTGATCTTGGTTGACGAGGCGTTGAAGGTTCCCAAGCTCTTGCAACCCATCTATACCAGAATGTATTTGGAGAAAACAGTGGGTGACAAGCCACTGACCAAGGGATCGTACATATTCGCAACGAGCAACAACAGCAGTGATGGTGTCGGAGATGTACTGCCAGCTCACACGGCCAATCGCTTGACCATCGTCAAGATGCAGAAGCCTACTATGCAGGAGTGGCTGATCTGGGCGCAGGACAAAGACATTCACCCTGTCGTGAAAGCTACGGTAGCGGTCTACCCTCGGATGCTGAAGTCATATCTTGATCCAGATCAACAGGACAATCCGTACATCTTCCAGCCGAGCAAGCCACAACTTAGCTTTGTCTCGCCGCGTTCACTAGAGAAATGCGATGCCATCATCAAGGCTAAGTTGCCTGAGTCGGTGACACTCAGTTTGCTCTGCGGCACGATTGGCGAGCGGGGTGGCCGTGACATGGCTGCGTTCGTACAGATGGAGAGTAAGGTTGAGAAGTTTGACAACATCATCAAAGATCCGATGGGAATCAAGATGCCAGACGAGAACGACACAGCACCACTCTTGCTGATGATCTTCCAAGCTCTCGATCACATCGACTCGCAGGACAAGCTCAACAAGTTTCAGATGTTTGTTAACCGCATCAAGCAGGTTGAGATCCAGACTCTGTGGTTTGTGATCTTGCTTCGCTCAAAGCTGGCTCGACTGGCTCGCTACAACGAGACAGTCACCAAGTGGTCAATTGCTAACCATCACTTACTTGGCTAGCAATTCGCTAGCATTTCACGGGGGCATTGCCCCCTCTTTATCAGGAGAAAGCTATGAAAGAATCTCAAGCCGAGAGGCTTAAACGCAACCACATCTTCTTGATGAAACACGAGAAGACTATGTTGTTCTCAGGCATTATCGTCATGGGTAAGTCTGAAGTAAACGACAAGTGCAGGACTGCCTACACCGATGGCATCAACGTGGTCTATGGTGAGAAGTATCTTGAGAGATGCGACGAGCCACTGCTTCGCGCTACGATCATGCACGAGGTGGGTCACAAATTCCTGCGTCACATCAGCCACTACCAACATATCTTCAAAGAGAACAGTAGGCTTGCCAACTTTGCCGCAGACTTTGTCGTCAATGACATCATCGTACGTTGGAACACACCAGACATCCAGATCGGAGAGGGCTGGCTGTGGAATCCTATGTTCCGTGACTGGAATGTCGTGCAGGTTTACGACTATCTGAAGAAAGAACAGCAGAGGATCGACGACGAGCAGGAGCAGGAGCAAGGGCAAAGCGGGGGTGCTGGCGGCGAGGGAGGTGGTGGTCAGCCAGACCAAGATAGCGATTCACCTGATGATGAAGGCCAACTCAAAGGCAACAACGGACGCGAACCGACAGACATCGAAGAGATGCTGAGAGGTACGCAAGGTGAGATGGACGAGCATGACTTTGAGAAGGCAAGCGGGTATGACATCAAGAAGCTAGCCGAGAAGATCGACGGTGCGTTGCGTCAAGGTGGCATCCTCGCAGGTATCTTGGGCGGTGATAAACCGCGCAACATCGACAACTTGCTCGATCCCAAGATCGACTGGAAGGAAGTCTTACGCGAGTTCGTCAGCTCTTTATGTGTAGGTAAGCAAGAATATTCTTGGCGTAGATACAACCGTCGCATGGTCGCAAACGACATCTACATCCCAGTAGCGATGGGTGAGACTGTCGGTGAGATCGTGGTTGGTATCGACACGAGCGGGTCGATAGGTACTGAGGAACTGAACAAGTTCGCCACAGAACTGGTCTCTATCTGTGAGACGGTCGAGCCGGAGAAAGTCCGAGTGATTTGGTGGGACACAGAAGCACATGGCGAACAAGTGTTTCAGGGAAACTATGCAGGACTTCAGCACATGCTCAAGCCGATGGGCGGGGGTGGCACTAGGGTCTCATGCGTCAGTGAATACCTAGTTAAAGAGAACATCAATGCCGAGTGCGTCATTCTCTTCACCGATGGTCACGTCGAGCCCAACATCAAGTGGACTCACCAAGCACCTGTGCTATGGGTCATCACAGCCAACAAGGACTTAAACGTACCTGTCGGCAAGAAGGTTTTCATGGATGAATGATTACTAGAAAGCAATTACTGAAGGAACTTTTACCTGGGCTGAACGAGTTGTTCGGCCTGAAATATCGTCGCCTTAAACCAGGAGAAAACATGAACTATGCAGATGTAGTCCCTCGCAAGTCCCACGCGGACTTTGTGAACCCGTCTTTTGAAACCTTAGTCAGAAAATATTTTTATCAAACCGAACCTCCACGCTTAGAAACAGTGGTCAA
>Ga0172367_10003801_pt1 | contig 19223 bp, 12 predicted proteins | sample Lak10m_FD_114542 | JGI IMG/M metagenome (GOLD analysis project Ga0172367, IMG submission 114542) | Freshwater microbial communities from Kabuno Bay, South-Kivu, Congo - kab_022012_10m | ecosystem: Environmental > Aquatic > Freshwater > Lake | place: Democratic Republic of the Congo: South-Kivu...
CATCAGTCTCCCGTCCATTCGCAATTTGCATCGCACGACGCAAAACGATGCCTTTCGCCGGAGGGGCCGGCGTCCCCCCGGATGAGGCGGGCAGCGCTGTTTGTGACTGGACGGTAAATGGAACGAGGATTGCAGAGACGGTCCCGTATAGCCGGTCGCCAAGAACCGGCATCGAAGAGCCGGTTGAAACCGGCGGCACAAGCGAGCGTTCGCGACCGGGTGTAAGGGCGATGAAACGCAATCGCGACCGGGCGTGAGCGCAAAAGGGGAGGCAATCGCGAAAGTGGGACGAGGGGAAGGAAGACGCACCAAGACACGGAAAAAGACGGCAAGAGTGGGCGCCAAGCCCACCGCCGTCGGCGAAGTTAAGGTTGAGGTCTCTCAAGCTAACAGCACTAAGACTGCCATCCATCAAGAACATCATCTGTATTGACACGCGGAATGATGAGGGGGACGAACGATGTCGAGGGGGATGTACACCGAGTGCAGCGCTGCCGCGATCGACTACCAGGTCGTTACGCAATTCGCCCGTCTGTTGCGGCTTCAGGCCCAAATCCTGGAAGAGGATGGAGATAAAAGAGAAGCGGCAGCCCTGAGGGCCAGGGCTGCCAGAAGTGAGAGGGATTTGGCGCGCCCGTCAAGGCTGCATTAATCCAAATGGCGCGGTTTGTGGTTGCGTCAAGGGGACGTCATGGGAGCGAACAGTGGCGGCAACCCGTAATGGTACTGTGTATCGGTGCGCTCGGGAATGAACGGCTTTCTGTCTCGCACAGGCAAAATGAAACCCTCAACCATCCATCGGCAGTTGGAGGGGGCTGGTTGAGCTTGGGTCCGGGGCCGGTGTAATTTGCGGGGGGAGGCTGCCCGCAAACCACACCGGCTTCGGCGTATATGTTATCTCGATAGACGAAAAATCCATACAATATTTCATGATCCTATTGGACCCAAATACTATTGTATACTACGTTGCCGTGACAACCCGAGTGGCGTGGAGGGCGGTGGTCCTTGTCACCAAAGACGATCCATGCAAGCGCTTTTCGGGTTCTCACGGCAACAGACTATACATTAAGGCGACGTGCAGACGAGAGGCGCGGCACGCATTCGCGCGCTCTGGCGACCAATGAGTCGGATGTTCCGCGGCCGGTATCGGTCATATTCTGCGTTGCGCGGCTGGCGGCAGGTTCGGGAAATGGCGCCGGCGGCGCACTCGGGAAATGGCGCCGGCGGCGCACTCGGGGAATGGCGCCGGCGGCGTTCGTTGAATGGGCGCTTGCAGACATGGTAGGATGCGACCGCGGCCGTTCTGGGTTGTTGGTGCCCGCCCGCCCCCTGATTTGGACCTGTCGGCGCAATCCGCCGCCCTTGGGCGGGATTTCGGCAGGCTTATTGGAGATAGAGAACGAATGAACCGTATCAGGATCGCTCCCAAGCTCTATGGTATCCTTGCGCTCGAGGCTGTCGGGTTCATCGTACTTCTGTTCGTGTGCCTCGCCGGCCTTAGGGATGGCATGCTGGACGAACGGGTGGCTAAGCTGCGGGACATTTCGGAGGGCGCACACGGCATTCTCTCCTTCTATTACGAGCAGTCAAAGAGCGGGGCTCTCAAGGAGGCCGACGCCAAGCGGCTGGCGGCGGATGCACTGCGGGCACTCCGGTATGATAACGGTAATTACATATTCGTTTGGACCATGGACGGCGTCAATGTCGTCTTGCCGCCCAAGCCGGACATGGAGGGCAAGAAGTTTGACCCGAAAGACACCGGCGTCGCGATGGTCGTCAATCGGGGGATCGAGCTCGTTTCCAAACTCGGGCAGGGCGAGTTTGAATATCTCTGGCCCAAAGCGGCGAAGGAGCCGCCGACGGCCAAGCTCGCTTTCGTGCGCGGCTTCGCGCCCTGGAAGTGGTGGCTGGGCACGGGGGTCTGGTTGGACGATGTCGATGCCGCCGTTTGGCAGGAGGCCCTGATTCTGCTCGGCGTTTTTGCGGTAATTCTGGCGGTCACGATTGCGGTGGCGATTATGGTCTCGCGTAATGTGGTGCCGGCGCTGGTGGGCCTTACGCGCGAGATGCGCGCGCTTGCCGATGGTGACTTGGGCGTGCAGGTGACCGGGGCGGATCGCGGCGACGAGATTGGCGATATGGCGCGGACGGTCGCGGTGTTTCAGCGTAACGCCCAGGAGGTGGCCCGGCTGCGGGCCCATGAAAGCGCCGGGCAGGAGGCAAGGGCCCGCCGGACGGAACGGCTGGAACATCTGATCAAAGAGTTTGAGACAGAGATTTCCGGTGTCGTCCGTGCCCTGACCGCGTCCACCGGCAGCATGCGGACGGCGGCCGAGGCGCTGACCGAAACTGCGGAGCAGGGCCGGTCCCAGTCCAACCTGGTGGCCGCGTCGGTTGAGCATACCAGCCACAATGTCGAGACAGTGGCCGCATCGGCCGAGGAGATGACCAGCTCGATCGGCGAAATCACCCGCCAGGTCGGCCATTCGGCCAGCATCGCCCGCAATGCGGTGGAGAAAGCGGAGGCCACCAACGCCACCATCCAGTCGCTGGCAGAGCAGGCGCGGACGATCGGTGAGGTGGTCAACCTGATCAACAACATCGCCGGTCAGACCAACCTTCTGGCGCTCAACGCCACCATCGAGGCGGCCCGGGCGGGGAAAGCCGGCAAGGGCTTTGCCGTGGTGGCTTCCGAGGTCAAGAACCTCGCCAACCAGACCGCGCGTGCGACCGAGGACATCTCGGCCCAGATCGCCGGCATGCAGCAGGCGACCGGCGGCGCGGTCGACGCGATCGTCCAGATCACCCGCATCATCGGCGAACTCGATGAGATCGCTGCCGCCATCGCCGCTGCGGTTGAGCAGCAGGACGCCACCACCCGCGAGATCGCCCGCAACGTCCAGCAGGCAGCCGCCGGCACGCATGAAATCTCGGCCGCGGTCGGCAGCCTCCAGGAGGCCGCGGAAGGCACCAGCCGCGCCGCCGCCAAGGTGCTGGACGTAACGCACGATCTCAGTGGCCAGTCAGAACGGTTGGCACGGGAGGTGGAAGGCTTTACCGGCAATATTCGGGCCGCCTGAGAACGGCTCGGTCTTTAGACTGTCAGGAAAAGAGGGGGGGCCTGGGGGGCCGGTCAGGCCCCCCAGTTGGGGGTTCAGGGGGCGAAAGCCCCCTGCCTAATCCTCGTGTCCCATTTTCGGGGGGCTTCCGCCCCCCGAATTCCCCCCGATCCGGGCCCGGAGTTCGGTGGTGGACACGTCCGGGGTTCGGGGCAGGAACTCCACAGCAATCCCCCGCTCGGCCAAATGCAACGCCAGGCGGACCCAGCGGGGAGTCCCCGCCCAGTCGGCACCGATAAAGGCGGCCTCAACCCTGAGATCGGCGAGAAAAGCGGCGAACCGGGCGGAATCGTCCATCGACACCGCAACCGACAGCGCCTGCGACACGCACCGGAGCCCGGCGATGATCTCGACCCGCTGATCTTGCGGGATGACGGTCGGCCGCCCTTTCAGGCCCGCCACCAGGGCATCGGCGGGCACCCCGACCACCAGATGCCGACAGCGTGCTGCGGCGGCCTTGAGATAACGCAGATGGCCGACGTGAAAGAGATCAAACGCCCCTGACGCATATCCGATCCCGACGCACACAGGCCGGGAGTCGGGAGTCGAGGGGCTGTCGGGCGCCCGTTCGACGCTGGAGGCGGAATCGGGGTCAAGGCAACGGGATGGTCGCATCGGCGAGCCGCTCCATCAAAGCGGGAGCAATGTTCTGGGCGCAAAGCCGCCCGGCCAGATGGCGAACCCGGCCCGCACGGCCGGTCCGCAGGGCGTCTGCCAGCCGGAACACCCCCAGGCTGCGCAAAAAGTCGGTGAAGCCGGTAATACACGGCGATGACACTGGCGTATCAAACGAGGGGTCCGGTTCCTCCCAACGGCCATAGGTCGCCCGCAGGTACGCGGCCGGATCGTCGGGCAGCGGGACCCATCGCCGCAGCCGCGGGTGGCTCACCAGCCGTACCGAAAAGGCCGGCACCACCGCCTCGCGCAAGACAGTGCCGGCGGAATGCCTCCAGGTACTGACGAACGTGTCGGCAGATTGGCGGTATTCCGACAGATCGACGATCATGCCGGTATGAATATGGCAAATGCTCCGAAACTCGCCGGTGTCCATCGCCTTGCGCACAACCCGGAAATGTCCCGTGCTCACCAGCGCCTCGGCCACCGCGCGACTGGTGGCGGGTGGGAGTGCGGCCATATCGAGATCAGAATCATAAGGCAAGAAATCGCCGTCCCGGACCAAGCCGAGCGCGGTGCCGGCACACAATACCACCGGCAAAGCTCCGGTGAGAACGAACCGTTCCAGATCGGCAATAACCAACTCCAGCCGGCGCCTAGTCCAGGGCCGGGCCGCGGGCGCCGGCGCCGGCGCGGACACCACATGCGCAAAGGGAGGGGTATCACGCAGCCCGGGATCAAACTCCGCAACCACCGCAAGCCCGTGCGCCAGACTCTCATCGAAGCGGAGCCGATGATGAAGGGTCCGAGCCCGCAGCAGCCGTAGTAATTGGCGCTCTTCGGTCCGTTCCCTCGGCAGGACGGCCTCGACCTCGGCTATTTGCCGCTCGGCGTCCTCATGGTGTCCAAGCCGCCCGAGAATGTCCCAGCGGGCGATCAGCCACGCCAGCGGTCCTCTCCTCAGCCGCTGCTCACGCTCGACCATGAGCGCCAGCGCAGCCGAGAGGTCCTCCGCGCGCAGGGCGATTGCAATCGCAAGCTCATAGTGGAGGGGGCCGGAGCCCTCAAGGGCGGTGAACTGGCTGGCGCAGGCGCGGGCGGTCGCGATGTCTCCCGCCTGGAGCGCCAGCGTGACCTGCATCCGGCAGCAGGCGGCGGGGTCCAGGCGCGGCGCCAACGATCGCACGACCTCCCCCGCCTCCTCCGGCCGTTCACTGCACCCGGCCGCCCGCACGAACAGGTCGCACGCCGCCGGCAACTCGGGATGGCGCCAAACCAGCATCAGCGCCTCGGCCCAGGCATCCGCATGCCGCCCCAGACGCAGGTGCTCCCGCCCGCGCCCCAGCGCCTCGGTGACCGATCCGTCCCCGCGCTCCGACAGTGCCATCCTCCCTGACTCCAGAGCGCGGACTCAGGCCCTCGCCCCTTGTACACCTTCGTCAAATTCGACGACCGAAGGAGATATAATCTGGGGGCTGCGCTGTCAATCCGGGTGCGCAATGCGATATTTCCGCCAGCGCCCCGTGCGCAACGACAATTAGGATGGCCGGTCCGCGCCAACTATGATGCCCCTTCAGCTGGCCATCCTAATTGTCGTTGCTCAGCCGATTGGAGACATGGACTCGTCGGAACTGCTGGCGAAGGCCAGAGACTGGGGGGCCGTCTGCATTGCGGCCCACGTTGCGGCCGATGGTGGGGGACTGCTGAAAAGCTCTCCGGCCAGACCCGGATCAAAGTCTGGACGTCGCCCGAATTGCTGGCCTGCGCTCTTGCGGGGCCGGTCGGCGATGCCCCGGACAGTCTCCGGCCACCCTAATTGTCGTTGCGCACTTTGGTACAACGGCCTAATTGATCACCAAGCTCAACCGGATGGATCGGAAAAGGGCGGGGGACCGTGAAGACCGTCAGCGATGTGATGAAGAGCGTGTTCCGTGGGACGGGCTTCAAATGCCTACTTCACGAGAAGCGCAATCTTGATGACGACCCGCGCTCGGAATATGCGGATTACGACCAGCGTATTCGCGGCAAAATCCACGAGTACCCCAGGCTGGAACACGTGAAAGAAGTCTCAGTCCCTGGGATCGATGAAAAGATAATAACGCCGCTTACCTACTTCATGGATGGCTCTAGGCGTGTATTCAGGTTCTCAGATATAATGCTTAATGACGGTAGATATTTTCCGGTCCTGGCAGGGCAGGTTGGCGTGGCCGTTCTTGGCAGGAACGAAGATGGCTCGATGTCACCGGAGAAGGAGTTCTGCAAGTACCTGAATCTTTTGGTCTTCCCTGACACCGTGGAGCAACCGGACAGGGACGCCGTTTGCAAAGGTATTCAGGCGTCCATGGGAAACAGGAAGTGTGAGTTCATCATCGACGACTATCAGACGGGGTCATCAGGTGGCAACGCATCTGATGATTACATTAACAAGGGCACTAAGAAAATCCTCGATAAGATGCACGACCTGGAATTGGGTGCCATCACGCGAATGGTGGAAAACCGGATGCTGAACGGCAACAGGATGCTGGTCATCGACGGCAGCCTCCAGTTCCGCAGGGAGGTTTTGACCCGACTGGGCATCGCCCAAACCGATATCGCACTCCAACTCGTGAACGTCATCGGTATCAGCAAGAGCTTCACGCCGAGTCAGCCTGTCAGCGGCATGACCCGGGGGCGGCACCTGGGCGCGATCCTTCAAGACATGGAATTCGGACACCGGACGCCCGTCTTTAAGGCTGGGGAGGATGTATTCACGGATACGCTGGGCGTCTGGTACCTCCGTATCAGAAACCGCTCTGCAATGACCAGCCCGCTGGAAGGTGTCATCAAGGTCGAGGTGCTGGCCAGAAACCGGCATGAACGGGAGAATGGCCTTGACGGGCACCGAGTCGACACCCTCTCCTCGTACATCCTAAGCGAGAGGAATGTCACTCCCTACGGCTCCGATAGCCGCTGGGCAAATCACCTGTACCCAATCTTCCTGACCGAGTCCTACCTCAAGTCGGGATTCATGAGCGACGTCACATTCAAAGGATTGCTGTAATGGCTGCCCCAAAACCCATTGGAAGAGTCGTCGCAACCGAGAAAAGCCCCAGCACGTCGAACTCCGTCCAGTTCTGGGTTGCCAAGGGTACCGTCTTGAAGCCGTTCGATATCGTCATGGTTGGGCACCTCAAAGACAGTAAGACCTATGCCATCATCACGGAGCTCCGGTACTTGACCGATAGCGCCGGATATCTTTCGGACTGGGTGTCGTCTGATTTCGGCGAGGTAGATGCGACGCCGCGGAACGAGCGCATCGGCACAACCGTGGCCGATGCGGAAATTCTCTACAACGACCAAAACATCGAAATGCCCCTCCTGAACGGCAACAAGGTGTACTGGGCCGACCAGGAAGGTATCCGAAAATCGCTGGGCCTGAATCGTCTCCGCAATCCAGTACCGGCAGGTTGGTTCACGATGTCGAACGGCTCCGAAATTATGGTCGATTTCGAGGGCAACTATCTCATCGGTCCAGAGGGCGCACACCTCAACATTGCCGGTATATCAGGTTTGGCTACGAAAACGTCTTACGCGATGTTCCTCTTCAGCGCCCTCCAACAGCGCCGAAGCAACGAGGTCTCGCTGGTCGTCTTCAATGTCAAAGGCGCAGACCTATTGTCCATTGATGAGCCTGCCAAGGGTGACGAACTCGACGACACCGACCGTGGGAACTGGAGGAAGTGCGGTCTGGAACCCAAAGAGTTTGAGAATGTCACCTACTTCTATCCCTATTCCAGTTTGGAACACCAACGGTTCTGTCAGTCAAAGGTCCATCCAGAAACCCACAGACGCCAGATGGACAAGAAGATATGCTGGCACTATCACTATCCAGTCGAATACGGAAAGGAAAAACTACCACTCCTTCTCGCCGACATTGATGACCCCCAGGGAACAATGGTCGCCTGCGCCGAAGATATTGCTCTGACCATTTTCGGCACGTGGACCAAATTGCGGGATGATCTACTAACCCGGAGCCAAAAGAGTGCACCTGGAGGAAAGACAAGCCCAGGTGTGATACCGGTCCAATCCTGGCGAAAGTTCTCGCGCTTGCTGAGAACGCGCACGAAAAACGACATTTTCACGGAGCGGCTCGGGAGCGATCCTGAAAAGCGGCGCCAGTGCTCCACGATGGATATTCTCAAGCATCTCGGTCCGGGGAAGGTCGTCGTCATTGACATCGAGCCTCTCCCTGATTACCTTCAGTCGCTTGTGGTCGGCGACATTCTGAGAATTCTCGCGGACGTGAAGTTGGGCAACACCGATGACGTGCCAGCAGACATCGGCGAGCGGGTCGTGATTTTCGCCGACGAACTCAATAAGTATGCCCCCAAGCAAGGAGGAGGTTCGCTAACGGACAGCCTGCTGGAAATCACCGAGCGCGGGCGGTCACTTGGTATCGTGCTGTTTGGCGCCGAGCAGTTCAGGTCGGGCGTTCATGATCGAGTGATTGGTAATTGCGCCACCAACGTCTTTGGGCGAACCTCGGCCGTGGAAATCCGGAAGGGACAGGAATACCGCATGCTGAATTCGACACAGCAATCCTCTCTGACTCGACTGCCGCAAGGGACGCTGATGATTCAGCATCCGGTGTTCACTTCCGCGGTGGTCAAAGTCAACTTTCCGCGTCCCGCCTACGCTCAGCCAAAAGTCAGAAGGTAACGGTTAATGGAGATCGGGTCATTTATCATCAATGTGCTGACGACCGGAATGTATCCGGAACCGATGGACGCACTCCGCGAGTACGTACAAAACTCGTATGATGCTATCCGAAGGGCCGAAAAGTCTGGTCTGCTGAAGCAGAATTTCGGAAGAGTTCGAATTATTATCGATCAAGAACGGAGCGAAGTAGCCATCTGGGACAACGGCATCGGAATTTCCGCCGCTGAAGCCCGTTCGCGCCTGCTTGATATCGGTTCGTCGAAGAAGGTGCTGGGCGACGACGCCGGATTTCGGGGCATTGGCCGCCTTGCAGGTTTGGCCTACGCCGACCGGGTGGTGTTCCGGACATCGGCCTGCGGCGAACCGCTCGAAACCGTGCTGACCTTCGATGCCGCCGGTATCAGGAGGAACATCTCCCCGAGCAACCAAAAGCCTGAAACTGCCGTGCAATTGGTCGAGCGACTCACGACTCTCAAGCAGGTCGAGTGCCCCGCCGATAGCCATTTCTTCGAGGTCAAACTGGTGAAGGTGGACAGGGACGCATGTCCCTTCCTGGACATCAAGCCTGTGACGGCATATCTCCGCCAAGTTGCTCCAGTTGACTTCGACACCCACAGCTTCACCTACGCTATACCGTATGTGAACCCTCATCTCGAACAGTTCGGCGCTCGACGAACCATTCATTTGGTCGTTGAGGTCAAAGGCCGAGATGAAGACTCAATACTGAAGCCCTATAAGACCTTTCTTCACGCGGGGAACAAGCGGAACAACAAGGTTCATATTGTTGGCGTCGAACAGTTCGCAGATGCTGCCACGCCGCCGAAATGGGTTGGTTGGATATGTCAGACAAAAGAATTGCTCGGTGTCATTGGTGATGAGGAGGTCCGGGGTATCCGTCTCAGGATGAATAATCTCCTCATCGGCGATCATAGCACGATGTCCCGCATCTTCGAGAAATTGGCGAAATCGAACTCTCGGTTCAATGGGTACTTCGCGGGAGAAATCCATATTCTGCATTCGGATGTCGTTCCGAATGCTAGGCGCGATTATTTCGAGGATACGCCGACTTGGCGCACCGTGGAATCCGAGTTGAAGGAATTGGCTCGAATCCTTGGCAAGCGGGTCCGCGACAACGAAACGGCACGGAATCGCCCGACGTCAGCGGTCGAACGCGATGTCGACCAAACCATCGACGAGGTCGACGAGGAAGCTGAGGAAGGCTTTGCCACCGAGGCACACAGGGAGCGCGCGGTCGAACGGCTCAAGGCGCAGGAAGAGAAGATTGACAAGGCGATAACCGCTCCTGAGCGGACGCCCGAAGAGAAGGAAGCTCTGCGGCTCAAGAAGGAAGAAGCTGCCAGGAAACGCGAGGAAATTGAGGAAAAGTGGAAATCGCTGGTCGATGAAAGCTCACTGAATAAGGAGCAGCGAAAAGTGCTCAGGATGGTTCTAGAAGTCGTCGACAAAGAACTCGGGTCGGCAAATTGTAAGAAGGTCGCCGCTGAGGTCAACAAGCGTCTCAAACGCCGAAAGTCGAAGAGTTGATGCTGATGGGGCAACTGGCTGAAGGCTCCGCAGTACGCGGACGAAAATTCGAGGCCAATCGGCAAGGCGGGGCCGAAGATGGGGGCCTGGGAGGTACACATGAAATTTTCCTATGAAGCTTCTCGGAGCCGATCGACAAGCCGACGTCGACCGGCTATATTAGGCATAAGCTGAGTCACAGCGAGCGTCAAATGACCAATAAGAATATTCTCCTCATAGAGCCAAATTACCGGAATAAGTTTCCGCCGCTTGGGCTGATGAAAATCGCCCAATATCATGGCGTGCGGGGAAAAGGCGATAATGTCAGATTCATTAAGGGCGAGGATAAGTCGGTGCTTGCCATGGGATGGGACCGTATTTACGTCGCGACGCTGTTTTCCTTCGAGTTCGATCGGACGGCCAAAGCCATCGATTTTGCTGTAAAAGCTGCCAATGGGCAGCGGGATAAGATTTTCGTTGGAGGCATCGCTGCGTCCCTGGCGAACAACCGATTCAAGGCTGAACGGCGATGGCACGGTATCCGTTTCATCAAGGGGTTGCTCGACAAGGCCCCCGCAATTTCGCTTCAATTGGATGATTTCGCTGAGGAGCTTTACGCCGACGACCGTGACGGGGTACCTATTGAGGATATGGTGCCGGACTACAGCATCCTCGACCAAGTAAACTACCGTTATCCAGTTCGAGATGGTTACTTCGGTTATGCCTCCCGTGGCTGTATCCGCAAGTGCCATTTCTGTGGGGTTCCAGTGTTGGAGGGCCGCCAAAGAGACGCAAAATCGCTTACCTCTCTGGTCACTTCCGTGGATGAACTCTACGGGTCGAAGCGTGACCTAATTCTGATGGACAACAACATAGCTGCGTCGGCTAGATTCCGCGAGATCATCGCCGAGATACGTGATCTGGGCTTCACGCCAGGGGCCAAGCTCAGACGTGATCATGAACGGACCGCCTCCCTTCGTCGTGTCGACTTTAACCAGGGTGTCGACGCCCGTATCTTGTGCAAAGACTGGATGTATATGCGGGAACTCGCGTCCATCTGCCTCAGTCCGCTTCGGATCGCCTTTGATCATATGGGCGTCCGAATTCCCTACGAGCAGTCGGTTCGTTTTGCTCATGAATTCGGTCTACGCGAGTTGTCAAATTATATGCTTTACAACTTCGAGGAAGCGCCTGCTGACTTGTTTGGAAGGATGCGACTGAACGTAGAGTTAAACGAGGAGCTTGGCATCCGAATTTGGTCGTTTCCAATGCGCTATCAGCCGATTGATCGCACTGACCGCAATCACGTTGGTGAGCACTGGACGAGATACCAACTTCGGAGCATGCAGATCATTCTTCAGGCGACCCATGGAATCGTCAGCGGAAATCCAGAGTTTTTTGTTCGCGCGTTTGGCAATACGGCTTCCGAATACGAAGAAATACTGTTCATGCCGCATGACTTTATCTTTTTTCGCGATTGGTTCGAGAAGGGCGGCGGTCAGGGCATCAGGGACGAGTACAAAGCCGAGGTTCAACGCTTGACGCCAGCCGACCGAGCCGAGTTGCTCGAATTGCTCTCATCCTGCACCCCGAGCGGGGTCGTCGAGTTGTCGGCTCGCACCGCGAATCCTGCCGTTAGGCGCATCCTCCCATACTATATTCCGATGCCCAAGGACGACTGCGATCGCATGTCGAAGGAATTCAAAAAGGTGAAAGCGGTCGCTCCTCCCGTGCCGGTCGAAGAGATGGTTGAAGACGCAGGGCTGGAAGACGACGTGGGGAGGGTCGCGGCATGAGGGACGAGGATGTCGTGATTGGCAAGGACATACTCGAACTGTTCAGTTCAGCGATGTACGTGGACCCTCTGACGGTCTATCGGGAATATGTCCAGAACGCCGCCGATGCTCTCGCGGCGGCCACTGCGGCGGGCCTGCCGCCAGACACTTCTGCGCCCCAAGTCTGGATATCAATCGACCAAGCAACACGCACCGTCAAGGTCAGGGACACCGGGACCGGCGTGCCTGCCGATACCTTTGCCATCAGAATGACCTCCATCGGTGCCAGCCCTAAACGTGGAACCGAGGCTCGTGGGTTCCGCGGCGTGGGACGACTTGCTGGCCTGGGTTACTGCCGGGGGCTGACGTTTCGCTCCAGAACCGGCCGCGGCGAGCCGATACAGGAAATCCACTGGGACTGCACCGAGTTGAAGGCGGCGCTTCGTTCGGCTGATTACATGGGCGGATTGGCGCGGTTGGTGACCGACATCGTTCAATTGACAGAGATCAAGGAGCTTCCTGGTCATCCAGACCGCTTCTTTGAAGTCGAGATGAGTGGAATCGTTCGGCACCGGAATGACAGCCTGCTCGATGCGGACGCCGTCTCGGAGTATCTCTCCCAGGTCGCCCCCGTGCCGTTCTCGCTGGATTTCTCGTTCGGGGAGACCATCGATACCTTTCTGCGTCGGCACACCGACCCCGGCGACATCGAAATTAGAGTCAACGGTAACGACCCGCTTGTTCGTCCGCATCGCGATACCTTCGAAGCCGACGACGGATCAACCGATGCATTCACGGGCGTCGAGTGCATTGAAATACCGGGTCAAGACGGTGGGGTGGCCGCGGTCGGGTGGCTGCTTCACCATGGCTACCGAGGGGCAATACCGAACCGGGCGCTTTTGAAGGGGCTAAGGTTCCGAACGGGTAATATTCAGGTTGGCGGCCATCGCTTGGCCGAGAACCTGTTTCCCGAGCCGAGATTCAACAGTTGGACCGTTGGCGAGATACACGTCACTGACAGGAGAGTTCTGCCGAATGGACGGCGTGACCATTACGAGGAATCGGTTCATTTTGGTCATCTCCTAAACCATCTGACACCTGTAGCCAGGGACATTGCGAAACGGTGTCGCGGTTCGTCCGTCAAGCGGAAATGGCTTCGCGAATTCGAGATGCACGGCGCGGTCGCCAGAGAGAAGCTCGATATCCTGGCGCAAGGAACTCTCGGCGAAACGGCCCGCAAGGCTATGGTTTCCGAAGTGGATCGGGCTATCGCTCCCATGGCCAAGATAGCCACCATGGATGACCTCTCCGTTGAAGCCGAGCATCTCAAGCCTAAAGTTTACGAGCTTCGTGAAGAACTCGACAAAGTGGCGTCTCGAAAGCAGAATGAAAGCCCGTTGGCTCGGCTGCCGAAGGAAAAGCGACAGATGTACGAGCACCTGTTTGAATTGGTCTACGAGTGCTCCGCCAACCGTGTCGCCGCCAAGGCACTGATAGACAGGATTTTACTCAAGCTTCTTTGAAGGAGCCGGACGAGGGAAGCTGGACAGTTCGCCAGGGGGACAGACGGCCGGCGGTGCTGGTCCATTTGGAGCAGCGGTGACCTATTTGCGCATTGGTCGAACCGAGAACTTGTTGAAGAGATTCTGGAAGGTGGCCTGACCGCCTTCGAGATGCGCCGCCTGGAATACGGTTTCTGTGGGGAACCATGACAACGCGCACCGAACTTCTTGAGCTTATCAGAAACGGCGAGAACTCCGGTGTCGAGTTCAAGCGCGACGGGATCGAGAACCACGGTCTGGCAAAGGAGCTGGTCGCCCTTTCAAACCTTTGTGGCGGTGTCGTTCTGCTGGGGATTGAGGATGACGGAAGCATTACAGGTATCACCCGGCCCAGTATAGAAGAATGGGTCATGACCACGTGCGGGAATAAGATCAGGCCGGCAATTATTCCGTTCTTTGAGGTTATTCGAGATGTAATTCCTGGGAAGGACGTAGCCGTCGTTCGCGTCACCGCCGGCTTCGATGTCCACAGCTTATGGCACAACAACCGGAACACCTATCTCATTCGCGTCGGAGCCCAAAGCCGTGAGCCGACGCCGGAAGAGCTTGGGCGGCTCTTTCAACAGCGCGGGACTTTCCGGGCGGAACTGCGTCCGGTTTCCGGGGCCACCATCGCCGATCTCGATATGCGCCGGCTGCGGGATTATTTCCAACGTATCCGCCAACAGGATGTACCAGACGCATCAGATGAAGGCTCCTGGCAGACTCTGCTGCTCAACACCGAAATCATGGTTGAGGACGGCTTGACCATGAGCGGCCTTCTCCTCTTTGGCCGGAACCCGAACCGCTTTCTTCCCTTTGCCGGCATTGACGCCGCTGCCTTCCCGGGAACCGAGAAGGATTATGCCTCGCTTGAGCGTGCAACACTGCGTGGTCCCATGACTCCCCTCATGGCCGAGGAAGGGCTGGTGGAAAATGGGCTGGTCGAACAGGCGGTTGACTTCATCCGCCGGAACACCAAAGTCACGGCAACCCTGGAGGATGGTGCGCGGCGGATCGAAAAGCCAACCTATCCGCCTGAGGTTCTCCGCGAGGCTGTGGTTAACGCCTTGGTCCATCGGGATTATCTCCTGACGGGCACCGATATCGAGGTCGCGGTTTACTCCGACCGGCTGGAGGTCATCTCGCCGGGGCGGCTTCCGAACGGCATCACGCCGGCCCGGATGCGCACCGGCTGCCGTGCGGCCCGCAACCAACTTATCAGGGATGTTATGCGGGATTACGGCTATCTTGAGCACATGGGAATGGGCATTCCACGCAAGATCATCCGTGGCATGCGGGCGCATAACGGAACCGAGCCGGAGCTGATTGAAGACGGGGAGCGGTTTACCGTACGGCTGATGTCGGGGATCCGCGGTTAGCGGGCGGGCTGACGCCCGCACCCGCCTGGGGCGTAGCCGCCCCAGACCCCTGTTCTTTTCGGGACTTCAATTATTGATGGTGTCAGGCGGCCGCTGCGGTTGCCGAATTTCAATAGATTGGAATCAGTGGGTCAGAGCACGATTGCTCCTAAACCTGTAGCCAATTTGACACAGTCCAGAACCGGAACCCTTCCGACCACAACGCTCCCGCTTCCCATGCGCGGCAGTAACAGTGTATCTTCCTGGCAACAGCCGACGGAGGGGGGCTTCCGCCCGACTCGGCGTGGCGAATGTGGCCAAGGAGCTTGGTGAACCCTGATGTGGGACAGTTTCCGGCGTTGGGCGCGGCGTAGCGCTCTGGCACGCAAACTTGCCGTCGCAACCACGATCGCGGCAATCCTGGCCGGCATCGCCACGACGGCGGCTTTGCTGGGCACGCCGCTGTTCGGCAACCCGGACCCGACCACGGTCACCCTGCTGCTCACGCTTGATCTGGTCCTGCTGCTGGCGCTCGGCGCACTGATCGCGCGCCGAATTGTCCAGATATGGATGCGGGTCCGACGCGGCCAGGCCGGCTCCCGGCTGCATGTAAGAATGGTGGCAGTCTTTGCGGTGCTGGCGGCGTTGCCGGCAATCGTGGTCGCCGTCTTCTCCACCATCTTCTTCTATGTCGGCCTCCAGGCATGGTTCAGCGACCGGGTCCGGACGGCGGTCGGCGAGGCCTCCGAGGTCGCCCAGGCCTATTTGAGCGAACACCAGCAGGCAATCCGCGCCGATGTGCTGGCGATGGCCCATGATCTCAACCGCGAGGCCGGGCGCCTGCTCGGCGCCCCGTCCCGGTTTAATCAAATGGTGTCGGCCCAGGCTGCGTTGCGCAATCTGAGCGAAGCGGTTGTGGTCGACGGAACCACCGGCCGGGTGATTGCCCGCTCCGACTTCACCTTCTCGCTCACCTTCGAGCCGATCCCCGATGACGCGCTCGAACGCGCCCGCAGCGGCGAAGTGGTGCTACTGATCGATGATCGCAGCGATCGGGTTAGGGCTCTGGTCCGGCTCGACTTCTACGTCGACTCCTTCCTGTTCGTCGGCCGCCTGGTCGATCCCAAGGTGCTCTCGCACGTCCGCCTGGCCGGAGGGGCGGTCAAGGAGTACCAGGAGCTGGAAGTGCGGCGTTCTGAACTGCAAATTACCGTGTCGTTGATTTTCGTTACGGTCGCACTCTTGATGCTGCTGGCGGCCGGCTGGTTCGGTTTGAATTTTGCCAACACACTGGCGGTGCCGATCAGCGCCCTCATCGGCGCGGCCGAACGGGTGCGGGCGGGGGACCTCGCGGTGCGGGTCGACGACCGCGCGGCGGAGGACGAGCTCGGCATGCTCGGCCGGGCCTTCAACCGGATGACCGAACAGATCGAGAGCCAGCGCGCCGACTTGGTTGAGGCCAATTGCCAGCTCGATCAGCGGCGCCGCTTTACCGAAACCGTCCTTGCCGGCGTCTCCGCCGGCGTGCTCGGCCTCGATGCCGACGGCGTGATCCATTTGCCCAATCAGTCCGCTGCCGATCTGCTCGGTGCGACCGACGGCCCGGCCTCCCTGGTCGGACGCCGGCTGGCGGAGGTTGCGCCAGAAATGGCGGAGTTGGTCGCGGCGGCGGGATCCGAGGTCAACCGCCGGCGGCCGGGTGAGACCCAGCTTCAACTCCGCCGGACCGGCGGTGTCAGGCGGACGGTGCTGGTCCGGATCGCCGTCGAAGGCACCGAGAGCGAGCGGCGCGGCTTTATTGTTACCTTCGATGACGTGACCGAGTTGCTCCAGGCGCAACGAACGGCAGCCTGGGCCGACGTTGCCCGCCGGATCGCCCACGAAATCAAGAATCCACTGACCCCGATCCAGCTCTCGGCCGAGCGCCTCCGGCGCAAATACCTTAAGGAAATCACCAGCGACCGCGAGACCTTTCAGATGTGCACCGACACCATCGTCCGCCAAGTCGGCGATATCGGACGCATGGTGGATGAGTTCTCCGCGTTTGCCCGCATGCCGAGCCCGGTGATGAAGCCGGTCAATATCCATGATCTGTGCCGGCAGGCGGTGTTCCTTCAGACCAGCGCCCACCCGACGATCCGATTTGCCGCCGATCTGCCGCCGGAGCGGATCGCGGTGCCTTGTGATCAGCGTCAGATATCGCAAGCACTCACCAATCTGCTCCAGAACGCCGTCGATGCCATCGACGGCCGCACCGTGGTGAACGGCCAAGCGCTGCCACCGGGGGAAATCCGGATCGGTCTCGGCATCAGCAGCGCGACTCTGTCCGTCATTATTGAAGACAACGGACGCGGCCTGCCGACAACGGTCGAGCGCGACCGGCTGACCGAACCCTACGTTACCACCCGGACCAAGGGCACCGGCCTCGGTCTTGCCATCGTCAAGAAGATCATGGAGGACCACGGCGGCGAGCTGGTGCTCGACGACCGCGAGGGCGGCGGAGCCCGGGTCAGCCTGCACATCCCACGCCATCGCGACGGCGTTCCCGGCGCCGACGATTCCGGAGGCCGCGGCGGGGGTGGCGTCGCAACCGGCGGAGCGGGCGGAGCCGGCGAAGCCGCGGTCGCGGACGCATCATCCCCCCTGCCCTCCCCGTCGGCGCTCGCCGGTAACCCTGCCCTCGGTGCCTGATGGAAGGAATAAGAATGACTGTATCGGGTGCTATGCACCGTCCTGGGACGTTGTCCCCCGTCCACCCAAATGTCATCGACTTATCGCGATGCGTTGAAAAGCGTGCGCCTGCTCGGCGCGAACGTCAGGGGACTTTGTCCCCCGCCCCCCGACCAAAGGCCATCGGGCCTTTGGAAACCGAAACCTTGTTCTCGGTCCGCCGTCTTACGTTGATGACATTGCCGCCCGTCCTGCCAAAGCGGGCCGGCGGACCTTTGGAAACCGATTGGCTCGGGTTAAGGGCGTTCCGGTCCCCGCCCTCCCTTAACCTCACTCCCTAACCCCGCAGGAAGAGGCGTCTGGTCATGGCCCATGATATCCTGATTGTCGACGACGAGGCGGATATCCGCATGCTGCTGGCGGGTATCCTCAGCGACGAAGGAATGAAAACCCGGGAGGCAGCCAATGCCGACGAGGCTTTGGCGCAACTTCGAGCCCGGCGCCCCAACCTGATCATTCTCGACATCTGGCTGATGGGCAGCCGGCTCGATGGGTTGCAACTCCTGCCCGAGTTCCAGCGCGACCACCCCGACGTCCCGATCCTGATGATCTCCGGCCACGGCACCATTGAAACCGCGGTCTCGGCGATCAAAATGGGCGCGTACGACTTCATCGAGAAGCCGTTCCAGTCCGACCGACTGCTGTTGATGGTCGACCGGGCGATCGAATCAGCCCGGCTCAAGCGCGAGAACGCGGAACTGCGCCTGCGCGCCGGTGGTCTGGCCGAGTTGATCGGCAAGGCGCCATCGATCACCCAGCTTCGCAGCGCCATCGACCGGGTGGCGCCGACCAGCAGCCGGGTCTTGATCGGCGGCCTGCCGGGAACCGGCAAGGAGGTGGTCGCCCGTCTCATCCACCAGAAGTCGCGCCGGGCCTCGGGGCCGTTCGTGGTGCTCAACTGCGCCATCCTGCGGCCCGAGCATTTCGAGGCTGAGTTGTTCGGCGTCGAGGCGAGCGGACCGAAGGTGGCGCGCAAGACCGGCGTGTTCGAGCAGGCGCATGGCGGCACCTTGCTGCTCGACGAGATCGCCGATCTGCCGATGGAAACCCAGGGCAAGCTGGTCCGGGTGCTTCAGGACAACACCTTCGTACGCCTCGGCGGGGCCAACCGGGTCGAGGTCGACGTCCGCGTGCTGGCGACCACCAACCGCGACCTCACGGTTGAGATCGAGGCCGGACGATTCCGCCAGGACCTGTTCTATCGCCTGAGCGTGGTGCCGATGCGCGCGCCGTCCCTGGTCGAGCGGCGCGAGGATATCCCCCTGCTCGCCCGCCACTTCATGACCCGCTCGGCCGAGAGTTCGGGCATTGCACCCCGCGAGTTCGGCGAGGACGCCCTGGCCGCCCTCCAGGCCTATGACTGGCCCGGTAACGTGCGCCAGTTGCGTAACGCCATCGACTGGTTGTTGATTATGGGCGGCAGCGGTGCGGGCAGCGAGCAGGGGCAGACCATTCGGGCCGACATGCTGCCGCCCGAAATTGGCTCGGTGGCGCCGGCCGTCTTGCGCTGGGACAAAGGCGGTGAGATCATGGGCTTGCCGCTGCGCGAGGCGCGTGAGGTGTTTGAGCGGGAGTACCTGATGGCCCAGGTCACCCGCTTCGGCGGCAACATATCCAGAACCGCGGCGTTCGTCGGCATGGAACGCTCGGCGCTTCACCGCAAGCTGAAGTCGCTGGGCGTCCACGGCTCCGACCGCGGCAAGGGCGAGGCCGACGGTCCCGCGTATTCTTAAGGGAGTATAAAAAAAGGGGGGGCCTGGGGGGCGGGTCGGGCCCCCCAGTTAGGGGGTTCGGGGGGCGAAAGCCCCCTGACGAGTCGGCGTGCCAAAGTCTCGGGGGGCTTCCGCCCCCCGAAAGGCC
>Ga0172367_10003802_pt1 | contig 19222 bp, 19 predicted proteins | sample Lak10m_FD_114542 | JGI IMG/M metagenome (GOLD analysis project Ga0172367, IMG submission 114542) | Freshwater microbial communities from Kabuno Bay, South-Kivu, Congo - kab_022012_10m | ecosystem: Environmental > Aquatic > Freshwater > Lake | place: Democratic Republic of the Congo: South-Kivu...
CGACTCGCCGTGGGCGCTCGACGACCTCACGACGCTCGTCACCGAGATCGGCGACAAGCTCGACGTCATCATGGTGCCGAAGGTGGAGGGCCCCGAGGACATCCACTACGTCGACCGCCTGCTCGCGCAACTCGAGGCGAAGGCCGGGCTGAAGAAGCCCCTCCTCGTGCACGCCATCCTCGAGACGGCGCGAGGCGTTGCCAACATCGAGGCCATCTGCGCCGCATCGCCGCGCATGCAGGGTCTGTCGCTCGGCCCCGCCGACCTCGCAGCCAACCGACGGATGAAGACCACCCGCGTCGGCGGCGGTCACCCCGACTACGTCGTGCGCGTCGACCCGCCGCAGGGCGACGACGGCCCCCAGTACGGCGCCCCTCGCGCGACGTTCCAGCAGGACCTGTGGCACTACACCATCGCCCGCATGGTCGACGCGTGCGTCACGTTCGGACTGCTCCCGTTCTACGGCCCGTTCGGCGACATCAAGGACACGGTCGCCTGCGAGGACCAGTTCCGCAACGCGTACCTCCTCGGGTGCGTCGGCGCGTGGAGCCTGCACCCCGCGCAGGTGGAGATCGCCAAGCGCGTGTTCAGCCCACGCCCCGAGGACGTGCGCCAGGCGCAGCGCGTCATCGACGCCATGGGCGACGGCACCGGTGCCATCATGCTCGACGGCAAGATGGAGGACGACGCCTCGGTGAAACAGTGCAAGGTGGTCGTCGAGCTGGCTCGTCAGCTGGCTGCACGCGACCCCGAGCTGGCCGCCTCGTACGGGTTCTGAACCAGAAAGCAGCGACATCATGAGTGATCTGCGTCCCCGCCGTTCCGTGCTGTACATGCCGGCCGCCAACGAGCGCGCCCTCGAGAAGGCGAAGTCCATCGCGGCCGACGCCATCATCTTCGACCTCGAGGACGCCGTGGCCCCCGATGCGAAGGAGGCTGCCCGTGCCAACGCCGTGGCCGCCGCATCGTCGGGCGAGTACGGCCACCGCGAGCTCACCATCCGCTGCAACGGGCTCGACACGCCCTGGGGCGTCGACGACATCGCTGCCGCGGCGCAGTCGGGCGCGTCGGCGGTGGTGATCCCGAAGGTCGGCTCCGTCGAGTACCTCGACGAGATCAGCAACCGGCTCGATGCCGCCGGCGCGAAGCCGGAGATGCGGATCTGGGCGATGGTCGAGACACCGACCGCCATCTTCGACGCACGCGCCCTCGCCTCGCACTGGCGCGTCGAGGTGTTGGTGATGGGCACCAACGACCTCGCGCGCGAACTGCGCTCGTCGCTCGGCGCCGCCGGCCGCCATCCGCTCGTGCCGCACCTGGCCACCGCACTGGCGGCCGCACGCGAGGCCGGCAAGGTCATCCTCGACGGCGTCTACAACGACGTGAAGGACCCCGACGGCTTCCGCGCCGAGTGCGTGCAGGGCTTCGAGATGGGCTTCGACGGCAAGACCCTCATCCACCCCGACCAGGTCGGCCCGTGCAACGACGTGTGGGCCCCGAGCGACGCCGACGTCGAGCACGCACGCGGCCTCATCGCCGCGTTCGAGGCGGGCCTGGCCGAAGGCAAGGGCGTGGTCACCTACAACGGCCGGATGATCGAGAACCTGCACGTCGCCAACGCGCAGCGGGTGTTGGCCGTGGCCGACGCCATCGCCGCACTGGGCTCCTGACGCGGCTGAGGGGCGCCTCTGGGAGGTGCCCCTCGGTCGGTAGCCCTGTTTGAACTGCAGCCCTTGGTCTGCGTTTTCCCTGGGGGAACGTGGCTTCTAGGAGCATGATGCGCCTGCCGCGCGACTGACGCAAGCCAAAGTTTCCGAGATCTTCGCCGCGATCGTCAGTTCCTCGACACGCGAGCGCAGCGTCTCACCAACGGCATTGCGGCGACACGCCGAGGCGGCGCAGCACCGTGGATGCCGGGCAGCCGCGCACGGTGACGTAGAGCCACTGGTTGACCCCGACGAATGCGGTGAGCAGCAAGAACCACGGCGACACCAGCGCGGCGAGCGCCGCGCTGAGGATGGTCACCGTGCCGGCCATGGCGAACAGGATTCGCTCGAGCGGCCAGCGCGTCGTCGCAGCAGTCGCAGCAGTCGACTGGGTGGTGGTGGTCATGGTGTCTCCTTCGGAGGGAGGGACCCGGGCACCACATGGGTGCCCGGGTTCCGATCTGGTGATCAGTGGCTGAAGTTCACGTGGGGCAGGATCTTCTGCAGCCACTTCGGGGCGTACCAGTTCTTCTCGCCGAGCAGGGCCATCGTCGCCGGCACGAGCATCACGCGCACCACGGTGGCGTCGAGCAGCACCGCCATCGCCAGGGTGAGGCCGAGCTCGGTGGGCGGGATGGGGCCCGTCACGCCGAACGCGATGAACACGATGATCATGATGATCGCGGCGTTGGTGATGGGTCGGCCGGTGCGGGAGATGCCTTCCTCGATCGCTCGCCGCGTGTCGCCGGTGGCCTGGTAACGCTCCTTGATGGCGGCCAGCAGGAACAGCTGGTAGTCCATCGAGAGACCGAACAGGAGAGCGAAGAAGAACAGCGGCGCCCAGGCGTCGACGAAGCCCTGCTCCTCGATACCGATCAGGTTGGCGCCGTACCCGTGCTGGAACACGAGGGTCGCGAACCCGAACGCGGCGCCGACCGTGACGAGGTTCATGAGGATCGAGAACGTCGCGATGACCACGCTGCGGAACACCACGAGCAGCAGCAGGAAGGCGACGATCAGGATGATGCCGATGGCGTACGGCGCTCGATCGATGAGCACCGTGGTGAGGTCGTGGTTCTGGCCGGCGGGCCCACCGACCTTCGCGTTCGGCACGGCCTCGTCGAGTTGCGCCCGAAGTGCCTCCACCATGTCGGCGGTCGCGAATTCGTCGATCTGGGTGCCGGGCGTGACCCGGACGACCACTCGACCCGTCGCCGATGGCGGCGTCACGATGCGGGCATCCACCACGTTCTCGGTACCGGTGGCGATGTCGACCACGGTCTGGGCATCCGCCGCATCGACGGTGACGTAGGCGGGACCGGCAGCACCGGGACCGAACGACTCGACCACCATGTCGTAGCCGTCACGGCTCGTGCGACCCTCGTCGACGACGCGAGCGCCGGGCATGCCGAGCTGCATGCCGAACGACGGGATGATGAGTGCCCCAAGGAGCACCAGACCGACGGCGAGGGTGCGCCCGGGGCGGCGGAGCGCAGCGCCGGTCCACTTGGCCCAGCGACCCTCGGCCACGATGTCGGGATCCTTCTCACCCTTGGCGATGAGCACCTTGTCGCCCATCGCCACGAGCACGGCGGGCAGCAGGGTGAGGGCGGCGAGCGCGACGGCGATCACCGAGATGATCATGCCGAGTGCCATCGTCTGGAAGACCATGACGGGCACCAGGAAGACGGCAGCCAGGGACAGCACGACGGTGAGCGCCGACAGGAAGACGGCCTTGCCCGACGTCGACAGTGCGTTCTCGATGGCCTTGATCTCGTCTTTGCCCTCGACGCGCTCTTCGCGGTAGCGGGACACGATGAACAGGCTGTAGTCGATGCCGACGGCGAGGCCGATCATCATCGAGAAGTTCATCGACCACACCGAGATCGGTGAGACGAAGCTCAGCAGGTGCAGCGACGCGAAGCCGGTCGCGATACCGGCGATGGCAAGGATGAGCGGGATGCCCGCGGCAATCATCGCCCCGAACGCGATGAACAACATGATCAGCGTCGGCAGGCCCGACAGCAGTTCGGCTTTGTGCAACGCCTCTTCGTTCATCGTGTTGAAGTCGCTCCACACGGGCCACTCACCGGTCACTTCGGCAACGGCACCGTCGGTCAGTTCGAGATCGCCCACGAAGGTGCCGAGTTCGCCGGCCGCTTCGGGCCGATCCTTGTCCTCGCCGATCTCCTGCTCCACCGGCACCAGTGCGGTGAGGCCGTCCTGCGAGATCATCCCTGCCTCGGGCGGCATGGCGAGCGGATCGACCACCGACAGGACTCGAGGTCCTGCGGCGAGGTCGGCGACGAGCGCCTGCAGACCCGACGGGTCGTCGGCGATGGGCGACTCCTGGCGGTAGACGACGATCGGGTTCTCGGCGCCCATGGCCGGGAAGTCCTCACGGAGCTCCAGGCGCACCTGCTCGGCGGTGGAGCCCTTTGCGTCCCAGCCGGCACCGGACAGCGCCTTGGTGAGCGTGATGGCCAGCGGCGCAGCGGCGAGTGTGACCACGAGCCACACGAGGATCACGGCTCTGCGGTGGCGCGCCATGAACGCGGCGAGCCGCGAGAACAGCGCTCGCTCGTCGGGGTCGTGGGACGGCTCGTGCTCGACGGGCAACGTCGGTTCGATGGTGGTGGACACGGCGGAAGTGCTCCTCGGGTGATCGGCGGTCCGGTGGAGACTAATACCCCCCGGGGTATATTTGCAACACACCCCCCGGGGTATACCGGGACACGAAGGAGCCGACCACCATGAGCGACCACCACTACGGCAAGGCAGTGCTCGACGAGCTGCGACCCCTCCACCGCGAGCTGCGCCATGCCATCCCCGACGTGTACAAGGGCTTCGGCGAGCTGCACAAGGCGGCCTTCACCGACGGCGCGCTCGACCGCAAGACGAAGGAACTCATCGCGATGGCCATCGCGGTCATCGAACGTTGCGACGGTTGCATCGCCTCGCATGCAGAGGGCGCGGCACGCGCCGGGGCCACGCGGCAGGAAGCGGCGGAGGCCATCGGCGTCGCGTTCCTCATGAACGGCGGGCCGGCCACCATCTACGGACCGCGCGCCTACGACGCGTTCTGCGAGTTCGCCCCGGAGCCCGAGCCGAGCGCCTGAGAAATCTTCCACGAACCCGGTATCCCTTTCGCGTGTTCGTTCGTCTCAGTGGTGTTCGCACATCGAAGAGCGACAACCCGAGACAAGGAGTCAGTCATGAACGAAGGAACCGCAGACCGCATCGTCCGCATCGTCGCCGGCATCACCCTGTTGGTGCTCGGCTGGGGCGAGATCGTCACCGGCACCCTCGGCACCGTGTTCAAGTTCCTCGGCTTCGTGCCGCTGCTGACCGGTCTGGTCGGCTGGTGCCCGCTGTACGCGATCGGCAAGTTCTCCACCCGCGGCAAGCGCAACGCCGCCGCCTGAGCTCCGCTCCATCGTGCACACCGGCAACGTCGACGTCCTCGTCGTCACCACCCCGTGGTGCCACCACTGTGCCGCACTTCGCCCGGTGCTCGATCGGCTCGCCGACGAGCACCGGGCGTCGCTGCGTTTCCACTTCATCGACGCGTCGGTCGAGCCGGAGCGGGCCGAGGCGCTGGACGTTCGGGGCACCCCGACGGTGATCGTCCAGGTCGACGGGCACGAGGTCGGCCGCCAGGTCGGCCGCGCATCCGACGACGACCTGCGCGCGTTCATCGAGTCGCACGGCACTCGACGACCGTTCCCCGCCGACGCGCTGTGGCGCGGCGGTGCGGCCGCGGTGCTCGTCGCCACCGGGCTGGCGCTCGGCACCCCGGCCCTCGCCGCCATCGGCGGCGCGTTGGCCGTGTGGGCGGCTGCCACGATGTGGCGGTGGAGCCGATGACACCCGACGACCTCGTCGCCGAGATCCCTGCGCTGTACCAGTTCGCGCTCATGCTCGTGCGCGACCAGCACCTTGCGGCCGACCTCACCCAGGACACGCTCACCAGGGCGATGGAGCGCTCGCACCAGTACCGGGGCGACGCGCCGATCGGCGCCTGGCTGAAGCGGATCCTTCGCAACCTGGCCACCGATCGCGCCCGCCGTTCCGATCGCGAGGTGGTGGTCGACGAGGTCGACGACAAGTGGCACGACGATCACTACACGGTCGACCCAGCCGACGTGATCGAGCACGCCGCGACACGAGCCGAGCTCGAGGACGCGCTTGCACGCCTCCCGTTCATCTACCGCAGCGCCGTGCTGTTGCACGACGTCGAGGGATGGACGGTGCAACAGATCGCCGAGCTCGACGAGCTCGGCCTCCCCGCCGCGAAGCAACGACTGCGTCGCGGTCGCATGGCACTGGTGTCGGCCCTCGCCGCCGGCGCCGAGCGTCGGCATGCCCTGGAAGGAGTCCCCATGCGCTGTTGGGACGCCCGTCAACACGTGTCGGAGTACCTCGACGGCACACTCGATCCGGCAACCGCCGGCACGGTGGAGGCACACCTCGAGCGGTGCCCGACGTGCCCGCCGTTGTACGCCGCGCTCGTCGGTGTGCACGACGCCGTCGGAGCGCTCCGCGATGCGGACAACGTCATCCCTCCGATGGTGATCGATCGCCTGGCCGCCCACGTGGCGACACTGACCAGCGACGGCTGAGCCCACCCGCCGATCAGGGGGCGTCGGTCTCCCAGACGCTCTTCGCACCGCTGTGACCCGTCGCGTACACGGCGTAGGTGGCCGCGACGCCCGACACGGCGACGAGCACCGCGAGCACGGCGTGCACGACGCGCGGCTTTCGCACCTTCGCCACCGCCTGGTCCTCGCCGGCGCGGCGTCGCCACCAGGCGAACAGCACCCACGCGAGCACGAGTACGAAGAACAGCCCGGCGATCCACTGCACGTTCTCGCCCATCTCGGCGTGGTCGTGCAGGGTGCCGGAGATGGTCTCGCCGGCCGACTCGAACTGCTCCTCGAGCTCCTCACCGCTGCCCGCGGCGACGATGGAGCCCAGGAAGCCCAGGCCGGCCAGGACCGCCACCGGGACGCCGAGGCGCGGCAGCAGCGACGGGCGGACGATCATCAGCAGTACGCCGATGGCTGCGAGCGGTATGAGCACCACGGGAAGGTGCACCACGAGTGGGTGTGCGGGAAGACCGCCGATCGTGTCCATCATGACCCCCTGAGGTAGGCGACGAGCTTGTCGACCTGGGATTCGCTGAGACCGCCGAAGCCGCGCATGCGGCCCTTGCCGTACTGGATGGTGAAGCGCAGCGGCTGATCACCGAGGCTGGCCATCTTCACCGGGTTCAGCGCAGGCGCATCGGTCTTGCCCTCACGCTCCGCACCATGGCAGCGAGCGCACGACATCTTGTAGACGTCGGCCCCGGACATCTCCGTCGCGACCCCTTCCTGCGCGACAGGGGCGGACGTACTCGGCTTCGCGCTGCACGCCCCCATCACCGTGAGAGCGGCGACGGAGGCGATGACGGCGCGACCGAGCAGGAGGGATGCTCGGGATCGGGACATGCCGTCATTGTGATACCCCTAGGGGTACTTCCCCAAGGGCCCTTGGTCCCGAACTTCCGCGTCGGCCGTCAGCCGATCGAGCGGAACAGCGCGACGGTGCGCTCCCACGCCTCGGCCGAAGCCGCTGCGTCGTACACCTCGGGGCGAGCGTCGTTGAAGAATGCGTGATGTGTGCCGGCGTGGATGTGCATCGTCGCGTCCTTGCCGAGATCGCGCAGCGACTGCTCGAGCGCCCGGGTGGCGTCGGGGTTGGCGAAGTCGTCGTGCTCGGCGTACTCGCCCACCACCGTGGCGCTGATGGCGCCGAGATCGGGCTGGGCCGACGCCCACGGGATGACGCCGTAGTAGGGCGCGCACGCCGCCACCGCGTCGGGTCGCTTCGATGCGACCACCAGGGCGAGGCCGCCGCCCATGCAGTAGCCGACGACGCCGACCTTGTCGTTGCCGGTGCGCTGCTGCAACAGATCGATGGCGCCACTCATGTCCTTCGCGGCCTGCTCGATGTTGAGCGCCATCATCAACTTGCCGGCACCGTCGGGTTCGGAGCTCGACTCACCGTGGTAGAGGTCGGGCGCCAATGCGGTGAACCCGGCCGCGGCGAACCGATCGACCACGTCCTTGATGTGCGGCACGAGCCCCCACCACTCCTGGATGACCAGGACGCCCGGCCCCGCGCCGGCGATGTAGCCGTCGCAGGTGTGTCCGTTGCTCTTGAAGGTGACCATGTCCCCGGTGTGTGCTGCCATGCCGCGAACCGTAGCGCGCAGGCACGGACCGTCGAATCGCCGGGGATGTTGTACGGGTACAAAGTGCACTCTGTACGGCCCTCAGGGTGACAACTACGATGTCCCGCATGACCGTGCTCGACACCCACCCCGCCGATGCCTTCGCCCACGACCGGGCGCACGTGTTCCACTCGTGGAGCGCGCAGGGCGCCATCAGTCCGCTGGTGGTCACCCGCGCCGAGGGCAGCCACTTCTGGACCGAGGACGGCACGCGCTATCTCGACTTCAGTGCGCAGCTGATGAACATGAACATCGGACACCAGCACCCGAAGCTCGTCGCCGCCATCCAGGAACAAGCCGGCCGGCTGTGCACCATCGCCCCGTTCCACGCGAACGATGCACGCAGCGAGGCCGCACGCCTCATCAGCGAGGTGGCCGGCGGCGACCTGAACATGGTGTTCTTCACCAATGGCGGCGCTGAGGCCACCGAGAACGCAGTGCGCATGGCCCGCCTCCACACGGGGCGTCACAAGGTGCTCAACCACTACCGCAGCTACCACGGCGCCACGAACGGCGCCATCACCCTCACCGGCGACCCGCGCCGGTGGCCCAGCGAGCCGGGCATGCCGGGTGTCGTGAAGTTCTGGGGTCCGTATCCCTACCGCAGCGCGTTCCACAGCGAGAACGAGGCGCAGGAGTGCGAGCGCGCGTTGCAGCACCTCGACGACGTGCTGATGGTGGAGGGCGCCCAGAACGTGGCCGCCATCATCATCGAGTCGGTCGTGGGCACGAACGGCATCCTCGTGCCGCCGGACGGCTATCTGGCCGGCATCCGCGAGCGCTGCGACCGCCACGGCATCGTCATGATCTGCGACGAGGTGATGGCGGGCTTCGGTCGCTGCGGCGAGTGGTTCGCATTCCAGAAGTGGGGCGTGCAGCCCGACCTCGTCTGCTTCGCCAAGGGCGTCAACTCGGGCTACGTGCCGCTCGGTGGCGTGGTCATCAGCGACAAGATCAGCGCCACGTTCCGCGACCGTGTCTACCCGGGCGGGCTCACGTACTCGGGCCACCCCCTGGCATGTGCGTCGGCCGTCGCGAGCATCAACATCTTCAAGGAGGAGGGCATCATCGAGCACGCCCGCTCCATCGGTGCCGACGTCATCGCTCCCGGCCTCGAGAAGCTGAAGGCCAACCACCCGTCGGTGGGCGACGTGCGCGGCCTCGGCGTGTTCTGGGCCATCGAGCTGGTGAAGAACCGCGAGACACGCGAGCAGTTGGTGCCGTACAACGCCGCCGGGCCGGACGCGAAGCCGATGCAGGAGCTGCTGGCGGCGTGCAAGAGCAAGGGCCTGTGGCCGTTCACGCACTTCAACCGCCTGCACGTCACCCCGCCGTGCACGGTGACCGCCGATCAGGTGGAGGAAGGCCTCGCCATCATCGACGAAGCACTCACCATCACCGATCAGTACTACACGGGCTGAGCGAAACCCTCGCGCGCCCCTCTGGCACGCTCCGCCGATGGGCATTCACGACGAACTCGACCATCGCCTCCGCGGCCGCATCGATCTGCTCCTCGAGTCCGGCTGGCAGCCGGCCGACCTCGCGCACCTCGCCAAGCGGCGGTGCAGCCAGCGGCACGTCCGCCTCATGATCGGCCTCCTGGCCCGCCACGCCCGGCAACACGACGCTCCCACCCGGGCCCCGCAGGACTGGCTCGATCAGCTCGCCGAACTCGGCGCGTTCGACCCGAGGACCAACGCCGTGGTGGGCGGCCACGGCGTGGTGGTCGAGCGATGGGCACGCGCCGAGAAGCTCGACCTCGACGAGGCAGTGCACCTGGCCGCCGATCTCGCAGTGGTGGTCAATGCCGCCGGACGCCTGCACGAACTCATCACCCCGCCGACGAAGTGGGGCGCCACCAACCGCGGGGTGCGGCCGGCGGCGGCGATGCCGGCATCGGTCGATGCGAAGACACTGCGCACCATCCGCGCGCTGCTGGCCAAGGCCGAGGGCACCGACTTCGAGGCCGAGGCCGAGGCGTTCACCGCCAAGGCCCAGGAGCTCATGGCCCGCCACAGCATCGATGCCGCGATGCTGGCCGCACACGCCGCCGGTGTCGGTGGCACGGCCGGCATCGCCAGCCGGCGGGTGCACATCGACAACCCGTACGCCGACGAGAAGGCGGTGTTCCTGGCCACGCTCGCCGACGTGAACGGAGCGAAGTGCGTGTGGTCCAGCGACGCCGGCTTCAGCACGCTGATGGGCTATCCGGTCGACGTGCAGCTCACCGAGATGCTGTTCACCTCCCTCCTGGTGCAGGCCACGCATGCGTCCACGGTCGCCACCGCACGCGACCGGTCGCTGCGCACGGCGTCGTTCCGCCGGGCCTTCCTGGTGTCGTTCGCCGACCGCATCGGCGAACGGCTGCACGAGGCCACCCGTACCGTCCGCACCGAGGCCACCGCCGAGTACGGGTCGTCGCTCGCGCCGGTACTGGCGGCGAAGGAGGCCGCGGTGGAGGCCGCCTACACCGAGGCGTTCCCGCGCACCACCACCATGAAGGCACGCCGCTACGACGCCGAGGGCTGGTACGCCGGGCGCGCCGCAGCCGACCGGGCCGACATCGGCGCCGGTGCGGCCATCACCGAGGGGTGACTCACCAGTCGGTGGGTCGGTAGTCCTTCAGGAACTGGCCCCACACGTGCTCACCGGTCGCGATGCCGGTGATGATCGGGTCGACGATGCGGGCTGCACCGTCGACGATGTCGAGCGGCGGGTGGAAGTGGTGCTGCGAGGTCTTCCGCTCCGCGATGTGCGCGGGGTCCTCGTCGCTCACCCACCCGGTGTCGACGCTGTTCATGTGGATGCCGTCGGCGTGGTAGTCGGCCGCCGACGTGCGCGTCATCATGTTCAGCGCCGCCTTGGCCATGTTGGTGTGCGGATGGCGGGTGGTCTTGAACCGCCGGTAGAACTGGCCCTCCACGGCCGACACGTTCACGATGTGCTGATCTCGTCCGGGGCTGCGCAGCATCAGCGGCTTCAGTCGTGCGTTGAGCACGAACGGCGCCACCGCGTTCACCAGTTGGGTCTCGAGCAACTCCACCGACGACACCTCGGCGAGGGTGAGCCGCCACGAGTTCCGCTCGCGCAGATCCACCTGCTGCAGGTCCTGGTCGAGGCGACCCTGGGGGAACAGATCACCCGACGTCACGGCATCCTCCGGCAGCAACGACGCCTGTGACAGTGCAGCCGAGCGCACCACACCCACGGGCAGCACCCCCGCCACCGAGTCGTCGCCGGAGTGCGCCGCATCGTGCCCGGCGGTGAGCATGTCGACGGCGCGCAGCCCTTCGTACGCGCCGAGCAGGCCGGCGGCCGACGACGGCAACTGGGCGAGCGGACCGAGCTCGGCATCCATCATGTGCCGGTAGAAGGCCGGCGGTCGCCGCACGGTCTGGCAGGCGTTGTTGACGATGAAGTCGAGGCGCTCGCGGGTGTCGAGGAGGTGCTGGCAGAAGGCCTCCACGCTGGGGGTGTGGCGCAGGTCGAGCCCGAAGATCTCGAGCCGGTGTCCCCACTCGGCGAAGTCGGGCTCGGCGGCGTACCGCACGGCCGAGTCGCGAGGGAACCGAGTCGTGACGATGAGGTGTGCGCCGGCGCGAAGCAGCTTGATGCCGGCCTGGTAGCCGATCTTCACCCGCCCACCGGTGAGCAGCGCCACCCGTCCCGACAGGTCGGTGGTCTCGCTGCGCTTGGCGTGGTTGAAGTCGCCGCACTCGCGACACAGTTGGTCGTAGAACGGGTGGATCTCGGTGTACTTCCGCTTGCACACGTAGCAGTGCATCGGCAGCAGGCTCTCGCGCTCGTCGCCCTCGCCCCACTCGTCGCCCTCGCCAATGGCAGGCGGTGCCGGCAGGTTGGGCGTGGTGAACACCGGACGGGCTCGAAGACTGCGGATGCCGGTGTCGTCGAGCGTGGCCTGGTCGGCCTTGGCCCGCTCCTGTTTCTGCTGGCGGCGCTGCGCCTTGATCTGGCGGCGGCGTTCGTAGATGTCGGGCTCGAAGACGTCGCCCGCCGCGCTCAGCAGGCGCGTGCGCTCCTCGAGCGCCAACGTGTCGAGGAGGGAGCGATCGGCCACCACGGCTTCGAGCAGTTCGGTGGCGGCGCGCAGCTGTGCCGCGAGATCGGCAGCGGGTTCATCGGACACGGGCGTCGAGGGTATCGACACCCGTGCTGGATCAGCCGACCTGCCAGGTGCCGTTGCTGCGGAGCAGGGCGTTCAGATCGCCCGGCCCCTTCTTCTCGCTGGCCTGCGCGAGTTGTGCACCCACCATGGCGCCGTACTCGCCGCGCTGCACGTCGCGGAACACACCGAACGGCGTGGGCGAGTGATCGTCGTGCGACAGACGGGCGAGCGCGAACGCAAGACCGGGGTCGGGGCGCTGGGCGTCATGCACCAGCAGCGCGTCCTCGCCCACCTCGGCCACTTCCACGATGCGCAACTGGCCGTCGCTGCCCATCACCACGCCCTTGTGGCCGTCCTTGCCGAAGCGGATGGGCATGCCGTGCTCGAGGTCGATCATCATCTCTTCGCGAGCATGCTTGCCGGTGACACCGTCGTAGGCCGCGTCGTTGAACACATTGCAGTTCTGGTAGATCTCCACGAACGACGCACCCTTGTGGGCGTGCGCCTGACGGAACACGTTCATCATGTGCTTGCGGTCGAGATCGTGCGTGCGGGCGACGAACGACGCCTCGGCACCCAACGCCACGCTGAGCGGGTTGAACGGGTGGTCGATGGAGCCCATCGGCGTGCTCTTGGTGATCTTGCCCTCTTCGCTGGTGGGCGAGTACTGCCCCTTGGTGAGGCCGTAGATGCGGTTGTTGAACAGCAGGATGGTGAGGTTCACGTTGCGCCGCAGGGCGTGCAACAGGTGGTTGCCACCGATGGAGAGCGCGTCGCCGTCGCCCGTGACCACCCACACGTCGAGGTCGGGCCGGGCCACGGCCACACCGGTGGCGATGGCCGGCGCACGCCCGTGGATGCTGTGCATGCCGTAGGTGTTCATGTAGTACGGGAACCGGCTCGAGCAGCCGATGCCGCTGATGAACACGGTGTTCTCCGGGGCGATGCCGAGCTCGGGCATCAGTGTCTGGACGGCCTGCATGATGCCGTAGTCGCCGCAGCCCGGGCACCACCGGACCTCCTGGTCGCTCATCCAGTCCTTCTTGGTGGTGAGCGGAACGATGGTGTCGGTCACGACAGTGCCTCCTGGATGGCGCGCTCGATCTCGGCGGACGTGAAAGGCAGGCCCTGCACCTTGGTGACGGCCTTGGCATCGACGAGGTAGTTGGCCCGCACGATGCGGCACAACTGCCCCATGTTGAGCTCGGGCACCAGCACGTGGCGGTAGCCCTTGAGCAGATCGCCCAGGTTGGGCGGCAACGGATTGAGGTGCGTGAGATGGATCCATGCCACCTTCGTGCCCGCACGACGGGTGCGTTGCACGGCCGCGTCGATGGCGGCCCAGGTGGAGCCCCAGCCGAGCAGCACCACGTCGGCGTCGGCATCACCGGTGACCTCGGCGGGCGGGATGTCGTTCGCGATGCGATCGACCTTCTCCTGGCGGAGGTGCACCATCGTGCTGTGGTTGGCGGGCGAGTAGTCGATGTTGCCGCTGCCGTCCTGCTTCTCGATGCCGCCCACACGGTGCATCAACCCCGGCGTACCGGGGATGGCCCACGGGCGAGCGAGCGTGTCGGGGTCGCGTAGGTAGGGCCAGTACTCCTCCACCCCGTCGGCGTTGACGTGGTTCTTCTCGGTCTGGAACGACACGGAGATGTCGGGAAGGTCGGCCGGGTCGGGCAGGCGCCACGGCTCGCTGCCGTTGGCGAGGTAGCCGTCGCTGAGCAGGATGACCGGCGTGCGGTACTTCAGCGCGATGCGCGCCGCCTCGACCGCCGCATCGAAGCAGTTCGAAGGGCTGTACGCGGCCACGATGGGCAACGGCGCCTCACCGTGGCGGCCGAACATCGCGATGTTGAGGTCGGCTGCCTCGGTCTTGGTGGGCAGGCCGGTCGACGGGCCACCGCGCTGGATGTCGACGAGCACGAGCGGCAGTTCGAGCGACGTGGCCAGGCTGAGGGTCTCGCTCTTCAACGCCACGCCGGGACCGCTGGTGGTGGTGACACCGAGGTGGCCGCTGAACGCCGCGCCGAGCGCCATGCCCGCTGCTGCGATCTCGTCCTCGGCCTGCACCGTGCGAACCCCGAAGTGCTTGTGCTTCGACAGCTCGTGGAGGATGTCGCTGGCCGGCGTGATGGGGTAGCTGCCGAGGAACACGGGCAGCTTCGCCTGCTGACCAGCGGCCACCAGACCCCATGCCAGCGCCACGTTGCCGGTGATGTTGGTGTACTCGCCCGGCGGCAGCTGGGCGGGGCGCACCTCGAACGGATGGTCGAACAGTTCGGTGGTCTCACCGAATGCGTACCCGGCCTTGAAGGCCGCGAGGTTGCTGTCCTTGACGAGGTCCTTGAACCGCGACTCGATCCAGGCGAGGGTCGGCTCGGTGGGCCGCGAGTACAGCCAGCTCACCAGACCGAGCGCGAAGAAGTTCTTCGAGCGTTCGGCATCGCGTGGCTTCACGCCGAGCGGTTCGGTGGCCGCCTGGGTGAGCGAGGTCATCGGAATCTCGACGACGCGGTACTCGGACAGGAAGTCGTCGTGGAGCGGGTTGTGGTCGTACCCCGCCTTGTGCAGGTCGCGCTCGTCGAAGGCATCGGTGTTGACGATGAGCAATCCGCCTTGCTCGAGGCGGTGCAGGTCGGCTTTCAGCGCGGCGGGGTTCATGGCCACGAGCACGTTCGGGCTGTCGCCCGGCGTGGTGATGTCGTGGTCGGAGATGTGCACCTGGAAGCTGGACACGCCGTTGACGGTGCCTGCTGGGGCGCGGATCTCTGCCGGATAGTCGGGGAACGTCGACAGGTCGTTGCCGAACAGCGCACTGACCGAGGTGAATCGGTCTCCAGTGAGCTGCATCCCGTCGCCGGAGTCGCCCGCGAACCGGACGACGACGTGCGAGATCTGCTCGGGGCGTCGGTCCTGTCGTTCCTCGGTGTCCGTCATTGGCCACCTCCATGTGAGGGACGGCTCCATTGTCGTCCGCTGTGGGCGAACCATATACCGCGCCCATCCACGAAATGCGTACGCACGCGCCGTCACACGAAAGTGGTGACGAAGGTCCCGGTCGCGGCAGTGCCGGAAGGCCGCGCGGTCAGTCGGAGGGTGGCACGACCGGGGCGCGCAGCGTGAGCGAGACGCCGATCAACGCCGCCACGAGACCCACCACCGCGAGTGCGCCGAGGCGCTCGTCGAACAGAATGGCACCCTCGATGGTGCTCAGCGCCGGGGTGAGGAAGAACAGGCTGCTCACCTTGGCGGCAGCGTGGTGCTGGAGCAGCCACAGCATGATGAGCACGGCCGCGATGGAGAGCACGATCACCGCCCAGGCCAGCGCGAACATCGAGCGAGCGGTGACGGTGAAGTCGATTCGCTCGTGCACGACGGCACCAACCCACAGCACCAGCGCCGATGCGGTGTACTGCACCACGGTGCCGCGCAGCAGCGGCATGCCCTGACCGTGGCGGCGTTGGACGAGCGTGCCGAACACCATGCCGAGCACGCTGACGCCGGCGGCGATGAGTGCACCGGTGGAGATGTCGCCGGTGCCGCCACGCATGTGGTCGACGACGACGACGATCACCCCGCTGAAGCCGAGCGCCACACCGAACCACTGCCATGGCGACAGGCGTTCGGCGAGCAGGAACCGCGCCGTGACGGTGGTGATGACGGGGTGCAGGCCGGCGATGAGCGCTCCGACGCCGGACGGCATGCCCCACGAGATGGCCAGGAACACGCCGCCGAGGTAGACCGCGTGCATGCCGAGTCCCGACACGGCCGCCCACTTCACTGCCGGGCGTTGCAATGTGGGCGCCTTCGTGACCCACGCGTACGCCAGCAGTGCCACTGCGGCGAGCGTGAGGCGGATGGCGAGGAACGTGAGCGGCCCGGCGTCGTCGGTGCCGTAGCGGGCGACGACGAAGCCGGTGCTCCACAGCACCACGAACACCATCGGCGCGACACGCGCAGCGAGGGGCTCGGGCGCGACGCGAGAAGGGCGGGCCGCCGAGGCGGCCCGCCCTTCCTGATCCGGAGTGCCGGGAGCGGTCAGGCGCCGCCCTCGGTGAGGGTGACCTCGATCGGGGCGAAGTCGGCGCCCTTCACGTCGATGCCGTCGGCCTCGAGCTGCTTCACGGCCTCGTTGACGATGTCGTTCGTCCACGAGGTGGCGTCGGGCGCCTTGGTGAGCACGGTCTGGCCGTCGAGGTTCTTGGTGCCGCTGGCGATCTCCACCGTGCGGTCCCAGGCTGCGGTGTCGATGACGCCGACGCCGCCGCTGGCCGGCCAGATGAGCTTGTTGACTTCGTTCATCTGCCACAGCTGGTGGGTGGCGCCGAGCTTCGAACCCTTGGCGACGACGATGTCGGCGCATGCCTGGGTGTTGTCGCGGCAGTACGCCCAGCCCTCGAGCGAGGCCTTCACGAACGCGATGGCCTGGCCGCAGTACGCCGGGTCGCTGAGGCGAGCCTCATCCGCCCAGATGGCGTCCTGGAGCATGCCGACGCCCTCTTCCTCGTACGAGACGACGTTGAGGTCCTCGGGCTGGTACAGCTCGCCGGTGTCGGGGTTGATGGCCTCGAGCACCTGTGCGTACTCGTTGTACGTCATCGCCTCGGCGGCGTCGATCTCACCCGACAGCAGACCGTTCATGTCGAAGTTCTGCTGGATGAGCGTGACGTCGGCGGCCGGATCGAGGCCGGCCTTCGACAGGGCGGCGAAGATCTCGAACTCGTTGCCGAAGCCCCAGTTGCCGATCTTCTTGCCCTTGAAATCGGCAGCCGACGTGATGCCGGCGTCCTTGAAGCTCACCTGCAGCGTGCCGCTGCGCTGGAACACCTGGGCGATGTTGGTGACCTTCGCGCCGGCCTCGCGCTCGGCGAGTGCCTTCGGCACCCACGAGATGGCGAAGTCGACCGCGCCGGTGGCGAGTGTCTTCTGCGGCGGGATGTCGACGCCGCCCTCGACGATCTCCACGTTCAGGCCGGCCTTCTCGTAGAAGCCCTGGTCGACGGCTGCGAAGTAGCCGGCGAACTGCGCCTGGGTGACCCACTGCAGCTGCAGCTTCACCGACGCGCCCTCCGGCGCGGTGCAGCTGGCGATGTCGACGGCCAGGCCCGAGCCCGACTCGGCGCCACCGGCGGTGGTGTCGCTGCTGCTCTCGTCGTCACCGCATGCGGCGACGAGCACACCCGCGAGTGTGACGATGGCAGCCATCTTGGCCGCACGTCCGTGTCGCATTGTCCCTCCCCTTTGTTTCTCTTCGTTGATCGTGATGATCTGCTTGGTGGTCACTTGGAGCGGGCTCGTCGACGCCACGGGACGACGAGGTACTCCAAGAGGTTGGAGCCTGCGAAGAACAGCAGGCCCACGATCGCTCCGCCCAACACGTAGGCGAACCCCAGGGCTTTGTTGGCCGAGTTCAACGTACCCGAGATCTTGCTGCCCAATCCGTTCTGCGTGCCGCCGAAGTACTCCGACACGAGGGCGATGATGAGGGCGAGTGGGGCGGCAGTGCGCACGCCGGTGAAGAAGAACGGCATGGTGTTCGGCAGCCGCACCTTCTTCAGCGTGTCGAACGGCGATGCCGCGTACGAACGCATCAGCTCCATCTGCGTCGCGTCGTTCTGACGGAGGCCCTTGGCCACCTGCACGAACACGACGAAGAACACCGAGATCGTCACCATGATGCGGCGCGGGATCTGGCTGTCGAGCGAGTACATGTTGTTGAGCACACCCACGATGACCACGGCCGGGATGGCGGCGATGGTGATGGCGAGCGGGTTGACCAGTTCGCTCACGAACAGGAACCGGTTGGTGAGCACGGCGATGACGAACCCGAACAACGACCCGAGCACCAGGCCCACCAGTGCGTTCATGCCGGTGACCACGCTGGCCTTCCACACCAGGTCGAAGTCGTTCACGAACGCCTTCCAGATGTCGCTGGGACGCGGGATGACGAACGGCTGCACGTCGCTGACGATGACCCAGGTCTGCCACGCCACCAGGAACAGCACGCCCAGCACGAGGGGCGGCAGCACGGTGGCCGCGAGGCTGCGGAGGCGGGCGGTGTTCACCGGTCCTCGATCCCCCGCGCCTGATCGGCCAGTTCGATGCCGCGCAATGCTTCGCGAACCTCGGTGACGCGTGCGAAGAAGTCGCCTGCCTCGCGGGTGAGCTCGTTGCGGTCGCGGCCGAGCCCGACGTCGACGATGTCGGTGATGCGGCCGGGGCGCGGCGACATCACCACGACGCGGTCGGCGAGGTACACGGCTTCGGGGATGGAGTGGGTGACGAACACCACGGTGGTGCCGGCGGCGGCGCAGATGCGCAGCAACTCGGCCTGCATGTGCTCGCGCGTCATCTCGTCGAGCGCACCGAACGGCTCGTCCATCAGCAGCAGCTTCGGGTGCGACGCGAGCGCACGAGCGATGGCGATGCGTTGCTGCATGCCGCCCGACAACTGCCACGGCATGTGCTTCGCGAACTCGGGCAGCTTCACCAGTTCGAGCATCTCCTGGGCCCGCTCGCGACGCTTCGCCTTGTCCCAGCCCTTCAGCTCGAGGGGCAGTTCGATGTTGCGCTCGACCGAACGCCACTCGAACAGGCCGCTCTGCTGGAACGCCATGCCGTAGTCCTGGTCGACACGGGCCTGGTGCGCCGACTTGCCGTGGATGGTGATGGTGCCGGTGGTGGGCTCGAGCAGGTCGGCCACCAACCGCAGCAGGGTGCTCTTGCCACAGCCCGACGGGCCGATGAGCGAGATGAACTCGCCGGGCTGGATGTCGAGGTCGATGCCGACGAGCGCGTCGACCTGGTTGGGCTTGCCCTGGTTGAAGATCTTCTCGACGTCGCGCACGACGACGGCAGCTTGCGACGTTTCCGTCATCGGGTTCTCCATCACGCCGCCTCGGGCGGTCGGTTGCGCATGAGCAGTCGGTCGACGACCATCACCACCGCGGCCATCACCAGGCCGAGGGCTGCGGCGCCGAACACCGCGGTGTACAGCTTCGGCGGGTCGGAGGTGGCCTCCTGCCCGTACGAGAGGATGAGCCGGCCCACGCCGAAGCGCACGCCGAGCGAGATCTCCGACACCGTGACGCCGACGACCGCGGCCGCACC
>Ga0172367_10003803_pt1 | contig 19220 bp, 32 predicted proteins | sample Lak10m_FD_114542 | JGI IMG/M metagenome (GOLD analysis project Ga0172367, IMG submission 114542) | Freshwater microbial communities from Kabuno Bay, South-Kivu, Congo - kab_022012_10m | ecosystem: Environmental > Aquatic > Freshwater > Lake | place: Democratic Republic of the Congo: South-Kivu...
AGTGGCGAATGATCCATTTGCCGGTACTTTAACCTATATTAGAATTTACTCTGGAGTTATTGCCGTTGGCGATCAGTTATACAATCCCCGTACAGAGAAAAAAGAGCGAGTGCAGAAGCTAGTTAAAATGCATGCAAACTCACGAGAGGAAGTGGGGACAATTAAAGCTGGAGATATAGGAGCTGTTGTTGGTCTCAAGTTTACCAGTACGGGAGATACACTTTGCTCGGTATTGCAGCCTGTTGTGTTGGAATCTATTTCATTTCCAGAGCCTGTTATCTCCATTGCAATTGAGGCTAAATCTACTGCTGATCAGGAGAAAATGCTTGTTGGTTTGAATAAACTTGAGAAGGAAGATCCGTCTTGTCGTGTACGTTTTGATCAGGAGTCAGGGCAAACCCTTTTATCGGGTATGGGAGAATTGCATTTAGAGATTTTAATAGATCGACTGTTTAGGGAGTATAAGATTCAAGCCAATGTTGGGAAACCTCAGGTTTCCTATAGAGAAACAATTACAATTGAGGCGGATGGTTTTCATGTTTATGATCGATTGGTCGCAAATGAACAGCAATTTGCAAAGGTGGTCTTGCACATTAAGCCAATAGATCAAAATAAAGGAATTGAATTTGTTTCAGAAGTTTCGCTTTCTAAAGAATTTACTCCAATTTTTCTAAAAGCAATTGAAAGCGGATTTCGAGAGGCTGCAGAGGTTGGACCACTTGGTAATTTTGGTATGTTGGGCGTCCGCGGAATTTTAAAAGAGGTTGAAGTTAAACCAGAATCGGCATCAGAAATGGCCTTTAAAGCCGCTTCATCTTTAGCTCTGAGGGAAGCTGTGAATAAGGCAAATCCTGAACTTCTGGAGCCAATTTTTAAAATAGAAATATTTTGTCCTGATGACTTTGTTGGCAATATTGTGTCAGATTTAAATGCTCGCCGCGGAAAAATTATATCTATGAATATGAAAATGAGTGGAAATGGGCAGGTGATCCATGCTGAAGTCCCATTGGCGAATCTATTTGGATATGCAACAGACATACGAAGTTTAAGTCAGGGAAGAGCAACTTTTAATATGGAGTTTCTGCGTTATTCGTCAGTTCCTTCTAAGGCTAAGCTTGAAATAATGAAAAATATGGGACGATAAAATCTAAATTATTATAAAAAACATTTGACATGAAAATCGAATTGGGAGAATACTGCCGCACTCGGGCTGTTATGATTTACAAAAGGCACTTTGACCATACGGTTAACTGGTCGCAAAGACCTAGCAAAGAGCGCCTTCGATGGAATCAAGCCTAGATTAAAAGATTTAGATATTTTATTGAATCTAAAAAAAGAGAAGAGTAAAAATATGCAAAGTCAAAAGATTAGAATAAGATTGAAGGCATTCGATCATAAGCTTCTTGATCAATCTACAAAAGAGATTGTTGAGACGGCTAGACGTACCGGCGCTAAAATTGCTGGGCCAATTCCCCTTCCAACTAGAATTAATCGATACACAGTATTGAGATCTCCCCACGTCGATAAGAAGTCACGAGAGCAATTTGAAATTAGAACCCACAAGAGGATGTTGGACATTTTGGAGCCAACCCAGCAAACGGTTGACCAGCTTATGAAGTTAGATCTTTCGGCTGGTGTTGATGTTGAAATCAAATTGTCTGCCATCTAATTAGGAGTGAAATGTGAACGAAGTAAGTACTAATACTGAAAATACGAACCCTGCAGCTGTAACTGATAATAATCAGTTGAAGTTGGGCGGTCTGTATGCCTTCAAAGAGGGTATGGGAACTATTTATAATGAACATGGTGATGCTGTTCCTGTGACAATACTTAGATATGAACCTTGGATTGTATCTCAAGTGAAAACAATCGAAAATGATGGTTATAATGCCCTCCAAATTGCCTGTGCGCCAAAAAAACAAAAAAACTCTAATGCGGCTGAATGTGGTCATATGGCTAAAGCTTCCATGGCAACTGGTGCAAAGTATGTAAAAGAAATTAGAGTTGAATCTGCTGATGTTGCTCATTTGGGTGCATTAGTTTCCCTTGAGAGCTTTTCGAAGGGGGATGTGGTAAAGATTACTTCGAAATCAAAAGGGCGTGGCTTTGCGGGATCTGTAAAAAGATGGAATTTCAATGGCGGACCAGCTTCCCATGGATCTAAGTTTCACCGTAGACCAGGATCGAGTGGTAATAGGACCTGGCCTGGGCGAGTTATGCCTGGTAAAAAATTTCCAGGCCACTGGGGAAATGAAACAGTGACTGTTCGAAATGTAGAAGTAGTTGATATCATTCCTTCTGAAAATGTACTGATGGTTAAGGGGCCTGTCCCGGGTGCTCGAAATACATTAGTGAAATTGGTGAGAGAGTAGTTATGGCCATAGTTAATGTTTTGAATTGGAAAAAAGAGAAAGTTGATCAAGTAGATCTTGCTTCTTCGGTTTTTGAGATTTCTGTTAAGAAGGAAGTTATTCATACTGTTGTTCAGTGGCAGTTGGCAACTCGCCGACAAGGTACTCATATGACAAAGACTAAAGGTCTTGTTCGTGGCGGTGGTAAAAAGCCATTCAAACAAAAAGGAACGGGAAATGCTCGTCAAGGATCTACAAGATCTCCTTTGATGCCAGGTGGGGGAACTATTTTTGGTCCACAACCTAGAAGTTATGCGTTTGTTTTACCTAAGAAAATGCGTAAATTGGGTCTGTCGATGGTTTTATCTCATCTATACAAAGAGGGTAAGCTTTTTGTTGTGGATAGTATGAAATCAGAGGGTAAGACTAATGAATTGAGTAAGCGTTTAAAGTTATTTGGTCTTGAGAAGGCTGTTTTAATTGACAGTAGTATTGACGACAATTTTAAAAGGGCCAGTAGTAATTTAACATGTATTAAATATTTTCCTGTTGAAGGTCTGAATGTCTTTGATTTGCTAAAGATGGATACTTTGGTTTTAACAAGGGATAGTATTTCAAAGATTGTAGAACGTTGTGAATTGGAGAAAATCTAGTGAAAAATTTAATTAAGTCTCCACTAATTACAGAAAAAAATACCTATCATAATGCTATGGGTGTGTATGTTTTTGAAGTCGATATGCAGGCCAACAAACTTGATATTAAGCAATTGGTAGAAAGGCGATTTAAAGTTAAAGTTTCTTGTGTCAGAACTAGTATGTGTCGTGGACGTGGCAAGAATACCAAGTATGGTCCAAGTAAAACTCCATATTGGAAGAAGGCATATGTCAAACTACGACCTGGTGAAAAAATCGCCTTATTTGAGGGGGCATAGAAATGGGAATTAGAGTTTTCAGTCCAAGATCACACGGTCGGAGAGGAATGACTGGTTATGATTTTAAAGAGGTTACTAAGGATTATCCTGAAAAGTCTCTCACTGCACCTTTAAGAAAAAAGGCTGCAAGAAATAATCATGGACAAATTACAGTTAGGCATATTGGTGGTGGGCATAAAAGGCGATATCGATTAGTAGATTTTAAGAGATCAAAACTCGAAGTTCCAGCTAAAGTAGTTGGTATTGAATATGATCCAAATAGAACTTGTAGAATTGCCCTTCTCTCCTATTTAGATGGTGAGAAGGCATATATACTGGCGCCAGTGGGTTTGAGTGTTGGTGATGTTGTTGTAAGTAGTTCTAAGGCAGATATTAAGCCGGGTAATTCTTTGCCGCTTTCTGCGATTCCAGTAGGTACAACAATACATAATATTGAATTAAGACCAGGTAAAGGGGCTCAGATTATTCGTAGCGCAGGATCTGGTGCAGTACTGGTTGCTAAGGATTCAATGTATTGTCAAGTTCGTTTGGCATCAGGAGAATTAAAACAAGTTTTGTCTGTTTGTCGCGCCTCTATTGGGCAGGTCGGAAATACCGACAACGAAAACATTGCCTTAGGTAAGGCTGGACGTTCTCGATGGCGTGGTATTCGCCCGGGAGTTCGTGGTATGGCAATGAATCCAGTTGATCATCCTCTTGGAGGAGGTGAGGGCGTCGGTAAAGGTCATCATCCTGTGACTCCGTGGGGACAGCCTTGTAAAGGTTACAAAACTAGAAATAATAAGAGAACAAACTCATCTATCATAAAACGACGTAAGTAGGAGTAGAAAGTGGCTCGTTCAGTTAAAAAGGGACCGTTTATTGACCTTCATTTGCAAAAGAAGATAGATAATGCGATCCAAAAAAATGATAAAAAGGTAATTAAAACTTGGTCGCGACGGTCGACTATCTTTCCGGAGGTAGTTGGTTTGACTTTTGCTGTTCATAATGGAAAGAAGTTTGTTCCGGTTTATGTTACTGAGAATATGATTGGTCATAAGTTTGGTGAATTTGCCCCTACGCGTACATTTCATGGGCATGCAGAAAAGAAGGCTGCGCCGTCAGCGGCTCCAGCTGCTAAAAAATAGTGAGGAGCTATAATTATGGAAGTTAAGGCTAGCTTAAAATATGCCCGCGTTGGATCTCAAAAAGCTCGATTAGTTGCCGACGTTGTTCGCGGCAAGAATGTAAATCAGGCAGTTAAGGTGCTAACGTTTATGAATAAGAAGACTGCTGGGATGATTAAAAAACTAATTGAATCAGCTATTGCGAACGCAGATTATAAAAAGGTTTTTGATATTGATAGATTATACGTGAAGTCTATTTCTGTTGATCAAGGTCCAGTTATGAAGCGGTTCCGACCTCGTGCCCAGGGTCGGGCTTTCGGTGTCAGGAAAAAGACAAGTCATATTAATGTAGTTCTAGGGGAGAAGTAGAGATGGGACAAAAGGTTAATCCAATTGGTTTACGAGTTGGTGTCATTCGTACTTGGGACTCTAGATGGTATGCAAAGGGAAATCAGTATTTTGAAAATTTGCATGAAGATCTAAGATTGCGAAAATACCTAACTTTAAAGCTCAAACACGCCGGAATTGCAAAGATTGAGATGGAGCGGGCTGCAAAGAAGATTAAGATTATTATTTCAACGGCTCGTCCCGGTGTTGTAATTGGGAAAAAAGGAACTGGAATTGATTCTTTAAAAGCTGATGTTCAAAGACTTACCCCGAATGAAGTTTTTTTAAGTATTCAGGAAGTTAGAAAGCCTGATCTTGATGCTCAGTTGGTAGCAGAAAGTATTGCAATGCAACTTGAGAAAAGGATTTCTTGGAGAAGGGCGATGAAGAAGGCTCTTGCTGCAGCCATAAAAGGTGGTGTAAGAGGTATTAAAATTCGTGTTTCTGGGCGATTGGATGGAGCTGAGATTGCTCGATCCGAATGGTATAATGAGAAGAGTGTTCCATTGCATACTTTACGTGCAGATATTGACTATGGTACTGCGGAAGCATTGACTGCTTATGGTATTATTGGTTTGAAAGTGTGGATTTACAAAGGAGATATTTTGTCGGCGCGTGAGGTAGAGGAGGCTGGCCGTGTTAAGTCCTAAGAGAGTTAAGTGGAGAAAGCAATTTGTTGGTCGCGCAAGAGGTTTTGCCAATCGGGGCTGTCATCTTGATTTTGGTGATTATGGTCTTCAAGCTATAGAGGAAGGACGCCTTACGGCACGACAATTGGAGGCTGGTAGGATTGCGATTTCCCGGAGCGTTAAGAGGGGCGGAAAAATATGGGTGCGAGTTTACCCTGATGTGCCGGTAACTAAAAAGCCAGCGGAGACTAGGATGGGAAGTGGTAAGGGTAATCCAGAGTTGTGGGTATCTAGAGTTTTGCCGGGAAAAATTTTATTTGAGATGAATGGAGTTACCAGAGAACAGGCCGCGGAAGCATTTGAGCGTGCAGCCCATAAATTGCCTTTTAAAACAAGGTTTTTGGTACGGGAGTAGTTTGTGAAATATAATGATATTAAGAGTTTGTCGAGAGTAGAACTTCAGAAGAAACGTGCAGGGCTTCTTCAAGATATATTTGATTGTCGAGTCAAAAATAAAATTGGGCAATTGAGTAATCCTTTGCAAATTAGGAAAATGAGAAGGGATATTGCAAGGATTGAAACTGTTTTGACTTTGAAGTCGGTCAATAGATAGGGGAATTATGGAAAAGCAAGATAGTAGCCGTGGTCGTAGAAATGAAGTTGTTGGAGAGGTCGTTAGTAATAAAATGAATAAGACGATTTCGGTTTTGATATTTCGAATGGTTAAACATCCGAAATATGGAAAATATATAAAGAAGTCATCTGTATTTAAAGTACATGATGAGAAGAATGCGGCAAATATTGGTGATACAGTTCGAATTTATGAAACAAGACCACTTAGCAAAACCAAGCGTTGGACTCTGAGTGAGATTTTGGAAACAGCTAAAAAATAGGTGATGATATGATACAAATGCAGAGTCGGTTAAATGTAGCTGATAATTCAGGAGCCAAAGAAGTTCAATGTATTAAAGTATTGGGTGGGTCTAAAAGACGTTTTGCATCTATTGGTGATATTATTATTGTTTCGATCAAAGATGCTTTGCCAAACGCAAAAGTTAAAAAAGGAGATGTCGCTAAGGCAGTTATAGTTCGAACTGTCCAGAAGCTTCGTCGCTCAGATGGCAGTTATATCCGATTTGATGATAACTCAGCAGTATTAGTTAATGCAGCGAAAGAGCCAATCGGTACGCGTATTTTTGGTCCAGTTGCAAGAGAGCTTAGAGCTAAACAATTTGTTAAGATTGTTTCACTCGCTCCGGAAGTATTATGAGGAAACGTAAATGAATCGATTACAAGAAAGATATCAAAAGGAAATTATTCCAGTCTTGGCTAAAAAGTTGGGTGCAAGGAATCCAATGGAAGTTCCAAAACTAGATAAGATTATAATTAGCGTTTGTACTAGTGATGCAGTTCAAAATCCAAAGGTATTGAATAGTATTGTTGATGAAATTTCCGCTATATCTGGACAGAGGGCTGTTATAACAAAGGCTAAGAAGGCAATTTCAAATTTTAAGCTTAGAGTTGGATTGCCTATTGGTGTTAGAGTTACTTTGAGAAGAGAAAAAATGTGGTCATTTTTGGATCGTTTGAACTCCTTAGCATTGCCCCGAGTTCGTGATTTCCGTGGTCTACCCAATAAAGGTTTTGATGGTCGAGGGAATTACAATATGGGAGTAAAAGAGCAAATTGTTTTTCCAGAGATTAATTACGATCGTGTAGAAAAAGTTAGGGGTATGAATATTACTATTTGTACTACAGCTAGAAATGATAATGAAGGTAAGGCTTTACTTGAGGCATTGGGAATGCCATTCAGAAAATAAAGGTGGTGTAGATTGGCACGTAAGGCAAGTATTGAGAAAAATAACTATAAGAAGAAGTTATCAACTAAATTTTGGAAGTATAGACGCGAGTTAAGGGCACTTGCTATAGATCCAAAAATTACCGAAGACGAACGTTTAGCAGCGCGAGCTAGATTGCAAAAATTACCTCGGAATACTTCTCCCAACCGTGTTACTACACGGTGTGAGTTGACTGGTCGTCCAAGAGGGAACTACAAGAAATTTGGACTTTCAAGATTGGCATTTAGAAAATTAGCCTTGGATGGTAAATTACCAGGTGTTACTAAGGCATCTTGGTAAAAAGAGGGAATAATCAGATATGGATACTATAGCTCAGTTTTTAACTGTAATAAGAAATGCGGGAACGGCGAGACATGAAAAAGTTGATGTGCCAGCCTCTAAAATTAGGGAGGGCATTGCCAATATTTTGCTTAATGAGGGATATATTCGTAGCTTTAAGGTTGCGAAGGATAGTCGTCAGGGTGTGATGAGAATTTACCTTAAGTATGATGAATCAGGTAGGCACGTTATTCAGGCTATTGATCGAGTAAGTCGCCCAGGTAGAAGAGTATATGTGGAATCTACTAAGATTCCGGCGGTCCGTTCTGGTCTTGGTACTTGTATTTTGAGTACAAGTAAAGGGATCGTGGGAACGAAACAAGCTGCGAAGGATAAACTTGGCGGCGAATTGCTTTGTACAATTTGGTAGGAGTTAGATTATGTCTCGGATTGGTAGATCTCCAGTAATTTTTGATGATAAGGTACATGTTAGTGTTTCTGGTTCAAATGTTATTCTTGTAAAGGGCGCAAAGACTTCGTTAAGTATTCCTATGAAGTCAGAGATTACGGCCAAGGTTGAAGATAAAAAGCTGATATTGATGAGAAGGGATGATAGCAAAGAATCTAAGTCTCTCCATGGAATGTATAGATCTTTAATTCAGAACGCAGTTATTGGAGTTTCCAAGGGTTTTACTCGTGGGTTGGAACTTCATGGGGTAGGGTACAGAGCCAACGTTTCTGGTAGAAAATTGGAGTTGTCCTTAGGTTTTAGTCATCCAATCGCTTTTGAAATTCCAGAAGGAATTGAAATTAAAGTTGAAAAGCAAACAAATATTTCTGTTTCTGGAGCTAGTCGTGAATTGGTTGGCCAGGTCGCGGCAAAAATTCGCTCTTTTCGTCCTCCAGAACCTTATTTGGGTAAAGGAGTTCGATATGCAAGTGAACAAATTCGTCGTAAGGCAGGAAAATCAGCTGGTAAATAATTGGAGTAATATATGGTTTTGAAGTATGGAAAGCATACAAGTGAAAGAAAAGTAAATCGTCTTACTAAGAAAATCCGAATTCGTAAGACAGTAAAGGGCACTTTTGATCGTCCTAGATTGTGTGTTTTTCGAAGTGGAAAACACATTTATGCTCAAGTTATAGATGACACCAAGGGGATGACTTTGGTAACAGCGAGTTCGTTGTTAAGTAAAGATGGGAAATCTGGAAGGGATCTTGCAAAGCATGTGGGTGTTTTAGTTGCGAAGGCAGCACTTGAAAGATCTATTAAGGATGTTGTCTTTGATCGAAATGGTTACCTGTACCATGGTAGAGTGAAATCATTAGCCGAAGGAGCCCGTGAAGGGGGCCTTAATTTTTAAGGGGAATTTTTGTGGAGAAATTAGCATCTGAGTTTGAAGAAAGAGTAGTTGCAATCAATCGTGTTACCAAAGTTGTTAAAGGTGGACGTCGATTTTCCTTTGCTGCTCTTGTTGTTGTAGGGAATCAGGCGGGTGAAGTTGGATTTGGTTCTGGTAAAGCAGGTGAGGTCCCAGAAGCGATAGGTAAAGCCAGTCGTTCAGCAAAAAAGTCCTGCAAGGTTGTTAATTTGAAGGAAAGTAGAACTATTCCTCATGAAGTTATTGGTCGGTTTGGAGCGGCGAAGGTTATTATGAAGCCAGCGGCACCCGGAACTGGCGTAATTGCTGGAGGAGCCGTACGTGCGGTTTTGGAGTCAGTTGGGGTTAAGGATATTTTAACAAAATGTGTTGGGACTCGAAATGCCCATAATGCTGTTCGAGCGACAATGGATGGTTTGAAGCAATTAGAACTTCAAAAGTGAGAGTAGGGAATGAGCAAAGTATTTTTGGTAACATTACGAAAATCTCTTATTGGATGTACTGAGAGTCAAAAAGAGACTGTTAGGTGCTTGGGATTAAAAAAAATTGGCAAAACAGTTGAAGTGTTAGATTGTTCTGCCAATCGTGGTCAAATTATGAAAGTTCAACATTTGGTTGAAGTGGAAGTTAAGAGGTAAATATGGGATTGCTTAATAATCTGTCGCCAGCTAAAGGTTCAAAGCATTATCCAAAGCGAATTGGAAGAGGTATTGGATCTGGAATGGGTGGTACCTCAACGAAGGGTCATAAGGGTCAGTTGGCTAGAACAGGTGGAAAAGTTCGTCGTGGTTTTGAGGGTGGTCAGACGCCGCTTATGCGCCGACTTCCTAAATTTGGTTTTAGTAATAAAGCTTTTGCCAATAGCTATAGTATTGTAAATATCGGAAGTCTTAATGGGATAGTTGGAGAGGTTTGTCCGGAGATTCTTAAAACCAAAGGTTTAGTTAGTGGTGGAAAGGTAAAAGTCTTAGCCGGAGGAACTTTGAGTAGTGCAGTTACAGTGAAAGCCCATAAATTCAGCGAAGCAGCTCAGAAGGCTATTGAGGCCGCTGGCGGCAAAGTCGAGGTAATTTAAGAGTGTCTACTATAGGAAGTTTTACAAAGAGTTCAGATCTTAGAAGTCGCATCTTGTTTACTCTGGTAATGCTGGCTGTATATAGGATGGGCGTGCATGTTCCTACTCCAGGTGTTGATGGAGTAGCTGTGCTTTCTTTTTTTCAATCACAAAGTCGTGGAATATTCGGTATGTTTAATACTTTCACTGGTGGAGCTCTTTCACAGTTTAGTATTTTTGCACTTGGAATAATGCCCTATATTTCAGCATCTATTATATTTCAACTTTTAACTTCAGCGCTGCCTTATTTGGAATCTTTGAAGAAGGAGGGTGAAGTTGGTCGAAAAAAGATTAATCAGTATACTAGATACTCGACTGTTCTTTTAGCGATAATCCAGGGGTATGGCATTAGTACATGGCTAATGAATTCAACTAGCCCAGAGCATAAGCCACTTGTAATAGCGCCAATAGTGGGAATTTTACCTTTTCAAATTATGACGATCATTACTTTAACAGCGGGAACATGTTTTGTAATGTGGCTAGGCGAACAGATAACCGAGCGAGGTATTGGAAATGGATCTTCGTTAATTATATTTACTGGCATTGCTGCATCAGTTCCTTCGGGGGCAAGTAAATTATTTGAATTAGTAAGTAATAATGAAATGCGGCTAATTGTGGCAATTTCCTTAGTGGCAATGATGATAATTGTAATTGGTGGTGTTATTTTTATGGAAGTTGCACAGAGAAGAATTGCAATTCAATATTCTCAAAGATCAGCTGCTTCTGGAATGCAAGGCATGTCTGCACCACAAAGTCACTTGCCAATTAAAATTAATTTTTCGGGAGTGATTCCACCCATTTTTGCGAGCTCTCTGTTGATGTTTCCGGCAACAATGGCCCAATTTTTTAATGTAGGGTGGTTGAAGGCATTGCAAGATTCGTTGAATCCGTCAGGGACGATTTATAATATTGCCTTTGTTTTTCTAATAATATTTTTCTCATTTTTTTATACAGAGATTGTTTTTAATCCAAGTGAAATGGCCGACAATTTAAAAAAATATGGGGGTTTTATTCCTGGAGTACGGGCAGGAAAGAGTACTGCTGAATTTATACAAAAAGTGCTTGATAGGGTAAACGTTTTGGGTTGTTTGTATCTAAGCTTGGTCTGTGTATTACCTGGGATATTGACTAGTCAGATGAACGTACCTTTTTATTTTGGTGGTACAAGTTTATTGATCTTAGTTGGAGTTGCATTAGATACGTCACAGCAAATTCAATCTCATCTTTTGACTCAGAAATATGAAGGTATTTTAAAGGGAGCGAAGATGAGGAGCCGGAGGGTACAGTTTTGAATATAGTCCTTTTTGGGGCGCCGGGAGCAGGTAAAGGAACCCAATCAAGTAAATTGGTTAATATGTTGAATATGGTGCAAATCAGCACAGGTGATTTGTTGAGAGTTGCAATTAAGTCTGGTGATAAAATTGGATTGGAGGCTAAAGCCTATATTGATAATGGTAGACTAGTACCAGATGAAGTTGTAATTGCTTTAGTTGAGAAAGCTATTGTTGGAGAGACTAGAAATTTTATTCTCGATGGATTTCCTAGGACTGTAGGTCAAGCTTTAGCTTTAAATCAAATGCTTAGGAAATTGGATTTGACGATTGGAAAAGCTTTTTTTTTGGAAGTTCCGGTTGATATTTTGCTTGGAAGACTTACAGGTAGAAGAGTTTGCAAGATTTGTGGTGCCGTTTATCACCTAACTGGGAAGCCTAGCAAAGAGGTTGGGATATGTGATCGCTGCGGAGGAAGTTTGGAGCAGCGAAGGGATGATGGACCAGAGGTAATTAGCACGAGATTAAATAATTACAAAGAATTTACCGAACCCTTGAAAGAGTTTTATCGAGAGGAAGGTAAGTTTGTGGAGATTGATGGAAATCGAGATTCAGAAGTGGTTTACCACGAGATTTGTGAATTCTTTAAATAAGTTTATATTAGCAGTGGACAGAGAGTATCTGAAATGTTAAGTTCCCGAGCCTTTAATGATGGATAATGATTTTCGGCTCGATTTTGAGGTTGGTAGGAAAAATTTATGAAAGTTAGACCTTCAGTAAAAAAAATTTGTAAGAAATGTAAAATTATAAAACGTAAAGGCGTTATTCGTGTTATTTGTGAAAACGCTAAACATAAGCAAAGGCAAGGTTAGAAGTTATGGCCCGTTTACTTGGTGTAGACTTACCTAGAAATAAGAGAGTTGAGATTGCTCTTACCTATATTTTTGGAATTGGACGACCAAGAGCTCGTCTTATTTGTGAGCAGGTTGGAATTCCCCACTCATTGAGGACTGAAGGTTTAACGGACGAGCATATCGCAAAAATTCGTTCTATTATTGAAGGTAATTTCAAAGTTGAGGGTGATCTTAGGAGAGATATAGGGCTTTCTATTAAAAGATTGATGGATTTGAATTGTTATCGGGGTATTCGCCATAGAAAAGGTTTGCCAGTGCGTGGGCAAAACACGCGTTCTAATGCTCGAACGCGTAAAGGTCCTAAAAAGACTGTGGCTAACAAGAAAAAAGCTGTTTAATTAAGGTGGTATAGATGAGCTCTGAAAAAAAAGTAGCTGCAACTGCTAAAAGGAAGATTAAGAAAAACATCCCACAGGGTAATTGTTATGTACAAGCTGGATTTGGAAATGTCATTGTTACAATGACTGATCCAAATGGGGCCACTATTTCGTGGTCATCAGCGGGACATCTTGGTTTTAAGGGAAGTCGTAAAGGTACACCATTTGCGGCCCAAGTTGCTGCAGAAGATGCTGCAAAGAAAGCTATGGAGGCAGGGTTAAGATCCGTTGACGTTTATTTGACCGGGCCCGGAGCTGGTAGAGAGCCAGCGATAAGAGCTTTGGCCGGAGTTGGAATGCGTATTTTGTCTTTGAAGGATATTACACCGATCCCACATAACGGTTGTCGGCCTCCAAAACGTAGAAGAATTTAAATTAGAATTTAGGAGTATTTTGTGAGTTGCGTTAATGAAAGCGTTTGTAAATTATGTCGACGTGAGAATGTTAAACTTTTTTTAAAGGGAGATCGTTGTTACTCGGATAAGTGTTCATTTGATCGACGTCCATATCCACCAGGCCAGCACGGTCAGTCGAGACTTAAGTTTTCTGAGTTTGCATTGCAATTAAGAGAAAAGCAGAAGACAAAAAGGTATTATGGCGTATCTGAAAGCCAGTTTGTTAAGTATGTAAAGCAGGCTGGAAGTTCTAAGGAGCTTACTGGTACCGCGTTGTTGAAATTTCTTGAGACACGGTTGGATAATGTTGTTTATACCCTCGGATTTGCAAATTCTAGAAGAGAGGCACGTCAGCTTGTTAAGCATAATCATATTCTTTTGAATGGTAAGAGAGCTAATATTCCAAGTATAGTTGTAAATAAGGGTGATGTGATTCAAGTTGCGGATGGAAGTCGAGATATGGCCAGGGTGTTATCTGCGATTCAATCCGTTGCTCGTAGAACGATGCCCTCTTGGCTTGAAGCCGATCATGGAAGCTTCAAAGGGCTTGTAAAGGACTTGCCTAGCCGCGACGAGATTACAGTTCCAGTAGAAGAAAATATGATTGTGGAATACTATTCTAGATAAATCTTCAACAATTCGTTCCGGGAGCACGCACGATGCAAGAACATTATTATAAATTTTGGCGCGAGTTAATTAAACCTAAGGGATTTGAGGTCGATAGAGAGACGTTGCGGGAAGATTACGCAAAGTTTATTATTAGACCTCTGGAGAGAGGCTTTGGAGTTACTCTGGGCAACTCTCTTCGAAGAATTTTGTTGAGTTCAATGATGGGATCAGCTGTTTCAGCAGTTAAGTTTGATGGTGTTTTGCATGAATTTACGACTATTCCCGATGTTTTAGAAGACGTTACCGATATTATTTTGAACCTTAAAGGTGTTCGTTTTCGTCAGTATTCATCAGAGAGTCTTACCCTTAAAATTAACAAAGTGGGCCCAGGAAAGGTTACAGCTGCAGACATTATAACTTCAGATAAGGTGGAGGTATTAAATCCGGAACATCATATAGCTACAGTTGGAGCTAATGGAAGTTTTGTAGCTGAATTAGTAGTGAGTTTTGGTCGAGGCTATGTGGCAGCTGAGGGACAGAGTGATGATCTTGGTATTGGATTCATTGGAGTCGATGCCATATATGGACCTGTCAGTAAGGTTAATTATAGTGTTTCTAATGCCCGTGTTGGTCAAAGGACTGATTATGATGCTTTGACTTTAGAGGTTTGGACTGATGGGTCATTAAAGCCAGAGGAAGCGGTCGCGCTTTCTTCAAAGATTATGAAGGAACAATTGCAAATTTTCCTTACATTTGATGAGACTATGGAGCCAGCAGAGGAATCTAAAGATGCAATGACAGGGTCATTAAATGAGAATCTATTTAGATCTGTTGATGATTTGGAGCTTTCCGTGCGCAGTGCTAATTGTTTGAAAAATGCAAATATCAGATATATAGGGGAATTGGTTACGAGATCTGAGTCTGAGATGTTAAAGACAAAGAATTTTGGAAGGAAATCTCTCAACGAAATAAAGGAGATTTTGTCTGAGATGGGACTAGGTCTTGGAATGAAAATTGATAATTGGCCTCCTGCAGGTTGGGATCCAAATCAGGTTCCACCTAAGAGAGAACAGCAGTAGAAAAAAACAAGATTTTAGTTTTTGGAGTATAATATGAGTTCGCATAGAAGACGAGTTAAACATTTTGGTAGAAAATTTAAAGCAAGAAAGGCCCTTTTTAGGGGCTTGGTAAGTTCATTAGTGGAGCATGGTCGAATCACGACGACAGTTGATAAAGCGAAAGAGTTGCGTCGTTATGTAGAAAAGGCTATTACCTTAGGAAAAAAGGGAGATTTAGCTACTCGAAGATTGCTGCTTGCTAGGTATCCTAACAACGGTGTTGTTAGTACAATAATTGATGATTTAGCAGTTCGGTTTAAAGTTAGACCAGGCGGATATACTCGTATTATTAAAATTGGACCGCGCCCAGGTGATATGGCTGAGATGGCATTTGTGGAATTTGTCGATTACAAGTTTGATGGAGGGGACGGTACTGCTGCCGGTTTAGCGAAGAAGACTAATATCAAAGCACGTGAAGGTGATGATATTGCTAAAGTGGAAAAAAAGAAAAGTGCTTTGAAAGTTAGAATTTTGGCGGATAAGAAAAAGGCAATTTCCAAAAAACAAAAAAGGGATCGAGCTGCTTCAAGAGATTGAGGATTTTTGGATATAGCATGAGAAAGGGAGCCCATTTGGCTCCTTTTTTTTTGGATTTTTTGATGGGATGGGCGCCAATGGGTAGAATTAGGACTTTATTGATACTTTTCTCAATTACTTTAGTTTTAACTACTTTTATTTGGGATCGATTTTTTGTAGGCACCGAAGGTGCTTTTCGGAAGTTTGGATTTCAAACAGGAGAGACAGTTCCAAATTTTACATTTGAATCGCTCGATGGTAAGAAGCACTCTTTGGAGGAATTTCGAGGAAAAATTGTGATTTTGAATTTTTGGGCAACTTTCTGTGAGCCCTGTATTAAGGAAATTCCATCATTGTTAGAGTTGCTTGAGAAGATGAATGGTAATCTGGAAATAATTGCTGTCTCAGGTGATTCAAATATTGAAGATATACGGGCGTTTATTAGAGTTTTTCCTGGCCTAAATGGGAAAAATGTTCATATCGTTTGGGAAAAGGATCAAGGGATATTGAAGAAATATCAGATATTGAGGTTACCTGAGACTTTTGTGTTGGATACTCACTTGAAATTTAAAAAGAAAGTTTCAGGGGAGGTCAATTGGTCTAGTCCAGAAGCAGTCAATTTTTTTGAAAAAATACTAAGAGGTACTTAGCCGTTTAACTATCCGGAATAATTTATTATTTTTTCAGCAATTTGTAAAAAACCGAGTCCCCCATTATAGTCAGCAATGAACATTGGAAGTGATTTCATTTTTTTTGTAAAATGGGAAATGTTAGCAACTCCGAATGTTATCGGAAAAAATTCAAACATAGGTTCGTCATTAGGAGAGTCTCCGATAAAAGCACAGTTTTCTTCCCATTCCTTTTCATCCAGCATGATTTCATCTTTCAAAAATTTTTTGGCCATTGAGAGTTTATTATAATCTCCAAACCATCCATTGACATGAATTGAGCTTATTTTTGCTTGGGCACCATGTGAATTAAAAATATTCACAATCTTATCTATGCCTTTTTGATCTATAGGTGAAACATCCTCACTAATATCTATGGCTAGATCTAATAATCTGGAAAATTGATCTGTTGAAATTTCGGAACCTGGAACATTCTCCAGAATTTCTTTTCCGATTAGGTCTAAAGACTTTCGGTTTTTTAATTGTTCCATTTCATCTTGGTAAAAAAATCGTTTCATTTTTTTATTTACGTAACGAAAATAGAGACCTCCATTTTCTCCAATTACCCCTTCTATAGGCCACTGTCGGGCGATCATGTCACACCATCCGGCGGGTCTTCCGGTAACCGGAATAACTTTAATCCCAGCTCGGTGAAGTAGCCAAATAGCTGTGTAGGCTTCAGCAACAAGTTTTCCATCCGTAGTTAAGGTATCATCAATATCAGTAAATAGAATTTTTATTTTTTTGTTAAAATTTGCTAATGGCTGCATCGAGTAAACCTACCTCTTCATAATAGAAGAGGCAAGCTCCTCACAGAACCTGATTATTACCCATAAGTTTTTATCCATTTGCTAAGCTCCATCTTTCACTTATATCACATAGACGTTTCCAGCCTCTCCAAATTGTTATTGGACCTGGGTCACCGTCTCCTTTCCTAGCCAAAAATCCTCCAAGCTGGGCTATCCACCGGACGACTTCTTGCAATGTTGGTACTTTTTTAGGAAGCAAATTTGTCCTTTTAATTTTAAGATATAAAACTTTCCATTCATCTTCTGCCAACAATTTAGTGCATGGTTTGTTTGGACAGGACCGGCTGACTAGTGTGATCCCAAATATTCTCCAAGCGATTATACTCATGACTGTCAAATAGCGTATTAGTCTTTCCGCAGTACCTAGTCTACAATCTTCAACTTTTAAACCGGATTTTAGAATTTTGTGAAAAACTTCTATTCGCCATCTTAGACAATACCACTTCACTTTTTCAACAGCTTCATCAAAGTTTTTAATTTGCAAATTTGTGATCAGCATCCACTCCAATGCTTCTTGATCTTGCGGTGGATTTTTCTCAACTATATAAACTGCATTTAAATGTAGATCAGGAAGTTCCTCAGTTTTGTGGCGGATATTATTTCGAGGAGGGTTCATAATAAATTCTCCGTGACTTACATCAAGAATTGCTGTTCTCTGTGGACATTCATCTTTTGCGGGCACCTCCACTTCGATCTTGCCACTACTTTGTAACCTCTTCAAATAGCTCCAAAGGCGGTCATCTGTTTTTTCTGAATATCGCGATGCTTTATTTATAATTCTATCTCCTTTTGCTCTTACCAAAGTAGAAGAGCCTCGCCTGTGAGCCAGTTCAAAAAATTCATAAAAGTCACCTTCGCGATCACAAACTGTAACCACGATTATATCCTTATTTATAGTCGATTCTCGAGCTTTTTTTAAGGATTCAAGCCAACGTATACTTTCATTATCCTCAATAGGCACATTCACGTTGTGTCCCTTTTTCTTTTTCTCCTTTAATTCTTCAGGCAAGGGCTGCCGAGCAAATGTTTTTTGGTCCAATAGACCAAGAGGAACCCCTTCGGTAGAAACAGCAAAACAAGTATGCATTACGACTCCTCGAGATTCTATTGTCTTTACATTTTTTCCAGGAGTTCGCGAGATGACTCCATGCCCCTTAGTCTTAGGAAGTATCCAAGAAACATAGCTTGTATCTTGAATCGCAAGAATAGTTTGCTCATTTTTAGAACGTAATACAGTTTGCTCTATATGAGTTCTCAAAATTTTATTTTGATCTACGCTATCATTTTTAAAAAACCGATCAGCTGCCTTAGTCTCGGCCCAACCGTTACAAGCTTGATTTATAGGATCCTCTGGAGCTTCTGAAAATCGATCAGCCAAGCTAATCAGACGATCCGTTAACCTTTTATCCCCAAAATCGGAACCACCAAACTCTTGCGAAGCCCATCCACCAGAATACTTAAATTTTGAACACATAACCAATCCTTTGATTATTTTTAAATTGAGTCCTAAATTCTTTTTTAAATCGGTCTGGAGTTCAAACAATCTTCTGGGTAACGTCTTTTAAATCCTGTCCAAGCGTCTGCGTCAAAGACACAGAGAAGGACATGAGCTATGAAGCTATCTATGGGAATAATCAAAATCGAAGTTAAAATTCCAGAGTTAACAAAGGCTTTGGAAGAATTTAAAATGAATCGTTTGAAATCACTTGAGCATATTACTCAAGAGGTAAAAACAGCAGTTGAAACTACTTTTCACCAACTTCTTAATGCAGAAATGACTTTATTTTTAGGTCGCCCTGATCAAATTGATAATAAAAGAAATGGCTATGAAGAAAAAAATTTTGCACTAAAAGGCATCGGTGCAATTCGCATTAAAATGCCAGTAGACAGGAAATACGCTTTTCAAAGTGTTGTCATACCAAAACATGAAGTTATTGATCAAAGACTCAAGGAGGATATGGCTGTGCTTCATTTGGCAGGCTTATCAACTCGAACTCTTGCCATGGTTTCTAAAAGAATTTTGTGAGTAGAAGTTGGTAAAGATACCGTTTCAAAATCTCTCAAGGTTGTTGAAGAAAAAGCTCTGGAATGGCTTGATCGCCCCATCAGTGAGGATTATTGGGCACTATTTATTGATGGTACAAATTTCCGTATTCAACGTCGCAACTCAACGGAAAAAGAGCCCTCATTGGTTGTCGTTGGGATAAATAAACAAAATCGCATGAGTATCTTAGCAATACAACCAGGGGCTAAAGACAGCGCAGACTGCTGGAGAGAAGTGTTCAAAGATTTGGCTCGTCGCGGGTTAAAAACAGATTCTGTTCGCATTGGAATTATGGATGGTTTGCCTGGTTTAGAAAATGCATTTAAAGAGTTTTATTCAAATGCCGTCACTGGGAGATGTCACTGCCATCCGGTTTAATTTCAAGCCACCGGTCTCTTAGAAGAGACTTCTGTATTCCTTTCTAAGGTATGAACAACGCAACAACCTCATCTGCAAAGTATTTTAGAGAGCATCAATGTTAT
>Ga0172367_10003804_pt1 | contig 19217 bp, 24 predicted proteins | sample Lak10m_FD_114542 | JGI IMG/M metagenome (GOLD analysis project Ga0172367, IMG submission 114542) | Freshwater microbial communities from Kabuno Bay, South-Kivu, Congo - kab_022012_10m | ecosystem: Environmental > Aquatic > Freshwater > Lake | place: Democratic Republic of the Congo: South-Kivu...
CCCATTTGTCGCCGTTGAAGGTCTTGGTATCGCCTTCCTTGATGGCGGCGACCAGGTCGTTGTAGCTCTTCAGCATTTCATCGGCAAAGACCACGGTTTCGATGCCGCGCGCGGCGGTGCGTCCGAGGGTCGAGAAGACCGCTTCGATGGGCGCGTCCAACTGCTTGAGGACGAAGTTGGTCAAGTCCTGGGTCTGCTTGTGACCGCCGGCGTACATGACCAGCACGCGGGCAAGCGGACCGACTTCCATCGGGGTGTCTGCCCAGCGCGGCGATTTGAGCCAGGAATACTTCTGTTCGACTTCGAGGTGTTCGTAGGGCGGTTTGGGTCCCGTGAAGTTGAACTTGGTTTCGCCCTTGAACGGGTGCAAGCCTTCGGCGTCGCCGACGCTCTGCTCATACCACGAGTGGGTCACGTATTCCTTCATCATGTCGAAGTCGTTGGGGTTGGGTTCTTCGATGTGGGTCAGGTCGCGGTTGACGATGACGCCGCGCGGCACGACAAACTTCGAGGTGTCTTTGATGTCGGTATCGGGGAGTTCGCCCCAGGTGAGGAAGTTTCCGAGCCCTTCGCCGAGTCCCGCGTATTCGAGGTAGTAGGGGGCAACCGCCAGCAGGTCGGGGATGTAAACCTGGTTGACGAATTGAATCATGCGGTCGATGCTGTCCTTGATAATGGACAGGCGTTCGGCGTTGAGCGCGGTGTCGCTGTTGGGGTCGATGGGCATGGGTACGCCGCCGACGACGAAGTTGGGGTGCGGGTTCTTGCCGCCGAAGATGGTGTGAATCTTGGTGAAGGTCTTTTGGGCTTCGAGGGCTTCGAGATAGTGCGCCGTCGCCAGCAGGTTGACTTCGGGCGGCAGTTTGTAGGCGGGGTGTCCCCAGTAGGCGTTGGCGAAAATGGAGAGCTGTCCGCTTTCGACAATCTTCTTCACCTTGTTTTGCACGTCGGTGAAGTACGCGGTGGAGGAATTCGCCCAGGGTGAAATGCTCTGCTGAATGGCGGAAGTCTGCGCGGGATCAGCCTTGAGCGCGTTGACCACATCCACCCAGTCGAGCGCGTGCAGGTGGTAGAAGTGCATGACGTGGTCATGAACGTATTGCTGGGCAATCATCATGTTGCGGATGAGGTTGGCAGCCTTCGGGATTTTAATATCCAACGCGTCCTCGACGGCGCGGATGGATGCGAACGAGTGAACGGTGGTGCAGACGCCGCAGGTGCGCTGGGCAAATGCCCAGGCGTCACGCGGGTCGCGTCCTTTGAGGATGGTTTCGATACCGCGTACCATCGTGCCTGCTGAATACGCCTTGCTGATTTTGTTCTCGGCGTCCAGTTCGGCTTCGATACGAAGGTGTCCTTCGATACGGGTAATCGGGTCTACAACAATTCTTTGTGCCATAGTTATCTCCTTAATTAGAGTATAAGTCGTGAGTCGTGCGTATACAGGTTGCCCTGGTCGCCAGCTAAATAACCAATCAACGTCAAGTTCAACGATTGCGCCAGTTGAATGGCAACCGAAGATGGCGAGGAACGCGAGGCTAATATGGGCAGCCCCACGCGCGCCGCTTTCAAAACCATTTTATGCCCCGCACGCCCTGTGGTGAGCAAAATGCTTTGCGAGATGGGTACGTCGTTCATCAACGCCCAGCCTAGAACTTTATCCACTGTGTTGTGGCGGCTGATGTCTTCGTAGATGGACAGCATATTGCCAGCGGGGTCGAACAAGGCGGCGGCGTGAATGCCGCGCGTGCGCTCGTAGTTGAGTTGATTCACGCGCAAAGTTTCCGCCATATCCAACAGAGCCGCGCCGCTTACCATCGGGTTAGGGGAGGGCAGGGGCGACACATCCGCGCTTTTTTGGAACGCGTCCGAGTCAAAGTTATCATGGTTGGCGCGCAAGAGGCGCAGCAAACCGCGCCCAGCGTCCAGCCGCACAGCGGAGGATTCAGCCGCGATGTCCACTCGTCCCATTGCGGCTGAGCCGTTATTTTGGGAACTGTTCGCTTCGTAATGAATATCTGTGATGTCGGCGTAACTTCGCGCATAGCCTTCGCTGACGGCGAAGCCGACTGCCATTTCCACATCCACGCCAGGCGTGCGCGGCAGCGCGGCGACTTCCGCGCCATTAATGGCGATGACCAGGGCTTCTTCGGGAGTTGTTTCCACAGAAACAGCCATTTTCCCTGAGCGGGTAAAACGATTCACCTGCCAGGGGAAGATGGGGTTGTTCAATAGCACAGGCTGTGGAGAGTTCATGCAAATTTTCCAGTTATGCCACGCGGAATCCGTAGCCCGCTTGCTGGGCTGCGACATCCAGTCCAAGTGTGAGGATTCGTTCCGCTGCCAATGGAAGCGGCTTATCCACAACCCGCAAGTCTACGGTTTTGACATACATGCCGCAGGTTTCGCAGGAGTAAAGGCGATACCTGCCGCCTTCGCCAACGGGGTGATAACCCTGCTTTTTCGAGTCGCTGTCGCCGCAGTGCGGACAGGTCGTTCGTGGAAAACTCCACTCGGCGTCACAGCGCGAGCAAAGCAAAACCCTGCCGCCTTCCGCTGGTTCTTTGACCAACGCGGCAAAGTCGGGGCTTCCGCCGCAGACGGGACATTTTCCCTGCTGCCATTTTTCCAGTTCGATGGTGGGGAGCGCGGCGGTTGCCAGCGCGCGCAGCCAGGGGCGCAGGGCATAATTCAGGACGAATGCCCAAAGCGCGCCATCGGGGAGTTCATCCACATAGCCCAGTTGCAGATAGTTCATCGCCGAGGTCATAAAGGATTGGGGATTGAGCGCGGCGCGGAGCGATTCGAGCGCGTCTTTCAAATCGGGACGACGCGCGGATGTTTCGTCCAGCACGGCGCGGGCAAGTTCCATCGCGGCAGTCCAATCTACGCTGAGATTGTTGAAAGCGTCACCTTTCGACGCTTCGAGTTTTTGGGTCGCGGGGGAAACTTGCGCGACCTTCCGCAACAACGTGAGGTGCAATTCCAAGTCAGCGGAGATTTCGGGATGGCGCGGCGTTTCTTCGGTAAGCGCGCTGATTATTTCTTCCATCGAGGCAGGAGTCATCGTTATCAACCTTTGGCTTTGTAAAATAAAGATAAAGTTTCCCCGCTGGGATAGCAGCCAAGCCATCCCAGCGGGATTGTGGGGTTTATTCGTGAGTTTGTTTTTTGATGTTGCGCGCGCGGGCGGCGAGTAATCCGCCAACTACTGCGCCAACGGCAACGGCGCCAACGGCAAGACCGACTTCCGGCGCTTTGACCAGCGGTTTCGCTTGCGGGTTTTCGGGCAAGCCGAAGACAGCGGGTTTTTCGGGCAGCACATACATTTGGTGCAAGCCGCCCATTTCATGCTCGCCGTAGAAGTTGGCATCCGCGTAGCCGTTTGCAATCAATTCTTCCACGCGGGCTTTGCCCTTGGCGATAAGTTCTTCGCGCGTCCCAAAGAGAATCGCGCCCGTCGGACAGGTCTTCGCGCAGGCGGGTTGAAGGTCATTCGTCACGCGGTCAGCGCAGAAGTCGCATTTGTTCATCTTGCGCGTGTCGGGGAAGACGATGCCGTCTTCGCTCAGGCGCGGAATTTCAAACGGGCAGGTTTCGGCGCAGTAGCCGCAGCCGATGCACAGGTCTTTTTCGTAGGAGACGAATCCCATTTCGTTGTGCTTCAACGCTTGCGGTTCGCAGGAATTGACGCACGCCGCGTCGGTGCAGTGCAGGCAGCGCTGGTTGACGAAGTACCACGCCAGCCCTTCCGCGCGCTCGTGTTCAAAGAAGCGGATGCGCGTGCGGGTGGAGTAGGACAGGTCGGGCGGGTTTTCGTAGCCGCCGCGATTGGTAGTGCTTTCGGCGGGCAGTTCGTTCCATTGTTTGCAGGAGACCTGACAGGCGCGACAGGCGGTGCATTTGGAGACATCGAGTAACATTGCAATTTCAGTCATGGCACACCTCCTACGCCTTTCTTACCTGACAAAGCAGGGCTTTGGATTCGGGAATCATCGTGTTGGCGTCGCCCATAAAGACGGTCACTTCGTTGGCGCTATCGCCAGTTCCAGGTCCGCCTGGTTCGAGCATTTGTAATCCCATGAAGCCGTAATGCCAGGGCATTCCCACCACATGGACGATTTTGCCATTCACGTTGAAGGGCTTGAAGCGTTTGGTCACAACCGCCACGCCTTCGACTTCTCCGCGCGCGGATTCGACAATGACCTTTTCGCCATTTTGCACGCCGATTTCAGCCGCGAATTCTTCGCTCAGTTCCACAAACATATTGGGCTGTAATTCCACCAGCCAGGGGTTGTGGCGGGTCATGGCGCCGCTTTGCCAATGTTCGGTGACGCGGTAGGTCGTTGCCACAATCGGATATTTCTCACGGTCGCCGCGCGGGTTGACTTCATCGTTGAAGATTTTAACCGCGGGGTTGACGGAGTTTTCGGGGTGCAGGACGTTATCCACTGGCGATTCAAAGGGTTCGTAATGTTCCGGGAAGGGACCGTCCGCCATGCCCATCCCAAACAGGCGGGCGTAGCCTTCTCCCTGCATGATGAAGGGTAGTTTGCCTTTTTCGGGCGTGGAAAGGGGAGGATAGCCGCCGTCCGGCACGTCTCCAATCCATCCGCCTTTGCCATCGTTGGCGGCGGTATCCCATTGGATGACCCAGCGATTCGGGTCGAAGGGTTTGCCGTCCGCGTCCACTGAAGCGCGATTGTAGATGATACGGCGGTTGAGGGGCCAAGCCCATCCCCATTTGCCATATTGACCGATGCCAGCCGGGTGGTCGTCCACGTTATCCACGCGGGCAGACATGTTGCCATCCTTGTTCCATACGCCAGAGTAAATCCAGTTTGTGCAGGCGGTGCTGCCATCATCTTTGAGCATGGTGAAATTCTTAACCTGCTCGCCAGCCGCGCCAATCATTTCGCCTTTGTCGTCCTTTACGTCTGCGGTGTAGTAGCCATTTAACATGCGGGCGATGAGTTCAGCGTCGGGTTCGCCTTCGCCGTAGTTCCAGTTGAGCGCGAGAACGCCTTCGGCGTTTGGTCCGCCTTCGGCTTTGTACATTTCGCGCAGGCGCAGCATGAGTTCATTAATCATCCACAGGTCAGGCTTGGAATCGCCGAGCGGTTCCTGCGCCTTGTAGCGCCATTGCACCAAACGGCTGGAGTTCGTCACGCTGCCCTGTTTTTCAAAGGAAGCCGCCGCGGGAAGCATGAAGACTTCGGTCTGGACATCCGCGGGGTTAACGCCTTCGGATTGCCAGCAGTTCGCGGTTTCCACGCTCCACAGGTTTGCGACGACCATCCAATCCAATTTGTTGATGGCTTTGCGAATCATGCCGGAGTTGGCGCTGCTGACCGCTGGGTTTTGTCCAAAGACCAACATGCCGCGAATCTTGTCCGCGTACATTTGCTCGAAGAGCGAAAGCCACGAGTAGTTTCCGCCGTTCTTGGAGAGCCAGTTGTAGCCGAATTCATTATCGGCTGTGGCGTTTTCACCGTACCATGCTTTGAGCAGGCTGACGACATACTTGGGCTGGTTTTGTTTCCAGTTCGCGCTGATGGGGTCTTTGGTGGTCGGCGTAATGCGCGCCATGTAATCCGCCAGGGTTTTATCGGTGGAAGCGGGGTAGCCCAAATAACCAGGCAGGATGTGGAAGAGTAACGCCTGGTCGGTGGAGCCTTGCACATTGGCTTCGCCGCGCAGCGCGTTGATTCCGCCGCCCGCCTTGCCCATGTTGCCGAGCAGGGATTGAATCAGCGTGGCGGTGCGAATCATCTGCGTGCCGACGGTGTGCTGAGTCCAGCCCATCGCGTACATCATGGTCGCTACCTTGTCGGGCTTGCCCGTAGAGCCGAAGAGTTCGTACACGGCTTGGAGTTTTTCGATGGGCGTGCCTGTAATTTTGGAGACGGTCTCCAAGTCGTAGCGCTCATAATGCTTTTTGAGCAAGTTCATCACGCATTGCGGGTCGCTCAAAGTTTCGTCGCGTTTGGCGATTCCCGTTTCTTCGTCCATCTGGTAGCCCCATGACTTTTTGTCATAAGAGCGTTTTTCTTCGTTGTAACCAGAGAAGATTCCCTCATCGAAGGAATAATCCGCGCTGATGAGGTGCGCCGCATTGGTGTATTTGAGGACGTAATACTTATCGTACAGTTTATTGTCGAGAATATATTTGACCATACCGCCGAGGAAGGCAATATCGGTGCCTGGGCGAATGGGGGCATAAAGTTGCGCCTTTGAGGAAGTGCGCGTAAAGCGCGGGTCTACGTTGATGAGTTTCGCGCCCTTTTCGATGGCGGCTGTCACCCACTTGAAGGAAATGGGATGATTTTCTGCCGCATTTGAACCCATGATGAGGATGACGTCCGCGTTCTTTACGTCAACCCAATGGTTTGTCATTGCTCCGCGTCCGTAGGATTCCGCCAAACTGGCGACTGTTGCGGAGTGTCATATACGCGCCTGATGTTCGACGTAGGCGAGTCCAAGTCCGCGCGCGAAGTGAACAGCCATCGCGCATTCTTCGTTGTCCAGCGCCGCGCCGCCGAGCCATGCCAGCGTTTCGTTGCGATTGACGAGGTTGCCGTCTTTGTCCTTGACGAGGAAGTCCTTATCGCGGGTGGATTTAATGCGCTTGGCGATTTCATCCAACATCCAGTCCCAATCTTTTTCTTCCCATTTGGAAGAGCCAGCGGCGCGATAGAGAGGTTTGGTCACGCGCTGCGGGCTTTGGGCGACATCCCGCAGGCTGCTACCCTTGCTGCACAAAGAACCGCGATTGATGGGGCTTTCGGGGTCGCCTTCGATGTTGACGACTTTGCCGCCTTCCACGCCGATTAATAAACTACAGCCAACGCCGCAATACGGGCAGACGTGGTGGACTTCGCCAACCTTTTTATGCAAGGGGAAGGAATCACTCGCTTGCGCCAGGGCGATTCCTCTGGGCATGAGCAGGCTTCCAATTGCCAGGCCGGAGACTTTGAGGAAATCTCGTCTTGATAAGTTTGCCATTGTAGTTTCTCCTCTTTATTCTACCAGCGCGTCAGCGACCATTTGGGCAAGACCAGTGATTTTCCAGTCCAGTTTGAAATGGTCAACGCTGTCGGTGTATTGCAAACGGCAGTTGGAGCAGGTCATGGTGACAGTCTTCGCGCCAACCGCATTCACTTGCGCCATCTTCAATTCGAAAGAAGCATAGCGGACTTCGTCCGCTGCTTTGACGGCAATCACGCCGCCGCCGCCGCCGCAACAAATGGACTCTTCGCGGTTGGGGGTCATTTCCTTGAAGGAGTTGGGCGCGAGTATCTTGAGAATATCACGCGGCTCCTGCACATGACCGCCCTTGCGTTGAATCTTGCATGCGTCGTGGAAGGTGATTGTGCCATCCCCGTCGAAGGCGCCTGGTTTGAGTTTAATTGCGCCGCTGCCAACCAGCTCGCCCAAAATGCCCGTGATGTGGATGATGTCGAAGTTGCTGGTTTCGGGCAACCAGTTATGAGCATGCCAACGCAACGCGTCGTAAGCGTGTCCACATTCGGTAACGACAATGCGTTTTACGCCAAGTTCGGTTGCGCCTTCCAGCACGCGGCTGAGGAAGAGTTTTGTATTTTCTTCGCTGCCCTGATAGAAACCAAAATTGACGATTTCACGCGCTTTGCTGCTGACCGTCCACTTGACGCCAGCCTTGTTGAGGACTTTGGCTATCGCGGCGATGTTGGTGGGGAACTTCATCACTTCGATGGAGGAGAAGACCACCATCACATCCGCGCCTTTGACATCGCGCGGGATTTCCACTTCCCATTCATCCGCGACCCATTCGAGACGCTGGTCCCAAACGGAATCAGTCATGCCGAGCGGGCTGCCTTCGGCAACCTGTTTATTGACTGCCGCCATCAAATCTGTGGGAACGGCTTCCGCGGCGGCGAGTCCCGCGCGCATTCCGTGTAACAGCGAGCCAATGTCAATACCCATCGGGCAGACCATCGAGCATTTGTTACAGACGGTGCAGGCGTGGTAGTTCAACTCGCTCCAGTGGCTGATTTCTTCGGCGGTGATTTTCTTATCCAAGCCGAGAGCCAGTTTGAGTCCGCCGACGAGGGTGAAGCGCTGTTCGTAGGCGCGGCGCAGTAATTCCATTTTCCAGACGGGAGCGTATTCGGGGTTGCCAGTCGCTTGGTAAAAATGACAGGCTTCGGCGCACATGCCGCAGCGGGTGCAGGCTTCCAATTGCGCGGAGACCCAGCCGCCCGTTTCATGCACAAAGGCTTCCATTGCTTTTTCAGTTGCAGACATCATCTACCTCCTATACCGATACGCCGCGCTTGCCAAATTCTTGTCCATGAATGGCGCGCGAGAAGAAATAGAACACAAAATGAGAAATGCGGCTGAGCGGAATCCAAATTAGCAGGACATCCACTGACAGCATGTGCAGGCTGAACAACGCTTCGTATTCAAGGAAAAGGTGATGGGTCATCATGTAGCCTGTCACCATCGGGAGGAAGACGAACAGCCAAGCCAGATATTCCGCGGGACCCGAAAGCAGCTTCAAGACGGGGTGCGTCATGCGGTTGATGAGCAAAAGCAACATGCCCGCAATCGCGGCTGCGGAGAGCCAATCCACAATCGGCAGGGGCAGGGTTGCCCAGCCGAAACCGATGAGGCTCTTCCAGACCAGCATGTGCGGCGCGCCAAGAAGCACAGCCGCGAACAAACCGAGGTGGAACAATCCGCCGCCGATATAAATAAGCGGGTTGCGATTGAATGTGTTTTTTACCCAGGGGATAAAGGGCCAAATCAAAATGCCTTTTAAGAAAGATACAATCACGCCTTTTGCCTTGTTGCCTTTAGGGGCTAAGGGGACGCGGTCTTTGCTCCATCCGAGACCAATAACTGCCGCAAGGCGATACGCCATGCCCGCGACGAAGATTAACATTGCGACGTAGAAGAAAGGTCCGCGCGCAAATTCCAAAGTAGCTTGCCAGTTCATTTCGTTGCTCCTTTCGATTTTTTCTTCGCGGCGTTAGCCATTGCCACGCCCGCGCCTGCTGCCGCGCCGACAACAACTGCCGCGCCGACTGCCGTGCCGATGGGCTCATCTACCAACGGGGCAGATTGACCCTGATAGAACCCGCCGCCATCCCAGAAGTTGGGTTCGGTGCAGCCGAGGCAGGGGTGACCAGATTGAACGGGGAAGGACAAGCCTTGATCCCATTTAATGCTGGCGCACGCGCTGTAGGTTGTGGGACCTTTGCAGCCGAGTTTATATAAGCACCAGCCATTGCGCGCGCCTTCGTCATCGAAGGAGTTGGCGAATTTGCCAGCCTCATAAAATCCGCGCCGCAGACAGCGGTCATGGACGGTGTTGCCGTAGAAGGTGGTCGGGCGGTTCAATTCGTCGAGTTTGGGCAGGGCGCCAAAGACGGCGAAGTGGGCGATTGTGCCAGTGGTCGCTTCGGGAATGGCGGGGCAGCCAGGGATGTTGACGACGGGCTTGTCGGTGATGACTTCCCAAACGCCTTTGGCGTCGGTGGGATTCGGCTTGGCTTTCGGAAGTCCGCCATACGCCGCGCAGTTGCCAACGGCGATGATCGCCGCCGCGCCAGCCGCCGCTTCTTTCAAATGTTCAATGGCGGTGCGTCCGCCGATAACACAGTACGCGCCGTCGTTTGCCATCGGGATGCTGCCTTCGACGACCAGAACGTATTGCCCGGCGTATTTCTTCATCGCGTCCTGCTTGGCTTGTTCCACCTGGAAGCCAGCCGCCGCAGAAAGGGTTTCGTGATATTCAATTGTGAGGGTATTCAATACCAAATTGACCAGGCTGGGCGAAACGCTACGCGAGACGGCTTCGGTGCAGCCCGTGCAATCCTGGAATTCAAGCCAGATGACGGGGACGCGTTGCGCGGTTTCCAGCGCTTTGGCTACATATTCCGCCGGGGTATAGCCGCGGGCGGCGGCTTCGACAGGAAGTCCGCTTGCTTCGACGGGCGACGCTTGCAAACCCATGGCGACAGCCAGTAAGCCGCTCAGTTTCAAGAAATCGCGCCTTGAAACTCCACGATTGGCAAGACTTTGTTGAATTGTTTCTTCGGGCATATCTCCTCCAAAAATTTGGCGATTGCGGGCTGTTTTTTCGCAGCCCGCAAACATGATTTACGAGCAGGAAATGTTGTCGGCTTCGAGTTTCGCCTGGTAGGCGGCGATGCCATCCGCGCCAGTGGCGAGGACGCCTTTGTCGGCTTCCCAGTTGGCGGGTTTGATTTCCGCGATCCACCCTTCTCCGTAGGGGTCGCGGGAGACGACGTTGGGGTCGGCGGCGAGTTTTTCATTGCCGCGCAGCAGGACTCCGCTTACCGGGGCGGGGACGGGTCCCACGAACTTGCTGCTTTCGACGGTGGCGACGCTCTTGCCTTGGGCGATTTCCTGACCAATGTTCTTGGCTTTGACGGTGACGCCCGCCAGGTTCGAGCCAGCCAGTTTTGCCGCGACAGCGGTCATGCCGACGCGCAGGGTTCCGTCTTCCATCGGCTTCGCCCAGACGTGTTTGTCAATCAGGTAGTACAGGTCTTCGGGGAGGTTGCAGCCTCTTACTTCGGTCATAATTGCTCCTTTTTTATGCTATAGACCTGACAGGTCTCAAAGCGACTCCGATTGAGAAAATAAGTTCAATCAGACCTGTCAGGTCTTTTAATCTAGAAGGTCATCGTGGTCTTGGCATCTTCTGCCAGTTGCCACATGTACGCGCCGCCGACCATCTTGACGCCGTCCATCAGGTCTTCGACGTTGATGTCGTTCAATTCGGTGGAAGCGGTGCAGGCGGTAAATTTCACGCCCGCGTCGATGGCGTCCTGGATGAAGGCGCTAATCGGCTTGCCACCCGCTTTGGGGTAGACGTTTTCAGCCACGCCTTTTTTCAGCAACAGCGTGCCGTCGATGGTGAAGAACATGGTTACTTCGTAATCCATCGCTGCCGCGAGGGTGGCGAAGAAGAACGGGGTGGCGCAGCGGCGCGGAGTTTCGGGTCCGCTGGTCATTACAATGAGAATTTTGTCGTCAGCCATTTTGAATCTCCTAAATCATTTTTGTTGAAAAATCTAAACACAAAGGGCTCGAAGGTCACAAAGGAAAACCGATTTTCTCCTTCGTGTTTGAAGGTTTTAGAACGAAAGCGCGATGGCGTCGTCGGCGGCGAATTCGATGAATGCCGCGGCGCCAGCTACTTCCACGCCGTCAATCAGGTCTTCCTTTTTGATGCCCATCACATCCATGCTCATCTGGCAGGCAATGAGGCGCACGCCGCTCTCGACGGCGATTTCGAGCAGTTCGCTTAGTTTGGCGGTGTTGGCTTTCTTCATCCAGCCGTTCATCATGTTGGTGGCGACGGCAGTCATGCCGGGCAGCATTCCGATGATGTTGGGTACGGAGACGCCAGGAATGGGCTGGGGCATGGCGGGATTGCCGACGGGCGAAACCTGCAATTTATCGGCATTGCCTTTTTTGATGATTTCCAATCCGTAGAAGGTGAAGAAGATTGCCACTTCCATATCCATCGCAACGGCAGCGGTGCCGATGATGAGCGGGGGATATGCCGCGTCCAAACTGCCGTGCAGTGCAATGATTGCCATTCGTTTTGCCATTTCAATCTCCTCTAATAAACCAGTACGTTTGTCGCTTCAGCGCACTCTTTGACGAAAGTTGCCGCATTGACCACAATGGCGCCTTTGATAAACTCTTTCTCCGGGTCTATCTGGCGTGACTTGACGCAGGGTCCGCAGACCAGCAGTTTGCCGCCGCTTTCCAGGTAAATATCCAATAATTCCTTGAGCGGGGGGAAGCCTGCGGCGAACACGTGTTGCGCAATCCCTTCGCGGATGAGCATGACGCCGTTTGCCTGGAACCCAAGCACGACTTCCACCTCAGAAGCCTGCGCGGCGGTTGCCATCACGAAGGGAATGGTGGCGCGTTCGGGGTCTTCGGGACCGTGGGTACACATCAAAATGAGTTTTTCCTTCTCTGCCATAGACGCTCCTTATTTGTCTAATTTGGGTAAATTTGACCTAAATAAAACAGCCTGCCGTGAGGCAGACTGTTTTATTATTTCGCTTTCTTGATGTAGAAGGTGAATTTCCCACCGTCTTGCTCGTGACCGACGAGTTCCTGACCGGTCTTGGATGTCCAAGCCTGCACATCTGGGAGCGACCCGGGGTCGGTCGAAATCATCTTGAGGGTTTGTCCGACTTGCAAGCCGTCCACCGCTTTTTTGGTCTTCAAAATGGGCATGGGGCAGGCGAGTCCGCTGCAATCGAGTTCCTGGTCGAAAGTGAAAGACATGTTTGATTCTCCTTAAAAACCTTTATGAATTGATGACGCTCATTTCGGCGATTTGCCGTAAACGACCCATGAGGTTGACGCGCTCCGAACTGATTTGTTCGAAGGTGCTTGCGACCCGCTCCAGCCAGCCGCTGATTTGCGAGACCTTGCGGTCATCCAGCGCGGAAATTTGTTTTGCAGCCTGGAATAAAAGGTCTTCATTAATTCGATATTTTTGCGCCAGTAATTGAATGCGCCGTTCTTCCTCTTCGGGGATTGGTTTCTCTGTGTAGAACTGACCAGAAATCAAAATGGCAATCAGTTCCCCGCGCACTTCGATGCGCGCCCGCGCGTATTGCAAGCCCGCGTGGCAGGTGGTGAACTCTGGCGCGGCGTCTGTTTGCGAGACCAACCTTTGCCACGAGTTCATGCATGCTTCACGCCCCTCGTCGCTGCCCATAATCAATTTGCAAAAATCACAGGAATTGCTGACGCGGGTGAGGGCGTTTCCGTTCTTATCTGCTGTAACCGCGCCGACCTCGGCGATTTCGGCAAATACATCCTGGATGGGTTGCATACAGTGCAAGGGCAGGGCATTTTGCGGTACAGAAGATTCTGACGCAGGCTCGATCACTCGCGTAGTTCCCGCCAGGATTTCATTGACCTCGCGCACAGCGAAACGCCAATGTTGACCGACTTTAACGCCCGTCAACCGTCCATCCTTCAACATGCGATAGATGGTGGTGCGGTCTACATTTAGTAAATCTTGAACTTGTTTTGCAGTGAGAAGATTGTCCATGTTTTGTCAATTATTTGCAATAGTTTGCAATAGTTTGCTATTGTTCGCTATAGTATATTGATGCAAAGATTTGTGTGACAGTGTCATTTGTCACCTCAAAGGCGACAAATGTAATAAATAAAAAACATGGCTCTGGTTTTATTGTAAATAAAATTCACATACGCCCAGGCGCAAGCGAAATAGACGCAGTGGTTAAGATTGGATGGTATTTTGTGTATTGACATTTTGTCTATAGTGACATAAACTATAGACAAAGGAGAAAGACTATGCCCGGTGGAAGAGGTTTTGGAGGTGGTCGCGGTGGCGGCAGGCGCAAGATGTTTTTTATGGAATCCTGCCTGCTGGTGCTTTTGCACCGTGAGCCAGGTTACGGCTATAGCCTGATGGATGGTTTGAAGGAATTTGGCTTCCAGACCGAAGAAATGGACATTAGCATCCTTTACCGCGCATTGCGCGATCTCGAAAGCGCTGGGCTGGCTGCCAGTTCATGGGGAGAAGACAGCCTCGGACCCCAGCGGCGCATGTACACCATCACCCCGCAGGGCGAAGCCGCCCTGGCGGAGTGGGTGCAAGCCCTGCGCCAACGTCGCAGGGAAATCGAAGCGCTTGAAGCGGCGTACGACGCTGTCAAGAAGAACAATTGAAATAGATAGACAAAAAAGGAGTAAATATCATGCCACAACAAGATGGTACTGGACCCAGCGGACAAGGCGCGCGCACTGGGCGCGGCGCAGGAAATTGCAATGGACAAGGCGGCGCGGGAATCGGACGTGGAGCGGGGCGCGGCGGTGGGCGTAGAATGGGTGGTCGTGGACGCGGGCTGGGGTACGCCAATCAAGGCAATTCCTGGCTCGGAGATCAACTCAGCAATCTGCAAGCTGCCATCGAAAAATTGACCGAAAAACTGGGGAAGTAAAACTCAGTAAAACGTAAAAAGTGAGAAGTGCGAGAACTTTTTACTTCTCACTTTTTACCAAATATTAGGAAGACATCATTCATGAAACTTGCCATCTCAATTTCTGGAAACAAACTCGAATCCGCCTTCGACCCGCGTTTTGGACGCGCCGCCGCTTTTTGTCTGGTGGACAGCGAAACAGGCGAGTGGTCGTCCCATGAAAATCCCGCGCTTTCCGCTTCGGGTGGGGCGGGTGTGCAGGCATCGCAATTTGTCGCCAAACTCGGCGCGGAAGCAGTCGTCAGCGGGGCATACGGACCGAATGCCTTCGACACCCTATCCCCCGCAGGCATCGAAATGTATCTCGCGCCGACAGGTGAACCCCTGACCGCCGCCGACGTGCTGGCGTTGTTCAAGGCTGGCAAGTTGAGCAAAGCCGCCGCCGCCACCCATGCGGGACATCACGAGGGGCATCACTAATGCGGATTGTTGTTGCCAGCGGAAAAGGCGGCACGGGCAAGACCACTGTCGCCACCAGTCTGGCTCTGAGCGCAGGGGACTCCGTACGCTTCATGGATTGCGACGTGGAAGCGCCCAACGCCGCGCTCTTTCTCAATCCCACCTTCGGCACCCGCAAAGAAGTCGGCATCCTTTTGCCCGTCGTGGACGAAACGCTGTGTACATATTGCGGCAAGTGCGCCGAAGTCTGTGAGTTTCACGCGATTGCGGTCATCGGCAAAAAGACTCTGGTCTTCCCTGAACTATGTCACGGTTGCGGCAGTTGCACGTTGGTCTGTCCTGAAAAAGTTATCAGCGAACGGCTGGATGTGATGGGCGTCCTCGAAAGCGGAATCGCGGCAAGCGGCATCCATTTTTCGCACGGCGTGATGAACGTCGGCGAGCCGATGGCAGTACACATCATCCGCGAGTTGAAGAAATGGGATGGTCTCGGTACGGCGGCGTCGGTCGAGTTAGGTCAAGCCCGTGGCGAGACCCGCCGCCTACTCGACCAGCGCTCTCGCAATGACATAGAGATACGCGACTCCCCGCCCGGCGCATCCTGCCCCGTTGTCGAAACCATGCGCGGCGCGGATTTTATTTTGCTGGTGACAGAGCCGACGCCCTTCGGCTTGCACGACCTGAAACAGGTGGTCGGAATCGCCCGCGAGTTGGGAATCCCCGCTGGAGTGGTGGTCAACCGCGACGGCATCGGCGACAATGCGGTCGAAGCCTACTGTGCCGAAGCGGGCATCCCCATCCTGTTGAGAATCCCGATGGAGCGGCGTTTTGCCGAAGCAATTGCCAGCGGCAAGCCGTTGGTGGACGCCGCGCCCGAATACCGCGAAAAATTCCAAGCCTTGCTCGAAGACATCACCGCGAAGGTCGCCGCATGAAGCAACTCATCATTCTCAGCGGCAAGGGCGGAACAGGCAAGACCAGCGTCACCGCCGCGTTTGCCCATCTCGCCGCGCAAAGCGGACTGGCGGAAAAAATCATTCTGGCTGACGCCGATGTGGACGCCGCCAATTTGGAATTAGTTTTGCTGCCGAAATTAATCGAACAGCAGGATTTCAAGGGCGGAAAAGTGGCGGTCATCGATCAGGATACCTGCTCTGCCTGCGGCGACTGTGAAGCTGTTTGCCGCTTCGACGCCATTCACCACGCTGACGGTTTGTACGTGATCGACCCCATCGCCTGTGACGGATGTGCCGCTTGCGTCTATCAATGTCCGAGCGAAAGTATCACCATGCACGAACAAATCGCGGGCAAGTTTTATTTTTCCGAAAGCCGCTATGGTCCGCTGTACCATGCCAATTTATTCCCCGGACAGGAAAATTCTGGAAAACTGGTGACGCTGGTCAAACAGCGCGCCCGCCTGCAAGCCCTGGACGAGAACCGCGAACTGGTCATCGTGGATGGTCCGCCTGGAATTGGCTGTCCCGTTATTTCGGCAGTATCAGGCGCGAGTTTGGCGCTGATCGTCGCAGAACCAACCGTAGCAGGAGTCCACGACATGCACCGCGTCTTGCAAACCGTCAAACATTTTGGTGTGCGGGCTGTAGTCTGCATCAACAAGGCGGATATTTATCCCGCAGGCGCGGATGAAATCGAAGCCTTTTGCCGCGAAAGCGGAATCGAAACCGTCGGCAGGATTCCGTTCGATTTGACGGTAGCAACTGCGATGGTCGCAGGAGAGGCGGTAACAGCCTTTCGTCCAGAATCCGCTTCCAGCGTCGCCATCGCCGAAATTTGGGAGAAAATCATCCCACCTCTGATGGAGTCAAAATGAGCGAGACTTCTTTGGAAGAAGCAATCATCGAACGACTGAAAACCGTCATCGACCCCGAAACCAACACGGATGTGATTCGAATGCGGCTGGTCGAAAATATCTGGGTGGATGCGCTTGGCAAGGTACGCTACACGTTCCGCCCATCGTCTTTCGTTTGTCCCATTGCCGTGATGCTGGCAACCGATATTAAGAAAGCCGTGGCAGAAGTGCCCGGTGTAAAATCACAAGAGATCGCCATCGAAGGTTATTTGATGGCGGAAGAACTTGAAAAACTAATCAATCAGGAGATTTAAAATGAAAATTGCAGTAACCGCAGAAAGCAACAATGGACTCGACAGCATGGTCGCCCAGCATTTTGGACATGCCCCTTATTTTATGCTGGTGGACGTCGAGAACGGCGAAGTGACTACAGTGGAAAGCGCCGCCAACCCCTATGCCGAAGCGCACCAGCCTGGGCAAATCCCCGCTTTCATCAAACAACTAAACGCCAACGTAATTTTGAGCGGCGGCATGGGCGGACGCGCCATTGAGTTCTTCGAGCAGGCGGGTATCAAAGCCGCCACCGGGGCAAGCGGCTCAGTGCGCCAGGCGCTTGAAAATTACTTCGGCGGCAAGTTGAAGGAAGCTGCGCCTTGTGACGAAAGCGTGGCGCACGGTCACGGATAAAAAATGTCGAATCAATTCTCGTTAAAAAAAGGAGTCTGACATGGGAACCAAAGGTCGTCAAATCGTTGGAATGGATATCGATGAATTGCTGGAAATGCTCAACAAAGCCTTTGCCGATGAATGGCTGGCATATTACCAGTATTGGCTGGGAGCCAAAATCGTGAAAGGTCCGATGAAAGACGCAGTGGCTGCCGAGCTGCTGCTGCACGCTACCGAGGAATTGTCCCACGCTGATATGCTTGCCATGCGCATCATTCAATTGGGCGGAACCCCGCTGATCAGCCCGGACAAATGGCTGGACAACACACATTGCGGCTACGACGCCCCCACCAATCCGTTCGTCAAGGAAATCCTGACTCAAAACATCAAAGGCGAACAGTGCGCGATTGAGGTCTACCAGAAACTGCTCAAAATCGTCAAAGATGTCGATCCCGTTACCTATAACATCGTGTTGACCATTCTCCAGCAGGAAGTCGAGCATGAGGAAGACCTGCAATCGCTCGACGAAGACTTGGAATCCTTGATGATGCCCCAGAGATAAAGCCATTCCCCTAGTCCCAGTTGCCAGTCGGTAACTGGGATTAACTTTTGCATATCATTTGGGAAAGAAAGGATCAGAGATGAGCGAGACAATCAAGATCGGAATCATTATTTGCGACCGTTACCGAACCTGCGCCGGCGGAAAATGCCTGCGTTCGATCCGCAACCGGGAAGGCGCATTCAGCATCTATGCCGGGCAGGAAGTGGAACTGGTCGGCTACACCACCTGCAACGGCTGCCCGGGCGGCAACGTGGAATATACGGGCGAGGAAATGGTCAAGAACGGCGCGCAGGTCATTCATCTGGCGACGGGCTTGCTGGTCGGTTATCCGCCCTGCCCGCACATTCACACCTTCAAAAATTTTCTCGAAACACGCTACGGCGTGAAAGTTGTCGTCGGCACACATCCCATCCCCAAGAAATATTTGGACATCCACGCCAGTCTGGGGACGTGGGAAGACACCGCTGAATGGGAGCCGCTTCTCGCGCAAACGATGACCGATGAAGCAACCCGCAAGGCATACGACTGAGCATGAAGACTTATCTCGATTGTATTCCCTGCATCCTGCGGCAATCGCTCGAAGCCGCCAGAATGGTTTCGACAGATCCCGACATGCACGAGAAGACCCTGCGCAATGCTTTGCAATGGGCGCGAGAGATGGATTTGAACCAAAGCCCGCCCGCCATCGCGCAGCGATTTCACAGGCACCTGCGCGGGATGACTGGCGTGGATGATCCCTACCGACAGGCAAAGGATGAACTCAACCGCCTCGCCCTCAAACTGGTTCGTCCTTTCCAAGCCAGAGTCAAGACTGACAGCGACCCTCTTCAGATGGCGGTACGGCTGGCGATTGCAGGCAACATCATGGACATGGGAGTCATCGGCAACCTGACCGAAGCCGAAGTGCGGCAGACGATGGAGCAAGCCTTGCACGCTCCCTTCTTTGGCGAACTGGATAAATTTCGCCAGGCAGTTGCAGATGCAAAATCCATCCTCTACCTGGCAGACAACGCGGGAGAAATCGTCTTTGACCGCCTGCTGATCGAACAACTCCCCACGGAGCGGGTCACGCTGGCGGTGCGCGGCGCGCCCATCATCAATGACGTGACGTTGATCGACGCGCAAACGGTGGGACTTGATCAAATGGTCGAAGTCATCGACAACGGCTCGGATGCGCCAGGAACCATCCTCAGCGATTGCTCGCCTGAATTCCGCCGCCGATTTGCCGAAGCCGATTTGATCATCTCCAAAGGTCAGGGAAATTTTGAAACACTCAGCGGTGAAGCGGGTAACATCTTCTTCCTGTTCAAAGTGAAATGTCCCATGGTCGCAAACCTGGTCGGACAGCCGCTGGGAATGCAAATGCTGGCGCAGTCTGCCTCAGCGCGGACAGAATTGGCGCAAAGCGAAGTTAAAATAAACGCATGAACTACGTCTTCGGTCCCGTTCCCTCGCGGCGGCTGGGTCAATCATTGGGCATCGATACCATCCCGCTCAAGACCTGCAACTGGAACTGCGTTTACTGTCAGTTGGGACGCAGTCTGCCGCTGACGAATGAACGGCGCGAATACGTCCCGCGTGAAGAGATTCTAGCGGAAGTAAAATCCGCGCTGGCTTCGCACAAGCCCGGCGAAATCGATTGGATTACCTTCGTCGGCTCCGGCGAACCGACCTTGCACAGCGGAATCGGCTGGCTGATCCGACAGGTCAAGTCGTTGACCGA
>Ga0172367_10003805_pt1 | contig 19216 bp, 26 predicted proteins | sample Lak10m_FD_114542 | JGI IMG/M metagenome (GOLD analysis project Ga0172367, IMG submission 114542) | Freshwater microbial communities from Kabuno Bay, South-Kivu, Congo - kab_022012_10m | ecosystem: Environmental > Aquatic > Freshwater > Lake | place: Democratic Republic of the Congo: South-Kivu...
CACACTCGGGCCGAGTTGTTCGGCAGGAAACATTTTCAACACATCAGCACCTGCCGCCAGCGCGCTGAAAGCTTCAGTTACGGTCGCCACACCTGGGGCACAGGCCATGCCAGCCTGTTTGGCCGCGTCGATGATGTTGACGTCGCTGTGCGGCATCACGATGATGCCGCCCCCGGCCATTTTGACTTCTGACACCTGCTGTGTTGCCAGTACGGTGCCCGCACCGACCACACAGTCCGGGGCCACCGTTGCCCGCAAGATACGGATGCTCTCAAAGGGTCGCGGGGAGTTCAAAGGCACTTCGATGACCCTGAATCCGGCCTGGTACAACACCAAACCAATGGCCGCGACCTCGTCTGGCCTCACGCCCCTCAGAATGGCGATCAGCCCACAGTGTTGCATTGCGCTTTGAAGCATGTCTCGATCTTGCTAGGGTTGTATGCCGCGAAGCAGACCGGCAGCCATTGCCAGTTGCCACAAGCCGCGTTCGGTCGCTTGCCCCGCTACTTCGATCTGATCAAAGCCGTATGCCCTGAGGGCACGCGTGTAACGGGCACACAACGCTGCATCACCGACCAACAGGACGCGCGCGGTCTGATACCGTTGGTCCGCCAGCATGGCCTGCAATGCCGCCACCTCATGACCGATGAGCAGTCCTGAAAGATATTCACGCTGGTCTGCACCATTCAGTACACCCGTCAGACCCAAGGTGCGCGTGCTGAAGATGGTCGATAAAACCCCGGCACGTCCAGCCGGGGTTTGTGCGACCAACACCCCGCGATCAAACGCAGCGTGGTCGTCGCCAATGACATCGCCGTTGACAGCACCGGTTTGCATGCCACGCCCCAAAATGGTGTGCTCGCATAGCACTGCGTAGACCTCACCCGTCATGAAGGTGTGGAAGTGCTCAATATGGTCTTGCGCCTGCCGATGGCGTCTTCTTACCTGGACCCATTTGGAATGACTGCCAGGCAAGCCAATTAGGATTTCGTCCTGCTCATTTTGTTGCTCTGCACGAGATGGATCCCTACTGAAATCAAGCGTGCTGAGTGCGCCGATCACCTGGATTTCTTCGCCACGCATGACATTGGGTAGTGCGGAGTTCTCGATGAGGCCGGGGACAATATGCACAATCTGGCCGCTTCGGGTAGGCACCGTGCTCAGCTTATTTCCGATCTGATCGATCGCAACCGGTATCGACAGATAGGGCGCTTCGAGCCAGCCTTGGCGGCTACCGACCATCCCGGCCGCGATTACCGGGACTTGTGGTGTGGCCCGTATCCAGTCGCCGCAAGCCTCTTCAAATGCAAACTCAAAAGCTGCCTTGGAGTCAGCTCCGAACTTTGCGGGTATCTCTAGTTCGGACAGCTTCATCACACCCCGCGGCAGCGCGCGCACCTCCAAAGCCCTGCCGGTCGCATCAAGGCGGTAAGCCCGCAACGACGAGGTGCCCCAGTCGAGCGCAATAAGCGCTGTTTTCCGCTGGGCGTCAATCCACTCGAGCGCTTTGGCGGACAACGCGGGCAGCCCCAGCGCACCATCGAGTTGCAGCACGCGATCTTCGCTACGAGGATCCTCCAGCGTCGCGAATTGACTGGCAACCAGGCTGGCGGGGAAAAGGTGCCCCCCTGCTCTGGCCTTTACCCGCTCATTCGCGTTTTCTTGGGTAATGCTGAGATGCACAAAGCACAAGTTAGGCACTGCCTTGCGAAGGCGAGCGCGATAGACACGCTTGAGTGCGGAACACGATAGGACCGCGCCATCGGGATACCTGAGTAACTCAACACCGAGGCTGTCCAACCACCCTTCCCGGTCGGCGTCGTCCAGAGCGATCCCCTGGCTCATTTTCTGGATGTTCTCAGGTGGGTGAAACTGATCGCCTTCGATAAAGGTCAAGTTGAGCGCATCGGCCAACTTTCGACCGAGGGTGGACTTGCCACACCCTGCTACGCCCATCACAATGATCCACAGACCCTCGGGCCGGAAATGGGATGAAAAGGAAGGCACTGCTGTCTGAACCAGACTCATTGTGGGTTCGCAAAAGGGTAAGAGCAGTCTTTTTCGCTACGGTCTGATGCCATTCTAATGACAGTGATCTCGCTCAAGCCAAATGGTCAAAAATTTGACTCGACGATTTCCATGGGCCAAAACGCGCCAAATCTGGGCCAAAATGCGCAACGCCCACTCGAGGTGGGCGTTGATTTCAAGCTAAGTGCTTGATTTGATTGGTTGCGCGAGAAGGATTTGAACCTCCGACCTTTGGGTTATGAGCCCAACGAGCTACCAGACTGCTCCATCGCGCGGTAGGTGTGAATTGTACCCGATCAGGCGGCTGTTTCAGCCTCTGGAGCAACAGTTTCAGGGCCACGATCGACCAATTCGACGAGGCACATGGGCGCGTTGTCGCCGACGCGGAAACCCATTTTCAGAATGCGCGTGTATCCGCCTGGACGGGCATTGAAACGGGGGCCAAGCACGTTGAACAATTTGACGACCGCGTCACGATTGCGCAGACGGTCAAAGGCCAGACGGCGATTGGCCAGCGTTGCCGTCTTGGCTAGGGTAATCATGGGCTCAACCACGCGACGCAATTCCTTGGCTTTGGGAACGGTGGTTTTGATCACCTCGTGCTCAATCAAAGAATTCATCATGTTACGCAGCATCGCCAAACGATGGGAAGACGTGCGATTTAATTTACGAAGACCAAGGCCGTGACGCATAGTGGATTCCTTTATTTAATAAAAACAGCCGTATCAGGTACTGTTCATGTCACATTGATAACTTGTGGGATTACTTCTTTTCGAGAGAAACAGGTGGCCAGCTTTCCAGCTTCATGCCCAAAGTCAAGCCTCGGGAAGCCAGGACTTCCTTGATTTCGTTGAGGGACTTCCGGCCCAGATTCGGCGTTTTCAACAACTCGTTCTCGGTGCGTTGAATCAGATCGCCGATATAGTAAATGTTCTCAGCCTTCAGACAATTCGCAGAGCGTACCGTCAACTCAAGCTCATCGACCGGCCGCAACAGCACGGGATCGAAATTGGAGCTTCCACCGCGCACCGGCGACGCAATGATCGAATCCACATCGCCGCCTTCGAGCTGGGCAAAAACCGCCAACTGCTCAATCAGGATCTTGGCAGAAGCGCGTACCGCATCTTCGGCCGAAAGGGCGCCGTTGGTCTCGATGTCGAGAATCAACTTGTCCAAATCCGTACGTTGCTCGACCCGGGCACTTTCCACGGTGTAGCTGACACGCTTGACGGGCGAAAAGGACGCATCCAGAACAATCCGGCCGATCGACTTTGTGGTTTCATCCAGGTGCCGACGGACGGTTCCTGGCACATAGCCACGACCACGCTCCACCTTGATCTGGACGTCGAGTTTGCCGCCCTGCGCCAGATTGGCAATCACGTGATCAGGGTTGATGATTTCAACATCATGCGGCGTCTGGATATCGCCGGCGCTCACCACGCCCTCGGTATCCTTGCGCAAGCTCAAGGTCACTTCGTCCCGGTTGTAAAGCTTGAAAACGATACCCTTGAGGTTGAGCAAAATATTGACGACATCCTCATGAACGCCTTCGATTGAAGAGTATTCATGAAGCACGCCGGCAATGGTCACCTCGGTCGGTGCGTAACCCGGCATTGACGAAAGCAACACGCGGCGCAATGCATTACCCAAGGTGTGGCCATAACCTCTTTCGAAAGGTTCCAATACAACTTTGGCCCTGTTGGTAGATAACTGCTCAACATTGATAGCCTTAGGTTTTAGTAATATATTTTGCATGTATTCATCCTCTGAGTACCCCCGGCAAATGACACCGGAAAAGGCTTACGATGCAACTGACGAGCAATACACCATCGGTTGCCAAAACATAGGCAGGTGCCGCTTAACGTGAGTACAACTCGACAATCAATGACTCATTCACATCTGCTGCAAATTGATCCCGATCCGGGATCGATTTGAAAACGCCTTCGGCCTTTTCAACATTCACGTCCACCCAGGCAGGCATGCCGACCTGTTGCGCCAGCTGCAAAGCCTCGACGACGCGATTCTGCTTGCTTGATTTCTCGCGAACCGAAACAACATCACCGACCTTGATCAGGTAGGAGGGAATATTGACTGGCTTGCCATTCACCAGAATGGCTTTGTGTGAAACCAATTGACGTGATTCAGCGCGGGTAGAGCCGAAGCCCATGCGATAAACCACGTTGTCGAGACGCGTCTCAAGCAGGGTCAACAAATTGGCGCCGGTATTACCCTTGCGACGATCAGCTTCTTCAAAATAACGGCGGAACTGCTTTTCAAGCACACCATACATGCGTTTGACTTTTTGCTTTTCGCGCAATTGAATACCGAAATCAGAGGTACGCGCACCCGAAGTGCGGCCATGTTGACCCGGCTTGGAATCGAATTTGACCTTGTCTCCGATAGAACGACGCGCGCTCTTGAGAAACAGGTCGGTGCCTTCACGGCGGGAGAGTTTGCCCTTGGGGCCTAAAAAACGTGCCACTTGAAATTCCTTGTGATCAGCTACCGCTCAAAAGAGCAGGAGCCAATGTGCGAACACATTGGCGGTGGGCTTGGTTTGTAAATTAAATACGACGGCGCTTTTGCGGCCTGCAACCGTTGTGCGGTACAGGTGTCACATCGGCAATCATATTGATGCGGATACCCAGGGCTGCCAAGGCACGAACCGAAGATTCGCGACCCGGACCTGGGCCTTTGATTTCGACATCAAGGTTCTTGATGCCCTGTTCGATCGCAGTACGACCGGCCACTTCCGATGCCACCTGCGCGGCAAAAGGAGTGGATTTGCGAGAGCCCTTGAAGCCCTGGCCACCGGAGGAGGCCCAGGCAAGTGAATTGCCCTGCCGATCCGTGATCGTGATGATGGTGTTGTTGAAGGAAGCATGAACGTGCGCGATACCATCGGCCACGTTCTTGCGAACCTTTTTACGGACGCGCTGAGCTGCGTTACTGGCGGGTGCTTTGGCCATAATGTTCTTTCAGTGCCTGTTATTTCTTGAGTGATTGCGCAGCTTTGCGAGGGCCTTTGCGCGTGCGCGCATTGGTTCGCGTGCGCTGCCCGCGCAAGGGCAAGCCACGACGATGCCGAAAGCCACGATAGCAGCCAATGTCCATCAAACGTTTGATGTTCATGGTGGTCTCACGGCGCAAATCACCTTCGATGGTGAATTTGGCAACTTCATCACGCACTTTTTCGAGATCGGAATCCGTCAGATCCTTGATCTTCTTGGCGTAATCGATGCCGCATGATTCACAAATCTTGCGGGCGCGACTGCGTCCAATGCCGAAAATAGCGGTCAGACCGATTTCGGAATGTTTGTGCGGCGGAATATTAATACCAGCGATACGTGCCATTTTGGTCCTCTAAAACTCTTGCAATTAACCCTGACGCTGTTTGTGTCGCGGATCGGAACAGATCACACGAACAACGCCTTTGCGTCGAATAATTTTGCAGTTGCGGCAAATTTTCTTTACCGAAGCCGAAACTTTCATTGCATTCTCCTAAACAATTCTTAACAGTTAACACTACTTGGCGCGGAAAACAATGCGTGCCCGGCTCAAATCGTAAGGTGTAAGCTCTACCGTCACTTTGTCTCCGGGCAAAATCCTGATGTAATGCATGCGCATTTTTCCGGAAATGTGTCCCAACACAACATGACCATTTTCAAGTTTGACCCTGAAGGTTGCATTGGGAAGATTCTCAACAATCTCCCCCTGCATCTGAATAACATCATCTTTTGCCATATCTTTAACCTCAAGTCGCCTTAAAGTTAGCTTTCTTCAGCAAAGACTCATATTGCTGCGACATCAGATAATTTTGCACCTGGGCCATGAAGTCCATGGTCACCACCACAATAATCAGCAGGGACGTGCCACCAAAATAGAAGGGAACGTTGTATTTGAGAATCAGGAATTCCGGCAACAGACACACCAGAGTGATGTAAATGGCACCGACAAAGGTCAAGCGCAGCAAAATTTTGTCGATGTACTTGGCCGTGTTGTCACCAGGACGAATCCCCGGGACAAAAGCGCCGCTCTTCTTGAGGTTGTCAGCAGTCTCCCGGCTATTGAATACCAGCGCCGTGTAAAAGAAACAAAAGAAGATAATGGCAGCAGCGTACAGCATGACATAGATCGGCTGACCTGGCGTCAGGGATCCCGCAATATCTTTCAACCAGCGCATCGAATCACCCGCACTGAACCAGCCTACCACCGTGGCAGGCAACAGGATGATCGACGAAGCAAAAATAGGAGGAATCACACCCGCCATATTCAGCTTGAGCGGCAAATGGGACGACTGGCCACCATAGACCTTGTTGCCAACCTGGCGCCTTGCATAATTCACCAAAATCTTGCGCTGGCCGCGTTCAACGAAAACCACAAAATAAGTGACCAAACCGACCAGAACGACAATGAGCAGCGAAATGATGATGCTCATGGCACCCGTACGGACCAACTCCAGCAGCCCGCCAATGGCACTGGGCAAGCCCGCTGCAATACCAGCAAAAATCAGAATAGAGATACCGTTACCCAAACCGCGCTCGGTAATTTGCTCACCTAGCCACATCAGAAACAAGGTGCCTGCCGTCAGGGTGACCACGGCCGTCATGCGAAAACCGAAACCCGGCGCAATCACCAGACCAGGAGAGCTTTCCAGAGCCACAGCAATCCCGAGCGACTGAAACAAAGCCAGTCCCAGGGTGCCATAACGTGTGTACTGGGTGATCTTGCGACGCCCAGCTTCGCCTTCTTTCTTGAGTTGCTCGAAGGCCGGTACCACATAGCCCATCAATTGCATGATGATCGAGGCCGAGATATACGGCATGATCCCCAAGGCAAAGATGGTGAACCTGGATAAGGCACCACCCGAAAACATGTTGAACATGCCGAGAATGCCGCCCTGCTGGCTCTTGAAGAACTGCTGCAACTGGACCGGGTCGATGCCCGGCACAGGAATGTGCGCACCCACGCGGTACACCACGAGAGCAAGCAACAAAAAGATCAGACGGCGACGCAAATCGCCGTATTTGTCTGTCTTTGCCGAGAGCGCCGAGCTAGTAGCCAACTTACACCAGTCCTGGTTCTGAATTACGCAACACTGCCACCAGCCGCTTCAATGGCAGCCTTGGCCGCAGCGGTGGCGCCGATGCCGTTCAACTTGAAGGCCTTGGTCACTTCGCCGGTCTTGATGATCTTGACCGTCTTGGCCAACTCACCGACCAGGCCAGCCTGCTTCAGAACGAGCAAATCGACATCCGAAGCATCGAGCAGGTTCAGAGCAGACAAGGTCACTTCCGCATTGAATTTCAACGACGCAGACTTGAAGCCACGCTTGGGCAGACGCCGCTGCATGGGCATTTGACCACCTTCGAAACCAACCTTGTGGTAACCGCCAGCACGTGATTTTTGACCTTTGTGGCCACGGCCCGCCGTTTTGCCAAGTCCAGAACCGATACCGCGACCGACACGACGTTTGTAATGTTTTGCGCCGTCAGCCGGCTTGATGCCATTGAGTTCCATCATTTACCTCTTAAAGCACTTTGACCAGGTAGCTGATCTTGTTGATCATGCCGCGGACCTCAGGCGTGTCGACCAGCTCGCTGGTGCTACGAATCTTGCGCAAGCCCAAACCGCGAACCGTGGCGCGATGCGACTCTGCACAACCAATCGGGCTGCGCACCAGTTGCACTGTCACTTTTTTTTGCGTTGTCATTTTGAGGACTCCAATCAGGCAAAAATTTCTTCAACGGTCTTGCCACGCTTGGCGGCAACCACTGAGGGCGTTGTGGCATGCGACAGCGCATCCAGGGTGGCACGAACCATGTTGTAAGGATTCGAGGAACCGTGGCTCTTCGCGACGATGTCGGTGATGCCGAGGACTTCGAACACTGCGCGCATCGGGCCGCCAGCAATGATGCCGGTCCCCTTGGGAGCAGGCGCCATCATGACGGAAGCCGCACCATGGTGCCCCATCACCTTGTGGTGAATGGAACCGTTTTTAAGCGAGACTTTGGTCATGTTGCGACGCGCTTCTTCCATGGCTTTCTGCACAGCCGCCGGAACTTCCTTCGATTTTCCCTTGCCCATGCCCACCGTGCCGTCACCGTCACCAACCACAGTCAATGCCGCAAAACCGAGAATACGACCACCCTTGACCACTTTCGTGACCCGGTTGATCGCGATCATCTTTTCGCGCAGACCATCCTCAGGCCCTTCAGCCTTACCTTGCATTTTTGCTTGAACTTTAGCCATGATTAGTTTCCGATCTGCTTAGAACTGCAAGCCAGCTTCGCGTGCTGCGTCTGCCAGCGCTTTGACACGCCCGTGGTATGCAAACCCGGAACGATCAAATGCCACCCTGTCAACACCGGCAGCCTTGGCCTTTTCAGCCAGACGCTTGCCAACGACCTGGGCAGCGGCCACATTACCGCCTTTACCAGATCCGCCCAATGATTGACGCACTTCGGCTTCTGCCGTGGATGCGGTGGCCAACACCTTGCTGCCATCGCCAGAAATAACACTGGCGTAGATGTGCAAATTGGTACGATTGACCGTCAAGCGCGCCGCGCCCTGGAGCGCGATGCGAATACGGGTTTGACGGGCTCTGCGAAGACGCTGCTCTTTTTTGTTCAACATGGTGCAGATCCTTATTTCTTCTTGGTTTCTTTGATCGCGACTTTTTCGTCGGCATACCGAATACCCTTGCCCTTGTAAGGCTCGGGCGGACGCACCGCACGAATTTCAGCCGCCACCTGGCCAACGCGCTGACGGTCGGCGCCCTTGACCACCACTTCTGTGGGGGTGGGCGTTGCCACCGTGATACCTGCCGGCATCTCCATATCGACAGGATGCGAATAACCCACCGTCAAATTAAGCTTGTTGCCGGTCGCTTGCGCCTTGTAACCCACGCCAATCAAGGTCAATTTCTTCTCGAATCCTTTGCTGACGCCGATCACCATGTTGTTCACCAATTGGCGAAAGGTGCCAGCCATGGCATCGGCTTCACGGGTTTCGTTGGTAGCAGAGACACTCAGCTTGCCAGCATCGCTGGAAATCTTGACCAGCATGTTTTGCGTCAGGGTCAGCAAACCGCCGGCACCCTTGACACTGACAGTTTGCTCACCCACCGTCACATCCACACCAGCGGGGATGGCTACGGGCATTTTTGCTATACGGGACATCTTGTATTTCCTCTCAATGTCACGCTTTAGGCGACGTAGCAAAGCACTTCGCCACCGACACCGGTCGCGCGCGCCTTGCGGTCAGTCATGACACCCTTGGGCGTTGTGACAATTGCCACACCCAGGCCGTTTTGAACTTGTGGAATGGCATCGCTGCCACGGTACACACGCAAGCCGGGGCGACTGACGCGCTCGATGCGCTCAATCACCGGACGGCCAGCGTAATATTTCAGAGCTATCTCAAGCTCGGGTTTGCCATCTGCCGGATTGACCTTGAATCCATCGATGTATCCCTCGTCCTTCAGGACTTGGGCAATCGCAACTTTCACTTTGGATGAAGGTACACGAACAGTTGTTTTTGCAACCATTTGCGCATTTCGAATGCGTGTCAGCAAATCGGCGATCGGATCACTCATGCTCATATCTATTTCTCCTGCCGATTACCAGCTAGCCTTGACAACACCGGGGATTTCACCGGCAAAGGCCATTTCGCGAATCTTTGCACGCGCCAAACCAAAGTGCTGGAATGTGCCGCGTGGACGACCCGTGATCGCACAACGGTTGCGCTGGCGAGTGGGGTTTGCGTTGCGAGGCAACATCTGCAAACCCAAACGCGCGGCTGCGCGCTCTTCATCGGTGCGTTTGGCATCGGTTGAAATCGCCTTCAATTCCGCATGTTTTTTTGCGTACTTGGCAACCAGTTTTTCGCGCTTGAGTTCGCGCTCGATTAAAGCCATCTTAGCCACAGATCACCTCAGTTCTTGAAGGGGAAACGGAAACCGGTGAGAAGTGCTTTGCACTCGTCATCACTCTTGGCCGTTGTTGTGATGCTGATGTTGAGACCGCGCAAGGCATCGACCTTGTCGTACTCAATTTCAGGGAAAATGATTTGCTCTTTGACGCCAATGTTGTAGTTGCCGCGGCCATCGAACGAACGACCGGAAATACCACGGAAGTCACGAACGCGCGGCAGGGCCACGGTGACAAAGCGATCCAGAAACTCGTACATCCGCGCACCGCGCAATGTCACCATGCAACCGATGGCCTGGCCTTCGCGGATCTTGAAACCGGCAATAGCCTTCTTGGACATCGTCACCACCGGTTTCTGACCTGCAATCTTCGTCAAATCACCCACGGCGTGTTCCATGACTTTTTTGTCAGCCACCGCCTCGCTCACACCCATATTCAGGGTGATCTTGCTCAGCCGCGGCACTTCCATGGGCGATTTGTAGCCAAATTTGGCCATCAATTCGGGCGCCAGCTTTTCACGATAGAGTTGTTGCAAACGAGCCATGTTCATGCCACCTTGATTTCTTCGCCGCTGGACTTGTAAACGCGAACGCGCTTGCCGTCAGCCTGCAATTTGATGCCCACCCGATCAGCCTTGCCGCTTGCTGCATTGAAAATGGCAACATTGGACTGGTGAATAGGCATGGTTTTCTCAACGATGCCACCAGCCTCGCCTTTCATCGGGTTAGGCTTGGCATGTTTCTTGACAATATTGACCCCATCAACCACCAGGTGGGAGTCGTCCTTGCGCAACGTGACTTTGCCACGCTTGCCTTTATCGCGCCCGGTGAGCACGATGACATCGTCGCCTTTGCGAATCTTGTTCATGTGATGTCCTTACAAAACTTCAGGTGCCAAAGACACGATCTTCATGAACTTTTCGGTGCGCAGTTCGCGCGTCACCGGTCCAAAGATGCGGGTGCCAATAGGCTCGAGCTTGGCGTTGAGCAACACGGCTGCGTTGCCATCAAACTTGACCAATGAGCCATCGCTGCGGCGGATGCCCTTGGCGGTACGAACCACCACGGCACTATAGACGTCGCCTTTTTTGACGCGCCCACGAGGCGCGGCTTCTTTGATGCTCACTTTGATGATGTCGCCCACGCTGGCGTAGCGACGCTTCGATCCGCCCAGCACCTTGATGCACAGAACGGACTTCGCGCCGGTGTTATCGGCGACTTCGAGTCGAGATTCGGTTTGGATCATTTGTTTAATTCCCAACTTGCACCAAAAGCGAACCCGCACAACGCGAGTCTGGATTCGGTCAGTCTTGGGCCCGTCACACAACATGAACCATTCATGTTGTTAGGTTGGGGCAGACACTTCGGTTTGACGCGAAGCCGCGTATTATGCAACAAAAATCGAGCTCAATCAAATTTTTTGGTGGCCTTGGATCAAATAAAGTTGGCACAGGGCGTCAAACTCCGTTCGTTCCGGGTCTTGCCCGGTCTCTTTTTCCATCATGACAGCAAGTCAGGCGACGCTTCGAGCTTGCTGTGGCAGCCAAGCATGCTGCAAGGTGGATGGCGCACCGGGAACCCGTGCGGTGCGTCAAACCGGGCAGCCCATCGAGCCGTGAAAGCGTGACAGCAAACCGTTCTGACTTTTGATTAGACTTGTTGCCTTTACAAACTTAGCGCGGATTGACATCTGCACACCATCCATGAGCAAACGTATCGCATTCATTGGCGGAGGCAATATGGCCAGCGCCCTCATCAGCGGTTTGATCAAGCAGGGGCTTCCTTCTGATTTGATCGACGTGGTCGAACCTTTGGCCGAAGCGCGCGACAAGCTCAAAGCCAGCTTTGGCATCGACGCCCAGCCGCAAGCGGGTGGCTTTCTGCTGGATGCCCCGCTGCTGGTATGGGCTGTCAAACCGCAAATCTTCAAGGAGGCGGCGCTGGCCACCGCCCCGCACGTTTTGGGGGCCTTGCACTTGAGCGTGGCGGCCGGCATCCGCAGCGACAGCATCGCCGCCTGGCTGGGTACAGAGCGTGTGGTGCGCGCCATGCCCAACACGCCGGCGCTGATCGGACAGGGCATCACCGGCCTGTTTGCCCGCGCCAGCGTCACAGCCAACGACAAGGCCTTTGTTGAACAAGTGATCGCCACCACCGGCGAGTCGCTCTGGCTGGCAGCCGAAGACCAGCTCGATGTGGTCACCGCCTTGTCAGGCTCGGGCCCGGCCTATGTGTTCTACTTCATGGAAGCCATGATCACTGCGGGCACCGAAATGGGCCTGAGCCGCGAACAGGCCCAGCAATTGGCTGTCGCCACCTTTGCGGGTGCCAGCGCGTTGGCAAAAGCCTCCAGCGATACGCCCCAGGTGCTGCGCCAGCGCGTCACCTCCAAGGGCGGCACCACCTTCGCTGCGATTGCCAGCATGGAAGACAACGACGTGCGCGCCTTGTTCATCGACGCCATGTACGCCGCCCGAGAGCGCGCCAAAGAACTCGGTGACGAGTATGGCGCAGCCTGAACCTGTTGTGTGTCAGCTAATGCACGGCATAGCTGGCAGCAATGCCGGCAAAAACAGCAACCCCCAGCCAGTGGTTGAGCCTGAAAGCCTTGAAACAGCCTTCGCGGCTGCGTGATCGGATCAGCGTGAAATGCCACACCACCTGGGCCAGTGCCAGCGCAATGCCAACATGAAACGGCACGCCGGGCACATAGTCCGCCAGCGCCAGCGTCCAAATTCCGATGAATGCCAGATAAAACAGCATGACCACCGGCACGTCCCACATGCCCAGCGTGATGGCCGAGGTCTTGATGCCCAAGCGCAGATCGTCATCGCGGTCGACCATGGCGTATTCGGTGTCGTAGGCCAGCACCCAGAACAGGTTACCCAACATCAGCAACCAGGCCAGCGGCGGTAGGTCGCCGCGGACGGCGGTAAAAGCCATCGGAATCCCCATGCCGAAGGCAATGCCCAGCACCGCCTGCGGCATCGACACGTAGCGCTTGGCATAGGGGTAGGCCAGCGTGACGGCCAGCGCGGCAGCCGACAGGCCCACCGTGATGGCGTTCGTGCTGAGCACCAGCGCAAAGGCCAGCAACGCCAACACGGCGCCCACGGCCAGTGCTTCCCTGACCGAAACCGCCCCCGTGGTGACCGGCCGCGCCGCTGTGCGCTTGACGTGTTTGTCAAAGTCGCGGTCGGCCACGTCGTTGACGCAGCAGCCCGCGCTACGCATCAGGATCGTGCCCAGCACAAAAACGCCCAGCAAATGCCAACCCGGAAAGCCGCCGGCCGCTACCCACAGCGCGCTGAGCGTGGGCCACAGCAGCAGCAGCCATCCGACAGGGCGATCCCAGCGGATCAAGGCCAGATACAAATCGAGTTTTTGACGCCAGCGCATTTTTCGAACCCCAACTCACAAGCCCAGCTGGCGCAAATCCAGGCGGCCTTCATGCATCGGCGGGCACCAGAAATAAGCGCTGCGGGTCGGTCTGGAGATGGCAAACAAGGCATCGACCACGCCGTCTTCCGGGCCCACCATGCGCTGCAACAGCGCCTCGAAGGCATCGAACGATTTTCCGAAAGCCACAAACATCAGCCCCGCCCGGGCATCGGCCGCCCACGGCATGGAGCGACGCAGCACAAAGGCCTCTGGAACAAAGCTTTCCTGCGCCGCGCGCTTGACGTGGGCCGATACCGGGGCATCTTCGAGTTCCTCGTTGTCAGCGCGGCGGCGCCCGATCATGTGATCCTGTTCTTGCTGGGTCATGGCATCGAAGGCGTCGAGGTCGTGCAGCCACTGCTGCACGGCCATGAAGCTGCTGCCGTCCAGGCCAGGGCCAGCACCCAGGAGAACGGCAGCGTTCAGCGCCGCGTCACCTTCGGGGTTTTCGGTACCGTCTTCATAGCCGGTCAGGTCGAGGCCATGGCCGTTGGGGCCTTGTCCATGGCGAAACGCGTCGACCGCGTGCGTCATGCGCAGCGCCGGGCCCAGCGCCTTTTGCAGCCGACGCGTCAAATGAACCAACTCACCCGTGTCGGTGCCGCGCAACCAGCACAGCAGGGCCGCCGGTGTGCTTGGCACCGAAACGCCGGGGCCGCTCAAACCACCAAAGCTGTGCAATCCTGGCACCGCAGCATTCAACAATTGCACCAACTCATGGCCCAGGCCTACGACGACCTGCCGACCATCGGCCAATTCAGCCAGACGCAGCAAACTTTGACGCACCTCCTCGGGCGGTGCGCCGGTCAGCTCAAGAAAAACATAGCGACTTGCCTGCGGCACATCGGCCAACAGCGCTCTCTGACAAAGACTCATGACATCACTCCGAAATTGCATGCTCAGGACAAGCGCTTGACATCCGGCAGCTCGCAGGCATAAATGGCGTTGCGCAAGGCCGCGATGGCCTCGTAGCGCGTAAAACTGCGCCGCCACACCAGCACCACCCGGCGCGTTGGCGGATCACCCGCAAAAGGCAGGTATTTGACAAAGGCATCCTCGTGACGCCTGAGTTTGACCGCCAGCGCTTCCTTGGGCACGCTCAGGCGCGGCACGAGGGTCACGCCCATGCCAGCGGCCACCATGTGCTTGATGGTCTCCAGCGACGAGCCTTCAAAACTCTTGCGAATACCCTCGGCATTGCTGGAAAAACGGGCAAATTCCGGGCAGACCTCAAGCACATGGTCACGGAAACAATGACCACTGCCGAGCAGCAGCATGGTCTCGTTTTTCAATTCGTCGCTGGTCACCTGTTCTTTGGCCGCCAGCGGGTGGTTGTACGGCACAGCTGCCAAGAACGGCTCGTCATAGAGTGGAGCAACCGCCAGTCCGGCGTCCGGGAAAGGCTCGGCCAGAATGGCACAGTCAATTTCGCCGGTGCGCAGCATCTCCAGCAGCTTGACGGTAAAGTTTTCCTGCAGCATCAAGGGCATTTGCGGTGTGTGCGCAATCATCTGGCGCACCAGATCGGGTAACAAATAGGGACCGATGGTGTAGATGATGCCCAGGGTGAGCGGTCCGCCCAACGGATCCTTGCCGCGCTTGGCAATCTCCTTGATGGCTGCGGCCTGCTCCAGCACGCTTTGCGCCTGGCGCACGATTTCCTCGCCCAGCGGAGTCACCGTGACCTCGTTGGCGCTGCGCTCGAACAGCTTCAGATCGAGCTCTTCCTCGAGCTTTTTCACTGCCACGGAAAGGGTAGGTTGCGACACATAGCAGGCCTCGGCCGCCTTGCCAAAGTGCCGCTCGCGCGCCACCGCCACGATGTACTTGAGTTCGGTCAGGGTCATGGTGCTATTTTCACCCAGAGTCCGAGGGCATCCAGGCACCGCAGCACCAGCACTGCTCGAAACCGCCTTCCACCAGTTCACCGCAGCCGCAGCGCCAGCGGTGCTGTGGCACATGCTGCAAGTGGTACAAGACTTCACGTGCGCGCGCTTCCTGGGTCGCGTCCTGAATCCAGACCTCGGGCAAGCACTGGTCGGGCGGCAGCTCACCGGCGACGCCGCTCAAATACTGGCGCTGCACACTGGCTTCAATGCCTTCAACCTTGAGTCCATCGGCCCACAAGGTGGCGATCGCGACGTTGGGGGCTTGGGTAAGCTTTGGCATAGGCGCCCAAGCATACGCGGCTTTCAGATTGAGAATGCGGTTGATTTGAATCAATGAAATCATTGCCGGGCTTGGCTAGCATGCTTCAAAGAGGTTCACCATGTTCGATCTACCCATCCGCAGCGTCATGGAACGCAAGAAGTTCATCACCGCAAAGCCCGCTGACACGGTCAGCCAGGCGGCGCGCCTAATGGCAAAGCATGATTCGGGGGCCGTGCTGGTCGTTGAAGAACATCGGTTGCTCGGCATTTTTACCGAGCGTGACGTGGTGTTTCGCGTCATCGCGCTGGGAGCTGATCCGAAAGCAACCAGCTTGCGAGACGTCATGACCGCCGAGCCCAAAACGCTCGGCCCGACCCAAAGCTATGGACACGCCCTGGTGATCATGCAGGAGAATGGCTTCAGGCATGTGCCCGTGGTCGAAAACGGCAAAGCCATCGGCATCATTTCATCGCGCAACGCAATGGACCCTGACCTGGAAGAGTTCGTCGCGGACCAACGCCGGCGTGAGCACTATCGATAAACCGAGATTGTCCCTTGGGGCTTGGGATGGCAGCGAGGGCAGTTGCGAGGCAGTTTTGCCCCGACTGCGAAGCCTGTAGCCATAGCTACAGGCGACAAAGAGGGACAAAAATGACCGCAAATGCGCCGCTGACGCCCGAGCAGCACCGCAGGTGCGCCTAATGGACAATCTCGGAAAAACCGTCACGCCTTCAAATAAGCCGCCTTGCCACCAAGCCAGCGCTGCACATGTTGCTCGGCCAATGCCGGGTGCTGGTCAAGTAACAGCGGGGCCAGGCGGCGCGCCCAGTCGAGCAAGCGGGCGTCTTCCAGCACGTCGGCAAAACGCAGCATGGCATCGCCCGATTGACGCGCGCCCATGAACTCGCCGGGGCCGCGAATCTCGAGGTCACGCCGGGCAATCTCGAAACCATCGTTGCTTTGCGCCATCGCCCTGAGCCGCTCGCGCGCGGTCTCCCCCAGGCGCGGCGCATCGCCGGTGGCGTACAGCAGCACGCAGGCCGAAGCAGCGGCGCCGCGCCCCACCCGGCCGCGCAGCTGGTGCAGCTGGCTCAGGCCGAAGCGCTCGGCATGTTCGATCACCATCAGCGAGGCGTTGGGCACGTCCACACCGACCTCGATCACCGTGGTGCTCACCAGCACGCCGATCTTGCCACCCGTAAACAAGCGCATCACTGCATTTTTCTCGGCCACCGGCATGCGCGAATGCAGCAGGCCGACGCGCACGCCTGGCAGGGCGGCACTGAGCCGGGCATGGGTTTCGGTGGCATTGCGCAGGTCCAGCGCCTCGCTTTCCTCGATCAGCGGGCAAACCCAGTAAATTTGGCGCCCCTGCGCCAACTGGTCGCTGATGCGGGCGATGACCTCGTCGCGCCGCGCGTCGTTGACCACCCGGGTGACGACAGGAGTGCGCCCGGGCGGCAACTCGTCGATGGCGGACACGTCCAGGTCGGCGTAGTAGCTCATCGCCAGCGTACGCGGAATCGGGGTGGCGGTCATCATCAGCAAATGAGGCTCCAGCCCTGGGGCAAGCGCATCTTCCATCGGAGCAAATTTGCCACGCAGCGCCAGGCGCTGCGCCACGCCAAAGCGGTGCTGTTCGTCGATGATGGCCAGCGCCAATTTGTGGAACTGCACCTTGTCCTGGATCAGCGCGTGGGTGCCCACCACCAAAGCGGCCTGGCCGCTGGCGATCAGCGCCAGCATCTCGCGCCGCTCGCTGGCTTTTTGGCTGCCCGTGAGCCAGGCCACGGTCACGCCCAGCGGCTGCAACCACCCCACCAGCTTGGCAAAGTGCTGCGTCGCCAGAATCTCGGTGGGCGCCATCAGCGCGCACTGCCAGCCTGCGTCCATGCACTGCGCGGTGGCGAGTGCGGCCACCACGGTTTTACCGGCGCCCACATCGCCTTGCAACAGGCGGTGCATCGGAGTCGGGCGCGCAATGTCACGGCTGATCTCGGCCACCACGCGCTGCTGCGCAGCCGTGAGTTGAAACGGCAAGGCCGCCAGCAGGCGCGCCAACATACTGCCAGCGCCGGCTGCGGTCAACGCCGGTGCGCGCAGGCGGGCTCGGGAACGGCGCGCCTGCAACTGCGAGAGCTGTTGCGCCAGCAGTTCCTCGGCCTTGAGCCGCTGCCAGGCGGGATGGCTCTTGTCTTCCAGCGTTTCCAGCGACACGTCGGGTGTCGGGTTGTGCAGAAACGCAAGCGCCTGCCGCAGAGGCCATGAGGGGTTCAGGCCAATCTCTTGCAGGTATTGAGGTGGCACAGTATCGGCCAGTTCCGCCCGCGCCAGTCCTGCCTGCACCGCGCGGCGCAAATAGGCTTGGGGCAGACCCGCCACCGTGGGGTACACCGGCGTCAGGGCCGTGGCCAGTTCACCGCCAGCGGGCTTGACCACCGGGTGCATCATGGTCAACCCGGCAAAGCCACCGCGGACCTCACCCCGCACCCGAATCAGCTTGCCCACCGCCAGCGCCTGCTGCTGCGACGGATAAAAGGTAAAAAAACGCAACAAGCAGGTGCCCGTGCCGTCGTCGACCGTCACCAGCAGTTGCCGGTGACCACCCAGCTTGACCTCGGCATGCGTCACCTTGCCCTCGACCTGCGCTACATCGCCTTCGCGCACCTCACGCAACGCTACCAGTCGCGTTTCATCTTCGTAGCGCAGCGGCAAATGCAGCGCCATGTCGATCGGCCGCAGCAGCCCGAGCTTGCGCAGGGCTCTTTGCGGGCCGGTCAGGGGTTTGGTGCTTGCGATGACAGGCGGCTGTGGCATGAACCCATTTTGCACGCAATGCAGAAAGTCGAGGCGAATGGATCATCGAACGGATCGGCTCGACGTCTTCATTATCATCGCGCCATGCCCGCCAGTCCAAGCCTGCCCAGCCATCCCGTCGCTTTGCACCATCTGCTGCTGCGTCATGTGCGCAGCTGGTGGCACATGCTGCACGTGGGCGCACTGGTGCTGGTGCTGGGCTTGAGCCCGGGCAGCTACACCCCGGTGTTTCGCCAGCGCACCGCCCGACACATTTACACCAGCACCTGGCAGGTGATGCCGTGGTTCACCGCGCTCTCGGCCCTGCTGAGCCTGGTGTTGATCCGCATCGTGGTGGTCACTGCGCTGAGCTATGGCCTGTCGCAATATGCCTTGCAAATGGTGGTTCGGGTGCTGGTGCTGGAGCTCATCCCCTTGTCGGCAGCGCTGTTTGTGGCCTTGCGCGCGGGCCTGGCCTTCAACGCTGGCGCTGTCGTCGAGGCAACACAGTCAGGCGCGCACAAGACGCTCGATCTCGATCACTTGCGCGACCATTTGACGCCGCGCGTGCTCGCCGATGCCTTTGCCGTGCTGGCGCTGGCCACGCTCAGCAGTGTGCTGATTCTGGTCCTGACCTACCTCACGGTGTATGGTCTGTCGCCCTGGGGCTTGCCCGGCTTCACCCGCACCGTGGGACAGGTATTCGATCTGCCGGTGAGTCTTGGGTTTATCCTGAAAACCCTGTTTTTCAGTCTGGCGGTCGCGGTGGTGCCGATGGCAGCCAGCCTGGAGGCCTCACAACAGCGGGTTACCGATACCATCCAGCCCGGCGCCGTGCGCCTGTTCCTGGTGCTGTTCTTGCTGGAAGCG